>Ga0181612_169834_pt1 | contig 11347 bp, 8 predicted proteins | sample HoacroProtozoa21_FD_119630 | JGI IMG/M metagenome (GOLD analysis project Ga0181612, IMG submission 119630) | Hoatzin crop microbial communities from Cojedes, Venezuel. Combined Assembly of Gp0051906, Gp0051904, Gp0051908
AAAAAAAAAAAAAATTAAAAATAACCCTTATTTCAAAAAACCCAACCAAAACCCCAACCCAAACAAAAAAAATTTTGTGCTCTTCCTCCCCCAAAAAAACCACCCCCCCCCCCCCCCCCCCCCCCCCAAACCTGCAGCCCCGTCATTAGCACTTCCTTCTGTGCTGGTGAATAGCATCAGTATGTGGGGTTAACAGAGTCTCAGCCTAAAATATTCAATGTTGCAGTGGTTAGAGCGAGCAGCAGCCAAGCATCAAAACCCTTTGTTTTATAGAAAGAGCTTTCTCTTGATCTCAGAGATGATATGGTTGAGCCCCATGCCTCATTTAACCTTCCAAAAGAGTGTAAAGAATAATGTACAGTAGTTTCATTATCAGAGTTTTCCAAATAAAAAATGAAAAGTCATAGGACAAATTACTAATATTATAAAACTTTTAAAGAATTTTAATGGCATTTTAAGTTGGGAAGATGGATGCAGGAGCTTTCAGGAATGGAAAATGTGGATGTTTCATTGGAAACCTTCCAGTTGAGTGGAAACTTTTGTTAACAAACTAATGGTTGATGGCTCTGTAGAAACAAACTGGACACATTGGCATCATAAGGAAGACAGCAAATTTTCTTTGTCTCAGTGAAATGACTTCAGTTAACTTTAACAGCATTTGATAAACTTTTTAAATGCAAGACATATGTAATGCACACCACTGGAAAAATCTGATGAACCTTTTCAGTGATCACAATCCTTTGGTGATCAGCAGTATCACTTTGACTCCCATACCCTCGGTATCTACCTATATTCTGTCTTTGATTACTCTGGAATACTAATAGTTCAGTAGAGAACCAATTTACTGCTTCTACATGGTCTAACAGCTCGCCTCTTTTACATTTAGATGCAGAGATTTGATACCTATATCTATACATTTACATACAAACACACACATACATATATGTGTATAATTGTTTTTATATTTTATATACCCTCCAAGCAATTAGCTCTGATCAACAGTCCTACATGTTACTTCTCCTTTTGTACATCAATGCAGATATTGCAACTGGAATCTGCTCCTGTATTTTTAAATTGTTACAGCGAGGCATAGATACTTAAATGTTAGAGTTCCCAACTTAATCCCAAGCATTTACAAGTTATAAAATAAAGCAGTAGGATTTGATCCCACAATTACATGTGGTGATCAAAATGTGAGCATACCTTTTAATCAGAGAAAAGGCTACACAGGGAAAACAACCAACCAAACAAACAAAAAAACCCTTCACGAAAACCATTTTAATAAGTGTAGCAGGAAAGTTCAGAGGAATGGTAAAGTGCCTTCTGATGCCTACAACAAACAAATCTACTCACAGAAGCCATGTCAGGATAGCATTACTTTATCAAGAAGATTATATCCATTTCCTTGTATTTTAACCTGCCTCTGATTGCTTTCTTGTGCAACAGTCTTTCTTGGAACATTACATCACGGAAAACAAAGGTGGAGCAATTATGCTCAGGAACATTAACTACCGGTACTTTTTTGAACTCCTCCTGCATGATGCTCCATCTACACCTCCCGAGGAAGGAATCTACTGCCAAAAAACAGAATTAGCAAAATTTCTAATAGAGTTGGTGAAAGGGGTTATCATCTGTTGATACACAGAGATAAATAAATCCCGTTCGCCATTTGCAGGCACCTTGGCAAATGCCAGGAAAATAACAATGCCAGTTCTGAGGAGAGGAGCAGAGGCTGCATGTCTGTCCTGTGCAATCAACTTCTGCTTGTCTTGTGGTGAAGTAAGTTTGTCACATAAGCAGTTTGGTTCTCGTCTCAGCCTAACCAGCCTGTTGGTGCCAGTCCTGTAATGGTAGCAAAAACCATCCCACAGTGTTTGAAATAAACCAGAGCAGCCAGTTATCTGAAAAAACTCAGACTTGTGCTTTCTATTGTAGAAGTCAAATGCCTTAAAGCCTGAATCTGTATGAGGTCCAGCAGCAGGGGACTAACAAATTTTTGATCCTACATGTAGTGCAGCCCTGGCAGAGGGATCCCCAGACTAGCTCGGGACAATACACACCTGGGCAGATATGTTACTAGGGCAAAATAGCTGGGCTTCTCAAATGAACATGGGCACAAGACCCACAGATATGTTGATACAGCTGTTCTGGAAATCGCTTTTTTAAAGCTAATGTAAGTATCTGGGTACAGAACTACAGTAGAAAGTGTCAGTATGTTCTTAACAACTGTTCACAAGTTCAGCCCTAGCATCACATAAAACGTCTACAGATGCTGCTCATAGAAAGACCAAAATCACTAAAACCCCTTCAAGTCCTCGGTAAAAGGTAGTCATAACTTTATTTTCAGTGTGGTCATCTGTCCTTTAGCAATGGCATCTGTGTCCAAGCTTGTCACCCTGGGCGCTATTTAGGGCTCCTGGAAAGAAGCAGTACAGGCCCATCAATCACTGCCTGTAGATGCTGCCTCTTACAGCTGAGCACAAAAGGAGCCCCAGGTTGACAGGCTGGCGCACACATCTGAATCCAGATGTGGTGGCTTCCAACCCCTCATTTGTCCTGCTGCTGCTATTAAAATCATGGACCAAGCTGAGCAAGGTGCATCCTCCCTCACTGTTCACCACATGTACCTCTTTCATGATTTTTTCTTACAGTGCTTGGATGGAATATAAGTTTTGGCCATTGCTAAGAGACTTGCAGCTGTGTGCATTGTCCGGGTCTTCTCCAAGTGACTACTCACAAGAGAGGAAAGGAGTCATGGATGAGGGGTTGGACTAGACAACCTCCAGAGGTCCCTTCTCAACCATTCTGTGATTCTGTGATGAGCAGGGGTTTTACCTACCAACTTTGCAGTGGTTGGTACTCCGGGAGCTACAAAGCCTTCTCTCCTGGAATTGCACCTCAGGTTTGTCCCACCTGCAGCATGCTAAAGCAGGATGAGCAGAGAGATGCAAATTGCCAAAATCACAATGGTTAAAAGAATGGCAGGTTCAGATGCAGTTTTTGGAAATGGGCATAATTGGTAGGGTTCAGAGCTGGCACTGAGCAAAGAAGTTGGCTTCTGACTCAGGAGGTCACTCAAACTCTGGGTTTGGACTGTCCCATTCACCCTGAGAAATCATGCTCAAATGCTTCTGTGTGAGGCCAAAACCAGAAAGTATGTAAGTGTCCTCGCTGTAAAAGATCAAGCAATTGACCCAACCAGCAATTATTGCAGGATCCAGCTAATCTCCACATACACAGAGGAGGAGAAGTTTGGGGCTGTTTGAATGAGGAAATCCTGCCTTGCTGAACTCAGTTGCAAAAAAATCCAAGCCCAAATATGATTTCACCCTATATTATACTCTTGCCAGTGTGGAGATTTTTGGTTATAGATAAGGATCAGCCAGGGTTTATTGCAAAGTTTATTTTGTAGTAAGTCTGTAGCAGTAATTAAAGTTCCAAAACAGTTTTCACATACTAGTAATTTAAAGAAAAGTACATCTCTGAAGATGTAATTTTCCATTTTTAATCTCCATCCAAAGATATTCTTTAACTTTGAGCAAATTCCTGTCAAACAGTTATAATTGTATGAAAAAAGATACTTTTCCAGATGTGAAAAAGATGACTGCTGACTTCTTCCTTTCTCATCTATAAGATAAGCCAAAAGAGCTGACCTCTTAAGACTGGTACATAAATAACAACTCAGGAAGTTGTTCATAAATGCACTGTAAGAGTAAACTGGAAAAGAACTAAATTATAAAGCCTGAATGCTGGGTAATAACAATGCACAGTAGAAAAATGGCAATAAGCTATTTTCATTCTTTTTGAGTCACAACCTGCTTCCTAAACCATACCTGAGGTTGCAAAACTAATATACATGGAACTGGGTCTCAGCTTTAGCACAGATATCAGAGCGTGGGTGATTTCAGTGTTCAGTGCAAAAGTTGTTGCTATATACAATATTACAAATGTTCATTCTGGAATTATCTCAAGCAACCAAAAAAAAAAATTGTCCTATCATAAGGTAAGCTTGGCAGAAAATAATTATTCTTTATATAGAATGGTTCTATGTGCTATTCTAATGTAGATATAATTTATTTAATGTATAAACTCTTCCAGGAATAGAGCCTGTTCTTGGGGTATCTTTAGAAGAGTGAGTGGGTAACTGGAGAACTCTAATATGTAGAGGTCTTTGCAGGATGCTAAAAATATTGAGGCAAAGAAATAATTGATCCAACCTAATCACCCAGCTGTGCTTTCCATCCTGACTACTCCCCACAAAAATTTGTCAGACTCATGCACAATGAAAAAAAGCAGACATAATTTCCCAAAAGTCAGTGAAGGTCTCTGCCAGCATGATTAATTATATATGGAAGATACATCAATACTCCCTTCATGCCTGACAGCATGAAGCTCTCAAATAGGTAGCTATAGAATCCTCTAATATCCAGTTAATGGTATCAAAGTGCACTGTTCTGTTATTTCATTTTCTGATTTTATCTATATCAAAATAACATATTGCTTTATGTACAGTTTTTGTTTTTTATTAAAACCAGGATGAACATTAAAACCAGGATGAACTTGGGTCTTTCTCCTCCTTACACTTGCAGAAATTATTCCCTACAAGGCCTGAATGAGGATACCATAGTGGATACCAGTAAATTGTCCTTACTGATATCTGTTTGTCTCTTGTGAGAAGGATGTTTTAGGATCAAAGGGACAGCAGTGGTTCTGGAAAGTATACTAAAAATAAATCTTCTCAAGCTCTGGTGGAGGCACTAACAAATTAAAATACCTGAACTGGGAAAACTAAACTCACAGTTTTGTGGTCATTGTCAGACCTGCCATAACACTGGGCATAGAAGGAAAAAGATACCAATCTGTATTTCTGTGGCTCCTAGAAAAGCCAAAGAGTGTGGGTACCAGTTGCTTACTGGACAGCACCAAAACGTAAAATAACTTTAACAGCGTGAAGTCCTGATCCTCACTTGTGCCTCTGTTTAACACCAAGTAGTCCTTAGCAAAAGAACAAGTATGAAAAAAAGTAAGGACGTAATACTCCGATTTCCACAAGCTACTTAGCTCTTAATGGAAGATTGCTTATTGCTTTCAATAACTTCAGTCATACAGGATCAATCCTTAAATGCTTGCTGTAGTGAGACTACTCCCAACCTTGAAGTTAAGCATTAAGGTCCAGATCCTTGTGGGTATTTATGTGTTTAATTATTTTCCTGGGTCAAAACTAGCCCATAAAGGCATGTTCCAAATTCTTGGTCATAAAGGCATGACAGGTCCTAGAGACTTCTCTCTGCCACAGGCAGCCCGCCAACTGGAAAGCTTCTTTGTCTCGAAACTTCAAGAATACTGTGCGTCAGGCTGGCACAGGGAACCGGTCACCAAACGCAGATCACGCAATACATACAGGCATGATGTTTTACTATGGTGATATAAACTCCTGGAATGCAGTATAGCACTTGATAAAAACACATCTCCCCTGGCCTGTTACGTCCTCTATCTTCATGCCAATAGTTTTGAATTCCACACTAAAAAGGAGTAAGTTGTCTAAAAATAATCTTTAAAAGGCAACTGTCCTGATGAGAGTTCTGACTTCAGTGGGTGTTGGGAAATAGTCGTTTTCATACGCAACCTGAAAGCTGCTCCCTCTTTGCATGGTTTACTTTTGTTCCTGCTTAATCCTAGCAGAAGAGTTGAACCTGTCACCTTTCCTGTTTGGCTCTTCAAATACATTGCTTAATTCCATCAACAGAGGTCACTGCAGCTCTTTTCCTCTTGGGTGAAAGCATGCCTTTTCCAGCGGATAAAGCACAATTAAGGCTCTCATCTAGCAGAATTTTAGTTTATTCATTAGAGACCTGCACAGGAAAATTTGCACCTAGTGTGAGGCTGGGAAAAAAACATAATAATAATAATAATAATAATAATAATAATAATAATAATAATAATAGGTCTTTTGAGCTTTGGAACTTAACCTAATTTATGTGAGCCTGTAGTGACGTTTTGAGCTTTGTTGCTACATCTGTCTTTCTTTTCACCACCTGGGAACAAGATCTGTAAATCTGGTCTTGGCACTGGCTGTTATATCTGCTCTGCAGCACTTGATAAATCAGCATCAGGCATTTTTGCATTAGGGAAAAGGAAGAAAAAAGCTCCTGAAAGAGCTCCTTCAAATTGCTAAGGCTTGATTAACAAATTTGTCAGCAGTCGTCACTTTCATTTGAATCTATGTTTGCACACTTATGAAAATGGTGGGGAAAGATTTTGGGATATTTATCATTAAGAGGAATTCAAGCCAAAGTGTCCATTTTGAGCCAGCAGTAATGTGAGCCTTGCAATTTTCTATTGCTAAACCCATTACAGCAGACTGAGTCAAATACGCTTACAGACAGAGAATCCTTTAGAAATAAACAGAATACAGGAGTCATAGGGAGACACTGTTAAATACATGTATATTACCTTTTTATGTGTACATGCAGAAATAGCTTAGTTTATTAAGTAGGAAAAGAACATTTATCTCAAAGCTAAAGCACTCATAATGCCTAGCTTTGAAAAAGATGCTTTTCATGCACAGGTGCCAAAATCACTTAAAGGTTGAGGAGAGTGGAATTCCACTTCAGACTCAGTAAGCTGTGTTTAGACGATGACATGAAGGTGTCTGCATGTGGGGTGGGTGTCTGAGCACCCACTGGAGTCACTGGAGTCTAAGCTGTTCATCGGACCACTGCAAGGTGGCCGTACCCATGTGTTTGACTGGTTTGGGCCACCAGCTGCCTGGTGCAGATCCCCAACGACTCCATCCCCAGGGGTACAGTCCAGCTCCGGCTGCTGCTCCAGGGAGCAAAGGGCTCCTGTGGCTCCTGTGCCAAATCTGGCAACTCAGATGGCTTGAAGCACCTGTGCATGACTTATCCCTGTGTGTCTTTATCCCCGTTGCACATATGAGAAAACAGAGGCACAGAAAGCTGAAGAAATCTATTCTGGGTCTAGCAGCTGTGCCAAACACCTATAGCCTCCTTTCCTCGCTGGACCGAAATGGAGGAAAAGCAACTTCCAGGGGGTTTTGTTGGAGGTTCCAAGGATAAAGTGTATTTGCCGTAGCATATTCGCTTTTTACAAGACCCTTCAATGTTACTAAGTTTTTGTAACCATGCAAAACACACAGAACTTGTGTAGTTTTTTGAAAGTAACAACAGTGAACGTACTAAAGAAAAACGAGTGAAGAATTACATCTCTTTTTACATTATGTATATTTGTATCTTAAATATGGCAAAATTTTATGATGTCTTTTAGGGCACTGAGTGTTTGTAAACAGTAGGTCCTGGTGCCTGGTTTGAAACAGTGCACAAACAATGTAATTTCTGTGTGGATGTTTTCTTTTTTGTGGTGAGAGCTGGACCAACAGTTTCAGCCTGTTTTTTTGTTCCTTTCTGTAGGTTTCAGTCACCTGAAAGCCTAAGGGAAGTAAAGGCAGACGTGGGGTCAGGGGACCAGGATCTCATGTTTGGTTCCTGGCACTGTTCCTATGCTACGTGCACACATGGCTCATTTGCTTTGTGCAAGTTTCTCCACTTCTCCAGTGGGGTTTTAACACTGGCATAATTCTCAGGATGGCCTGCCTCCGAACTGTCTGTGCCTTGTGTTCACACACTGTGCACCACTGCAAGTACTATCAATAGTCAACGTCATGTAATATTGAAGCTGAATATATGTGGGCATATGGCTCTCATTTACATATTGTTTTCTCACCCAGTGCAAGCTTCTGTGACGGGAAATTTGCCCTTAAAGAAAGGCACGAATAAAGCTAGCTAGAAGGCTATAGGTCTTATTCCAAGATATCTTAGAAAAATAAGAGCCCTTTTATTTTGGCATTTGTGCACAACTCGTTATTTTCACCCCTTATCACTGCTGATAATACAGTACAGCAAGAAGCAAAACCTGTTAGGCCCAATACTAACTAATAAGTCTAAGTTAATACCTGACATACACGTCAGTAAAAAAAGCAGTTTAACTTCAGGCTTCTTGTATGATAATTTGATATTTAGCTGAATAAGCTACTGATGGGAAAGCACTGAGCAGATGTGTAATGATCCGAGCTGTGTTTGCACGTGTAAAAGTGATGCTGCAGATGACTGATACCTGTGCCCCCAGCTTACTGTGGCTGTTCTTGCCAGATACTTCTTTCTTCCTAGCTTTCTCCCACAAGGAAAGTAGAAGAAAAGTCAGGGATGATGTTCAGTTTGGGCGTCTACTCCTGACCAGCTATTCACTGTTGGTGTGGCCGCAGTCTCCGCAGTCTACCTTGCCAAAGAAAGAAAACTCTGCAAATCAGAGCTTGGCATTGTTTTCTTCAGTCCATGTCTCATTTCTTACGATTAAAAGGTAGTATAAACTCAGATTTTTCCAGGAGGAAGGGTGGGCTAGAAATGAACAAGAACCTATATTAACTTTTGAAATTTCACACCTATGAAACCAAAGCAGGAAAGAAAAAAGAGTTTCACTTGTGATTAACATTGAGATAGATTCTCAAAAGGAAATAAATTAGGTGAATTAGCTCAACAGATTTCCAGTCCTCTTAACTGGTTCAGAATATTACTCATGTTACCTTACACCTCTAATTTTAAGGTTCTTAAGTACAGTCAGTTTGGCAAAACAATAAACGTAATTGTCCTACCTAAAAAGCAAACAAAATATAAAGATAAGATTATCTGATTTTCCACTCTTAATATTTGTGTTCTATCCACATATGTAGATAGAAAATTAGAAAAAGTACCTATGAAGAAAGGAAGCTTGGAAATACTTGTTATATTTTCCAGAGTTTCCCACAGGCTTTTAAATACTAGTTTCCATTCATGCATGACAATAAAATGTGACATTTAGGGTCTAATGGCTACAGGAAAAACCTTGAAAGTGTCAGTTCTCAAAGTGAACATATCAGCAAGAAAACAGGAATCACTTCACAATTATTTTCATCTTCTGTTACTTAAAAGTCACATTTTTCATCCATAGCAATTTGATGATTTCCCCTGCAGATATTACTGGTCCTCTTTCTCAGACTACCTCACTCATAGAAACGGATTAAGCTATCGTTCTTGTGCTGAAGCTGGTCACGGTTACTTCTACCAGTCTCTCCAGCCTGAAACGTGGCCTGCATTTCTGAATCTTGTATAACCTTCCTTAATTGCTCTACATACATCTAAACTACCTTTTGTCTTTTAAGTTGGCCTGATTTCTTGGCTGACACACAGAGCGGTACATCAGTCCATCTCGAGCTTCTGCCAAGGCATTCGTTCTTTTCCAACTATCACAGCTTCTCCCCACTGGCTCTGATGGACATGTGCCTGCTCCACTCACTCAAGTTTCGAGCTATATGCCATGAGGCGAATCCCCCCCTGCTTCTGCGTTCCTCTGTGGATGTCCTCCCCTAGTGTGACACATGAGCTACTTTTAGGTCCTTCACAGCATCCTTCTCAGTCCTGCTTGCTGGTGTTACCACGTAGCCAGTGTGTTCTTTCCCCAGGTGCCGTACAGATGTCAGTGGCAACCCTGACTACGCAGCTGCAGACTTTCCCAGCAGGCACCATTCCCCCAGGAAGAGGCACCACGGTGATGCGTTCCTTCCACGCACTCCATCAGATGGTACTTCTGGAGGTCATAGCTCTGGCACTCCCTGCGCTAGCTGCTGTCATGTCCCGATTGCTGATGCTCCCCTCACCCCTGTGCCCTCGATGGTAAGCTCTCTGAGGAAGAGATTCTCCTTTGACTACGCGTTCCTACTTGCCTGGGATATTCGTTGAAGAGTAACAACTGCAGCAAGAACAACGGGACCTAACAGTTAATCACACTGTGCAATAAATACAAAAGTATTGCTGGTTGCTCACAATGTACTATTGACCGTGATAGCTCCCTCCATTTTTCTGCAACATTCTGTTTGACCATTTTTGCTTTTACTATTAAAATATTTTCTTATTATGACTGTTCTTATTATTGTCTTATTTTTCTCATTGGTTAGCAAGTTCTGTTGAAGCGTATCTCCTATTTTCTCTACTGTTGAAAGCACAGGCTATTCACCATTGGTCAGGCATCAGAACGGGCTGCCCAGGGAAGTGGTGATGTCACCATCCCTAGGGGCATTCAAAAAAATATAGATGTGGCACTTCAGGACATGGTTTAGCAGGCATGGTGGTGTTGGGTTGACGGTTGGATCTGATGATCTTAGAAGTCTTTTCCAACCGTAAAGATTCTATGATTATTCCTTCCTGAAACTCACCTGTCCTGGATTATCCTCCTGCCCCAGGGAAATAGTCTTAATTCTCTGAGTTCCGACTTCCTCTCTGGGTTTTGAATAATCATTCTTCAGCTTCTGGGCATGAATTTCCCGTGCCAGTTCACTTTAAATCAGAGAACAGCCTAAATTCCCGAGTAAATATCACTGTACCAGACTAAAAAAAGAAGAGATCTTGAATTGACTTACCTTTGCAAATTATCAGCACAATTTTCCTGGATGTGACCCAGGTTAAAGAGTTTAAGAATGTCCACACACAGTTAATTTAAATTCATGTCCTAAACCACTTCAGCTTTCTTTATGGACCAGGCCTGAGAGCCTAGAGACACAGAGTAAGTTACTATGAAATACCCATGAAAACAAATAAACCGTGCAACTTTATAGATAACAACATATTTTGTACAGGCATCTACAGCATTGCTACTTGGCTAATGGCCAGAAAAACCATTAACAGCAACTAATGGCACAGAAGGAAATTTTCTTCCAGTCCTATTTTCTAATTGCTAAGAAAGAAAACTAAAAATAGATTTCGGGGGTCAGACTGCAAAAGCTGGAAGAACTCTTTTAACTCCTAGACGCTCAATAGCTTTACAGTCTCTGAAGATCTGGCTCACTGAATTCGTCAGAGGGAAGATTAGGAATGAACCAAGAGGGGGAGATTTGACTCCACCTATGCACTAGTTTTATGTGTATTTTAGAAACACTTTAAATGGTCATTAGAAATTGAACATTTTGCTCCCTGCTTACAATGGGTAATTATATAAATGCTCCATGACTTTTGTAATATTTAATAAAGAATTTGGGAGTCAGTTTTAAGCACGCCTTTCAAACATACCCTGACCAAATTGCATGGACTCCTCTTTTGCATGTTTTGTGTCTAGTCCCTTTCCATGCCACTCCAGGCATTCCATTAACCGTTCTCATCTCACACAGTTTGTATCTGTCCAGTTCCCACAGACAACACATTGATTAAATCTTCTTAAAGAGGAAATGCTGAATTTGCAGCTCACAGTAATTCCTCTGTTTAATCTCTCTCCTGAGCCTCCCTTTGAAGATGTCATAAGTATC
>Ga0181612_183100_pt1 | contig 11347 bp, 6 predicted proteins | sample HoacroProtozoa21_FD_119630 | JGI IMG/M metagenome (GOLD analysis project Ga0181612, IMG submission 119630) | Hoatzin crop microbial communities from Cojedes, Venezuel. Combined Assembly of Gp0051906, Gp0051904, Gp0051908
TGAGATGAGAGAAATTTTTTTTTTTGTTTTTTTTTTTGTAATTTTTTGGAAAATTTAAAGTAACCCCTCTATCCCCCCCCCCCCCTTCTACATGCAGTATTCAGAATGAAGGATGTAAAAGCCTTTCTGATTTGCCTCTTTAGATACCATTAAAATGAACAGCAGTCTTAGCAGTGGGAGCTGAGACAAAACGGGATTAAGTGAACCTGTAGCAACCACTGCTATTTTAAAAGGACCTTGGTAAATGCCCTTCTCCCTCAAAAATTAAGTTGTCCCCATGAAAATTCCTATAGAGATAGATAAAGGGAAGGATATATCTTTAGGTGAAAAGGAGAACTTTCTTAAAATGTGGAGATGCTTTTAGAGTTAGTAGAAAGACTCTCTTGGTGCCAGGCATCATGGCTTCTATTTTCAGTCTCGTTGTGCCTTTTAATAGATAGTTACAAGAAAGGGCAGTTGTGGCAGCATCTGCCTGTGGAGCATCTGCCTGTGGAGCTTATCTTGTCTGTTGTAGTCTGGTGATGAGGAGTGTAAAGGTAGCCAGAGTAAATGAACCAAAACATGATTCTTGGAAACAGTGTTAGATGCAAGCTTCACAGTTAATTTCACTGTGTTCAGGGTCAAAGCTATGGTGAATGAGGAAAACCTGAGCCCTGATAGTAAATTCTGAGAGGGAAAGAGAGGCATGGGCTCATGAAATCAATGCGGGGATAGAGGGGCTTAGAGAAGCCAATTTCTCTGCTGTTGTAGGCTGAAATTGCGGTTACTTGGATAAGAAAAGTTGCTTCTGATTTACATCAGCCAAGAAAGGTCCTGCAGGGTCTTGAGAGAGCTCCAGATATGTGATCCTGCAAGTGAAGAAAGAAAACTAGGAATACATGGAGGGACAGTGAGACATATTTTGGCAGCAGGATTTGAAGTCAGAAGGAGGGTGGGAGGCAAAGCTGCGATGGGAGTGCTAAGGCTGAGCAGTTCTACCCTGGGAAATATGTCTGACTGAGGGGCTGCAAGCTGCTTTCTTAATTATTTATTCTTTTAGACCAGAGGATGTGAAGTTAAACTCTTTTATTTCAAGGGAAAGGTGGGAAAGCTGAAGAAGAATAGCGTTTATTTGATTTAGGGGAACCCTTCATAAGAAATATATGTGCACATGGTTTGCATACATATATTTCAGTGAATACCATTCAACTAACCAGGTGTTCAGGGGAAATTGTTTAGACCTCTTGGGAAATGGTGGACTCTCTTCCAAATGAGCGTCCTCATGTCCTCGTGCCTGGCCTGTTGCACAGAGATAGTAGGGTACTTTGGAAACATCTGCAAAATTAACTTTTAGAAGTGTTCTAATTTAGTCTGCATGGGACCAGTAAAACTGTGGTTTCATTTTATGGGTAACAAATTGATCCTTGGGGTACTTCTCTGTTGCAATCAGAGTGCTGTGAGTGTATAACTCTATCTCCCTCTGGCGCTGATGACAATGTTCCTGAAAGCAGCATGGAGCTTAGCACAGCCTAATCACCATATATTTATCCTTCTTCTTCGGAAGGTTTTGCTGTTGACATCAAGCTCTGTTTTGCAGCTGTAGTTCAGCATGTGCCACAGTTGTATTATGGCTATAAGTGCTCAGATCATCTATTAATGTTTTGTCTGGGAAGTTGGCTAAGGCTTGTCATTCCTGGTTGTACGAGAGGACTAACTGTCCTTATGCAAATTACTGTAATATACGTTGTACATGGCATTAGAGGTACTGCAGCTGCATATTGTTAGTTGTTATTATGGATTCATCTCCACAAGCTTTTAGTGAATTGATTCCTGTAGGCTGCTGGTACTAGGGAAGGTGAGGGGACATGCACTATTGTTCAGAGGTAAGACTTACTGGTGATGACAACTTCATTCTTCTCTCTTGCTTTCCTCTCCTGCCCTGTTGGTAGAGCGCAGTGCATTGGAATAGATCTAAAGACACTTTGAAGTTCATAAATGTTAGGTGTATGTCAGAGAGGCCAAAATGCAGTGCAGGAGGGTCCACTCCTTCAGGCAATTGGGTCCTGCAGAAAATTGAAGGAGGATGTGGTGCTTTCACCCTTTTTTCTGGGAGGTAAAGCAGTTGAGTGCTTTCCACCTATGCTGAGTCTGCTACGTGTAACTCGTATACCTCTCTCTGTTCTCAAATTTTATTGGCTTAAGGAAGAGAGATTCTGCAGCCAGCTGAGAGTGCAGGAGCTCAACTGCCTGAGTGGTGCCACTACGCTGGCTATTGTATTTTTCAAGTCCATTTTTTAAACATGACAAAGCTCGAAAAACAAGACATCTTGGAACATAAACTAGATGAAAACAAGCTACAATGTAAGTGAAAAAACCATATCATTGTACTGCTGATTGAAAATTAGGATCAGATGAAACCTCTGAGGCCCTGGGTATTTAATTTACTGGAGTTGATCACTCCTCTGTGAAACCAGCATTAGTCTGTGTTCTCTGCATTTAGGTGGTATCTTTGTTAGTTTGTATTTGATGTAATTGGTTCAAGAAAATAATGAGATGGATTGTTTTGGTTTTCGTATTTGCATAAACTTTACATATAAGTGATTCACTTTGCAAGCCACTATGATAGGGTGTCAGTAGTTTACACAGCCAAGATGTTCTGTAGAACAAAGCTATCTAATGAAGTGTTGCTCTGAATCCGGAGTCTAGCTTTCTAAATAAGCAGGTTAATGCAGCTTGGCAAAGCTTTTTTTTTTTTTGTAGTTGCTGTTTTCCCTCGATTTGCATGCATATGAGTTTTATCAATCATAGCCAGAAAGAAAAGTTGCTGTGCAATCTAGCTATTTGTTCTCTTTCTGTGAAGTAAACACACCTTTTCCTAGGGACTCCTTGCCTGAGACTTTCATTGTGTGGTACTCACTGACTCAGCACTCGGTTTGTGGTCATGTATATATACATATCTCTCAGTTTATTTGAATGTCAGTCTAGAAGATGGCTGGATTATAGTGGACTTCACACAGCTAAATGCCATTGTCTTTAGAAAATTAATTCTTCTTTGGTTTTTCAGGCTGACATATCAGTTGTCCAGATATCAAACGGAACTACTTTCTTTGTACTGCTCGTTTTCAGATCTGCTTCTACCAGGAAAATTTGGCTTACAGTCTGAATACCTGTGACTTCAGAGAACTAATCACTGTCGCAGATCAGGTAACAACAGAACCTCCCTCCTTATTTGCATTCGTTTGTAGTATTTTGTGGAACTTATTTTGAGGCAAGTTTTTGGGGGTGGTATTTTAGGGGAGTTAGGGTCTCAAGCCATTTTAAAAAATTACGTCCAACAACTTCCCTGAGGATTTCGTGTGCTTAAAGGCAAACAAACAAAAGTCTCTTCACATTTAACCAATAAGAAGAAATGGAAGCACCTTTAGCTATACAGGAAATGGGATTTTAGTACTACAGTTCATAAGAACACTTCTAGATAAGAAAAAATTTGTTCTTCCAAATAAATACTTTTTTAACTCTTGCCAAACATGTTTCAGTAAAAATATTGATTCAGAGGTGCTGAAACTTTTTATTCAGATAAAGTCATTTTGCTTGTGTAGTGCAACTAAAAGGCAAAGCCAAAACTTGCTTTGACTTATTGGTAAAGTATCTTGAAATAAGAAGTCAGGAGGATATTAATGAAATAAGACATTTGGACTTTTTGATATTAAACATTGTCAAAATGGATACCTCCCACCCCAAGAGAGTGAAGTATTTTTTCTGGAGAGCAATCTCTTGCTGAGATATTTGAAGAGTGTTAATAGCAGATGTTCAGTCCTAGCTAATATCTTGTCAGGTTCTTGCCTACTCGGTTGTAACACCAGTTGTAATAATGAGCTACGGTGGTGTCGTCCAGCCTTGGGAACTGAATGCTAACCAGGCTTTTAGGACTGAGGAACTCATGGGTATTGGGAAGAGGTAGCAATGGAAGGTGTGCAGTGAGTCGTCCCTGGGTGACTTCTTCCTTCTCTCTAGTCTGAACAGCATGCAGTATTGCTGATGGGACCTGGAGTAAGCTGCCTATATTGGGAGAGGGACAGATATCTTAAAAAAAAAGAAAAAAATTCAAAAGAGAAGAATACATGATACATAGGGAGGAGCATGAGAGATCCCCTCTACCACTGAACAAGTACAAGATAAATGCTTTTTTTTCTTGGTGCTGTTACTATTATGTGTGAACCCTACCAATGTATACTTTCTGTACTTGCACACAATATATTGGTATCTGCATTGGGCTAAACAAATACCTGACTAGCAGTATGTGTGTATGCAACAGACTGGATATGTGGTCATGGACTCTGTATGGAGCTCCAAACATGCAGGCATGTAGGTGTTTGTGTGCTGAGCCCTTGCGTACCAAGGAAAGCCATAGCTGTCCTCTGGAGCAAATGGAGAAGTAAGCAGGTGACGGACACTTGGAGGTGTCCAAGCTGGAAAGGTGCAGTGAGAGCTCTTCAGCCTTCCTGCTGTGATTTGTTCCCAACTGTTCCTGCTGATACAGAGTGTGAGCAAATCGCACTTCCAAGAGAAAATTAAGCCCACTCGGAGTGCTTGTGTGTGCATAACACTATTAAATAGAAAAGCTTGAGAACTGTTTTCTTTTGACTTTGTTCTGGCTGAGTTTAATGTGGTCCTCTGTAAAGAAAACAAAAGTCTGGAAACCCAAATCTCCAGGAGACTCTGCTCTATTAGATAATTTGAAAATCTTTAATGATCCCACACATAGATCTGAGACATCTCAGGCAAGCAGCTGTAATTTCAGAGCACTGACTGTATTTGCCATCTGTATCTAAGCAAGCAGATTTTGGCTGGGTGTTCTGCTTCATATAGATGAATGTTACTCATTTCGCTACTCGCCGTCTCTAGACTGGGCTTTCTAAGAAGATTAATGGAACTTGAGAGAAACAACCCTTTCCCCTTCTGAAAAAAGCAGTTGTATTAACTCTGTTCAAGTTTGTGGTGTTCTAATGTTTGTTGTTTCTTTTCTGGGCTGAAACTCTCATTCAGTCTAAAAATCCAGAGGTATACTTCCATTCAGTAGCATTGGAATTGCTTGTGTAGCTGTTTTAAGCCCAAACCTATGCAAAATTCTCACTGGTGAAAAGGCAGAAAGAAAAGATATATTGGTATTCTGCTGGCTAATATGGCACTCCTAGAATCCTATTAAGCTGTCAGGAAAAAAATTTACTAATCACTGTGCATCTCTCCTCAGTTTACTCTTTGCAAGAGGGTTAAAGGAATGTGTATTGATTTGGGCAATGGAAGAAACTTTTGGTTTTTATTACAGCTTGTAGACATCTTGAGCTGAAAACCTCAAAATGCTATCATGTCCTATATGCATATGTGTGCACTACCAGTTTTGAAATGAAGATTTTGATGATGACTGTGTTTACAATACTCAAAGAAATCGGGAATGACAGGGCAACAGGATGCCAAACGCTCTCTTCTCCTTAAATTGTGTGGATAGAGTTATAAGCTGAGATTTTTTAAAATTGTGTTTACCTTCTTCATTACTATGGCACCAGTAGAAAGGCAGAGTTTCTCATAATCTTGCTTTTTGTTGACATCAGTGGGTTTCAATCAGGTCCTAATATGAGTATGGGACTAACTATGAATAAGGGGCTAATGCTGACAAACTACTGGCTGGGAAGATGATAATACAATTAATAATGTGAACACTTGATTTTTTTTTTTTTTCAGATTTTGGGACAATTATATAAGGGAAAGGTATATGGGGATGGATCTTGTGCTTATCACCAGGTTTTGAACCCACAGGCACCTCTGTAAGGTAGTAATACTTAATCTCTGTCCTTCCTTTAAAAGTGGAGGAGATAATGAACCACTTACAGAACAAAGTTTATTTTAAAGGCTAACTTGCCTGTAAATCACAATAAAAACTTAAAATGTTAGTAAAGCAAGATTTCAAGCAGTCTGACATTTGATTCAATTAAAATGAAAAAATTGTTTTCAAACAGCTGACTTGACACACTTCTTTGCAGTCATTCTTCTATTTTTTTTTAAGAGATAAGTACAACCTGTATTTTTCAGAGTGAGAACATTTCTGTGAACAGAACTGCTGTTCTCAAAAGACAACCTTTATGATGAAAATAACTTTCCTAGCAGTACAGACAAGACTTGTGTGCTGTGACTTAGTTCCTACAATTTTCAGTTTACACGTATTGTCATGCTGCTGTCCCCACAAGAATTTTTCTATAGTTTGTTTTTCAGTTTTATCTCTTTGCTTGTGGTGATTATTTCTTATTAAAATGCTCACACCAGCAGAGCAATTAATTCTTAGTAATTCCAAATTGCTTTGGCTTTGACGGTGACTAATCTGATGTGGTAGTAATGTATCAGTAGATGAAAGCAGTCAGTGCTGAGCCCCTTGAGCCTCCGCTCTATGTGCATCAGTGCTGAGTGGGGGGGGATATACTTTGGACTGAACATATTCCTGTGCCTGTGGTCCAAAACTTTTGAGAGAAGGTGCCTAGATTGTGTGCCACATTAAACCACCCTAAGGCGAGACTGGATATGATCAGTGGGGACAGTTGGTGGATTTTGTTCAAAACAGCACTGTTGCTCTGAACACAAATGCTGAAATGGATGCAGTGTTTTGTTCTCACAAATGCAGCCTATCGTGTGTAGGCCAAAGCCTAGTGGTGGATGCAATGTTCTGTATATTCTGGAAACCAGACTATAGCTAACTAATAATTGTCTTGGTTTTGCTGGTCTGTGTGTATCAAATAATTCCTATAAAAATCTAAAAGGAAGTCTGTCTGTCGTTGTCAAGACATTCAGCTACCTAAAGATCGATGGGATGTCTTTGGTTTAGTATGCTGGGCGAGGTTTCCAGTTAGCTGGGAGACAATCAAGCCAGCTCTTCTCCTGTGGGTTTTAAAATCCTGTAATAGTAATTCATGAAAGCCACGCTTGCTGGGGCTTCATTGCACAGACCCATAAGGCGTGTCCTCCCTGTAAAGGGAACCTACACAACTGACACTCAGGTCCGTTTGTGCCAGTAGCGAGTGATTCCACGGTAGAGTTCTACCTGCTCTGCCTGTGTTGCTGCTTTCTGTGCCTGCGTCTGCCTGTGTGTGGCTGGGGAAACCCTACGCTTAGGCTCTTTTTCTGTCAACCAGGGATGAACTTTCTCATTTAGAGACGATTTAAGAAATGTTGGCAAGTACTTCAGTGACTCTTCCCCCTCCCATCCTGCCTGTTCTTGTGGTTGAGTTTAACCTATTTAAAAGTTGTGCTTGGGCAATAAACTGTTATGAGGTTAAAAAGCTTTCAGAATTGCATTAGAAACTTTCTGAGTAGTAAGATTCTTCAAACTCAAGTGTGGTGACTGTCCAGAAGTCAGTGTGAAATGAAGACAGATGTGGTCACAGTTCTTGCCTTAAGGCATTTATAGTTTGAAACTAGTGAAGGAGAAGGGTTGAGGTGATTTGCACAATAGTAACAGCAAGTCATCAGCCCAGTTAGATCCTGCATTTACTGGCTGTTAGCTCCACTGTCTTCGTGTTGGCCCATGTTGTTCTGCTTTCTCTATAATTGGCAGAATTGGCCTTTTGAAGTGCTTATTTAGGCTACCTCCTTTTGTGCCACTTCTTCAATAGTCGGCATTAATCAGGTAATTCTCATCTACCATGCTTCCATGTGATTTTTCTCTGTGGTCCTTACTCAGTGTTCTGTTGCCAGCTCTGTCTCTTTCCCTGAACCTAGGGAGCAGGATGTGAGTGCTTGCTTTTACTGTTCCTTTCTCTGCTGGGCTGATTCAAGATCTGCAAATTGAGTTCTATCCTTCTGCACCTGTGAAGACATGGGCAGCTCCGAGAGTAGAGACCTTGTATGTGGAGAGGATGGAAAGGGGGTGGAATGAGAAATGTGGATTCATGTTCTCGCTCTGCAACAGTCTTCCTGGGTGGCCTTGAACATATCACATCTTTCCCTTCTTTCCTGCCCCTCCTTTTCTCCCTTGTGCTTCAGTCTCCCACCTGTAAAATGAGGTTCTTAAAACTTGCTCTTGCCATTCCTTTGGCTTAACCATTCAGGCGGTCAGCTCTCCATAGTCAATGCTCTCTGTACAGTGCGATAGCACTGATGTCAATGAGGTTGACCTTGGTCATGTGCTTAAGGGTTAAAGTAACACATGTAACATAAATGTTTAGAAACCAGAATTTACTGTAGGTTTCTAGGATGGAATTTTCAAAGTTCCTGAAGACCATATCCATGTATCAGGGAGACTTATCAGATTGATCACCTATATACCCTAGGAAATTAAAATTTTAAATCCATATTCAGGTCCCTGAATCAGTGGCTTGACTTAAGTGCTCAACACCCAGCATTTTGCTGTGAGTAAGGTAGAAGTGAATTTGGGGCACTCAATATTTTCACAGTTGTCAGAGATTTAGAGATGGACTTTGGAGCCTTGCTGTAGATGCATGAAGTTGCAGGGTGGTGGTTCTGTCTGTGTTTTGTTTTTATTTGTCCCTTAAACCACTGTTTCATTTCCAAATGTAACTTGTTCACAAGGACAAAGTACATGTACTAAATGACTTCATACATCAGTAGATTCCAGAACGCCAAATGCATTTGGTGGTCTTGGTTATTGTCCAACAGAAAAAGTCACAGAGACCTGACAGTACACACATATATTTTCACATATAGATATTTTGGCTTTTTTGTCTAACTGTCTGTGTTCACTCAATAGAAACGTGGACTAAGTTGTTGCAGGAGCGAGGGGGTGGTCCCAGCAGGTCAGAGTTCGGGTTAGCGGTAGGGCAGGGTGGGGAAGTTTGGATTGCAGCTGCCTACACAAAATTTGACCTCAGATTAACCAGACAGCTTCAGTTTCCACTGCTGCTGTCCCAAAGCCTCCTTGAGCAAAAACAACTAAAGTACAAGAAAAGAAAATAGATTTTTGGAATTTGTACAAAACGGGGAAGAAAAACTTGAAGTATATTATCTCTTTGACTAATACCTGCTGACAGTTGAAAGCAAATGTTAGATATTCTGAGGCTAGTACCACAAGACTGCATGCATTTGTCAGTGCTAAACAGGTTAGACAAGATCATGTACTGATGTTAATCAACAGGTCTCAGTTGAAGTTATGCCAGTTTACACTAGTTAAGGATATAATCTTTGAATGTAATAATTTACTGCGTTATTCCCTTTAAAGTTTAAACTCCTCTTATTTATCTTCTTACTCTGAGAGCAGAGCTGTTTTTCATTAAATAATGCATTCATAGGAATGGGGTGTTCTTATTAAATATTAAAAATTCAACATTCACCTTAATTGAAAGTCTTAGCTTCATTAAATCCTGATTGAAACTGACAGTGAAGAATATATGCACTTCCTGCCAAATCCTGATACAGTAGGGCAGCAAATTGTTTTGCAAGTGGTGATGAATCTCCCTTCTCAGAACTGATCTTATAGAGTTTCTGTAATCAAGGACAGACTTTCAGAAAAGCTCAAATATGGCTTGTTTTTCAGAAGCTGCTGAGTATTGAGTGCTAATCTTCCTTTGAAACACTTATGTTCAATTTCATGCCAGAAGCTTCTGAGTGCCAGGCACTCTTAAAAAACCAGTCTTGGAGTGTCATTTGAAATAGGTTTCCACATAAGCAAATTCTAGGCATTTGTAGGCAATCTTATTTTTTTAAACCAGTATCGTTAAGTGGAGGGTGGCAATGGTGTAAGGAGCCTTAAAGAAAAGGGGAATTATACTAAAATTTCACACATTTCTTGCAATGAACTTAGCTGAACTCTGAATATTTTAAAGATGACCTGAGAAGAAAGCAGCTCTGTTTCATGCTTTCATATATGTGCTCTGTTTTGTTAAAAATGGTGTAAAAAATATTTTGCTGACAAACTTTCTGACCTTATGAGAAGGAACATGTCATGCATCTTATTAGACAGTCTAACTGCAAATAGATTTAAGCCCAGCAGGCTTAAATATTTGGTATAAGAATTTATGAAGTTTACAAAATTCCTTTAGTAAAATTGGACATTGATCCTACAGACTGCCTTTTTTAGCCCAGTTGACTTTGTCTATAAGATATTAAAATAATATTTTGGAAAGATATACAATTGACCTTGTCCCACAATGTATCAGACCTGACCTCTCCTCTTAGCCTTGTTGTACCTAAGAGCACTCCAGGATGGTGTTCAAACTTCTGCACCTTCTGAGAAATATTATGCTGAATTAGATTTGCTTTTTTTGTGTGTGTAAATACTTCATTATTTTACAAAAGTTATTGTAGTAAATTTTGTGGTAAGCCACATTCTTCCTTAGGGTGTCACAAATAACTGTGTCACTCAAGCAGTGCTGTGGACTGAAGCAGCTTCAACTTCATATAAAACAGGTTTTTTCATTGCAAAAGAGATCTGCAGACTGTAGAGGCAGTGAATTGCAATAAATATCTGATAAAGGTTGTCAGTAGCCAGAACATGAAATATCATTGAATTCTGAGCTAGGCTATGCCTAAAGATACAGTCTAAACACTAAGTTCTGCTTTAAACTTGAGGTAAAACTTCCATTGACTTCAGTACACAGAGTTATTAACAAGAAAAAAATTAAAAAGCTTTCTCTTCTTTTCAAATCAGTCTCCCCTGATTAACTGTCAGTATGTAAACAGTGCAGAAGAAATATTCAATAAAACTCTGCATTTGGTTTCTAGGAACATCTTTTTGGATTGCTACGGCTGCAGGCTTCTTCAAAAGTTCAGAATTATCTTCAGTAGTCATCAAGGAGAATAAGAGTGGAATAAGCGCACTGGTGGAAGATATGAGGTGAGAATTTCCCATTCTCACAAAGAAAGGATTAAGTTAACTTTGAGGTACCATCTTTCTCTTCCTGGGTAGGTCTGAGTAAGACTTCAGTGATCTGCCTGTGACTAGAGGGACAGGCTATAGTTGCATCCTTTACTCCTTCCACAATGCCCGGAAATATGTTATTAAAACACAGAGCTGCAGCTCTTCTGGTGCTCAGTCCCATAGTCACCCAAGATGGGATGACTCACCAGTGCTGGACGGTCAAGGAGATGGATTTTGGAGCAGGCTTTGAATGGATAACCCTGACTCTAAACTGCTGAAATACGGGTCTAGAAACAGGTTTTCAAAACCATTTCGCACCCAGCTGTGATTCACTTGAAGCCCATAATACAGCTCCCTTATACTCATTTCAGCCAGTGGTGAATACTTTCAGATACTCAAACTTTTCAAATTCTGTTTCAATCATTAATTTTTGTTACTTGTGTTTGCATTGAATGGTATAACTACAACTTGGTGTTAATCCTCCTATGTCTTAATTATTTGCAAGTGGAA
>Ga0181612_145382_pt1 | contig 11346 bp, 14 predicted proteins | sample HoacroProtozoa21_FD_119630 | JGI IMG/M metagenome (GOLD analysis project Ga0181612, IMG submission 119630) | Hoatzin crop microbial communities from Cojedes, Venezuel. Combined Assembly of Gp0051906, Gp0051904, Gp0051908
AACTTGAATCCTCCACGTGAGCCACAAAGGGAAAATCCAAAGGTAGCATCAGGCTTATAAAAGAGAGCAGGGGTGAGGGACTGGAGGAAGGCTGGGTCTCACTGAAGAAGAATGGGATGGGGGTGCAGGAGCCCCTGTACTGAGCCTTGGGCCAAGCTCTGCCTAAGCAGTCCAGGGATTGCTCTGCCTGCAGCTCGCCTCTGGCTGTGGCTCTGCGAGGGAGTGGAAGGCACCATACCGTGCACGATGACGTCGGTGCTCTCCTCCAGCATCTGGGCGCCGTTGGTGGCAGTGCACGTGTACTTGCCCAGGTCCTGCTGGGTGACGTTGTGGAGGGTCAGGATACTGGAGAGCTCCGTGTGCGTCTGCAGGGACCGGCGCTCAGGCTCCATCACTGCCCGCTGCGTCTGCAGCAGACAACAGAGAGAAGGGGATGAAAGACATAAACGGGATGGGGCTGTGAGGATGGGGTCCTCATGTCTGTGCTTCTTGCTGCCCAGTGCTTGCCTCTCCCTGGACAGGCATCTCCACCACTGACTGCCATCCTCAGGGATGGAAAGGCAACGAGCCCTGCGTGACTGACCACCTGAGGCTGGGGTCAGAGTTTAGCACACGTTTTGCTGTGATCTGCAGCTCAGTAACCAGGCTGGGAGCCATATGGGTACATGAACAGGGTGATGCCCTCAGGGGACTCCTCTGTCTCACTGTTCACAAGTCAGAGGCCACACAGGGGGAAAACACAATCTAGAGGGGACCCCTTTGCAGGCTCTTGGTAACCAGGGCTGTGTGGCTAGAATAGCTTGTTTTAAGCCAGCAATGTTTGCTCTGGACTCGCACTGGTGGAAGTGAAGCCAATGTTTGCCCAGGAGAGCCCCACAGCAATAACACCTCAGCAGGGAGGGTGCTTTCTGCCAGGAAAAGAGGTTTTCCCTCTGCTCGCCTTCTGCTGCAGGAGAGAAAAATGGGAAAGCACTCTGACCGAGATGTCCAGGGCACAGCATGGTTAGGATCATTGGCCCTGCCAGTGGTGCAAAGAACAATGAAGGTGCAAGAGAGGATGACTCAGAGCGAAGTGGTTCAGTGCACGGGGAGCTGCTGTTTGCTGGTACCTGTTTGCCAGGGTAAGTCCACTGGAAGCGGACGCCGGAGTTGAACTCAGCCCACACTGTGCAGTTCAAGACCAGCTTCTCTCCCACTAGCAGCTCCATGGCTTTCTTGGGATACAGCTGGATGTCGTACAGCTCGCTCCCTGACATGGAAGAGGCAACAAAAACACATTTCAGATCTATTAACTCTTTGACTCAGAATATCCAGTGTCAGGAGGCTTGGGTATGACCTCCTGCTGCTTGGTGTACCTCTGTCTGGCACACAGTAGAGGAGATATAAGCACCATGCAGAGTGTATGTAGCTAGAGAGAACCATAACAGCCCCATAAGCCACACTGATGGACTTCAGAGCCACCCAAACTGCCCCCCCGCACCTTCCCAGATATTCACCTGCTATATGGATGATGAAGAAATTGGATTTGAAGACCTTCTTGTTGATGACAGTCTCACACTGAACAAACAAGGAATCCCTGATCAAGTGTGTGGGTACCTGCACCCCCTTCTTGTTGTCCCACAAAGTGCTTTTCCCGTCAGGGTGGATGAGAGAATTTTGCTGGAAAAATCAACATTTTGCCAACTGAAATAAGAGGGTAACAACATTCCCATCCCACCCCTTCCAAGCTTTACGCTAGCTAACACATCCCTTTTGTGGGAAGAAACGCTGCAGCATCATGCTGTGCTGGCCTCCTGCCCTCCCCGCTGAGGGTTTGTCATCTAGGAATTGTGGCCTCCCCTATACCCCGCGCAGTCGAGCAGCCGTATCCTGCACCACGAGCCTCCCCGTCCGCAGAGTGGGCCAGAGACTTCCAGGAATGGAAACTTGTAGTGATAGCTAAGGAAACTGATGCTGATGTCCCAAACATCAGCCCCACCGGGATGAGTGCTGACCTTGGGTAGTGTCCTTCCCGGGCAAGGGAAAGGCCCCTGGCCCCCAGAGTGTCCCTGGAGGCCTTTGTACAATAGTAACACTCATCCTGGAAGGATGTATTCGCATTGTAAAAAAAGAAAAAAACAAAAGAAAAAATAAGAAAAAAAAGGCACAAACAAACTGATAACAGAGTTGTTTTTAGTCATCAGCCCCATGGCTGCAGCCTCCTCCCTTGTGGGGATGCCGACCACCTAGAGGGTTTGTAGATCACAGAGACCAGAGCAAAGAGGGGATGCTGTGGGGAAATCGGATTAAAGCGGCCTTGTTTTGCTTCGTAGAGCTCCAGGGAAGAGAAGCAAGGTTGGCAGGAAACCTGTGGGGTCTGCCCCAGGGGAACTGGGCAGCACAGCTTCAACCAGCAAATAAAACGAGGAAGCCAGTGGCTTGTACTTTCCATGGAAAATGTATCCCATGCATTTTCCATTCCTGGCAGTGCCTGTCCCACTTCCACTCAGGCAATTACAAATGCAGAGCAAATGCAGCATGTGTCGGTCCAGAGTCTCCCACTGGCTGAGCTCTCACCGAGATCAGTGTGACGTTAAGATCTGGGATGGACACGAGGCATGGTACCCAAGTGTTCTCTTTCTTGCTGATGAGGAGGGTCTCCGGCTTGTTGATAAATGGCTGTTCAAAATCTGAAGAAGAGATAAAAGGAGAACAACAACTAAATAGAGGCAAGAAAAACACTGGGAAGAGGGACAAACCAGAAGAAGAGGTGGCTTTCTGGCTTTCTTTAACACAGTGTGAGCTTGCCAGAGGGAGTGATGTTGATCTGGGTGGTCTTGTCTGCAACGTGTGACAGTCAGAGGAGACACCTGGAGCTTGGGAATGCAAAGGGAGCAGCCGAGGCAGGCGCCTGGCCCAACCGGCTCCTTGGCACCAAACACCGTACCGGTGGAGCGGCACTTGTGTGACATTCGGGCAGTGCTGGAAATGACCTCCCCTTTCCTGGCCCCCTCAAGGTCTCTGGTGGGTTTGACCTGTTGTGAGACCAGCGGGTCTCCTCCTGGGCTGGTGGCTGCGTGGCCCCACGGCAGGGACGGCGCGGGGCTGTGCCGCCCTGGTGCAGCAGCAGGCAGCGCGACCTTCCAGGGCGAGGAAGTGATCCGCAGCGGAATGGTATGCAGATGTCATCCTGCAGCCATCCCGGCCGGCAGATAAACAGATGAGCTGAGCTTTCCAGGGCTGCCAACCCACTGCCTCCCAACTGCTGCAAGCACAAATATTGACAGGAAGAGCAAAACCACCCAAAATTAATCAGTGAGACAACGTAGCAAGCCAGACGCGTTACACTAAACTCCATGTTGATCTAGCACCAAGAAGCAAAGTGTCTGCAGAAGCGGCTGCCCCATCCTGCTCAGTGCGTTGGCTGTGTCAAACGAGAAAAGCCCAAGCAGGGCTCCATGGTGGAAGGGAGCTGCTGGCAGCATATAAAGGAGATGTGCCATGGCCCTGACCCACAGCACCAGGCACCATCCAGACATAAAGCGCAAAGTCCAACCCGATGCCAAAGAGGTGGCAAGCCAACAGAGCAGCACGGACCCCATTTCTGGTTCTTCCTCAGATACACTGGAAAGAACTGCTGAGACCAAGATGTAAAATACGCTTGTATCCCAAGCCGTGGCTGGCCAGAAGGTGGGAAGGGTGAGGTTTGTCTTGCAGCGCCTCATGCCAGCTGCTGCTGAGGCAGCTGCTCTCCTGTCTGCTCGGCAGTGCTCTTGGTTTGAGGGTTTTTCTACTCTTTGGACTCTCCCAAACAGGGCATAGAGTCAGCAGCCACCCAGCTTGACTCAATGGGATGAAGACAAAATTGGAAGAGACAACGAACTGTGAAGCTGCTTGATATCCTCTGGCAGTGCCTCACTGATGGATAATTTCTTCTGTAGTATCAGCCCCTGCCTGCTCAATTCCACAGGGACATGTGCCTCACAGGATGCTCTGAACACAGACTGGTCCCTAGTGTCCCCAATGCTTGGTGTTGCCAGCATCTTTCCTCTGTAAGAGCCATGTCTCTGGAAACATCCACCCAGCAAGTGGTCGTAATTGGCTTTGTTCATGGAAGTTGTTCCCTGGGTGAAGGGGGCTCCACAAGGAGGTGGTGGGGCTGTCCCAGGGACCTGCTGGGGAGATTTTGTGGCTTCTGGTATGCTGGAATCAGACCAGATCGTCCCACTGACCTTAAAAGTTACTTTTATTCACCTGGATTGCATTGATTTCAAGGAACTGTAGCATGAGGACGTCTGTTTGTCCAACCTGAGACTCTTTGCTACCCAACCCCTAAAGCTGCCCGTGTAAAATGACAAGGCAAAGATGAATTTGGTAATGATCACCATTTGGGGATCCTGCTGCCCAAATTGCACTGGGCTCAATCCAACCCAGTGCTCCCACTGTTAAGTGCATAAGGGAATTCCTTTCATTTTTGATCTATAAAGCTGTTGTTTCAGCAACAGTCATGCTGCAAAGACCTACTCTGGGTGAAGCACCTTTTTCTACAGCTTAGGCGAAACAAGCCATGCACAGGAAACATGTTGGTCAGCTCCCATGAAAATGCAGATCGCCCAGAGAATTCTGATCTGTATTTCCTGGGGTTTTGTGCTGCCACAGGATTGCTGTCTTCTGAAATCACAAATTTGCTTCTGAGTGTTAACACGTTCCTCATTCCTCTCCTGAGCCCTGGGCACATGAGAGGGAGGAGGTGCACAACTGCCAGAGGTGAGAGACTATGAGGTGTCCTCCAAGCTCAGATGGCAGCCAAGAGCTAACTGATTTACTGGGCTGGTCCTGTTGCCAATGAGCTTCTGATTCATGCGCTAACTCCCCTCTCTGACCACATCACATGTTTTCTGTAAGGCTGTCTTAATGGGTCGGGTGGGAATAATTTAGCATCTTCTTCATTAATACATGCTAAGCCTTATGAGATGGGGGCTGTACATATCCTGCTCCACCCTGATGAGGCATTCTGTATGTTTACAGCACTATCTGTAGCTGCAATAAAATACACACCTAACCAGACATGTGGGAAATGAGACATATGCATGGAGGGTTCATTTGAGAACTGAGCTGCAGGTAAGATACAGAAGAACCCATTTTTCCAGCCAAGCACAGATATTTTGTTCCTGGAAATTCCACCAAGTTCTTAACATGAAAAATGAGGTTGATGGATAAATCTGTGGTCTGATCATGCTGTCTCCAAACATCCCTGACACTTACATCAGCCCTTCCGAGCTCTCCCGGGACAGTTTCACACTGCAGCCCAGTTCGGCAGGAACAGGCAGGGCTTTATCTGGACGTTCTGCAATGGCTACGGTTACCGTATGCCTGGGTTTTCCTGACATGTCCCTTCTCCTGCCTGAAAGCCTGTCCTGTCTGGAAAGGCGGATTCTGAGGTTTCCTGGATGTTTGATAGCCATAACAGGGCACAGCCTGATTGGAATGAGTATGAACATGTGCTGTGTCGCCGTGTGCACAGCAGCGCTGGGAGGTGTTGGCTGGATCTGTTGCACACACGCTGTCCGCAGGCACTGAGTCCCCTGGGCCCTGACAGCGTGGGATTTATTGCCCCTACGCTACACCAGACATGCACACTTGCTGCTCTCTGGAGAGCCATTACGGAGCTGCAGATGAGGTTGGAGGCGAGAGAAGGTGGAAAAGGGTGCAAAGGAAGTGGCATTTGCTGGATCACACAGAAAATCAGGCTCTTGCAAATGCATTCCCTGCATGTAAGCCTGTTAGGTCGCACTTATTTTCAGCGTGCGTAAGAAGCTCTCTGCCTCCATCCCGATACAACACTCTGGAGTGTACCGAACACCCCTGTCCAACTTGTCTGGGATCCAGGGAAGCTCTGTCCTGTTTTTGGATGGGCAGCAGAGCCCTTAGGAAGAGGAGGTGATTGCCCAAACAGACCCCAGTTCCTCTCCAGCAGCTGCCCAGCTTTTCTGATTCCCCCCCTGCATTTTTCTCTGCATAGCTGCAGAGGCAAATTTGGCTTTGCCCTGGGACTTCTGAAAAATGCATCTTGTATGTCATGACCTGCCTGGCTCGTGACAACTGCACCAACTAATAAATGGGGGCGGAAAGAGAAATAGCTCAGCCAACTGTTTCCAGGGGACAGCGCTCGTTTATCTTGCTGTGAGCAGTGGGGGAGACAGCAGAGGAGGAGCCCCTGGGGCATGGGGAAGCCGAGCGTTGGCCCCGCAGCCACTCGCTGTGCTGAGGTTCTAGCTCCAAGCCTGGTGGGCAGCCCTCCTCCTCCAAAACACATCTCACAACCCTGCCTGTGCAGACAGTGTGGAGAGGAGCATCTGGGTCTGCCACTGTGGAGTGGCTCCAGGGCCATCCAGCCTGGGGACAGCACGTGGCGTGTTTGTACCACTCCTCCTCTCCCTCTCTCAGTCTCAGCTTTATGGAACATTATCATTCCTAGCCGCTAGCATCTCCCAGAGCCCCCAGCTGCCCAGAAGATAACTCTTGTGCTTTTTTTAGTGGTGGAGAGTCTCTGAGGCCCGGCTCTCACTCCTTAAATTCCTGCATTCCAGCCCGGCTGGAGCGATGCCCCCGGGCTGGGACATAATTGAATCCCAGGCGCTGCTGCCATCCTCCAGAAGTGGACGGATACTGGTTCCCTCAAAGTGCAGGGAGCCAGCCCTTGGCCCCCTCCCTGAGCCTGGGGCAGCCACGCTCTGCCCTGGGAGGCCGGGAGGCATGCTGGGCTTTTTAATCCTTCCGATATGATCCTGGTGCACAGGCTGCCCCCGAGCTCCCCCAGCCTGACGGCGCACGGTGCTGGATGGCTCTTACCTCTCACAAACACGTAGGCGCTGACTGCTGTGGTGCCCTCGATTTTGGCATCGATGTACTTGTAATAGCAGCGGTAGTAACCCGTGTCGTTCGCTTGAGTCTCTGTCAGCACCAGGACTTTGCAGTACGGCTTCGTGCCAGTCCCCTCGCAGTCTTCTTCTCGGATTGCCCGGCCGCTGCTGGGGGCTGCTGAGGCCACCACCTCGGTTTCCTTCTCCTTTCCAGCAGGATCCACCCTGCCTCCGGGCCACGACCACTCCAAGGGGTGCTGGCCTCTAGACATGGGCAAAGAGAAGAGTTAGCTTTGGGCTGAGCAAGGTGAACACAGTGGGGATTTAATGGTGCACATCTGCATAGCGCTCAGCCAGCCACCGCTCTCGGGCTGCAGCATGGAGGAACAGCCATCCTCCAAGGAGAAAAACAGGCACGAGATGGCTGCCAGCTTCACTAATCACTGGACAAGCTCGTCCCCTTCCCCAGGCCACCTCTCCGGCCATGCTAAGCTGTAAGATACCAGTCCACTCACAAGTAGGTCTCCCCCTCACGTGGCTTTGTCCTACTGGTATTGTGCCAGGACAGGGAGCCACACAGGGCCCCGAGGGAAAGGCTCCATTTATTCTCTATTCCCTCTCATTATTAAAAGGGTCCAGAGCTATTAAGAAAACACACAGATGTGATGAGTTCCCTTGGCTCAGTGCAGCTGCTGGCTGGGGCTCGTGGTGTGATGAATGGAGTGGGAAGGAGAATGAGGGAAGGAGAACAGACGGGAAAGAAAACGAGAAAGAGAAAAGCAGGAGGGAGTCAGGGATAAAAAACAGCCAGGAGAAAACAAGGGGAGGCCTTCTGTCCGGCTGCCGGCTGTATTTCCTTCCCCGCTGCTGTGGGAGGGGGTTCCTTGCTCTGCAGAGCACCCTGCAGCCACTCTGACCCCGGGCTGCTGCCCCTTCCCACCTCTGCAGAGATGCCCCTCCGAGGGCACCACCGCAGAGCCTGGTCACCAGCGGACCGAAGACAAACGGAAAAGTCCAGGAACTGCGAGAAATCCCCAGACAGAGCACGCACGTGTGCATTTATATATAGCCGAGGATCTCCAGAGCGGGAGGCTCGCATACGCACACACACGCGCCACCATAGCTTGCTAGAACTGCGCTTGTTTACTACAAACAAAACAAGCTTTTATTCCGTGCTGGAAGTTTCCTTCTGTGAAATCAGAGCCCCTTTCAGAGGAAGGCCTAGTCCCCACTTGAAAGTTTGCCAGTGTAGCTGAAAGTCACTTAAGAATGCGCAAAAAAAAAAAGAAACGGGGAAAAAAAGACGACGTTGCAAGAGACAGCTGGGTGGTGGTGGTGTAAAAACGGTCTTTTGTCAGCACCGTTTGCTCTATTAGGGGAAACTGCGCTCATCGGGAACAGGCTTGCTGGCGCACGCAGCTCCTCTGCCAGGGCAGCTCTGCGGGCAGATGCTTTTAAGTGCAGCCAGACCGTGACCGTCACCAATAGCTGGATCCAGACAGCAAGGGACAGCGAGGAGGAAGCGAGATAAGGTGCCATCGGAGGGCACAATGGCTCAGACGCAATGAGGACAGGATTTCTGTCCAAGCGCCGGGGAAAGACCTGCCCCTTTGTGTTTGTCTTCAGCAGCTGATTTATCTTCCTGCAGACTTTGCTCTTTTCTAGCTCCTGCTGCCCAGCTCACTGCGGATGAGTTTGGAAACAGCTCTCTCCCTGTGTCACCAAGCACAAGGGCTCCAGAGGCAGTGATGTGGCCCTGGGATCAGTCATGCAGACCCTCTGACCCAGCTCAAACTTCTTCATTCACTGAAAATGCCATCGGTGCCTGAGGCAGGACTGGAAGCAGAGCTCCAGCGGCTTGTGTCCATGAATCGCGGCCGGCTTTTCCAAAGATCAGTCTCTCACGAACACTTCAATAAAAATAAGACTCTTGAATTTTGAATTTTTCCTATCCTATGCGTGCACAGGGGAAAATAATAGTAAATCTGATCACCAAACCAGTAGCACTCGGTGGCCTCTGCCGTGCCCACTGCTCTGCTGCACTGGGCACAGACCATGAGGCTGGCCCCACGCTCAGCCCCGAGCTGAGAGCTTCAGACCCCGCCTGCGCAAAGGACCCCCGAAGCCCTTTGCGTTTGCTCAGGCATTTTTAGCTCTCCATGTGGAGCTGGGTAATTGTACAAGTCTCCAGCGTTTCCTCTTTCTGTTTGTTTACCCACTGGGATTTTCACGCATTATCAGATCCACTTGTTTTATTAACCATCAAGGCCAGCAGTAGCTGAGTGACACGTATTTATATAAACACGGATGGGCCAGTACAAACAGACCTGCCGACCAGCCCACGGGCAGCTCTGAACTAAGGCATTCCTTGCACCATGTGCTGCGCAGCCAGGTTCAGCGGGGACACCAAAGGTGTTGGCGTTAGTGCGAGTCCAAGTTAGCATCGCTGGGGTGTTAAGAGGACCAGAAGAAGGCAGGGATGAGGGCAGGCCAGGGTCACTTGGGTTTATTTCTGAATCTACCCTCTTCATTTGGGGAAAAGGTCCAGGCAGCAGTTTGGGATGGTTCCCTCCCTCTTCTCTATCACTTCGAAGATTTGTTCCTGAGTTGTTTTCTTTCAGCTCTGCGATAACGTGCCTCTGTGCGATGGAGCGTGCTGATGCCAGCTGGAAACAGAGGCACTGTAGGCTTCTCCACAGCTGCTTTCCAAAGTCTTTTCAGGACAGATGCTCTTTAAGGGAGATGTTGCAATTGGCACCACTTTTCTTCAATCCTCTTTGGAGCTCCCAAGCGTGGTAGGATGGGCAAAGCCGGCTGTGGCTTTGTGGCTTAGCAGGAATAAGACAGCTCCCTCCTCAGCACCACAGAGGTTGTTCACAGCAGTCTCACACGTGTAGGAAAGAGCAGCAGGTGTTGTGTGTCCCCAGACGCTGCTCCAGAGCAGCAGTGGGGCACTGCCTTGTCCTCGGGCTCCTTCAGCCCTGCCACAGAGCTCATTTCCTTCACAGGAGCCAAGAGGGCTCCGGGGTCAAATACTTCCTCTCTGCCAGATTCGGGTTTGTGCATCCGCAAGCATCTGCAAGTCAGCTCTATTAACAAGTCACTGGGCAGCAAAGGACAACCTTGCCCTTCTTTTTCTAAATACCACGGCTGGATGACGCTCCCTCTCTACCCGAGTGCCTGGCACCTGCAGGATGGGATGGGATGGGATAGGATGGGATGGGATGGGATGGGATGGGATGGGATGGGATGGGATGGGATGGGATGGGACAGCCAGGATCCAGTTGATCCCTCTGGAGGTTTCTGCTGCCGTGCAGCTGGCTCCTGTGGGCTCTGCTCCAATATTCATGAGCCGGAACAGCACAAGCTCTCCGCTTTCCCCCAGCACGGGCTGCCAAGGGCATGAATGCAGAGATTCACAATATTCTTTCCTTCCTTCTTGGGATGTGAGCTAATAAAAGATGCACTGTCCATGTGAGCACCAGCCCCTTTGCATTGCTCTGCCACATGCTTAGATCAGAACACCACTGGGGCTCTCAGCCAGCCCCTGGCATGATTTGTGTTTTAGGGAATGCTCCTACACTGGTCCCTTGCTCTGTCTGGACCTCTCAAGGGTGCATTGCACTGGGTGGTGGGGGAATCTGCCTGTCTGTGATGCCATTTGCAAAACCAGAGCCCCAGAATCTGGTGGCTCCTTGCAGATGTGCTGTGTCTTTGGGTTTCTGCTAAGCATGCCCAGCTCCAGAGGCATCGCTTATCCCACGGCCTGGCACGGGCTCTGGTCACCGATGAGGCTAGGCGGGCTGCGCAGAGCTGCGGCTGTGTGAGATCCAGGCTGCTGCAAGGGAGCCTGAGAGCGCAGCCGGCCGCGGGACTCTCACGCTCAGTGGGTGAAGCTTGAAAGGTCTCCAGGGAGGCTCATGCGGGGGGTTTTGAGCTCAGCTTTCTGCTGCAGCACTGCTTCAAGCAGGCCCGTACTCCTGGCTCGAGGGCAGCTCGAAGAGCAGCCAGAGGACATCACTCTCAAGGGTAGACCAGGGTCAAACTGAAGCCACCTCCAACACGATGCTCAGCAGGGAATCCCTGGATCCTGGATCTGATTTCATGTTTATTTCTGCCCTACCCTGCCCCACCACCCTCTCCTTTGCCTGTTCTCTTGGTGGTCTGCATGTTTTTCCCTTCAGCTCCCATTAACCCAAGCCAGGTCTTCCCAGGATGGGCCATGGTCCAGAGAAGAGGTTGGAGAAGCAGCTGGGTGTAATTAGAGATCCAGGGACCAGGAAAGATTTACTTCTCATTCAAATGAAGTAAGTGTCCCACAGTCAAAATCCTCTCCTCAGGACATCAGACAAACACAGGCTTGAGAGCTCAGGGGCAGAATGCGAACCCCTGAGCCATGCAGGAGATGCTGAGACTTGTCTAACTGCGGATGGTGTGAAGGACGACATACAATCCCTAATGTGCTCACCCAGGTCATCGGGAGTCAGTGACCCGGCGCGGCAAG
>Ga0181612_149727_pt1 | contig 11346 bp, 9 predicted proteins | sample HoacroProtozoa21_FD_119630 | JGI IMG/M metagenome (GOLD analysis project Ga0181612, IMG submission 119630) | Hoatzin crop microbial communities from Cojedes, Venezuel. Combined Assembly of Gp0051906, Gp0051904, Gp0051908
AAACAATGTTCAGCTCATAAATATGACGGATGCAAAAGCATCTGACAGACAACCGTAGCAGTAGTGCCCAGTCAGTCTGTGAGGATGATTTTGCGTTAATGTGTGGGCTGGTTAAGTATTTGAAGTATGACACTTTCTTTTTTTTTGCGTTATGCTGAAATGGCTGGAGAGTTTGTTAGCTGTCTTCATTTTGCTGCCTGCTATGTAGTTACCACAATATCATTAGCTTGCTGTTCCCTTATTTGTTTTGTGTTGCAGATATTGTTCAAATTGAAATGTTTTAAAAGTTGTTTCATAAAATAGTTTCCTGAAGTGCATGATTGATCTATAAAATTAAAGGTGTTGGTCAGAAATGTTTTTCCTGCGTTATAGAGTTTTCCTTCCACTAAAGGCAGCTACAGCTATGTAGCCTTTCCATACTCAACTGATATGAAGATGGGTTTGAATAACATATTTTACTTTTTTTCAAACCACAATGACTTGGCATTTAAAATAGTCATAGTAAAATAAGAGGTTTTTTTGTTCTCTTGAACTGAGCTGTTGAAAATTCAGGCTTTATACAAGTTGCGTGTTAAATGATTCATTTTTTACCTTAGTAAAATGGAAATGTTTGGGGCTTCATTCTTTTTTTTTATTTTCTTAAGGTTGGGATAATTCTCCATTATTCAACTCTCGCAACAGTGCTGTGGCTGGGAGTGACATCTCGTAATATTTACAAGCAGGTAACCAAAAAAGCAAAAAGATGTCAAGATCCTGATGAGCCACCTCCTCCACCCAGACCAATGCTGAGGTGAGCCTGTTGTTTGTGTCTGCAGCTTATTATTTCCCAGGTTTCTGTGCTCGTGTCCTGCCCAGAAAACGTGACAGGTCACTCACTATTGGTTTTTTGCAAGTGCCTTTCAGAGAAGATTTTCTTTCTGGGTCTGTAAATTTCCTGCCATATTTTTCTGTTCCTCAGCATTATGTTAAGGAGGATGAGATGAAGGACGATTGGTGTATTACTGTTGCAATGCTGTGTTCTGGATTTGTAAATTAAGAAATTGGTAGTGTTTCAGCATCACCAGTGAGGCTTTGATTAGGAAAATAAAGTTTAAAATGTCTTCCAAAGATTGCCTAGAAATAGCTTGAAAAATAGGTATCAGTCATTATGAAATGAAAATAGTGTTATTTGTGAAGCATTCCTCTTAGAATTTTTATTTCTGAAATCACTGTGAAATTCACCCTATGTGAAATATTTTTAATAGAAAACATTAACATACACTTTGTTCATATAGCTTACTGAGCCCCTGGATATTAATTGAAAACTGCTAAGCTGAAATTCTCCACAAGGTGGCAGAAGTTGATTAACTTTGATTAGTTACAGACAAATACTTAGAAAGCTTGATTTTGAAATACAGAGACTGCAGAAGATTAGAAATGCTTTTCTGAATACATCAGCTAAAATTTGCAGTACTATATACAAGCACGTAGAAATATTTAATTGATAAGCTAGAAGGTAGAAGCTTAATATTAATGCCACTTAAGTGCTGCCTTTGCTTTCCTTAGCTTTTATTATTTTTCTTTTAAGTAAACCTGTTGTATTCACTGTAGGTTATCATGCCCATCACCAACTGTGTGCCTTCCAGCAGGGCACCAAGTAGCCTTTTTAACATCTGTTGTGATCTTTTTTCCCACATCCCTTTATTATGGAGTCTTTGCTTTGGAAAATGTTAGAGCTTCACAGTCTCAGCTCTGCATAGCATAAATGTGTGCATACTATTTCAGATCTGGACACCTCATCTGTGGCAATGATAGTAACTGTGGAGACAAGTGTCAGAACAGAGCAAGCATGCTTCATATTCTTCAGATTTTCTCAAGGTCCAGCTTCTTGCAGATCAGTCAGATAGATGTGTGATGGTTTTGTGTGGAACAGCCATAGAAGGATTTTTTTTTCTTTTCATTCAGTTGTCTTTTAAACTTACATTCAAAACAGAACTACCCATAGTGGCATAGGGCAGAGTGTTTTATGCAAGAGTTTCTTGCTTGTTTGGAAGCGATCACCTGCTGTTACCAAGCCCCCTGTTTCTTGAATTTGGAGAGACAGAACTACTCGTTCTCTGTCTGCTTCCATGCTGTTTATATTCCTCCTCCCATGCCTTTTCAGAATTACAAAGGGTCTTTAGGAACAGGGAGGGGGGAAAAAAAGCCCTGACAAATGTAAGTAGGTACACATTTTTCTCCTTATTTGCCATAAGTAAATTATTCTGCTTGATGTTCTCTGAATCTAAAGTAGTCCACCTTGCAGATGATAGGTAGACCTGACGTTTATACTGACCTTCAGTTCCTGCAGATATTTTCACATGGTGGACTTCATACCTGTTAAGATTCCTTCCCCTCTAGCGTAGATAAGCTTTATTTTTTATTTTGGGAAATTTATTTCGTGTAAGGCAATTTTGTTGGTGGTGATTATGTTCGTTCAGGGTGTTAATGGGACTTTGTTACAGATCATGAACAAGGTGGTAAAAGACTTCAGAATGCATCTGGTGTTCTTCAGAAAGCCGCTGTAGACGTCGGAGAGCAGATTTGCTGTGACTCACAGTAGCTATGTTGAGAAGATAGTGGAACACTTGGCACTGGTTGGAATTTAACTGTGAAAAACTTTATGCCAAGTTTATTGCACTGCCATGCCAGGCAAGAGGGTGTAAAAATAACGGAGGTCCTCAGCTACCAATCACAAGAAGGAAATGGAGTTTGTTGTGCAGAAATCGTATTTTGTTCAGCAGACTTCAACCAAGACAAAAGGAAATAGTTTCATTTTTTTTACAGAAAATAACTACTTTACAAAGAACCTTGCTGAAGACCCTAATAACCGGATACTTCATGTGAAGCATGAAATAAAATAAAAATACAAACAGTAGTATTTTGTAATTTTATTTAAAATAAATACAGATATTTATATTACTATAATACAAGTACTGGGTGAATGTTCTATCTTGAAACACATTTCGCTATTTACATTTTTTTCTGTTACTATCATAACACCTCTTGTGTACCCATGCCATTAGATTTGTTTTTCTCTTCTTGGTCTCACGTAAGGAAAAGTTTTTGCTTATACAGCATTCTGCACCAAAATCCTAATATTACTATATCTCCTTTAGCATGCTTTATATGTTTTTTAGTTACTGTTGCCTTCATACAGCTCATTGCTGCATGATAGTCTTGATTTGTAATTTGGGCTCTTAGGAATTGCTGAAGACTTAGACACAGCAACACACAAGTGCTTTTTTTTTTTGTGTTGATATGATGGTGTGGTTCAAGGCCAGCAGTAAATGTGTTCCTTCAATACAGCAAACTGACCACCAAACTATGGTTGCAAACAATCTGTGTGGCTTCACTCTCCCACCAGTAACAATTTACCTTGTGTAGAATCAGCTTCACCTAGCTGCTCGTGTTTGAGTAGTGGTGGGCCTTTGATGCAGTGATTTAGTGATTTGTAGTGAAAGATAAGTAGAGTAAAATCTGCCGCAAAGGTCTGTGTTATCTGGCCAGCTCCCGATTGCTCCATCAAGATACAGAATAAACCACTGACAGAATTTGATCTTCGTAGGATTCAGCAACTAAGTAATATATTTAGTGGACCTAGACTTCCAAGAAAGACTGTTGTGTCTGAAGTGAGACAGCAGTAACTTCTGGTGAATAATCTGAAATGCAGTGAAAAGGACCAGGACCATCAGAGTAGGTATCTCTTGTTGACAAAACAAACTACCCATCTGTATGTCACAGCAGTAGTTTTCACTGCGTATTCTGATGTAAATTTGGGCTGAATTAGCATAAGATGCAGTACAGAGTGCCATTAATTGGAATGATTGTCAGTAATTATTGATATACCACTAATGAATTCATTGTGAATTCATAAAATTGGAATGAAAATTTGTGTTGCAACATATGCCCTCATCCTTGTGAAGGCATACATTTTTCATTAACAGCACCACCACAGGGAAGCCGGAGGTATATACTGTGAGACTACAAAGTCCATTAAATAAATAACACCACCACCAGCACCACCCCCCAAATCCCTCTACGCAAAAAAACCCCAAGTAACAGAAGAGTCTTTATGGCTGATCTTCTGAATATAGTGTCTGTAATATTAGGCAAGTTCATCTCTGGAACAAGAGATACTACTTTCCTTCTAAGCTTCCGTATTCTCTTCCAGCAGTTTACAACTTTTGACTGCCAGCTTTTGCTTCTTGCTTCTAACTGTGTGTACCTTCGTTCAGTGCCTGCAAGGGAGGAGAGCAGCTGAGAGACACGTGATTTACAACTGGAGGAAAAAATTGTAGTGAGAAAGAATTAAAAAAAAAAAATGATATTGCCAAAGTCCAAACCTGATTCACCCTATTTATTTTCTTAAAGAAGTCCCATATTTCTAGAATCCTGGAAAGCTCTCATTTCCTTTATGGTGACTGAATAAAATCCATCGCCATTAAGCAGCCACTGATATGCTGGCTTTACTTTTTAGGTTCTACCTTATCGGTGGAGGGATCCCTGTCATAGTTTGTGGAATAACAGCAGCAGCAAACATCCGAAATTATGGCAGCAGACCTAATGCTCCTTAGTAAGTACCATATAACTGAGAGCTCTGTCATAAGATTTCCTGGATTTGATTTTTCTAAGTACTTTTCAATTAATTCTGACTCTTCCAGAAAATGTAACACAGCCAAGATCATTCCAAAGTACCAGTATGAACTGATAAAGTATAAGTGACTTGTGAGAAGACGTTAATTTTGATTCTTTGGTTTGTTTCTTTTCCAGTTGCTGGATGACTTGGGAACCCAGCTTAGGAGCATTTTATGGACCAGCTAGCTTTATAATTTTCATAAACTGTATGTATTTTCTCAGCATATTCATACAACTAAAACGTCACCCTGAACGTAAATACGAACTTAAGGAACCCATTGAGGAACAGCAGCGTCTGGCCACCAATGAACATGGCGAACTGGCTCATCAAGATTCAGTGTCGGTGTCGCTAGTTTCCACATCTGCTTTGGAGAATGAGCACAGTTTTCAAGCACAGCTGCTGGGAGTGGGCCTTACTTTGCTGTTGTACGTTGCTCTGTGGATCTTCGGAGCGCTGTCAGTTTCCCTGTATTATCCCATGGACCTGATCTTCAGCTGTTTTTTTGGGGCAACATGTTTAAGCCTCAGTGCCTTTCTTATGGTTCACCATTGCGTTAACAGGGAAGATGTCAGGCATGCTTGGATAACGACGTGCTGCCCTGGAAGGAGCACGTATTCAGTGCAAGTAAATGTTCAGCCTGCTGGTACCACTGGAACCAATGGAGAGGCCCCTAAGTGCACCAACAGTAGCGCAGAATCCTCATGCACAAATAAAAGTGCATCGAGCCTAAAAAATTCTTCTCAAGGTTGTAAACTAACTAACTTACAAGCTGCAGCAGCTCAGTGCCACCCTACTTCTCTGCCATTGAACACAGGTCCTCAGCTTGATAACAGTCTCACTGAACATTCAGTGGACAACGATATCAAAATGCATGTAGCTCCCTTAGAGGTACAGTTTCGGACAAACGGACACCCAAGTCGGCATCATAAGAACAGAAGCAAGGGACATCGTGCTAGCAGGCTTGCAGTACTGAGGGAGTACGCATATGATGTTCCCACAAGCGTGGAAGGAAGTGTGCAAAATGGCTTACCTAAAAGTCGACAAAGCAACAGCGAAGGACATTCAAGGAGCCGAAGAGCGTATTTGGCATACAGAGAACGTCAGTACAACCAGTCCCAACAGGATAGCAGCGATGCTTGCAGTACACTTCCAAAAAGTAGCAGAAATACTGAAAAAACCATAGCTACCAACAACAAAAAAGATATTCTAAGGAAACCAATAGCGGTTGAACTTGAAAACCAACAAAAATCTTACGGCTTAAATTTAGCCATTCAGAACGGACCACTTAAAAGCAGTGGACAGGATGGATCCTTGCTCACTGCAGACAGTACTGGTAATATTAGAACTGGGTTGTGGAAACACGAAACTACTGTGTAGTATGATGATTCATCACGGAACAAATCCATATGAACTGTGATTACACATTCCTTAAAGCTATTAACACTTTTAAAGACAGTTTACAACCTATAGGTACTTTATGCAGGGAGGGAACAAAGATAATCTGCCATGCAAAAGATTGTGAACATTATTACCTCCGTTGTTCTTACAAAGATGAACTTTTGGTATTTTGTGAAAAATTTTTTTGAAGCGTCAGTCTCGAGAGATGCAGAAGACAACTTTGTACACTTTTATTTTTTACCTGTAGCCCTGCAGATGTGTCCACAATGCATTTCAAATTTGTATTTAAATGTATAATAAATAGTATTTTCCGCAGCAGCCCAATGTTGCACTTACTTGTTGGTTTTTTTAAATATTATTGCACTAAATATCATCTTGATTTTCCTACTTTTGTATCTGAAACTTAGAAATTTCAGTTGCTAAAGAAAATATTTGGTGTCTGAAAGAGACAATGCAAATAGCTCGATTGCATAAGGCCTAGAATTTGTTTGAAATGAAGAAGCTACGTTTTAAAGAGATTTTTAGCATGCAGGCAACTTGTTTACTCAAAAGTCACTGTCTTGTACTTGCTGCGTAAGTTAGTTATATTTTCAGATGGCTGTGGCTTATCTTAATGCACTTGCACAGAGCATTAGTTTCCTTGGTAATGTTTTTGGATCATACTGTATTTTTCCCTCATAATTACCTGACTGGGATGGGTTTTTTAGATTTGTTTCAGTCATCTGTCATTGAGAAGGTTACAAAAGTTCACAGACAGTAGGTGCTGATTTGCAAAGGTCAACAGTACATATCTATGAAAACTCATTCAGTAATAGTAATAATAATTGTAATAGTGTGGAAGAATAATAGCACAGGTGTTTTGATAGGTGGTAATGGTATAATCTGTTCAGAGTATGATCGTATGCAAAATCAGGGTCTTTAGGTTCGGTGTCACTGCACAAGCTGACTCTTGAGAGGGTGCTGAGTTGTGAGTTCACTTCGACTCACCTGTGTGTGATCATTTGCAGGATAATCTCCAATACTAAACAGCATCTGTGTTTAAAAAAAAAAGCTTCAGTAGAAGGGTTATGTTAATTAGCTTATCCATTTTATAAATTTTTCGTGCAGTACAAATAGCTAAAACATGCAATCTTTTACAATAATATAAATATTGAAAAATAAAAGCTGTAGTTAAACTCAAATTTAAGTGCAGTGTAATTGCAAAAATTAGTCAAGGTCATTTTTGCTGTTCTGTTTTACTGGCTTCAAGAAAGGTAGCTTTTAGCTTGTAACCAACCTTACAGCTACCGTATGGATAGCACGCAAGAAAAAAAGGAATTTATAGGTATTACCAAAGAAAACAAGTTAAACCAAATGCTTAAATAAATACTGTAAAATATTTTCAAGTTATTTGACAAGATACTTAAGCTTCTTAGACAAGTCACTGCTTTGTAATTGGGGGGGGCGGGGAAGGGGATATGTATGTAGGTTGTTACTTGGTGTAGGAGGCGTTCCTCTTGGTAGCAGAAATACAGTTTGGACCTAGAAGTCAAAACTGGTGACTTGATCCTGTTCCATTCCGAATGCTGCAGGTCTGCCTCTCTTGATTGAGTGATTGGTTGAATGAAAACTGGATTGCAGACAGTAAATGTAAGAGCATGTGCTAAGAGAAGTGCTCATCTCGCCAAGCTGAATTGGTGTTACACAAGTAGCAGCAATCCAGTCACTAGCTTTCCTTCGTAAGTAGTTTGTAGCCCCAAATCCAGATATTTTTAGATTATACTTAATCAGAAATATATACTGTGCTGCTTTTTATAGTAACATATATGTACTAATGCAAATAGTTTAAGCCTACTTTGTGTTTTCTTTAAAATTATAGATCTAAAAAAATATAATCTGTATATAATACGTAAAAATGTCAAAACAGTCTGTAAATTATTTCTTATTATCTGAACAAGGTGTGATAGTGATTTAGGGTAAAATCAGTTATCCTTTAGAATCTGCTTGTCCTTTGCTTTTAGGACTTGACATCTTTTGCACAGGTTTGGAAGTGACCACCTTTTTAGTCTTCCTTGAAGCCGATCTTAAAAATGCCTTTAAAATTAATTCTGTATGTAATACTTCTGCATAGCTCGATAGCTTGCCTGAAGTTTTGATTGGATTAAAAATCCTCTTTGCAAAGTATTCAGTAAATTACAAATAGCCTTCGTACACATAGGGGGTTTTAATGTAAAAATTATTTCTTAAATCATCACACTAATAAGCATGCTTACTCATAGCTATGTGTATAGCTACAATTGCTTTTAATCTAACAAGTGCTTTTGCTCAGATGGTGACAAACGTAAGACATCATTCTCCAGTACAGTCTTGACAAGTATTGAAGAATACACCCATCTCGTGTGTTTCTTGTGAAGAATCTTAAATGAAAAAATTTATGTAACTAAAGTGGAAGGCAGGTTATTAGATTGAAAAAGGGGAGTTACTACGTATAGGATCTTACAAGGAAACTGGAAACTGAAAATCTTCAAACTTTTTCATGTGTTCTTTCCTGATAGTGTAAAGTAAGCTTATTTTCAGAGTTGTAATTAAACTTTGCATGGAAACCCACCTAAATCACACCAGTGGAAAAAGCACCGCACAAAATTCATTTTTGTCTGTTTAATTGGAACAGTGAGAAAGTAGCTACAATCATTAATCAGATACATAAAGGGGAGTAGATGATACAAAGTAGATGATATTTTGGTTTGGAGGAAGGTGGCTATAAACACACCCTGTTTTTTGGCTGAAGAAAGTTTTGGTGCTGATACCAAGGATAGGGATTGGGGTGGAAAAAATTGGAGTGTTAGTAAGAAAAAGGAGTTGATTGAAGTGAGGTGTACATGGTAGAGCTTTGCAGCCAGATTGACAGTTCTCTAGTCGTGAGAGCTAAACCAGACTTTTAGAACAGAGGAGGGCAGTCAGTCCAGCAGCTGTGGGGCTGTCCTGGAGTGTCATCCAGGTGACACCAGCACAGACACGCAGACAGGCAGCGTGTCAGACTGCCATGAACTGTAATCTCGGGGGTAACGTTTGATCAGACAGGCATCTTTAAAGAAAATGTCTTTCATAACCAGAAAGATAGAGCTTCAGAAGGGACTTTTTCCTTCTTTTGCTGAACGTCTGCATAGAAGATTCACACGTGCAAACAGTCATTGCTTAAATGTAAGATTTAACACAGAAAGTGCAAGTATTTTCCCTTTTGCTGAATGAGGAGTATTAGTATTTGCTCATAGGCAGTGTGTTACTAGAACACCTTAAATGCTAATTATTTGAATTTTTCGTAGGTTAAGAAATACTTCGGGTGTTGGGAAGAAGAAACAATTATTTTTCGTGAAGTTCTTTCATTTTCACTTTATTCTGTTTTGACCAGATCTGTGTTAACACTGTGCTGTTTGCTGAAGAGGTTTGTCCTACGTATTGTAGTGCAAACTGACGGGTTGGTTTTGTTCGATGCTTTTTAGTTCTTCTTTTTGTCACAGTTTCTAGATTTTAGAGAGATTAATAGCAGACCTCAGTGAGAAATACTGCTGTTCTTACAGTTTAACATACAAAACATGAAGAAAGCATCTAATTAAAGCATCCAGTATATTTTTAATCCGTCCTTTCAAAACCAGAGGGACCTGTTGGGTTGTGAGAGTTTGGTTTTAGTTTGAATTAGGTTTATATCTTCTCTGGGTCCAAGATTGGTTGAATATGGACACTTGAGGACATGGAGGAGGAAATGAAGTGGTGGTTATCTATGAATACAGATGTGAAATTTGTTTTATATGGAAGACCTTTTGAAAACTGAGGTTAGCAAGATCGTAAGTATGACAAGCTTTTGTCTCTGCAATACTAGGCCACCAAAACTCACCTCTGTACACGTGGGTAGAAAATGGCAGTAGCTGTGGTCCTTGGGTGCAGAGGCGAGGAAGGCAGCCGTATGCCTGCTGTTGACTGACCTGGCCACTTCTTAAAGCCCTTGCAGATTGGTGCTGCTGACCAGGCTTCTCTGCTGTGGCTCGCCAAGACATTGTGGACCAGATCCGGAGTCGAGTGGAGGATGGCTCTAAGCAGTCACAAGACAGCAGCTGGAAGGTCATTGCGGAGATGGGGCTTGCTGACTTTCTCAAAGCGTGCTTCACAGCTGGTTGATTATGTGTCGAATGTGATGTTAGTTTAAAAAAAGGTGAACAACCTTCAATCACTGCAGCAGTCAGCAATGAGAATGGAAGTCCTTGAAAAGTAATCAAAACTAAATCCCAAAATGTACGATCTGAGTATAGAAATTAAGTGCTTAGTTGAACACAGCATCTTCTCTGAAGTCAGCATTTTCTCAGTGTGATAGTGCTTATAAATGTTACAGTCTCTGAGCTCTGTAGTGAAATAGATGGGGCAAGGTTCGAGGGATGAAGATGAGATGAAAGTGAGGGGAAATTTTTTAGTTTCTGTTAGATTAAGATTCTTGAAATTTTGCACTTGGTACTTAACTGGTGAATATAGAGGATTCATACATGTATTCCAATGCAACACCACTGAAAAGCCTGAAATCCAATAGTTCAACTTCCATGAATGAAAGATAATAATAAATGTTAAAATAACAGAAATAGAAGTGTCTAGGGAGTGTTTCAGAGAGTGTTCTTTTCATAAAAGAAGTAAAGACATAGAAGACATTTATACAAAAGGAAAACCGATCCTAAGTGTAAATGTCTGTTACTTACACGAGGAAGACTTCAGCCCACTTGGAGCCTAAGGGGCCTGCTATGTAGAATCACTATGTAAATCTTGATGTCATGCACTGTGTTTCGTATACTACATACATACATGACATTTTCACTTCATCTCCTTCAAGTTCAATTTGCTGACTATAATTATTCTGTTTCCTTCAACATCAAAAGTTCCTCCTGCACTGCTTTTTCTAATCTCTGCTCAGCTACAAATTAATACAATGTTGGGTGGCCTGCTGCAGTCGTCAACACCCTTCGACATCAAGAAGCTTCCTGAATTGTTTGCAGCAATTTCCCTTTAAATCACAAATTAGTGAGTTCCTTTCTGTCAGCCAGAGTCCAAATCTGAGCAGCAGAAGGGTGCAGTATACGGAGACTTAATTTCATCTGTTGGCTGATGCTGTTTCTGTTGGATGCAACTGGTGAAATGGAAACTTGTGGGAAGGACAGGTATCACAGAATCACACAATGGTAGGGGTTGGAAGGGACCTCTGTGGGTCAGCTAGTCCAGCCCTCCTGCTGAAGCAGGGTCACCTACAGCAGGCTGCACAGGACCTTGTCCAGGCG
>Ga0181612_142600_pt1 | contig 11345 bp, 3 predicted proteins | sample HoacroProtozoa21_FD_119630 | JGI IMG/M metagenome (GOLD analysis project Ga0181612, IMG submission 119630) | Hoatzin crop microbial communities from Cojedes, Venezuel. Combined Assembly of Gp0051906, Gp0051904, Gp0051908
ATTATACAGAAAGAAACCTGAGTGTTTCAGAAAAAGCAGACTTAACTGCAGTTCGCAATCAATGCTGCATAAGCAAGGAAATGCTGATCAATACTTGGGATGTTAAATGCCTCTCCAGCTCAATTACTGTACAGGGCATGTGTTCATTCTACATTTAAATTTGAGAAATATAAATTGAGAATCAATATCTGTTCTAGTTTTAGCTGAAAGAAGACTGACTTTAAAACACCAGAAGAAGTGTAAGCAAATCTCTCCCTAGCTATACTATACTGGCATCTGTTGTTTACAAAATAAGAGGAAATTACATAATCTATTAGTGTTTATGAAATGGGTCTTTTAAGGACAAACAAATTCTCTGAATGCAACTGATAAGTGACAAGTCACAGGTGAGTCCTTCTTCTTCTAACCCTTCTATTTGTCTACTAGATTTCCACTATCAAAATCATGAATACTAATTAACACAAAATCTTTTCCTGACTCGGTGATAGCTAAGCATTTCTGTTGAATAACTAGGGATATTTCTAATTAGCAGACAGACTTTTGTATGAATGTGTTAAGCAGATTTTTTGATCACCTTCAAAAAAAATTTTGTTTTAAAGTTGATTCATTTGATTCTTTAAGAAAAACTCCTCCTAAAGAGAAGGCTTGATACTGACCATGACTGCTACATTTAGAAGTTCTCTCAAATCCCACAAATAATATCCAGTCACTACAAAACAAGATGATACCTTAATTGCTCTTCATAAGCTTATGTATATCGTATTTCTGCCAAATTCAGTGTACCTCACTCAGGTGAAAGGAACCAATAAAATTATTATTTACTTTCAAAAGTTTATTTCCTGCTCTATCCTTCTATAATACAATCGGCAAAATTTTATAACTTCTTCTTGTCTAACCGCAAGCTCATTTTTCATTTCTTTATCCACAGATTAGACTCCTAACGGTGAAAGAGGCTGTGTTACCTGGGACAAATTGTCCAACTGGTAAGCACAGAAGAAGAAAAATAAATGAAGGAAAACAAGATTTCATCTTCTAAGTAAATGTATTGCACTGGTAACTCTGAGAAAATGATCTCATTAGTGAAAGATTTCTTTACAGTCCAGAAAATAAAAAGAACTTGTTAGTCATAAGCTACTTACAGTGCTGATACAAGGGAGCACAAGTGCCAATGATCCTTTTTCTGCTGTCAAAGCCTACACTGTAAGCCTAGATATCAAAACAAAAATTATAAGAAGTGAATAGAAAGGCATTTTCCCCAGACCTATGTATGTGATCTAGAATCACAGAATTACAGAATAGATCTGGACTTTTAAAGCTCATCTAGTCCAACCTCCCTGCAATGAGCAGGGACATCTTCACCTAGATCAGGTTGCTCAGAGCCCCTTCAACCTGGCCTTGAATGTTTCCAGGAATGGGGTATCTACCACCCCTCTGGGCAACCCGTTCTAGTGTTTCACCACCCTCGCTGTAAGAAATCTCCTTGTTTTATCTACTCTGAATCTACCCTCTTTTAGTTCAAAATCTTTGCCTTTTGTCCTATTGCTAGATGTCCCCATCTTTCTTTTAAGCCCCCTTTAAGTACTTCAAGGCCACAATAAGTTCTCCCTGGAGCTTTCTCTTCTCCAGGCTGAGCAGGCTCAACTCTCTCAGCCTGTCCTCACAGGAGAGGTGCTCCAGTCCTCTGATCATTTTTGTGGCCCTCCTCTGGACCTGCTCCAAGAGGTCCATATCCTTCCTGTGCTGAGGACTCTAGAGCTGGACGCAGTAAGCAGTCTCATCACTTTCATATGCCTTTTATTTTCAACTTTGTTCTTCTGGTGAAAGCTGGAATGTGTTACAAAATGAATCACCAGGAATAAGACCATGTGATTAATTCTTATAAGCACTAGCAGATAAACAACAGCAGATACACTATTTTTACTACATCCCTGGGTCTGTTTAAGTCTTCACAATTTTTTAAATCAAAGGGAAAATAAAAACATTTTCACTGGATGAATGAGACAGCTGCCTTTGTATTATTTGCTTCTGCTGACTACACTTGCCACCTTCCTCCTAAAAAAGTTAGAAAGTACAAGTTAGAAAGGAACCGATGGTACTGCATTCTTCTGCCTAGATGGTCTAATACACATATCCTGTGAAACCCATATATTGCTTTCAGGTATTCCCAGAAGAACTAATGGAGAAAGTAAATATAATTTATGCTATAATAATTTATGTCATTCCCAATTTATAATAGAAAGGTACATAAACAGTTGAATATACACAAGATTTTATTCAAAATCCAACAGTGCAAAACATTTTTTTTGCCCACTATAATGGTTAAAGAGAAATGAGCAATGTATCACAAATAGATCTACTTTGAATAATTATACATTTATTTTACAACAGCTGCTATGCTCTATTTTGGGAAAATAACTTAGTATCATATTGCTTTGCACACGTTGATTAAAACACGTTCTTACTGCAGCTTACAGTGTGCAATGTAAATCAAAATTTAGTAAGAATTCCAGAATTAAACCCAGAACACTTTTGGGAAATTGGGGGGAACGAGATGGTCAGTATCGGCTTTTTTCTCACATTTAATAAAATCAGATGATAATATAATCTGTATGGCATGACAATTCTATATGACTTCACCTACAGTGGAAGACATGCAACACAATGAAACACTATTTGAATTCAGTGTTTTCCCACATGCTACTGGTCAGCTCTTCATTTCTCTTGGACATCCTTCCTCTGTACAGCAGAATAGATCTCACTGCTGAAGGCAATCTAGGGCATTCTTGGGATATTTCACACAGGTCCTCCAAGCTAACTGAACACTTATGTAGTTTATTCCAGTATGAGTTTTAAACCAAAGAATTTTAGTTAAAAGCTATGCATCCAGTAGCTTTTGTGATTTTTGCGAGAAATCTTTTGTTTTTTATACAACAGCTGAGGACACCAAAAATGTAAACAAACCATAGGTTTCTTTAATATGCAGAAAAATATGGTATCATACAAGGCTTTCTGAAGGAAAGAATATGTATTTAATTGTATGAGGCTCATGTGGAGACCTTTAGGCAAATAAAATCAAGCTCAGGCCTACAGAGTCATTGTACAATAACTGTACAATGAGAAGAGTGAGGAATAATTATGAGATGCTAGTGTTGGTTAATGCAGTATACTGACATGAGCTTAGCAGCTGCTACTTAAAAAACAATGTCTGAAACGAGTAGTACTCAATAGGACAGAAAGACAATGCTGGAAACAAGAGGTGAAAAGCTGAAATGCAACTAGTGAAAAAAAAGCAAGAAAGTGAAAATGGGGGGAAGGATATATAAACAAAAAGCTACTACCTGTTTCATCACCAAATGAAAAAATATATTCAAGTTAGATAATGCATGCCTTTCCATATACCATAATTCCAGTGCAGATTTAATCAAATTTATAAAGAAATGAGACTTTTTATATGAACAAAACTGCAAGTGTTGCATGTACAAAGTATGCCTATCATTTCTCTTCCAGGATCAAACACTATCTCATTATGCAAATTCAGAGTAAATCAAGAAATTATTCATACAGTGGTACCATAATTTACACAGATCATGCCATATGATCCACAACAGATGGAGTTCAAATAAGATATCATGTAGTAAAGTAGTTACCACAGTTACGTTTATAACACTATGGTTGATCAAATAAATAGTGTGTTTTCGACCAAAGCTGCAGCTTGCTAAAATAAAAATAAAACTAGTAATAAAAATTGTAGAATAGTGGGACAACCGGAGATTTATTTCTTCAGGATGCGTACATGTATATATTCATTTCCATGTAGTGAAAAAACACAATGTCATTTGCAGGCACAAATATTTTTTCTTTTGCAGCATCAAGAATATATGGCACTGAGTGTAGTTTGATTGTAACAGTCAGGCTGCTGTTTGTCATCTAAATTTTCAGCTTGGTCCATAATACAGACTTACAGGTTTTCACACATTTCAATCTGAGTGCAAATTTACTTTGAATAAGCAAATGTCAGAGTCCAGTGCTTAGTTACTACAACTTGACATACAGTAAGGATTCTGTTCATAATTATCTAAAAAGTACATGTATTACATTGAGCTATTCACTTTATTCAAGACATATCTTAATTCAAATCAAAACATCCCAAAACAAGAACATACACAAAGTAACACATTACAATTTCACGAAATTAATTCCAACTGTTACATTGCTGTAGACAATATTTTCCTTAAATTTAAGTTTACTCATAAACCTTCTTAACAAACAAGAACTAGCAAACTCTTAATAAACTATTGAACTTCTGATAAAGCAGGACACAGGTAGCAAAGAAGGCAAAAAGATTATAGTGATTGACTTCCCTAGAAAACTATTAAATTCTTCAGCTTTATCAAGGACTCAAAGAAAATGCTCAGTTCCTAATCAGCAGAGTAACTAACATTTTATCATTAACAAAAAAAAATATGTTCCTGTAAGCCACATGAAAACAAAAAAAACCTTCCACTAAAAAAAACAAATCAAAGAAAATTTAGCAATCTTTCCTCAGTTAGGGAAAACTAAACACCCAGTCATCAGACAGGTAGACTAGCTAGGGACAGTTGAAAATTCAGTCTTAGCAGAACAGAATAGAAGAAATAATAACTCTGAGTGTCTCTAAGAAGTTTATTTATGTTCGTCTTACCATGCAGTGCTTATGTAGGATCAACTTTGCTGCCATTAATACATAGACATTTGAATAAATGAATACCTGTGATCAAAAACTAAATGAAATGGATTGAGGCACTTAAAAATAAGGGACATGTCATATTGTATCAACAGGATTAGTCCTTGCTAAAACCTCAAAAAAGATGCCACAAAAACTTCCATCCAATAGGTATTTATTAAATCTATGATTCAGTCATGTGGACTTCAAAGAGTTCCTTTTGCTATTATTATGATCAAATATCCTCAAGCCCATCTACTGTTTCCAACAAAAGATATTTAATTTTCCCTAGGAGTGAGCACATATCTCACTTTACTCAATAGGATCTTTAAATATGTTAATTGTGGTAATTTAGTCTTCGGTCCATGTGCAGGCTTGTAATTAGTTTCAAAATACTCACTGAATTTAATGAGATTCATGTGACACAGATAAAAAGACATGTGCCCCTCTCCTTCTTTTGCTGAGAGGTATTGACCATTGTGTTGACCCTGATTACGGTGAACTCTTCCTCAGTGAGGATAAGAATGATGAGGAGAAGTCAAGTTGATAGATTTAGAGACAGTTAGATCAGCTTAGTTTCAGGCCTTCTAGCTACACAATATACTATGTCACTTAACATGAAAACAGACCATGGTTGCTGCTGCTGCTGCTGTATGCTTCCTCTTGTATTTGTTTCCTGACCAGGGATAAGCTATTTTTGTTCAGAGTGCTGATTTTTTTTGTTGTTTGTTTGGGTTTTGCGTTTTTGGTTTTTTTGGTTAAACTTAAGTTTTCATCAATAAATTTCAGCTGTTTCTTGGAAGCAGGTGGAGGGAGGAGGAGGTGAAGTGGCTGCTCAAGATGAAAAAAGAAAATTCTTTAGGCTTTTGTAACAGTTATTCTGTAAATTTAAGGAATGATTTATCAAGGAGATAATCTTCGTGGTAGGGCTGATTCCTTTCGTGAACTTGAAACCAAAGCTTAATTTTCTGATAAAATTGTTAGCATCTGCAGACTGTGGTTCACACAAATTCAGCACAGAATTCTGACACTTAGCAGTCAATTGTTCCTAATATACTATTTACATCAGCACATGATGTTCACCTTAACAAATAATTTACAATGCCACATTTCCTTACTTTCAAGGAGCCATTCCCATTTCACAACTGCAATTATTTCATGCCAGAGAGGGATCAAGAACAGGAAATGAGTACAAAAAGTCAAATTTCCTCTGTGCTCACTGACCACGTTGTTGTTGTCCGAGGGCACAAAAGTCTTTTTGTGACTGAACACAGAAAACTTAAAAGCCAGATCAGAAAGAAAAAGACTGTAGTTAGATAGATCAGACTTTAGATAAAGTATTCGAAGAGATAAAAAATTCTATTTGCAAACACAGGCACCTGCAAAGATTCACACCTTGCAACAAACCTTCAGTAGCTGACATGGTTCTTATAGCTGAAATTATTATTTCCTTAGGTTTTTATTTATTTATTTTTACTTTTTATTTTTATCTGACTTCATGAACTGCTTTTGTTCCATTGTTAGGAAAAAGGAGCATGAAAATCACAGGGAACTCTTCCAATTAGATTTAACAAAGTGAAATCAAGGACTTCCTTGTTCTTAGTATTCAGAAATCAGCGAAGAGTCAACAACTCGTCTTAATGGACATTAAAGACATATTGATAATAACTGAGTTAACTCACTCCTGATTCTGTTGGTCTTCTCTAGAAATCTTCAGTCTATAGTCCAGTGCAAGTGAAGTGCTGTCACTAAAACTTAACTCCTATTACCTCATGCACTTTGAAACCAAAAAAAGTCCTTATATGAAGTCCCATGATTATGGGAGTAAGTCTGTATTTTTTTATAGATTCCAATTATATTTTATGTGTGTGAAATCAGTGGTGAAAGAGTATATGATTCAATAAAACATTAGAGAAGGACAAATTAGAACTGAGAGGTGATGAGACAAATGTGTCTATTCCTGTTAGGCTCTTCTTACTCACTTTAAAGACATACAGCAAAATATGTTAATTAACCAAATACGCTGCAGTAATGCTTTTAGATCAGTTTATTCAAGGTGTACCCTATAGCAAATCGAGGAAGTAGAAGGATATACATTCTACTAGATCGGCAAGTATTTGTCTATTTTGATTTAAAGACATATTTCTTATCAAACAAGAGTGTGAAATGGCAAGATTAAGTAGAAAACATTCTAAAACATCAGCAGAATCTGAAATTTGTGGGATCTAGTGGGCCCTTGTTTAGTTGTATAAACTCAAATTAGTATTGTTTACTTAATATTTCTACTATTAAAAGATCTTTGATTGTGTTTTTTGCCATTGAGTTTTGGTAGTGATCTTGGCAACACAAAATACAAATTGCAAAAGTTTTTAATACTAAAAGGTATTAATTTATTAAACGTTCATAAGAATGATATGAAGAGTAAAAAATTCAGTAAGTTTAATGGGTTCATTCTGTGAAAAACAGTGAAAGTCTGATGTAATTTTTAACATAACCTGAAATTATATTAAGCATGTGTGGTAGTAAAATTGCAAGATTTTCAGAGACAACAAAAGAGAATTTATATATAAGGGAACTCAAAAAAGTTACTTACAATTTAGAACTAAAATATTTCATACTGATCAAGAACAGATAAGTTTTATTATCAGCATTTTTTCCCCGTGTACGTGTGCAATATTTGAAAACTAATTCTGTAACAGCATGAAATGTCTCCCTCATGAAATATGCCTTAAATTGTGCTATCTCACAATTTTTTGAAAAAATTTGAATATTTCATTATATATTTAATTTTTTTTTCAGCTGGAATAACATAAAGAGAATTTAGTAAAATTTTACTTGAGATCAATAAAAGCATCATTAAACGAAGTCAGAGAATATCAAATATCTTACTACCAGAAATACGTACAAATCATTTTTCCTTCTCCTAAACTAAACCAAATGGAGACAGAATTCAGACAGAAGGGAGAAAATATTGTTTTTGTTTGTTCCAATGGTAATTTTAACTTTGTTTGTATTAAATTGAACTTTGCTCAAAGGTAAAGGTTTTCCATTGGATTACATTTCACCCAAGAAACAAATTTCCTGTACTTAAAGTTAGAAAAGAAAAGAACACCTCTCTTTTTATTCAAGGCAAAATTTATACCAAAGTGTTTCAGAGAGAAATAAACAACATAATTCAGTGCCTAAAACAAATTAAAAAAAGTCAGCCCAGGATTCTGGCAATTAAATTAACAGAAGCAAAGTTATATTCAACCAAATTTCATCAACTGTCACTGAGACAGCCATCTTTATAATCGTATTACACAAAGCAATCTTAAAAAGCTCTTCATGTTTGGAAAGATACTACCCACCCTAACAAAAATACAAATAAAAAGAGAAATACACAAATGTTTTTTTTTTCAAAACTATTTTTTTTAAACTCAATTTTCTCGAGATCAAAGGAAATTACATTTGTAAGATTAATCTTAGAACCAAAAATTTATGAACTGTCTTTTCCTGGATGTTAATCACTTTATGCAGTCTCATTAGGGAGACCTTTACAAATGTGTAGCATTTGTCTGAGTCTGCAAGATTCCGCCCACAGCCGAAACGCTGCAACACTGAATCCCCTCGACTTCACTTTCTGCTCCAGTCCTATAGCTATGCTCTGTCACTGATTCCCAGACAAATCTTTAATGCAACAAATATGATATTATATATAATTCCACATGTATATATAATACTATCTATTTAATAAAACTAACTATCAAGTCACTTACTGGAAACATGTTATTAATGCCCTTCCTTATACACAGATCTGGTTATCTGTTAAGAGATAACATGCTTGCAGGACACTCTACTTGCTGTTAAACAGAGTGGGGTGAAGGAGAGGGAATGGTGTTTAGGGGAAAATGATTCTAGGTAAGAATGTCTAAACTGTAAAAGTCTCTTGATGTTACTACTTTTACCAATATTTACTTTTGCATCACTATACTGGCATAGCAAAATAATTCCTTGCAAGAGAAATGTAAGCGTTCACAAGTAACTCCCTGTACACAAGCCCCTGAAACACAATTTTTGACTATGAGATGACTGCAGCTGGGTCACTCTGCATCACACTGGATTTGAGACAATCGCTGTCAGGCATTACATCTCAGCTAAAGCAAGATAATTTTTAAAGCATCTCTGACAACATCACTTGCAGTTGTTTAGTAAGACTTTAACAACTCTGATTATCTTTCCAACTGCAAAGCACTTGCTTTCCATTTCCAAAGCTGAGGCTTCAGAGGAAGGAACAATATCAAAACCCTTTTGTCATGTGTCACAGAGATATAATTTAGGACCAGTTATTTTGGATGAAAGATAAAAAACATGAGGGCAGCTCCAAAGTGAAGCAACACTAGGCAGAGCGCTAGTGACTTCTGTTGATGCTCTTGTCAAGACAGTATTCTGGCCCCGACCACCACCTCCAAAGGTACAGTGCTAGCCATGTTCTGCTTGAAAGCATCTGGCACAAGCAGTTAAAACTCAAGAGCTCTGAGAATGCTGAGAGCAGTATGGATAAAATCCATGTTATGATGCTGTGGGAAAAGAAGAAACAAGAAAGAGCATACACTTATTAATTTTAGGACTAAAAGGATCAATATCAAATTGACTTCACTTACACACTATAAAAATTGTCCCAGAAACAGAACAGAAAGCCAATAATTCATACATACACACACACACACAGTTCAACTGTATTTTACAGTGTTGTAAATTCACCTTTTTCTTCATAATTTTATAAATTTAAAAATCAATACTGCCAGGAAATAATGTATTTTTTTTAAAAGACATGATTTCAAAGATAAGATATTAAGTCTAGCTTCAGTTGTAAGCCTTTGTATCTTGTTATCTTGTCTCCATATTAAGGAAAAATCTTTCTTCACTATCGGTTATATTATTTCAAGTGCAGGTTTATACAGGTGGTGATCACGTCACCTCTCCAATTCTTTAGTAAGACAAATTCCTTTAGTCTTATTCTGTGAGCCTTATTTTCCAGTCCCTGCATCACTTTGCAGGCTTACTTTGAACAGCAGTGTTTGCATATCTTTCTTGAAGGGAAGCTATACCAACTCAGAAATCGGTAGGAAAAGTCAGTGCTGTGCACTGAATGCAAACTAATTCCCACCTCCTACTCATTATTCAAATGTTCAATTACTGTCATATACTGTATTTGTCTAACATTTGCCCATGGTATTACACAGGTCTCATTCTGAAGAAGTTTTCCATAGTGACCTTCTAAGCATCTCTTAGGTTAGTACTTCTTGGGATACTTTCCCATATAATGGACATAACCTGATTTGGTAGTTCCCAAATGTACACCCATACTACCAAATCTACATTTATTTCAATAATAAACATTGTGGGTTGTGTCAAGCAATACATCCCACATGATTAAGGGTTATGGAAGGATACAATATTAGAAGTGCTTTTATTATAGATTTCTAATTAATACATCATTTACTCCTTCAGATTATTAGTGACAGTTTTAAGTTCGATTGATCTGAATACTAAAGCCCACCCTGAAGTCCGGTACTAGACTCAAACCCATTTACTATTACTCTAGTTTGTTTTTATACAACATATAAAAAGCTTTATGAAGATATTTTTCTGCCATTAAAAACTCTTACTATCACTTCACTAAAGTCCAAATACCACTTCTTTTTACTGGCAACTTTGTTAATCACTTTATAATTTGCAGTTGTCAACAATGAATGAACTGATACTATGAAATTTTTAGAATGCATGGACGTGCATGGACTGCAAACAGTGATTTTTTTTTGAATAATCAGGATCTATTTAGCTCTCATATCATCGTGCATAGTAAACAATGTAATAGACTGTCAATGCCACCAGCATGCATAATGAAATCTGACCTCGTTAAACAGATGCGATGAAAACGTAAAAAAACAAACTTGGGAAGATCAAGTAGAAAAGCCTGTTACATGCAGAAATATACAGATCTTTGTATTTCAAAGGAATGCCTGTGCACACTTACTAACTTTCTGAAAATAAAAGTGCTCTGAGCATGGCAAATCTCAAATAGAGACAGTATCTCCACATAACTTTGGTATTTATCCATAATCAATTATATATGGGTACAAAAAGTGAGAGCCCACACAGTCAGACAACTAACACTAATAAGAAAGATTTCCCTTTGTCTCTCACTTTTTTATTCAATTACCTTGCTGTTTAATCCTTATACAGCATAGTTACCATTTAAGACTTTGTACATAATTTCAAGTCTTGCCTGTCTGGTATTGTCTGCCATAGAAAACAGCAGCTGGAGAGAGCTCCTCTGTCAATGAACAGGGAACATAAAAAAATGTAGCTGTGACTATCCACTTACTCTGTTTGGGGTATGAGCGAATTTGAGGTGACCTACACTGACCTCCAGGGATGGTGATTCAACCACTTCCCTGGGCAGTCTGTTCCAATGCTTGATAATCCTTCTGTTGAAGAACGTTTTCCTAATATCCAATCTAAACCTCCCCTGGCACAACTTGGGGCCATTTGATCTCGTCCTATCACTTGTGACTCAGTGGAAGACACCAACTCCTGCTTCACTACAACCTCCTTTCAGGTAGTTGTAGAGGGCGATAAGCTCCCCCTCAGGCGCTCC
>Ga0181612_105186_pt1 | contig 11344 bp, 9 predicted proteins | sample HoacroProtozoa21_FD_119630 | JGI IMG/M metagenome (GOLD analysis project Ga0181612, IMG submission 119630) | Hoatzin crop microbial communities from Cojedes, Venezuel. Combined Assembly of Gp0051906, Gp0051904, Gp0051908
AGATAGCAAGAAGTTACGAAAGAGGAAAGGAGAAGTATGACATGTTAAAGCACTAGCTAGAACGAGAAAATAGAGGATAATCTGGAGTCTATAGACAAGAAAAACTGATTTTACTGACCACTCCACCAACTGTAGTAAACATCTTCAGTTTCTTGTTCTTAAACAAGCACACAATATTGCCAAAGCAGGCGCTTAATTTTGAAGCATAGAGATGTCTCGTCCTGATGTCCCATATTTCCCTTTAAAAAAATCAAAGCCCAAATAAATATCTGGAATGTCATTATATCATCACACAAAAACAGAAATTAGTGTGTTTTGCATTAGGAAGACTACTATTATCACCAAAACTTATTAACTTTCAAAACATAATTTTACATTATACCTGTAGGAATGAATACCAGTCCTAGTGTCTGCATAATTCAGGAATCAAACTTAGAAGATCAGAGACATGTGATCAGAGATGTGTTCACTTGAAAGGATCTCCAGACACTTTATGGACTTCATCAGGTGAAAGCTCACAGGTTTTTGTCTGGCTGCATTGCTTCTGAAACTTCAGAAATGACAACACAGAAATGGAATGAAAGAAATAATGATACCAATGTATCAGAGGAAACATACATTCTTTGTATAATTCTGTATATAGCATTTCTCTTTTCTTAAGGACACTGTATTTTATCATAAAATAGTGTTTGCTTTAAGTAACTCATATTTTTTCAATTTGGAGTTGGAATTCATTTAGAATTAATTCACAAACAATTGAACTTTGAGAAATAGTAAACAGATAAGCCTCATTACTCATTTAAGGTGTCTACACCCTTACCTTTGAAGTAAGCACTAGGGTGACATGTTTTCTAGAGGCTGGGAAACTTAACAGTTACTGCTTTACAATTTTCTACATTTTATTTGTATACAGTTTCAACATAATTACAAGGATGGCATTTCTTTTAAGTTAAAAACTAGGCTAAAATCTCCCGTGTAATAGCTGTCAAGAAATGTGCTTCTCATTCTCTGAATGCTTATAAATTCAATAAATATTTGGTATGCAATAATATATAATAAAAACAAAGAACCATGCATTATAACCATACCAGGAGCTGAAAGCTACCAAAGAGCCTTTAACAACTTTTGTGTAATTGGCAACAGCAAAAATTCTGCCTAAATATTTTGTTTTCTGATTTTTTTTCACATTATGATTGACAGAAATATGGAATTATTTTCTAACATTTCTGTACCTAATGTAAACGTGGCATTAGGTTTTACTGTCTTTTCCCCTTCTGCAGGTTGTTCTGGTGAACCTGTTGATATGCATGGTAGTTTTCTACACGGTGTACTATGTGGTCCTATCTGTGTGCTTCGCAGTATTCAAGTAAGATTTCCTTGTCTTGAGTCTAATGTGATGGCATACTGCAACTGGATATAATGGGTAGAGCTATGACCCTGTAGAGGAGGCATCCAGCCTGGAGGCATCCAGTCCCAGTTATCCTGTGAACACATTTTTCAAACTGTTGAATTGTCGACCTGAACCAACCTGAGTTGTTGTACCTGAACCTCCATTCAAGTGCACAAATTAGCAAACAGAGACTCAAAACTAATATAAAATGTTGTTTCAAATCTACTTCCTTGCACTTGCACCATGTAAATATGTGAATGTAAGAGAAAAGATGACATTAAGAAAGGAAAAAAAAGATTTTATAATTGATAAAAAAGACAAATTATATTCCCTCAGGAAGTTGATAAGCATGTATAGTGATAGACCTATCTTAAACAAAAGTGCAGATCATGGACACTGTGTGCAAAGGCAAGACCACAACATGCAATGGAACATAGAGAGCTTCTAAAAGCCCAGAGTATTCCATTTGAAATAATATTTAAAACCACCAGTAATATGTCATATAATCACTAAGGCTTTATTGAATAGCTCTGGTTAAATTTATTCTTTCTGTTTCCACAGGATTAGAATGATGGATGGTTTGGCACCTTTTGACTTTAAGACAAATCCCTCGTGGATTAACCCATATTATTTAGGTAACTGAAGTTTGTTTCTCTCTCTTTTCCCAGCCAGGAAAATAGATCTGGTTGTAAACTTGTCTTCCTTACGGACAGTATTTTAAAGCTGTTGTAGTAATACTAATGATTGCTGTATTTGAACTACACTGCATTTAAATGCTTATTCATCATCCCTGCACTTCTCATTTCTGTATTGCTGCTGATCATTCAAGTTATTGTTCGGCTTTTCCTGGAGTTGTTCTTCTGATCTTGCATCATCTGAAGAAAATGTGCTGCTTTGGCAGGATGCTTCATTTTCATTGCAGAACAATTATCTATTCTCCCTAAGGTTCCTCCACAAAGTTGTTAAATTTAATTTTCATACTTCAGCAAGTTTCTTATTAACCACATTGAATCCAGATCTGAATAACAGGTCACATTCAACCGATGGAAATCTTACTTTGGTAATGGCTGAATACAGTGTGCATTAAAATTTCAGGGTTTGAGTGTAGCTCAATCCCTAAACATACTTTTATATATCCTAATACAAATTTCTGCATTTTTGTCTGAAGGTCTCAAAATACATTCCTTTTCCTAAACTGTCGTTCCTAAGAAATTACATGCATATATGAAATTTTACCAGATTTATCATCTATTTTACAAAGGAAAACCACACCATCTGTCAGTAAAGTAAGTAAAGATCAAAAGTAAATTGGTTAGTTCATCAGGTTAAAAAGAGTAATAAAAATGTATGGATATTTGTACAGTGTCAATACTGATTTCTGATGAAAAAAGAGCATTTCTGTTTCAGCAATGGAAAAGAAAATTAAATCATATTCCATTAGAATGGCTTTTCAGGGCCTTAATGTAATTACTGTATCTCAATATGGGTTTTTGTTCCCCAAAATTACCAGCTAGTTTGATGCAGTTTCTGTGCCAAAGATAGCAACTCTATCGTGCAATTGGTTAGTAGTCCACCCTCCTTTCTGTCCACCTCATGAAACAACATACAATAGCAAAACATAACAGGATCTGTTCAAAGTCTGTGGACGTAGAGACAGAACAAAGGTTTCTGAATGACGTTGCCAATGTGAATTAGTTTACTCAAGAGTCTCACTCATGCCTGTTAAAAACAGAATAATGTCTTTAAAAGATAACCTCAGAATAAAAATAGAAGTCAGCTCAGAACTGAGGTATCATTACTGGCCCAGTCTTGTAAAAAAGTTTACAGAGCGTCTGTCTACACCAAGCGTAAGTTCTAAATTATAAAATTATTGGCAAAATTTAAAGGGATACTATCATTATGAAATATAATAAACTAAAAAACCAAAAACATATTGTCAAACATTAAATTTTCTGAAGTGTTATTTCCTGTTTTCCTAACTACATGTTGCTTTACAGTTACCTTTTTCTTATTTTTTACATTTTTTTAAACTTCTGGGTGAAAGATCCATAATACAGTTGGAACTAATTGATCCTATAAAGATTAAGAATAAAATTGAAAGGCACAAAATGCTGCCAGATGTGTGCATTCAATACAGTGAAAAAATAATGATTTCTACTCTCAGCTACATTATTCTTAGGTATCATGTTACTGCAATAGTAAAAAAATAAATAATTCCATTAAAAATGTGACTTTTTTATGCCTGTGTACTTAAAAAAAAGAACAAAATGCATTTAGATGGAAAATTATATGAATTACAGATGCACAGTTATGGCCCGTTGTATGGTACCTCAGGACAGCTAGAAGAGACACGACGCATTTTCCATTCATCCCCCTGCTATCCCAGGTAGCCACCAAGCATAAAACCAAACTTTGCCCTCAACATGGTTCTTTTTGATCCCATTACCCGCAGCAGCAAGTAAGCACGCTGACAACTGTGCACCACTCCATTGCTGCGTTGAAGAACACATCACACCAGAGGCCGCGATGCGGCTCCTCACCCTTCCCAGCGCGGCGGCTCCGTGCCCTCCGGACTGCTCTCCTGCCCATGGGAGCATCACGGCTTGCCCACGCCATGATTTTCGCAGAGCTGTGCCCGTGCCGGGGGAGGTGGACAGCATGGGCTGGTGGCACAGCATGGCCCAGCACACTCCAGAGAAAGCGCCAGGGAACAGAAATGCACCACTTAGTCACCAAGAGGAGGCATTTTCTTGATCAGATAACTTTAATAGCTTCTTTGGGCAGCCTAGTTTAGTTTTGTCACTTTGCTGGTAATCCCCATTCACGGTTTAACACAGCACAGAGCTAGCTGCTGAATGTCAGGCTCGGTGACTGCATGGTAGCTGTGTCAGCCTTGCTATCAGCACTGAGAAAAGCCAGGCTCCTCCTGGTTGTACGTACCGTGAGATCCATACGCATGGATGGCCTCTGCTCACCTTGTAGGCTCTCTGCTCTATCTCCCTTTGCATGTCTTTTCTTTAAATTGTTCTGATGTCTATCTATACACACACACATAAGAGAGATACATGCACACACATATATATACACATACACTTTTGTTTTATACATATGTATTTGATGCAATAAACTGCACAGGGAGAAAGCTATGAAGTTTCTTACTAGACATAACATCTTAATGACACAGTTCTGGTTTGGAGGAGAAAAATTTGATCAATGTCAGTATCAATCAAATCTGTCTGGTGCCGAATGCAAAGAGTGTGGATGGTCCCTGAGTAAAATTTCCACACCATCTCTCCTCCAGGCTATATGAACTGGCCATAATCCTGTTAATCCTCATGTTTTTCCATAAAATATGTAACATTTTAAAGTCTATAGGCAAATCAGGACAACTCATGCAGATGTCTGTGTCAAAATTAGAAATGAACTTTATAATTAAAATATTGGCATAATATTTGATCTTGTAAAACATAATTTGCACAACTGTCTCAGCCATTTTAACTTCCTATCACTATTACTTTGAATATAAGAAAAAAGCCTTTTAAAACTGTGTTTGGCGTAAGTATCCTATTTTCATTTACAGTTCTTGTGATATCACTGGAAACAACTTTCTTCATTTGTGGTCTGCTGTTTGCCCTGGTTGTGGAAGAATGGGTTTGGGACTATGCCGTAACAGTCACCATTATTCATATCATCATAACTTCAGTCAGTAAGTAGGTTTACTGCTAAACACGTGCATAGCATCACAAATTGAAGGACCAGTCAACTATGATTCATCTGCTGTATTACTGGACTAACTTTCTAATTTTTCCTTAAAGCTAAATGTATATCTATCTGTAATTTCCATCCTTTTGACTCATGCATTATTTTAAAACCTGCCATTTAAAACTCAACTCTGTTTCTGTTGCAGAATGTTAAAACACAATTTTCTTACAAAACTTTCAGAGTTTGAATTCGTAATCTGGCAGTTAATATCCAACAGACCCAGCCTAGATACAATCTCAGCATCTGGTACGTGTGTTTTGCTCTAAATCAAGAAATTAATAGTCGTTCATGTCCTGACAATTTACAATGTACTCATTAACACTTCAGCTCTAGTCCAGAGCAAAAATGAAGCTTGCTTCAGCAAAGCCAATTCAAAGTTCTAAATTTAGATCACTTGCACTAAATCTCATGGAGGAAAATAAAGCATTTTACTATAGAAACAATTTTTTTTTTCCCCTGAAATTCTTCCCCTCAAAGGAAAGGAAAGGAAAAGAACTGGCTGCTTTAAGTGAGACTCATCATCATTTTTTACCAGTCCCTGGTAACCTGCTACCTTTTCTCATGCTGTTTAGAAGAATGCTGCTATGGCTGATTAGGAAATATATGTTAATCTCCTCACTGCCAGAGCCCATTTGGAGATTTTTTTTTCCTCCTATAGCAATAGGCTTAGTATTTTTATTCTAGAACTTAGGAACAGGAAAAGTATCACTGACAAATTAGGAGTCCCTCTCTACTCTGTAATAATTCATCTTCCACCTTCCAATGCTGTGTCGATTTGTCTTTTAATGCTTTATACAGATGAAGATTCCCCAGTTCCTATGACAAGTTAAGTCAGAGACCAACAAAGACTTCATCTTAGAAAACTGAGCTGAATTTCTCATCCACTGAATTCCATTTCCTGGAAATTAAACTACTGTTACTCCTTATGAATAACTATTGTACTTAAATCAAGGAATTCACAAAAACTACAACAAAACCTGCTTTATATATAATGTATACAATAATGTATCTTCTATCATTATATTAGATGATGCGTTTTGATGTCCAAACAACCCCAGATTTGTTATTGTTTCCTTCAGCTGGCCAACAAAACCTCTGCTGGCTGACTCCGAGCTGCCAGCACACATAGTGTGCCTCCCAGCTCACTTTACCACCTCTACAGCCCTGTCAGCTTTTTTTAGGGGGGCAATGTTGGGTCATATAATGGCCCTGCAGTTGATCATACAGTGGGGATGTGGGTCAGCTTGTGTGAGGCCAGGGCAAGCGCCTGCTGACACAGGGGAGACCATGCTGTGCAACAGCGCTAAGCTGCGGCGTGCAGAGCCAGCCTGTCCTCCGTGTGCTGCATCACCCATTAAGCCGAACATGTCGGGCAGCTTCATGTATTTGGACTGCAGCAATACGTAGGCACTCTGCCAGGGGATCGGTGTCTCTCTTGTACTAAACCATGTACAGATAAGTAATAAAAAAGGCATTTCTTCTGCAGAGAGTCTAAGAGATCCATTTAGCACACACTTAACTAGGTTTAAGACTTGCCTTCCAGTGGGATCAACCAACAAGCTAAGCTTAACGGTATGGCCAAGTATCTGAATGATCAGGACCTAAATATGCGTTTGCATCTTCAATAAATGTAAAGTATATCATTTATGAAACATAACTAAGAAGACCTTTGATAACATAATACAATTTTTGCACGTCTCCATCCTTATTGTTTAAAAATATACACTTCTCCTTTTCTTCTCCTTGCAGTTATGTCTGAATTCCCCCTGATGTTACACTGGTGGCTGGCACTAGGTATAATTAAATTCTGTAAAGTTTAAATTGTTTGACTCTGATAAAATTAGTATTTACAATATTAATTGTTTCTATTAAATGTCTGTTGTCTCACTAATTTGAGAATTGTCAACATTTAAAGAAGAAATAAATGCTTTTCATTTATACTTCTTTTAATAACACAGGCAAGTAACACTGGGCTAACACTTGCCTTGCCTTAAAAAATCTCCTGTTTTAAGACCAGAATGTATTCAGCTTATGTTAATCTTGCTAACAAACAGCAGATACGCTCATGTTCTTGAAATAAACCATGATTAAGTCCTGACTAATCAAACTATCTCTCTTAATTCAGGTGTCAAAAAAACAACTAGTTGTCTTTGGTACGCTTTATAATCAATGGAAAGAAACAGGCACCTTCAGAGGCAATTTTTATAAACACTGTGCACAGGCACTTATGATAGATGAGAGAAATCCCAGTCAACACATTTCCTTAGAGTGAATGGCAAACCTACTTTTCTGAATATTTAATTTTCTGTAAATTTAAAAGCATAGCTTTATACTAGAATACAGTACCTTGAAAAATAGTTAAGGGAAAAGGACTGGCTTCTGTCCTTCTTTCTTATGTGATGGATAAAAAGGATCTACAGCTCCAGTAAATTCCTAAATTATGGGGACAAGCAAATAAATTCCCTGTCCTGCAACTGGTTTTGCATCAGCAGCTGCTGGAGCTGGTATCTTTGCAGGTAGTTAAAGCCTTGGGCAAAATGTTAAAGTAGACAGGTCATTTTTAAAAATTGAAGATAAAAAGAATGTCTGTTTAAAGTTTTATCATAACATTTATATTCCACTATAAAAAAAGAATATAAAACACTCGTATATTTTCTTTCAGGATCTGGAGTAATTTCAATGATTTGTGGAGGACAGATTTTGGCATACTGCTTGTTCAAAGACAACTTCATTTACCCGATTCTAGATGATTTTTGAAAAGGAAAATTAGAACTTGCTTTTAAATTTTTATGAATTCCATGGTTTCATTAACATCATAATTAAAATGAAGCTAGCAACTGTCTAATTGCAAGACTAATATTTAGCTTACCAGATGTCTTGCATCTTACATTTGTTTGCAATGTCAATGTCATCACTTTTAGCTGTTGTATGTAATCAGTTCTAGCTTTTGTATGTACAATTTCCATTAAGCAAATAATTAGATACACTGCTCCTTTTTTAAAAACACATAAACCATAAGGAGGGTAAGAGGAATGATGCAACACTCCTGCAAAATGCTACAAGGAAAAGAAAAAAACTTTTGAATTTAATGTTTTCAGGGTGCTTGTTATATATTGTATTTTATGAAATGCTGACTCTAATTTAGGCTGGAGTTTGACCTCTCACAAGCGCTGCAAAACTGTAAAGTCACCCTACCTGTCATAAATCACTGTAGGTTTAAAGCAGTCTTTATTGGCAAAACCCTGGCAGAGAAGGACCCGTGAACAGCACATAGCTCTGCATCTCTCCCCATCTTCAAGGTCTCACCTAGCAGCTGTCCAGAACAACAGCAGGCAGAGGTACAATTCCCAATGTTTGGTTGACTCCCTTGCTTCCAGGGATGCTGCAGACAAATGTTTTCTACAATAGCTTCAGGTTATTCTCTCTTTCACTAATGATCCATTTATGGTCTGGCTGCGCTGGAATGAGGAAAGGCAAATGCTACTGACAGCTACTTTTTTCTCTCTCTCCCCCTGCTGCATGTAGCCAATGCCGAATGCGAGTCTATGGTAGCGGTAATTAAAAAACAACAAACAAACCATAGTAGTGGCTTGAAGTAACACTTTATCTCTTTAACCATAATGAAGTTGTAAAAGGAAAATTGTCAGAAGGCGACTTCACCTCAAGTACAATACTAATGATTGGATTTCGGCTGCAGTTTGCTTAGAAGAGCAAGACTAGATAGCTGTTTGCACAAGAGTGCCTAATGTTGCATTTACCTTACCCTAACTCAATAGACAATGCCTCTGAAGGATCTGTCCCCTGTTGAGTTAATCAAGCTTCTTAACATTTATTGCAAGTTCTACAATTTTCAATGAAGTTTCAATACTGAAAGTACATATACAGTGAGAAGCACATGTCAGAAGACTCCCAAATGAGTTCGTCTATCATGAATGGTAGATGTGTAAGTTATTTTAGAGACAAACCAGGTATGTAAATCTATAACACTGGAAACACTTAGACTTTACAAGTTGTTCAGCATAATACACTGCGTACTGAGGTCAGCAGAGATAATTCTGGAGAGTGAATTAACTGCCTCACAGTGATCACTGGTCTGAACCATGGACAGTTTTTAGTTTGATGGATTGGTATCTCCATAATTATTAGTGTGCAGATAACTGACTGTTATTCTGCATTTGAAAAACGTTTGCACATTCCTTCCAAATTTGTTTCGGTTCAGAACTATGAAAATTGATGGGAAGGAAGTAGTGTCTAATGTAAATTCATACCTCTGTCCTCCTCACTCTCACACAGTTTGTGTGTGTAGGTAGTGTGCCATGTGGCAGAACATGAGTGGATTAGATATAAAGTTAATCCATGTGTGGAACAAGTTTCTATTTTTAACCCGGCAGGATTTTCCTCTACGTGTGTCAGCCCAGCTTCAGCTTGTAGTAGCTCTGTTGCCCGGTCTTGACATTTTTAACTTTTTTTTTTTTATTTAAAATCTGCAAGAGACACCTTCAGATTAATATGAAGAGTGCTTTAGTCCCAGGATTTCTCCAAAGCATGTACAACTAGGTCAGTGCTAGAAAAACAGTCACAGCAAGAACTCTATGAAGGATTAAAAGCCTTAGCCCAGCTATTAAAGAGTCATTAGGTTTTTGCATTACTTTCAGATATGGAATGATGAGACAATTTCAGCGCTATTTCTTTAATCTCTTCTGTTAATTAGATGTTGAGCACCCATGATACATATTACAAATCATGTTTAAAGTGTAGACAAAGTTCATATTACACAAATAAATTATAATCATGTAAGCAATAGGAGCTGTACATGTGTGGGCATTACCTGGTTAGAAGCCTTCAGAGGTTATACCTATAATGTGTAATTTCTATTTGATACACCCAAACAGTACTTTTGAATATGAGAAACCTAGCTATTCCTGGAAAAATAAAAAAGTCATCCACCTGAGCAATTTCCTTGTGACTAATGGATACCTCTCAAGACAGCTGGGGAAGAAGAGCTGCTGGAGGACAAGCAGGGCATTGTGTACATTTCATAACAGACCTGCCAAAGACTGCAAGGAAAGACCGCCACAGCAAGCAGAAGGAAAACAGGGAAAACAGGAACCAGGACATGCGTTTGGAAGAAGGCACAATGAAAGAGAAAAATGAGAAAACAAAACAGACAAGATCAGCGAAAGAAGAAAAAATCTGTAGAGTGAACTTACAGCACTGGAGTCTTACAACCTGAGATTTGTATGCCATTTATATGCCGCAATCTATTTTTCTGCTCATGTATATGTGATTCCAGTAAAAGGTGGTCCCCACATCCGTAGTTCTGACTGTAATCGGTGATGTTACGGCTGCGGCTCCTGCCCCAGGATTTTCAGAATTCTTTGCTCTCTGACTCATCCAGGCACAGGAATACTGTTTAATTTAGTTGATGTGGGCTTGGCGTTAAGTTATTGAACTCCTTGTAATATAGTTTAGCACTCATGAGTTTGCACAGGTATCAGTAGAGGTGTAAACATTACGCGCATTTTGACATGAAAATATTACAAGTAGATGGAGACTTTATCCACTTCCAGGCAGAGTTTGCAGGGAAGAAGTTTAGAAGCTGCAAACATTACGTACAGAAATCAATGAAATGGTAGACAAATGACATACCTTAATAATACCACACTTCGAGTCATTTTAAGATTTTTTTCCAGAGGCAAGAAGCTCCTTTTCATCCTATCCTACCACCTACTGAGAGAGACTATAGCTCTCCTCAATTCCTCCCTCTCTCTAAAAGGCTCTGTATTCATTCTTGCTCCAAATGGTGAAGTGTCTTACTTGTAACAAAAAATGTGAGTGAAATGCTTTTCTTTGGAGACTCTAAGCACATATTCCTAGTCTAATAGCATTGCCTTCAATGTAATGTCAAAGTGCAAACCAATTCAAAAAGTTGTTCTGGAACCAACAAACTAACTCAAATGTGTAATAACAGCCAAACAACAAACTATGAAGTAGTTTGATACACAGACAACGCAACAATTTGTAGTTGGCATTTTCATAAAGATATAGATTTAAATACTTACAATTTCCTAGTGAAGTAAAGAGCTAGTTATTCAAACTAAGCCTGTCATTTTTCCACCTCTGTAAATTGCTTGATCAACATTTCCAGCTCTTTTGTATCCGAACTTACAAAAGCAAGCAAAACAAAATCCT
>Ga0181612_154124_pt1 | contig 11344 bp, 4 predicted proteins | sample HoacroProtozoa21_FD_119630 | JGI IMG/M metagenome (GOLD analysis project Ga0181612, IMG submission 119630) | Hoatzin crop microbial communities from Cojedes, Venezuel. Combined Assembly of Gp0051906, Gp0051904, Gp0051908
GGTCCTGTGCAGCCTGCTGTAGGTGACCCTGCTTCAGCAGGGGGGTTGGACTAGATGACACATAGAGGTCCCTTCCAGCCCCGAACACTCTGTGATTCTGTGATATTTCTTGATACATTGGAATGACTTTTATCTTCAGAACCCCAAGAATTCTTACAAAAGCAAATACGCAGCATACATCACATTTCCCAGATCTAGTGAATTCCCTCTATCTCTTCAAAATTCTCCGAGAAATTTCTTTAGCCTGTTCTCTGGACTATGAATCAGAATTTCTCAGGGGAATAAAAAAAACATGCCTCTTGATTCTAAGTTAATAACAGTTCCTGAATGAGTCTCTGCCATAATTCAAGAAGCCTAAGGGTATAATTACACAAATGAATTACTGAGAGGTAGATTGACTGTATTTTGGCCATTCTGTTAAAAACCTATATATATACGCTCTTTCTCTGAGGTAACTGGTTATTTTACCTTATATTCACAAAGACACATGCACATTTACACCACTTTTTCACATTGCACTTTGGATTTTATTTGCTTTATGACTGATCTGGTAAAAGTAAATGTACAGCATTACGCAATAAATAATGATGACCTACTTGTGATATTATGAACATGCTCTTTCTTACATTAGAAAATAAAAAGAAAAAGAGTGTAGACTATTCATTTCAAAATCTGTAGGAGAAACTTCACTAGAAAAAAAAATTCCTTTAAAAGGCCACTCTTCACTAACATCACACTACCAAGAATTAAAAGCTAATATTTAAAAGTTTCTTTTTATTATTTGCCTCTGAGTTCTGAGCCTTCCAGGGCTTTTCATGATCATCTTTCATATTGAAGAAAGACGAGATTTTCACTATATGAATTCTGAAATAAGTATGTGCTCATATAGCTCTAATTTAATTGCAACTCCAGTGATACTTCCGATTAAAAGTCACATGCCATGCAGGGCAAAAACTGTAAAGGTTTCCATGCATGCAAGGAACATCCTGAAGCAGAACTCTCAGTGACCTGAGAGTGCCTTTTTCAATGAATATGATCCTATTAGTCCAGTGCTTCTTCAGTTTTTTCCACATTATGAAATATGTAACATGTTCTAAGTAGAATTCTCTTTTTTTTTTTTTTTATTATTGCAAAGGCACAGTTGCTGTGATAGCAACAGAAAAGTGTATTTGGAAAAAATCAATAGTAAGAGCAAAGGTGTGAAACAGCTTGTCCTTTGTCACTGCAGTTTGGCTACTGAGATGAACAAAAAACTTAACAAATGATGATATACCAAAAGCTGCTCAGAAAATGAAAGGCAAGTCATTTCAAGGAACATCTTCTCTACAAAGTTATGAGCTTTCTGGAGAATAAACAAAAAACAAGAACAACTCCCTCTGACCTTTGGATAAAATAAAAAGTTATGGTCTTCAGTTAATAGAGTGCTTGATCATGTAAGTTGCAATTATAATTTTGAGTACTTCCACCCCCTTCTATGTGCCAAAGTTCATTGTTAGATTACAACTGGTGTTCTCACTGTTTCCCTTTGAAGATTACGATAGCTTCATCATGATGATGCTCGATGGGAGTGCAAGCCTCACAAAGGAGCCTCATCGCCTATAGAGCGCAATGAGAACATTCTTACCAAATTATTTCATTTACTTCAACCTGAATGTTTGTTCTCAAATTCACTTCCCAAATATTTCTAAAGCTATCAGCCATAAAACCCCTCGTATTCTCTGGAACACTTCAGGTGGGTAAGATATTCAGCTTTATATTATAAACAGTGATATACTAACAGTATTTTTTCTATCTTTAAATGTAATAAAATTTAAAAAGTGGTATTCCTCCCCCGATTTTCAGGTCATCTGCAATGCAACTTTCTATGAAAATAACAAAAAAAATCTTCCACTGTCACTATTACAGAAAGGTAAGCATGTACTATTTTCAATTCACAGCTGTCTACTTCATTTCAGTATTCAAAAAACAAACTAAAAACTGTAAAATGAGAATTGTTTTTGTAAGGTTTCAGCAATTCGAATCTGGTGTCTTTTCTACTTAAAATTATTCTTACAAAAAGACAGATGCCATCCATTTAAATTTATTAAATGGAGGAGGCAGTATATTATCATTACTGTTGGAACGTAAGCTTTTGGATTTCTTTACTTTGCAAAAGTTCCAGTGAAACGTATTACCTTTCATAACACTGGGTTTTATTAAAGCCCACAAACACACAGAAATCCAAAAAGCCTGTCAGTACAGCAGTGCTCGCTGCACATACCGTATGAAACGTTTTCAGGACACCTAAGTCTGGAATGCAATGGCTAAGTTACGATTTTGAGACTGCATTCTGCCTGTCCTACAGTATAGCTTATCCCCAAGAATGCTGTGCCAGCCTGAGCCTGAAATCAGCAGCACATCAACTGGAAATGCAAGCAACCTCGTTTAATTAACCAAACATAGTTTTTTACTTTGTTGGCACCCAGAAAAACATGCAAACCAGCCACTGCAACACTCATCAAGGTGCCACCAATCTATCCAGAACATAACCCAAGGTAATTGGATAGAACAGAAAGGGAAAAGGAGGTGTTGAATGAATTCACATACACAGGGCTGACACAGCAAGCGAGCTATCGAAACCTGATACCACACTTGCCTTGAACCAGCGCGCTGTGCAGAGGTAAACCAATGATTCTGCCCCCACCCACACCCCAAATCTGCTATACGAACTGCCACTGCAAAACCTCCCAGGAGTATAAGGAAAGCACTTCTGTATGCACCCAGGGACTATCACTGTCATGACTCTGGCTGGTCAGATAAACCAGTTTTACCTCTTAGCGCCATTCTCTAGTCTCATGGCCTCTCCTTGCTCTCAGCTAAGACGGCTGGACGGGCTTCTGCCCCTAAATGCTGCTAAATCCCACAGCAATTATGAATCAGAGCTCTTAGCCATGGTAGTTCATAGATCAATATATTAACACAGACTAAATCAATGATGGTTTGCATTAATACGCTAGATTTTGAATCGCAGCACCTTAGGACCAGACCCACTGCTCTTCAGCAGTTTTGGGACTTGTAAGCGCCACTCAATGGATGTGATGGACAGCTGGAGGTGATAACCTCTTAAATTGTCCTAGCTTGGATCAGTAAACCTTGTTGAATAGAACTCATTAGAAACTCCTAACATGAAAGAAGTACCTAGACCTTCCCTACTTCCTAGTCTAGCTTTCTACTCTTCTGCTGCTAAAGGGGAGTATCTTTTATTCATACTTTGTGTCTGCAAACTTTTGCTTTCCATCATCTCTGTTTTCTCCATATTTTCCTCAGTCAAACTCACAATAAACAGCTAATATTTTTCCCTTGTCATCTTGTTTAGCTAATCATCTTAATAATCACCTATTGCCTTCTGTACTAAATTAAATCTCCTCTTGACTTTACATAATGTGAACAACATATAAAAATACACAGTGAAAAACCCAGAAGTTTTCAGCTCAACAACTTCTAATACAGGAAAGTTACAATAGTATTACTGGTCATGAAAATGCTGAGAGTTAATTTTTGTTTCAGAACCATATCCTGTAACTCAGAAAAGTAGACATGAGTTGACAAAAAAGGAGCTAAAATACCTGTTTTGCATGAGTGCCTGTTAAATTCTTCTCCCTACACAAATATTGCAAAATGTCATTCATTTTATATGCAGAATAGCTATTAATCTAATACAAGGCAACAGGACACATAAATAGCTAACTTATCTGTCATAAGGCTGCACAACAGAATGAGCTAACTGCTGTAGTCTTTCCTTTGTTTATTGTAAAACATGAGGGCTTTTTTAACTTGTTTGTTCATTCCTATTTAAATACAGTTGTGGAGAACACAAGGTGTGTAAGGTAGGAAGCAGAGCTCAGTATGTCCAAGATTATTCAAGCATTCAGGTTGAATCAGGTTGGAGCTACAAAAGAGTCTTCTTCCAGGCTGAGCTGAAGGAATTTAAAAATATTTTTGCTTTCTCTCATAGCTTGAAGACTTAGTTGCTTACTTCACAGGTTCTCCTGACAATTTTGTCAGGAGAAATTCCTTCTTGCTGCTCCATTGACCTAGGACATCAGTGATCCCCTTCATCTTTTTCATTGCCACTCCATAGGTTTTGTAGGTTTTTTGCACAAATGACTGAAGTTTGCCGTACAGTTCCTGTATCTGCACTGCAGCAGGAGTACGCAGGGGTAAGTAGCAATCTGTCAGCTCCTGCAGGCTCCAACTTGAAGTACAGGGAAGACAAGTATGGACACAAACAATCTTCCCATTCAGAATGGCCTTTGGTTTCTGTTCTGCACAAAGAGTTCCCAACAGCAAACAATACATAAGCTGTCTGTTTAGGTAAAGTTGTCACAGGTACTTAGACCATTTTCCAAATCATATTTTGGCCAACACCGACTACAGTGCTGTGTAAACACCAAAGGCAGTCTACACACACAACTCATTCTGGAGAAAGTCAGTTGCATAAATGTAAAAACATCTGTGTGAACACAATACAGCCTGGTTAATGCGAAGAAATCCAGATGTTTTACTCCTGTCTTACCTGTAAATCATTTTGTGCTAGAGAAAATTAAACTGCAGCTGTGTTCTTGTGCCTACCTTTCCACGCCTTGGTGGTCCATCTGACAATTTTTACAGCACCTCATCCTATTTCAGTAAGTCATATAATCTCTACTGTATGTGCATAGATATATACTACATTCGGTAAGTCCATAGTCTCCACTGCCTGCTCAGCGTTGTCCCTTGTTTGTATGTGTAATTTGCTTTTCACTACAACAATCTACAACACTTTGGTAGTACCTTGAACAGTTTACCTGAAGGGAAGAGAACTCCTCCTTCCCACCTGCTGTTGCAATGCTTCCAAAACACAGACACAGCTCAGACAGTCTATGGACAAAAAAAAAAGGTGTACAAATTCTGTAAGACAAGGCACAGAAAACAACATAGTGACTATGGCACTGCCTAAACTGGGCCAAAATGCAAGTGCTGTTAAGCCGCAATCGGGATAAAGGAATTTGAAGTAGGACTGAAGGAAGGAGGACCATACTTCTAAGACAGAAAACACATGTCTAACCAGACTCCAGCTTCCAAACCACAAAGAGCGGGACGGGATGCCAGAATACAACTTAATTTCATGTCAACACAGGCAACAGCCATAGCAGTATCAATGCTGGGACTAATCATTCTTTTTGAAGAATGGACCTGGCATCAGAAACTTTTCACCTGCTGGAAATCTGTTCAGGCAGTACATAAATGATTCAGACTCCTTTAACCCTCTTCCATCTCCACTGACTGCTAGAGAGCAGGAAGTTCCCCAGTGCCACAAGGGCAGAGAATGCTAAATAAATGCTACCTTGTTTTCGTGGTGCAAGTCAAACCATAGACGTGCAGTTGCAGACCAGCTCTGCCTGTTCTCGTAAGGGGTGGGTATGAACTAGACTCTATTCTGACTTCACTTTCCACTTGCTGCTTGTTAGTCTCTTTACCAGTTGCTCCAAATTGTAATCAGTGCTTTGAATTCCGACTCATTCTTCCTTCTAGCATTTGGTTAAAATGAAGCCCCTGTGCCCGTCCATCTCTGCCACCACCACCCACACACACTTTGCATAACCAATGCAGGAGTCTTGCCACAGTGACTGTTCACAGGGGAAAGTCAGGTCACTTTTGGTACTGTCAATGTTGCCTCCCTTATCTGCCTTGCCACATCCCCTACTTCTTATACACAGCACGCAGACACACACACAAAAGACAGAAAACATTTTACAGAATGTGGGTTTTGAGAAATTGGTAATATGACAAAAGAAGACATGCAAAAAGAGGATAAGGTAAGGAATTAAAGAAAAAAATCAGTGCACATTTATGGCATGTACAATGACATTGTTAAAATGTCTAAAATTTTATAAAGCTAAAACTATGAATCCTAGAAAATTGGTTTCTGTTCTGCACAAAGAGTTCCCAACAGCAAACAAAAAGTTGGTTTTTGCTCTTGTTTTTTTGTTTGTTTGTTTAGGACCAATACATATATTTAAAAAGCTTTTTTAATATAAGCATAACTTTTAAATTTTTATTTTTCCCTTTCTCCAGTAAAGCTTTTATCAACATAATTTCTCATTTAGACCAAGCCATGCAATAGTAATTTCCAAAGCATAAACAGGTAGCAAGCTGCAAATGCAATTTACCAGGAAACCATCACCCTTTTTCCCTTAAAAGCCTGAAATGTTCTGCGCAACACAACACGACACAACGATGTCTGAACATGTTGCCAGCAACATGAAGTGGAATTTTAGAGACAGAAAGTGTACTAGCCATAATGGCCAGATGAAAGGACTACTGTTTCACCATTTCCTAAGTAGGCAGGTATGGTCTTCTAGAAAAGTAAGGAAAAAACCAGTGTTATTTTAGTGAACATCATGAATATGTGCTCTTACAAGCCTCTACTTGCCTTTCTCCTGTAGGCATATGGAATTTGCTCCCATGGATTAGTGCAAGGCTGCCTGAAGAACATGAGATGCAATCACCAAGCTGACCTCATCAGAAACTGTATTCCCTTTCTCCCTCAACCTGTGCCCTTCTAATGTCATTAATTAGATATCCGGCCTCATGCAGCCTCCTTAATGATAAATGTAATGCAGCACAGCAGCAAAACAGCATAAAGACCAAATCTATCAGCTCTGTGGGCAAATAGGATGAAAAGTGAAGAAAGGATCTTCTGTCTTCAGGGAAGAAACTCTATAAACAGCAATACAAAAACATGTCATGGAAACAAACAAAAAAGCACTCCAAAACCACAACAACAAACTCCATTCACGCCCTCACACCATAAAAAAAAGAAGAAACAGAGTGGAAAAATACCTCTTATTTAGTACCAATGACACTAAGCTACATGACAGGACTACAGTGGGTGGGTCTTTTTAACACCCTTCCCACAACATGAATATTCTCCGATGCATATGTTAACTCTGACTGGAGGGTAAAGCTAGGCTTCTGAGCATGCACCTGACTGAGAGAAGGCAGACTTTACCAGATGTCTCCAGCATAAAAGGGAAAGTAAGTTCCCAGCAACCTCAGAGGAGGGTTTTACAACGTGTGGACTAATTGCTGAAGGAAAAGGGAGTGTTTCTGATACAAGGAAAGGCTGGCACGCACAAACAGAAGCACGTACACAGACGACGGGGTGAAAGTCATGTCATTGCCCCAACAAAGGAATGGATTTGGTGCAGGGAGTGGCTGAATGGGGCTTACAGCAGCTGAGAAAGAGACAGGGAATTCTACACTGCAATAACTTACAGGCATTACTTAGCCTATGTCAAAGACACTGCTTTATACATCCAGCTAGCAGTCTTTATGGTCTATCCAGGTGCTAGAGTATACTTAAACCCCATCCCCAGGGTGAAGCTGGTAGTCAGACTCGCTAGGCACAGCAATATCCTGTTCCTTTTAGTTAATTCCTCAGTCACAAACGTCAGCATGGAAATCATGATTCTGCAACCTACATGGACCAATAAGAGAAGCTGTCCTGTTGAATGCCCTCATAATGAATGAATCCTTGTCACCCTTATTCTTACATCTCATTGAGTGACTTAACGATTTTAATATAATTTTATTTTATTTTGTATTTTGACTTCCCCTACTGACTCCACTTTAGAAGCACAAAGTCCTAACAGTTCCTATGGAAGCATTGTATTTTCAAGTCAGCCACACAGATCAACGTAATAAACACAGAGCCGCAGATTTTATTATTCAGACATCAAAGTTCATTTGGTCTTGAGCACAGGATGCCAATGAATTAATTTCAAGGTACTAAAATCTGAATGTACTCACACTAGAAGATATGTGCACAAACAGAAAACAGACATGAGCAGATCTTATTTAAGATCTGTGAGTCCTACAACTTCAAACGTTCTCATGGGCCTTCATGTCTCTGTTAGTCTAATGTTAAAATATATAAAGACAAACAAGATTTTCTTCAGAAAATGTCTCACTTTCTCTCTTGTCAGCAGAGGCACAGTGTTCTCTATTCCACATAAATGTAAATCTGTTTTAGTACATCTCTGATGTAAGAACGTCTGTGATATGAATAATGTTTCTGTGGTCAGACGACACCGTTATTTATTCACCAAATAGTGAGGTTCAGACAATTTTTCATTTCTGATGGTGCTTCTACTAAGAAAAATAACGATGTTCACAAGTTTATCAAATACGTAACTCTTCAAAGGTTTAGCACAAGTACATAATTTTAAATTCTCTGACTACATCTACTGATTTCAACAGGAATGTTCCTAACACATTAATTTAAGCATGAGTGGTCATTGCAGCACAAGGCCCCCGAACAACAGTCTATACTAGCAATGCTGTGCATTGCAATAATCAAATTTTCAAATGTAAATGCCCCACAGAAAAAGCAATATTCTCTCCATTAAGTCAGAGCAAAAAAATGTCTGACTCATTTTAGCCCTATTTGTAAAGCACTCTTATAAGTACCTCCCTCAGGCAATGAAAGAGTTTTGATGAAACATTAAAAAAAATCTCACTTTTAATGTTTTGAAATCTTGCTCATTTAATTTTTCTCAACTTCACAGCACTTTTAACACACTGAGGGAAGCAGATCAAATTCAAATGCTTGCTGTTTCTCTCTACCTTGACATATGCTAAATATAATACACCAAATAGGACATGATAATGGCTTCAAGGTAAAGAACAGGAGAATAGTGCCAGTTGTGCAACTGCCTCAAAATACAGAGTAGTGTGTGAACTAAAGAACAACATTTGCTACTTTTCTACCATAAATGTTATAGCTGCAATTCAGGACTATACTGACACAGGGCATTGCATGGTTTTATGTTTCTAACATGAAATTATCACTTTTCCAGGTAATTGCAGTACAGTCATATTTGTCTTAGAATAGGTTCACAGGTAAGGCATTTATGTATATCAAAAAAGAGTTATTTCACCTATTACGGAAAACTGATGAACCGATGCTAACTGATGCCCTGAAAATTTTAAAGAAAGGCTATTAATCCTTTACATCAAGTCTAGAGTAATCTATAAATGCCTATTCATATTTTACGGGTGTATCTTTTATAGGTAGAGACAAGATTTTCCTATCTCATTTTGAAACTTACAGAACATAACTATTCTTGGCCTTGGGTCACTCTAAGTTTCCTAGTCATGAATCTCTGTAAAACTGAACTATGATTTTGAGGACTGGTATATAATAATAGACTGTAGTATTTAATTTTTTTTCCATTTTGAGTTGCTTAAACAAAAAAAACAAATTTTCAGAATATTTTTGTGTAAGATGAAGGGCCATTTTTTGTTGAAAATTACTTTTTTCTGCAATACCCAATAAAAATTCAAGAAACAACGTTCTTCCTCTGTGTACCGCCCTGAGTGGGACAGGACACTCTGAAAAGCATAAATCCAACACAAGTAATCCTTTTGGAATTTCACTATAAGGGACGGTACTCAGAAAAACAAACCGGTTAAAAAAATTAGGCACGTTTGGGAAAGTACTCTGTAGTGTGTTGCAGCTATCGAACTGCACTGGCTTCAGAGTTGCTTCAATATGTTAATAGATAACCATTGCATTGTGCTTTCTCAGGAAGGCTAATGTTTTTCTAGCCTGCTAATTTTATTACCATCAATACAGGTATTAATCTTACAGCAATAATGAAATTATTTTTTCTCTTTCAGCTCTAATTGTTGTTAAGGTATCTAATCCTTTTCCAAAATCAAAACATAAACTTAACTCACACATCAGAGTTTTTCTCAGAAGCTGAAAACAATATAAAGGAATTAAAAGGATGCAGAAATTATCTTCAAAAAATACTTTTATAGGCATCTCATGGATTATAAAACGGAGCAATGTGAAAAACAATAAAAGGTATACAGATTTCTGACTACGTGTAAGGTCATGCTGTTAGCCAGTATATAAAACAAAAGTTCGTGCTCACAGAGGAAAACATCTAAGTTTCCTTTATCTTGAATATAATTTTCACAACAGAGGGATTAAATATTGCCAGTTATATAAAGGAAATTATCTTGAATCTCTGATCCTCCTTGTGAGATATCACAAGCCCTATCAAAATGTCTTTTTTGCTTGTTTGTTTGTTTCAGCTAGGTAGAGATGGAAGAAATCCAACAAATACAGTGGTACAGAAACCATAGAAATTGCTTCTTCCTGCTATTGAGCAAGGAGTTTTATTTGATCATGGAAATTAGCTTCTCTTTCTTCTGGTTTTAGCTCTTTTTTTCTGATGCTTGCCCATCTAGATCTTCTTGCTTTCATTCTTTCAAAAAACTTCATGCATTTGCAATGACCAAAATCTTCCACCCAAGTTAAAACATACGTACGCTTTTTCTCCTCTCCTTTTCCTGCTTATAATGTGGACAACTGAAAGCAGCAAAGACAAATCTTTTACTTAACCAAGAACTCACAGCCTCTGGTATTCTTTCTTTATCATTATTCACTGGCTCTAATCATCTTTAGTTCTCAAACCCAGAGGGTACAGGATAACAAGAGTTAAGTGAGTTGCTTAGGGAAAAATCCTTCTAGGAGTAAGTCTAGTTGTCAATATTGAAAAGATAATCTAATAATCTATTATTCCACAGAGATTCATATTTTAATTTAACTTGACTAATTAGACCTACAACTCTAAGGATCTGAAAATACCCTTTAATGTTATTAATGGTAGAAATCTGACTGAAAGTAAAGCTGTGACACTAGTTTGTTGGAGATTTAGACCATCTCTTTGCCTTCTAAATATTTAATGTCAAAAAGCAAGTCCTTTGAGGAAGCATCATCTTCCAGCTCTCCCAAAAGAAGGTCAAAATAGGTCTCTCATTAGGTCCCTTAGAAAAGAATCTAATATAACTGTAAATATAAAGCTTAATTTACAAATCTGTTTGAAGATCAGGAAGCTGACATAAGAAGTTCATTGATGGAATGTTAAAAACAATTAAAAGTTAGTATCATTTTGATATTGGCCTTTCAAGTTGCTCTTAAATATACACTCCAGGCAAAGAGGAATGACAATTTCCACTCACCAGCTTTTGATAATGGGAGTTTTGAACTTGCTTAGCCATCTTTCTTTCAAACCTGTTACATAAAGAACTTCTTCTATTAATTTCTCTCATTTCAACTTTCAAATAGAATAGGATAGAATATTTCAGTTGGAAGGGACCCACAATGATCATTTCGTCCAACTGCCTGACCCCTTCAGGGCTGACCAAAAGTCAAGGATGTTATGAAGGGCATTGTCCAAACACCTCTTAAACACTGACAGGCTTGGGAGATAGACCACCTCTCTAGGAAGCCTGTTCCAGTCTTTGA
>Ga0181612_108265_pt1 | contig 11343 bp, 10 predicted proteins | sample HoacroProtozoa21_FD_119630 | JGI IMG/M metagenome (GOLD analysis project Ga0181612, IMG submission 119630) | Hoatzin crop microbial communities from Cojedes, Venezuel. Combined Assembly of Gp0051906, Gp0051904, Gp0051908
CTGGGTGACAGCAGCTAAGGCGACGACGATGGGGAGCCTTGCACACTGCTCTGCTCGAGGTTGAACGGAAGAGGGTATTGTCTGCAGTACGCATCCACCAAACTGGGGACAAATTAAAGAATTAATTAGTATAGCCTGCTCCATTTTTTGAAGTTAGTCCACAGTGGCATCTCAAGCAGTAGGGTAGCTATGACTTGGTGTCCTGAATTTGCATTCATACCGGGACTATTCTAGTGATGATAATAGAGGAGGAAAGTGGCACTGACTGAGTCAGTGAAAATATGGTGCTATCCATTATCAATAATCCAACACTGGTATTCTTACAGACTTTTTTTATGTGGTGGTGAAAAAACACAGGGGAAAACAGGTATTTGTATCTCCCCCCAAACAGAAACAAAATGTAGTACGAATTTTTAAAGCAATACTACAAATCCTTGGTATCTGCTAAACTAAACCTTATGATGCTGGAAATGGTTGTTTTCAAGCTTATTTCAAATTGAAGATTGGTAGTTAATTATGGAGCATTAAGGGAACAAATAACACTGAATTGTCCCAGTAGTTAACTAGTGATTTCCAGTGCCTAACTGAAAATAAGAGAATTTCCAACTGCCCGAATTCTTCTGAAAACAAATGAAACATAGTTGCATGAACACTTTCTTATGCCAAGACAACAGAGTTAAAATTTTTGCCAGGAAGAAGTGGTAGTTTGTTGTCAAGAGCCATCAGCATATAGAAGTACACAAACAAACCACTTGCTTCTCTTCTGGGTGAGCTGCAGGCTCTTCAGGTTTGTTTTTGCCTTCAGATTGAAATCTCAAGAGTGTTAATGAGGAAAGCGATACATCTTTTCCCTGTCAGACAAGATGGGACTGCTTGTAGTCCCTAAATCTTGAAAAAGGAACTCGTGTTTTTTCAAGATCACGCTGATTGATCTCAAATGTATCATTTGTACGCTTGGTTTAGACTTCGTTATTTACAGATGAGCAGCCACAACTCTGTTCTACGCTTGCTTGGGAAATGTGGATTTATTTAAAATTTAAATATCTATCTGGCTGTCTCTCTCAAATTACTTTGTAATTACTTTATTGAAATGTATGTACGTTTTAATTGTTCATTACTGCTTGTTAAGGTACTGCTGTTAAGAACTGCTATACAGTTATTAGTGAACTTAAAACCATCTGCTCTGAACTTTTTACTAAAAACTTTTTTCTACGGTTTGGATAAGTTTTTTAAAGTTCATGGAAGTGTTTAGGCTAAATGGTGCAGGGAACTAATGTATGTGATTCTAGCTGGCTATGTAAATCCCCTAGTGAGCCACAGTAATATGAAAGAAACACTTGAAAGCCAGATGCAATGAAAATTTAAACATATTGAGTTCATAGCATGTGATAGTTTAATCATTATTTAAGCTTTAGAAATGTCACAGCATAATTACTTCCAGAATGAGTACAAACACTTTCATGCACAAAAATTGCTTTCTTGCTGCAACTTTTGCCCCTCCTGGGAAAGTTATGCTTTTGTGAATTTTCGGAACTTAATCATGTCACTTGATCACCGGCAAATTCTCAGTGAAAAATCAAAATCAGAAAGATTAAAATAAAGCCTACAGATATATTTTAACACTAAGCCTGTATTTTCTTTATGCTCTTTAAAAAAATCTGTAAAACCATTTATTTAATTAAAGAAAAAAAATAATTGCAACAAAACCAGTTAAATGGAAAATGCTTAGTAAAGCCTATTTACAGAGTCAGGGAATGGAAAGCTACCAAATGCTGTATTTATAAACACCCATGCAGGATTAAAATTCAGCTCTCCTATGCATGTTATACATTTTTAATAACCTCATAGCATACATGGAGCCCCTGCCTCCTTCTGTAATTGTAATGAAAATACCAGAACCAGAACTTAAGTTTCCAAATTTGTCCTATATCTGGAATATTCTGATGAATGCAATTGACTTTGCAATATATATTGGGTTGATATGTAAAATAGTGTCATAATCCCAGTTTACACTTCGATGCAAACACTTCCACTTAACATAGTCTGCTACAATTTGTTTATAAAACGAGCGGTTCGGGTCGGATTTTGGAAAATATCAGTTGTAATGGTTCTGCCATTTCTGAGAAACAGGTTGGGGAAAAAATACTCTCCATGTTAATTTAGGGGTGGAGTTGTTTGCACGTTTTCTCCGTGGAAATCTTTTCAGAGCAGCTGTACATCCTCATAGCAAAGACTTAAAGGTCATAAGATTTGGCCTTTGTATCAGGAATGTACTAGGAGTTATTTCCGGTCAAATTCATTGCAATTTTGCCATTATGAGTCTTTTTAAAGCTGAACCTTTTACGTGTTCTGTAGAAGCAAAATTAACGTACTCATTTGATGTCCCTTAAGGTTTGTGTCACCTTCTGTGCTCTCATGAGCTTGTTAGTGCTAACCAGAAGATGAACCTATTGTCCCTGCAGAGCCGCTGAAGATGATGTAGATGCTAGCTGTTGGGCTGAAGGTCGACTTCTTTGTCACTCATGCAATGGCCAAGGCATAACCCTCTTCTTTTCTCTCCTCTCGTATTTCACTTGCTGGGCCCGGACACCATGGAGGAGTAAGCTAGTTTACTGAAAATTAGAAGAGACTAAAATAAGGCATAGGGAAGGATTAGGTGCGTATTCTTCAAAGTAGCTTTTCGTGTATGGAGACAGAATGAGTATCACTATTAAAAGCTGTTGTGGGAGGTCATGCCTAAACCACGCGACAGTGTGGTGTAGGAAGAGCCTTCCTCTGTCTGGTATATGCTCTCGGGGCAAAAACTGGGGAAGTTGCTATGGGTACATGATAAGCTAAATCACTTATATGTGAACCTAATGAATATTAGAATGTGTTTTAGTTTCACAGAACTAAATAACGGTGGAAAGTGTCACTGTTCATGCTCCCAACGTGCCCTTCAGTCTGGCAGCCCCAATTTAATCTCGCTGCCTGTGCTTGGCTCTCCTGCCGCGCAGTGCTGTGATGGGGAAGATGAGATAGGCTGACAAAACAGTCATCAAAGATTCACTGAGATCAGGGTGAGTCCTGCACGATGAGAGGAGCTATTAATATTTTAAAGGCTGCCATCCGTTCCTACAGGCACCAAAGTATTACATCACTGTGTGCAGAAGACAGAGTGGCAGTAATCAATAGATCTAATGTGCTGGGGGCCCAGGGAGGGACGAGTCAGCATTTCCCATGCAGAACGACTGGATATAATTAAGTGAAATAAACAAGGCTTATCCTGAGAAAAAAAGAAAACTCATCAACTATTCTGAGCTGAAACCAAAGACTTCTTTATCAAATGGTACGGTTGGGTTTGTTCAGGCTTAGAATTTCTTCACCGGTCAAAACAGTATGTTTTTTGCAAAGAAAACAGTCTGCTCTGCAGCTTGAACACAACCATAATGAAGACTGAGTGGTAAAGGAACAATTTAATGTATGTGATTTTTATTACTGAAAAGCCAAACTGTGAAAAGCTGAAGCCACATACATCTGATAATGTTGAGGCTCGCTCGACAGATAATACAGGTATGCTCTTCCACTGAGACTTTCCGACAGCTCTCAAATCCTGTCCCCGCAGGGCCCAGCCTCCTCTCCCAGAGCGCGCTCCAGCTCAATTCCAAACCCGAAGGGTCCTTCCAGTACTCGGCCAGCTACCACAGCAACCAGACCCTCGCCCTGGGCGAAACAGCGGCCGCCCCGCTCCCGGCCCGCAGCAGTCAGGCCAGAGGTGCCATCCAGAGCTACAGCCAGGTACGTGTCCTAAGCCACCCGGGTCTCTCGCACCTGAAATTGTGTGGGGTAGCTCCCAGGACACAGAGCTGTTCAGTGCCTGCTGGCACGTGAATGTCTGCCTTTACTTTCTGTCTTGTTCAACGCACCTGCAGCGGGGTAGTTACCACCTTGCTTTTCGTAAGTCTAAAGTGGGTTGACTTGCATAGTAATAAAATAATCCTGATTAAAAAGGAGATTTACATGCCAGTTTTACTTACTCGCGTATATATTTTGGTGATAGCACATTTAGGCATTTAAGTTTGAAAATTTCTGTGACTGTGCTGATTAGGAGCCCTTACTAAGGCCTAGAACCTCCCTGCGTTGGTATCTGGATATTACTGAAAGTAGTAAGTGTCGGCAAACAAAAACAAAGCCAGGATGACACCAGATGCAAAACCTGCTTGAGATACGATGCATTGCCTGGTGCCGTGGCCAAATCCCGAGTGTGGGAGTCATTTTTTGCCTTTTTTTCCCCCCATACTGTAAGGCAAGCCACTTAACCAGACAGCCACCTGTACATTTCACACATTTTTGAATTGTTTCAGATACTCATCAAAACTTTATAAATCTCTCTTCCTTTCTAAACGATCCCTCCCGGCTCTGACACGTAGCCTTCTCACCTTCTGTGCTTTTTACTGCAACATCAAAGCCTCTCACTGGGAAGTTAAGCTTCAGTTCAGACAAAAATTTCTAGAAGTGTTCATGCTTCTGTATATAAACAAAGTCTTGACTGGGTTTGTTTGGTCAGCTCAGGTTATTTTCTCTGTTTAGCTGTTAACCGCCCCAGCAAAGCAGACCATCTCAGTGTGACACTGGGACACTTTACAATTCAGGATACTGTAGAAGTGAGTAGCATTTGAATTTCAAAGCCTTAAATTGCTAAGAGATTTCCAGTATTATATAGTCATGGCACAGCTTGTGGGATACCGAGAGACATACAATATTCTATTCTCTCAATTTGCTCAGAAAAGCTCCCTATCCTCTAAGACTGAAAAATGAAATAAAGCACAGTTAAATTTCATTTCAAGTTGGGTAGGTACTTTTTTTTCCTATGAAGGGTTTGAAATGAGCCTGCGTAGTGGTAAGGCCTCAGGGGTTTTCTGTGTTTACCAAAGAGGACCTCCCTGATGTTCTTTGGGATTGGAGCCAGCAGGAGAGCAGGATTCCAGCTAGAAAGAAAAAGTAGGCTATAATATCCAGTTGTAGCCTGAGCAGATGTCATCAGGAGTTGTGCTTTGTGAAAAGCATCATGCCCTGGGGGTTAACCTGAAGGGGCGGGATGGATTCTTCAAGGAGGCTAGAAAAAGCAAGAAGACAGAAGAGGAACAGGTTATCAGAGCAACAGAAACAAAAACAAAGAAGAAAAGAGAGGGAAAGGAGAAAGAATCTTCAGAAAAAAAAAGGCAGGAAGGGAAGGTGTGCAATTGTCTAGGGGTTAGAAGTGGTGATATTCTTAATATAAACTTCATCATATTCATTGATATAAAAGGATGAATTTATGGAGAGGAAAAAAAATTAATGATCCAGATTTCTTTCACTGAAGTTACACTGAACAGCCACTGCTTAGATCTGAAAAGCTCCCATGAACCATCTACTCTACAGAGAACTGATTGCCTTCAGAAAGGTAACTGGTAAGTTAGTAAGGCAACCTGTCCTATCCTTTTATTTTTTTCTTGAGAGGGCAGCAAATAGGTTTTCTTTCTTCTGGTTCCTCCAGACTGTGTGGCAGATGTTTCTGGAGGAAAATAACTCACAGCACATAATAATTTTTCACACCATCATCATGCAAAAAATGCTTGACAACTTCAGGACAATTAAAATATATCCTGAAAATATTAACAAACTGCCCTATAAGCTGTGCATTAATACCATTAAAAAAAATAGATGAGCTTTTAAAAGAAGCAAGCAAGAAGAGGAAGAGTCAAAAGTCAGAAAGTTCTGAATATGACCATTGCTGATCCCACAATTAAGAAGAAAAAAAGTCAATCCTTGGAATTGTTTTGCTATCCCTGTTATAATTAAAATAAGCCTCAGGAGTCAAAACTGCTCAGATTGTGATAATTTCCTCTGGTATTTGTGTGAAAGGAATATAGCCATCTCTGAACATGAATGATAGCCCAAATGCATGGAAAAAAATATGTAAATAGTCCCATGGCCAGCTGTGACAGCAAGAGCAATTTCTGAAAATGCAATTGTATAAGAAAGAGAAACTAATTAGTCTTGGGACTTCCTGTATAGTGCTGCAAAGTGCAATCTAACATTTTTGTCAATTTGGAGGACTTCATTGTAAATCATAGAGTTTTTCCTCTGCTTCAAATACTTCAGAACACAAAACTTTTATCTTCTAAATGCTACTGGAATAGGATTTCTTAGGAACAACTGCTCCTCTGGCAGGGAGTTACTCTGTTTCCCCACTGAAGACAGCTTTGCAAACTTGATGTCCAGATCCTGAAAGATCCTGTCTTAATCGATTAAGGTTATTTGTGAAGAGTCAGTAGTGGCTTTTATTACAAAAATGAGCTGATTTTGCAGATGAATTGCTCAAAAGTGAATCTTCTATTTGGACAATGTAATTTGTCAACTACTGATTGATTGGGTTTACTGTCATCTTGGGAATGGTCAGCTTACGTTGTAGATACCATAGGAATATAAAGCGTAGCATGTACTATGAATAGTGGTTTTCCACATGCTCTGCCATGTATTTGCACGGGAAGGGGAAAGGAAGTGAAACCAGTTTACATTTCTGGATGAGGACTTTTTTGGCTGCTGGTGATGCTGCGGTCTTTTCAGAGGCTGAGGAGGCAAGAGACGTAAATCCCTACTGCGTGTTATCCTGTGCTCCTGAAGCTTCTGGACTGAACAAGCTGGCACAGAATTTGAAAACCCTTAAAAACAAAAAGTATATGGAAAATAAAGATAATTTAAAAAAAAAGCCATGAAAAATCATTTAACAGTTAATTTTCTAACTTGCCTCTTTTTTTCTATAAACAAGTCCTAAGTTTGTCATTCATCAGACCACCACACCTCACTAGCCCTATTTAAAATATTAGCAAATGAGTGCAAGAATGTGTTCAGTTGTCAAGCAAAACCTGTATACTGGCCATTTTCAGTTAGACTCATGGCTCTTCCCACCTCTGTGCCACAAGGTGATAGGCTGCTTGATAACCTACCCAGACAAAACCTAAACTAAGGACTTCATTCTGGCAGAAAATGGCAGATGATGATGTGTTTAAAACTGGATTCCAAATATGAACATGAGAATTTTTCTGTCATTAAAGGAAGCAGATGAAATCTTAAAACAGATTACTCTTATTACGACACTGACAGAGAACAATTCACTAGTATAGCTTACGGTAGTGAAGAACTGATCTGCATAGTGCTGGTTTGATCCTACAGTGGGTAATGATTGCAGCTTTCATTGCTGCTTTAAAATCAGAGATTGACCATCTCTAGACACCCTGAAAGGATCTCACACAATTCTGTCTGTGGATGTAGAAGACTACGATGACATTACCTACCTTTGTACGTATGACCTTTGAGATTAGGATCAGGTAGACTGGCAAGTTTTCCTAATAGCGTTGGGGTGTATTTTGCAAACCACAGTAAAGCCATGACCTTTGTAATAAAATCAGGAGAAACAGATGGAATAGGCCACATTTGAGGGATCCAGAGGTATAGCCTGGCATCTATTATCATGCAAGTGCATTTGAACATAGGTAGCATCTTCCTAGTTAGGTCAGGAATTTATAAATGACAGTAAGCAGCTGGCAGAAGAAAGACCCTTCCACAGGTGCTGCGCAAGGACTGAAGTCTGCATCCTGAAGACTAGAGAATGTTAAGCATCTACCATACCGTCTTTTGCCCTTTGTGGAGGAGTGTTGATAGAGGCATTGGGCCAGAGCAGGGCGATACCTCAAATGAAGCCACATGGAAGGTTCTTTGGGCAGAAAAAAAACAGCCCCCAGTAAACTGGTAAGTCTTGCAGTCACTGAAAGAACACAGAGCATCACTGAGACTGTGAAACAGAGCTGGACCCTTGAAAGACCAGCCGTGTGTCTCGAAAACCGTAGTAAGGATGATCAAGTTTGCAGCCTAAATCTAGCCAACACCCACCAATATTGAAGAAGCCACAGCAGCCTGGAGGGATGTCTTCCACGCAGCTTGAGCATCCAATTGGAATCTCCTCCCTCGAATCAAGAGAAAGGGTCTTCTCATCGACAACAGCGTACTGTATATGACCATGTTCATATTCATCAGATATGACCTTGTTTGAGATTTTAAGGGCCAAGCAATCCCTGAAAGTTCCAGAGAATAAAACGAGCTGAAAACTGGGGCTGGCATTTAATGCTAAATTAAAAATGCTTGTGAATACCAGTTCATCCAGACCTAAGATGGGCATGCAGACTTACTCGAATGTGACATAACTTTTCAGTTTCTTGTGTTATCTGTCAGAGAAGTATACAGGACACTGAGCACAAATTGTCATTTCTTAAGGGTAACTGGTGCCATGCTTCAAATTTTCCGGCATTTTTGTGGAAATTGTATCATTATCTCATTCGTAAGAGGACTATGAAGCCTTTTCTGTTCTTAGTTCTAAGACTCAGGCGGTTCCACTGACAGAAGTTCTGCTCCTTAGCACCCGTGAATTATGAAGCATAGATGCACAAAACCTACCAGGTTTTGTGTTTTGACATGCCTAAGAAGAAAATAGTTTGAAGGGATTTCAGATGATAATACCAAATAGATCTGCTGCACCTGCTGGCGTATTCATAATGGTCATCTTGCTCTCAGAGACATTTGCTATTCAGGTTTTGCTGGTCTTGCACACTGTTTTTCCCTGTGGGAGCAATCATCTCCCAAGAATCAACATGCTGATGTTTCAGTAATTAGCAGCTGATCCCAAAGTTTTGTTTAAGCCGTCTAGCCATCTAGGATTCTGTAATTCCTTATCCATGAAAACTTTTCACCAGAATAAATAATTCAGCTCGATTTGCCCCTCTCAATTCCATTTCATAAAACAGAAATCTGGTATTGCAATCTTCCATTTCATCTTTTTTGGTTAAAGTTCTGATTTAAATTTTCAAAGTTCTGATTTAAATTTTCAATTGGAATTGTTAAAAAAAAAAAAAAAGCTGATGACCTGAAATTCAGTGCATTAAATGCATGCACAATGGCAGGCAAACAACAGTTGGACTGTTCTCTAGTCTGCTGTAGCCTAACTGCACACCCTCAATAATTTTCTGTACAGAGCTCTGCAGATCTCATTTTGTGCCTATCAGTAGAGAATGATCTTTCTGGTAATATTAAATGGGAAAGAAAAGATTTCATAGCTTTATTAGTGTTCCCAGGGTTTGTCACACATTTCAGCTGTTAAAAGGGATATGTCAGAATCCATATATTGAATCAAAGTAAGCAAATCAGGTCTCTTTTCTTTGGGATACCAGAAAAATTACATCTCTGAGTCGAAGAATAGATATTTATAGAGCTGTAGTAAGAAAGCCCTCAATTTTTGTTCACATCGATGAAATAGATTGATGCAGGAGGATATAACAACTGGGAAGCAAATCTGCGCTCAGTTTATTAGTTTAAACAGTGTCATTATCGGGTTGACAACAGTAATGGATAAATGGAAAAATAAGGGGGAAATACCATTGTGTTTCATTCTTCCATATGCAGTCTCATGTCACACTGCAGGATGAACAATGACATGTCTGCATGGTTGTCTGAAGCAACAAGACAGGGAGAAGAAACGCAGGGAGAAACTAAAACACATTTTGCCTCTGAAGACAGGAGTGGAGAATGTGACTGTACCACTTGGCCCTTCGAAAAAAACGAAGAACCTGACAGTAAATTTAAGACAGGTCTGAGTCACATCCCAGAAAATACTGCATAGTAATGTTTTCGTTGCGATCTGTTCATCCAAAAGTTCTCTCCTTCACACAGAGCAAATGCTTAGCTTTTTAGGAAGTGCTATACAGGGCGTTTTTAATTAAGCATTTCGTTCTTGTGTCCTGCCACTATACCTTTTTCCCTATTACAGGCAATCATGAAGTGGGATTTTGTTGGGTTTTGAATTAGTACTTGCAGAATGCCTGCAGCTTTATAGAGATTTATTAGGAATATGGGATAATATTGGTTTACTTGAAATTAATTACTCTAAATCCTTGACACACCAAGCAGTGTAAAAGTAGATTAGAAAAAGAAATTTTGTATACATGATGACAGTGCTTGCCTAAAATCCTTATGATCAATGACAAACTGTCTTACGTTACCAGTGCCTTAGCAGTGCGTTGCAGAAGACACTGGGAACACTGCAGAAGACTGTATTTCGGAGCAATGTTGAATATTACAAAGTACATTATTATGCCACTTAACAGTCAAAAAGCTAAAACTTAATTAACAAATATCAATTGATAACGTAGCTGTTTCGAACGACCTTTCGTCACGTGCAAAAATTGCTCTGTCCATGTTGTCTTCAATCTTGCCAGCCTGCTTGTGTTCTGTAAAAGTTGTTACCGTACAGTTCAAACCTGGAAAATGAAAACTGTGCTCCTGTCAAATACATTACTGGGCAGTCAGCTGCAGATTAGCCCTTCTTCCCAGTGTAAAGCAGAGACGGTAAGTAGCTCAGCATGAAAGTAGCTTTCAAAAGTTCACTGATGTTCCCAGGGTTGGCCTTCCTGGCTTTTGTTAGGAGTCTGTCAACGAGCAGCGGGACCTTGCTGGCCGTTGATGAAAACTCCAAGGCTGCCGTGTTTGTCGCCCCCGGCTGCAGTCGGAACGGTCCAGCTCAACTGCGAGCGGGCTGCTGACCTCGGTCATCCCCCTGCCCACCGGCTTACCTCGGTCATCCCCCTGCCCCCCCGGGACTGGCCGTGCAGAACGGCTGGAGGGAGCAGTTCGCACTGATCCGTCAGGCCGCCGGCCTCCGGGGCGCGACACCTCGCAGCAGCACGGAGGTTTGGGCCTGGCAGCGCTCCCCGGGGCCCGGAGCGCTGCGAGCGCTGGCAGCTGCCCTGCCACCAGCAGCCGGGAGCAGGGCACCGGGAGCGGCCCCGCAGAAGCCTTGCTCCTTGCCCGCGTCTAGAAAAACGCGTGTCCTTCCCCCGGATGCCGCGCGTTTACCTTCGAGCCGAGTCGCGTAAGTCGTTACTCGCGTTTTGAAGGCTTTTCTCGCCAAGGCGGCCGGCACCGAGAGGTCCGGGCGGAGCGCTGGTCGGACTCCCTCACCCCGCGCCGTCAGCCCCGGGACCCGGAGCGCCTGCGGGGGCTTCCAGTAACCCCCCCCACGGGACCGGAAAGAAAATCCCCCCGGCTTCGGTGCTGCCGGCCGCGGTGCCGCCGCTCGCACGGGCGCCCGCGGCTTTCCCGTGGGGACAGCTGCCCGGCCGAAGCCCGTTGCGTGGCTGCAGCGGCCCCGTTCTCACGCCGGGGGCCGGCTGTGTTTATTTCCGTGTGCGTTTATTCACGCGTTATTGAACCTGCGGCCGACCTGCGCCCGGCCTAGGGGCAGGTCCGCGGGCGCGCCTCAGGGCGAGAGACCCC
>Ga0181612_116220_pt1 | contig 11343 bp, 8 predicted proteins | sample HoacroProtozoa21_FD_119630 | JGI IMG/M metagenome (GOLD analysis project Ga0181612, IMG submission 119630) | Hoatzin crop microbial communities from Cojedes, Venezuel. Combined Assembly of Gp0051906, Gp0051904, Gp0051908
TGATGCCAAAGAAGGGCCTGATCCCCCCCCCCTCCCCAAGGTCTGTATTGAAATTAGGACTTTGACAAGTACTGAAATCCTTCGTACATGGGTTGGTGCTGAAAAATAGGTGCATCTTTTGAACAGAATCAACAATTGCAGAATTTTGTAGAACTTCTCATGTGGAATCTGAGAATGACCCATTGTTCTAATGCAGCATGTCAGTTTTTCTGTCAGCGTGGCTGTGTACTTCCGTTTTCTTTAAGGCCAGATGTGCTTGCTCATTATTTGCTATTGGAACCTCCAGTAAAAAGAAACTGTTGAATTTCATTCGATGTGTGCGGATACGTTAGATAGTGATTATTTCCATTTTCTCAAATACAGAGTGTACCTCTGGAAAGCTATCCTATTACTGTATAAAAGTCATTCCTGAGTTTATTTAATTTGAACCTCTGTACTGATGCATCAGAATGAGGTGCTCATCGTTCTTGGCTGCTGTATGGTAGGCTCGGCAGATATCTTAGTGTGTTGCTGTACCAGTGGTTTGATAAAAGGCATCGACTCCCATCTGGTGAGGATACTTTCTATGAAATCCATGCTGGTAAGCAGACCTACATCCAAATTCCCACTAAAGCGTGCTTGTTTTAGCCTGATAATACGATTTTGCTTAGAACCTTTGAAGGACCTTCGTTTTGTTGTCAAGTGGAAGATGCAGAGTGCTTTCCTCTCACTTGAGAGGCTTGTTTATATAGAGTGTAGTCGCCCTTTGGAAGAATGCTGCTTATTCAGTCTTGGATAAAAAGACAAGAGTAAGAATGCTGTGAAATTGGGTCAGAAGAAAAATGTTGCGATCTTCACCCATTGATGAATTACATCCTGAATTTGGATTGTAGATGGTTGAAACGTAGTGTGCGCTTTAGATTTTGAACACTGGTGTTCGTTATATTGTGTAGTTAACTATGCAATTTTCAGAATCATTTTCTGAAACTTAATAAAGAGGCAGGTAGATAGTAGTAACATTAGGTACTTCAGCCAAGTCCTGGATGAAAGCCAGATAGCTTTCTACATCTACCAGACAAACCCTCAAAACCACAGCAGGTGAAAATGCAGTTAGGAAGCAGAATACATTTCTTTCAACGTTTATCTTTTAGGGTTTTATACTAAATTAAAATTGGGTGTCATCCTAGGGATAACTCTCACTTCATTTCTGTGTTAACTTCACTGAAAATTAGATATTAATTACAAGGTTGTTTATATGATGGGGCTCTTCTGGAAGACGTTCCACCTTGTGTTCTCTTTTCTTGGTTACTTACGAGTATGTGAGTAGTAGAACAACTTTTCTAGCTTTGTCTAGCTTTAGTCAAAAACCACTGACCTAGAAAAATGGTACAGTCTTTTTTGTTACAGTACAAATTATAAACAGTGTGTGTTTCTTGTAATTTGTGCATCTGTCTTTCTTGTCTGTGTGCCCAATAAATCAGTAATGACAGGTTATCTTGGTAGAGCTCATTTTCTTGTCAGATCAGTGTTGGGTATCGAAGGCTGTTTCTACTTGTACATGTGTGCAAGTGTTGCTTGGTTTTGACGGTTTTTCCCTGTAGTTAAAGGTGTGATCTGAATTACATGTTTTAAACCAGGGGCAATATTGAAAACGGCCCTCCCACCGAACGCTAGTTCTGCATACAGCGTGTAAAATTTGAGGAAATGCCGATATAGTCCATTAGTAAGTTACTGGAATTGTTCTGACAGTTGTGGTTACCGATAATGACTTACAGTAAGGCCTGCCCCTCTCAGTTCATTTAACTTTGTTCCTATGGGTAATATGGAGCAATTATATGGGAGGGTCAATCTATCCAGGAACTTTCACAACCATGAATCGAGAGCCTCTGGAAACCTCATTATGTGGCTGGTGGTGCCATCCCGGCAGTGGGTTTGGGCTTACTGCTGGGCAACCAGCTGCTGCGCTGCATTTAGGCGAGAGGAGCCGCTTTCATTTTAAGTTTTTAACTGCGTTCTTTGGGTAAACTGTATACCGCAGACTATTGAGAAGGCTCTTATTTCCTTATAGATTAGCTTTAAAGGAAGAAGGATTGCTGTTGCTCGCCCTCTTGGGACTTTCAACCATCAGGCACTCTCCCCAGTAGCCTTGCTGTGTGCCAAAGAGCTTTCTTGGCTAACTCCTCTTTTTGCAGAAACATTTCTTTCACTCTGTTCATAATTCCCAGACAAGTCCATGGAGTTTGGTGGAAATGCAAACTGTGCCCTTTGGAAATCTGGGAGAAACAGCCTGTTGGTGTTTTCAGACTTGTGAAGGTGGATCCTTGGGTTCAGGGACCTCCCTGGCAAAGGGAGAGCATCCCTTGGTATTTGCTTGCATCCATTAAGTTGTTCTTTAAACTGAGTTAGAGCAACTAATCTTTTTATTGGTTGCCACGCATATGTAGACATGTTTACAGGCGTTAGACAGCTGCAAAGAAAGGGCTTACATTAGCTGATCTGAAGTCCAAATTGCTGGAACTGATGAATGGTTGAGAGATATTTACTTAGTGATACAGCTAGGAGTCCAATTTTTAGTGAATTTTGTGTCATAGGCTTGCAGGATGGAGAGAGGTTTCCCCAACAAGAAGTTTACATTCCTGGAAATCCTTTGGCAGGTTTTTCCCTATGGCGAAAAGCGTGCCTCTTGCATGTTTCATCTCATATACAAGGTACACGTGAACCATCTGGAAAGAAATTCAGCACCAGATAACGTTGGTTAACTCCTACCTGGAGCGATGGATGATGTTCCAGTGCCTTTCATTCTAGATTTAACACATCGCTTGCATTGATTAAAAGCAACCTGCTGTTGTGCTTTTTTTCTTTTCCAATTTTCAACTATTCCTCATTCTTATTGAAAGTGATTACCGAGTGTCAGGCTCCCCAGGACAATGATCTGCAGAAATAAGCTTGCTTACGTGTTTAGAGTTTGTAGGTGTGATGTTGTTAACGTATTGTTCCTTTGGAGCAGATCTATACATTGACTTAATGTTCACGTTTGTGCTGGGTTTTATGTTGGATTGTTGCAGGCTCGTATTTAATTTTGCCTACTGCAACAGAAAGCGTGAAAACATTGTATCTCCTTAGCATCCAGATTTATGCTTTAATTAACATGCAAAGGGAACCCACCAAAGATAGCAATTTGCGTTGGTATTTGAACCTTTCCCTGCTTTCAGAATGGTTTCTGTGGGCAAACTATCCATCCCTGAAAATGCCCATTTTACCTCATGTCTCTGGTTTTTGGCCGGCTAGCTCTTCCCGTGCTGGAACTGTAGACTGTGTGCTTCATAGTCAGACACACTCCTCTTCCGCCCTGTGCTGCCGCATGCTGTGCCTTCAGAGCAGGTGAGGCTTCTGCTCTGCCATAAAAGCACAGGAGCGGATTTAGTGTTGTATGCACATTCCTCTGTTACAAATTTTCTCTCTTTGGGTGTTGTATACCCTAGGTGTGTTTGTCTCACCATGCTCTTGTGCTGGGTCTCGGTCACTGAGTAGGTTTTTACACTGGTTTTTGTCTTCATTAGCAACTGTGGGAGACTGTCCGAACTAGCTAAGCAGCTCCGGGGCAGTTCACTCTTTCTTTGACACTGAATTGAGCCAAGCTTGAGACGAGTCTTGTAAAATCTGGAATATCTTGTTATCACAGGAAAAAAAATGTGTTCTGCTTTACATTCTTCTAGGTAAGTTTTTAAAGAGCTTGATGATCTTCAGAATTTTTTGGATTAGAAGGTACATTGATGACAAGCAGAAAAAATGAGTTGGAGCTGGGGTGTTTTTGTGTGCGCACAGTGTTTCTTTCACTTGTGAGTTAGGAATGATTATTATGATGGAAATAACTGACTGTATAAGTCTGATTTGCTTCATTATAATCTGTATATTGTATTAGAATGTCAAGTATATTTTGTAATATTTCCATTCCTGGAAGCTCCACATTGCCTGGTGATCCAGGACTGTGAAAATATGGAAGATGTAGTGCAGGCATTTGGACAGCTGAGACTAGGGATTAATCCTGCAGTTAGAGAAAGAACAAAGTAAAATTATTATTTCTGTAATTACTTTTTATGAAAGGAAGAAAATAGTTATCAAGTGCTATATTAGTTTGATCCACAGAGGTTTTCTCTAATCCTTTTAAATTATTTTTTGTGGTAGTATTGCCCTTAATTTTATCTGAAGGTTTTAAAGTGCATTGTGAAATGAGTTATGTGCAGAGGAGTCTTGCTGCTGTATCTTGTTTCTCTGGCAAGTGCTTCTATCGGGTATCTAGCTAGTAAGTCAGCAGCAAAATCTATGGCTATGGGAGAAGCCCAGTCCTCACCTAGGTAATCATCTATATTACTGAATTTTAACTACTGGCATAGAGATTTGCTTTAAAAAACCCTAAGAAGATAAAATGCTTTCTTTAGTTGTAAAAGCTTGATGTGATGGGCAGGCTTCTTTTCTATTCTAGAGGCGTATTTCACTTAATTTTTCCTTTGGATTAATTTACCTGTCTGCATATTAAAATGACAAACTGCGCAATCTTTTCTGAAGACAGCAGTTGCACAGAGGCATGATTATTTCATATGCATGACTGCTACTGCTGGGTTTGTGCCATTTATTACAGTGGGTGATTGCCTCAGCATCTTTCAATGTTTCTTTTGTATAGTATTTTTAAATGGCTTGGTCAAAGTGCCATCTGTCTCGACAGGTGAAAATGCATAGCTTATTGAAACAGATGGCAAATCAGATTAATATTGCCCAGAACCGTCATTTGCTTGCTTCGATATTTGTAAGGTAATGTCCACTGGATTTGTTGGTTTTGCTTGGAAAGCAGAACAAAGTCAAGAGATTTTTTTTTTTAAGAATCTCTTCTTGTAGTGTTTTGAACGTGTAATTTAAGCAAAATTACCTCTTTCAATGTTGTTCCTTTTTATTCTGTCAGACAGTGGAAATTACCATTTTTCATAATTGCGAGAACAACTTCTGTTTGTGTAAAATAGGTTGTTAATAGTCAGAGATCTGCAAACTTCCCTTGGGCCCTCTTATACTGCGTGTTCCTCATCTTGCTTAAACCTGACTGCTCTTTTTATGGTTATGAACTGTAAAATGATGAAACAACTGCTTGCTTCTGTTTGGGTGTCATTGCAAGTGAACACTGCAGTCGCTGTTTCCCAAGAACTTTCAAAGACTTCGGGAGGTGCTGTACAAGGGCGTGTTAATTGCCTTTAGAAAAGCCCCTAGCATCTGCTGAAAGGGGACTTTTGCAGGAAGTACTGAACTTAACAGAACTCAGAGGGATTCTGATGCGCAGATTTTGACCATAAAATGTTCCTGCTCACACTGCCTTTACCAAAATTTCAGTGAATGTCATTGCCATCTTCTGCTGGAGTTTGTTCACCTGTTGGAGGCTCGCAGGTAGAGACATTTTTGGAAATCCTCTCAGGGCCATTAGAAGATGATGCTTCTTGGGGTGAGAAGAACATACTAGAAGTTGTGTTTAGTAAATCTGTATGCTTCCAGCTATCTATTTAAGACTATAAAAGTTAGTGGAGTCTGCCCTTACGTATACGTCAGTCATTCTGAAGAAAATTCATATGCATCTCATCCTTTTAAATAGTTGAGATGAGCTCCCCGGAAGTTGAGAACGTTGATCTTGTGACTTCAGATGCCTTGGGTTGGCGTTTGCATGTGGTGTCCGTGTTTGTTGGTATTGAGAACTGGTTGTTACTGGGTTTATACATTTTTATCAACTTCTGCCTGTCATCATTTTACAGGTAGCTGTGTTTCCGGGGTTTATTTTTATATGTGTGTGAGCATACATACATACATAAAAAAATAATGCAGTATAGTGTAATTGAATCTGAAGCTTTTAAATACTTTTTGTGTTTATGTCTCTGATTTAGTAATAAAACTGCTGAACTACAGCTTTCTCTAACATAAAAAGTAGTTAGTGTCTCTGCTGCAGATGGGCAAGCCTAATTTTTTGTACTCTGAAAACCTTGGAAAACACCCTAGTTCACTTAAGGTCTCCGAATGTCTTCAACTTGCTTGTTGTCTTCAGTTCATCAGCATGAAAATACTGTAATTTTATCAGTTAAATGGACAAAGAGCTGGTAACGCTGCTACTGATTTTTACAGGGTAGAATCTTTTTTAATAGGACTGTTCTCGCAGTGTTTTATTCCATGGAATTTTTAGAAGTCTGACTTGTTTCCAGCTAGGCTTCTGCCATCTTTTTGTTGTTAATAAATTTTTAAAAATAAAAAACCACAACAAAACCCAGAACTTTTTTTTTATAAGCTGCATTCTTGTGCACCATTCTTGCTTTTCAGACAGTTTTCTGATGGTTTTGCAGTTTATTCTGATTAGGCACTGCCCACATAATACACTTGTCTGTTAGAGACTACCTACGTATGAAAGGCACATTCGCAGCTGAATTTTGTATCTTTGAGAATCAGCGATTACAGAAATCCTTAATGCATCGCTTTTCTCTTCTGCTTGCCTTGGGGGCATTATCAGATGCTGCGAGACTTGAGACTGCTTACCTCGCGTTGTGTGCCTGACGATGGTGTATTACTTCTCTGTGCCAGTGGTGATAAATGCCATGCGGTGAATGCAAGTGGTTTTATTTGATTAAACCAATGTACTTGCGACTGACGTGAATCTTTGGAGTGTGGCTTTGTTTTGGGAGCAGAAAGCAGTGTTCCAGTGTCTTCAGTGTTCACTGCCCCAGTTGAGTCCCTCTCAACTTAAAATTGGGCATAATATTTTTAGTGCTCTGTGTGCCGTCTCCATATTTCAAGCCATGGACTCGACTGAAATAGCAACCTTCATGTTTTCACTCCTCTTCACAGACAAATAAGGACATTCTGTTAGCATCTCCCACCCCCCGAGCGGTCCACACACATGTGCTGCACAACGTGCTCCTGCGCCGTGCCTCCAGCTGGAGGTGGGGGGGGATCTCCAGAATTTCTGTGGGTAGAAGAAGAGTTCCAAATCTGGTGACTCCAGCTGAGTCAGAGGCAGAACTGTGCTGCGCCGGTGGCTGTTGATACCTTCCCTTCCTGAGGTGGGAAAACACTTGGGACGAGGAGGATGGAGATGAAGACAGTCATGCCCTTTCAGGGTCTTTTAATCCTTGTAGTTTGGTGGCAATAAATTCTGCTTTAATACTGGAAGCAATATCCAGCACAACATAAAACTTCCTTTTGTCAGATTGATTTCCTTTTTAAACTGCAAACTCACATTTTTTGGTTTATTCTGCAAGAGTTTGTGTAAATCTGTGGGGGAAACGGAGCAATTGCAGGGACGCATCATTGTTCTGCAACATGGGAAGCAGGGATGCAGTCACCTATTGTCTGTCAGTGTTACATTTCAGATATTGATTGCTTTTAACAAGATACATTTTTCTGGGATTTCATAATTGACTGTAGAACAGTGATTAAAAACCTGTCTATGACAAGTTGAGTTCAGAAAAAGAGAAATTGCTCATATCTTCTGAGAATCTTGTTTGTCATCTTAATCTCGCACATCCGTTTGAAAATGAAATGTTCTCTCTGTGGTGCTGTATTTTAGGCCATCCTTTTCCCAGCGATACTACACAGAAACTCGATTAATGTGTGGCAACGAGGGGGAAGGGGCACGTATTATCAAGGTCTTTCTCTTACAGATGGCGTGTATTCTGTTTCCTATAAGCATCGCTTAATTCTCATCCAACTGGTATTACTATAGAAAGAACCTGCCTTGTTAACCAGCATAAAACAGTGTTTGGTAAATCAGCTTTGAAGCAATATTTTGAGATGTTATTACCTGGAACAAAGCCTCAGCTTTTATTTTTAATTGCTTTTTTTTGAGAGGGTGGGTAGGAATGGCCAGGATTAAAGAGAAAAAAGAAATTGGTACTTCCTTCTCTAATACTGCTTTCCAAACTGTGCTGGGCTCCTGGTACACATCGGGCTCAGACAACATTAATTAGCCATGAATCATGGACCCCATTCCCCTTTTTCTGTCTTCTCAATATTTTATGCGTTCTGAGCATCTGCTTTTGCATACAGTTAGGAAATGCTGCTCCAGAGGACACTACGTGCATCTTCTCCAACGACTCTTGTGTATACCAAATCTATGCAGTAGCAAAAAGCGACAACATCCTGCAGTAAGACATTCTAAGGGCAAATTTGTTAGGGATTATATTATGGAGATCTTTGATTTACTAATCTAAAATGGTACATAGTGCTTTTTCCTTTTTTAACTTTTATTTTTTTTGTTTTTGGCTTTCAGCTCAGATCGACTGATAGAAGAAACAATAAGGTAGGAATGGACTTACTAATTTTCATTCTTTTCTGTACAATCAGTGTTTGGGTTGAATTGTGTCCAAAGATAGCAGTCGCTTGGTTTATACAATAGCTGCAGTGTTTACAACTCATAGGCAGTATTACAAGAAAACAGTGGTGGGTTCACACCCCCCGCCCCTTAATATTGATGCAATGGTGTTGCTTAAATATTTTATTCATCCTAGTTCAGAAAATTCAAGTTTCTGTTCAAAGGTGAGTAGCCCCTACGAGAACAAAGGGAATGAGAGCAGAGGGAATCTCAGGTTGAGCTGCTGAGGCCTGTTTCTTCTCGGTGACACTCTTGTACAATATGATTTTCTGCAATCCTTCAATGTATTCAGCACCCTGGGATGCGGCTGATACACATAAGGGCTTTTACTGCAAGGGCTTGAGAGGTTGTTGCTGTTGTATCTTTTGGGTTTTTACGTGGCTCAGATACTTGAGTGATACCTTCTCTAACTGATCTAGAAATTTTAGAACTGTAGCGTCATAAATTACTTTTATCATCTGTGTCCTTCCCAATCTTCCATTGAACTCTGGGATTTTTGCAAACCGATAATTCAGAGTGCACGACTTAATGGTTTTAAATTTTAGATTATTGCTTAAAAAAAAAAGGGGGAAGATAGATATGCTTTCAGATAATGCATGTACTGGCATAAGTGATCAAGAAGAGTAATTAGAGGTGCAGCAAGGCTCTATGTCCATTAAGGGCTGGCTAGCTTAAGTACATACAGAGGGTTCAGTCTAATTAACATGGTGGAAGAATGTGTTAAACCACATTAATATGCAGTGATGAACCAGAAGTGGTCAGTGTAATGGTGTCTGAAAATGTGAATATAATCTCACCACAGCCTCATAAAGATATTTGCCAAACTTAGCACATTTATTGTGAATATTTGTTTTACTTTGGGTTCTAGGGCGTTCTTGATTAAAAATCCTCTCTTTGTTGCCATGCTTGTAGCCCTGCTTTTCCGTCTCATAAAAATGCTCAACATTTGTTGGATCTCTTATTTGCTGCTGCTCCAGTAACTAGAGCATTAAACAGCGTATGGTGATTTATTAAGCTTAATATCCTGCAAAGTGACTTGTATCCTTTGAGCTCTTTGCCTACCTTCTTGATTATGTGTCGTCAGAAGCTGAGTGTGAATGTATGTGTGAGAAGTGAACCTCTGTGTTGATTTACATGTGCAAGGGAACGTAGACATGGCAAACTGGAGCTCAGACCAGGGCAGCTACCTGAATATTCACCCAGGTTCCTCCATCCGTTCCGAGCCTACTCGGCAGCTCCCTGATGCCATCAGTAGGGGTCCTGGCGGGTGCAAAACTGCTTAGAGTTTTATTTGCGTGAGCTGCAGTCCCGTAGTTGGCTACAAGTCGTCTGTCTGCACAGTGACTCTTCCCATGCAGTAGTCCCTACCGCGCGGCTTGGGTCAGAGCTCCTTGCTGCTGTTTACAGAAAGCATTCCTTCTGTTAATAAATTGACTTTGATTTTTTTTTAAGAGGCTGGCTTTCAGCACTCCTTGTTGCACCGTTTGTTATCTGTAGTAAATGAACTTCTTGTTGTAGTTGTTGCCAAAAACATTCTACATTTCTTTTTGTAGAAGAGGAGCTTGTTTAGTAACTACATTGAGCAGGAAATGTAATTTAATTTATAGTGTCTTCATTCAATTCCAACTGTGTTGAAACCAGGGTGAATTTTTTGTTTGACTCTCTCTCTTGTCATCCCCAGTAACTGCAAGTATTCAGGTGTGATGTTAGCTGGTGGGAAACCCTGCTGCATTTTAAATGATTTTACCAGATAGAAATTTACCCCACTTCTGATTATCAATTGCTTTATCTATAGTAAACCAAGTAAAAGAGGGAATTGTGCAGGGGAAGCTGTCTGAATGCAGATTCCTTGAGTGAAGTGAGATGTAATTAGCTTATCCTGGCTACTAGTAATGCTCTGTCTTCAAGGTTTGCATCTGCTATGGTTCGTTACTCATTATTTGGGTGTAATTTAGGAATTTAAGAAAGCAGATTTTATTTTTTTAAGGGTTGTTATTAAGCAGTGATTCCAAACACTAGAAGGCATTTTTCTGTGTGTGCAGAAGCTTTTGCTGACAAGCCGCGTACCGGTGACCCCATTGCCGGAGACTCAGCAGTCAGCACTAATCGTAAAGGCCTTGCTCTGGCTTTGGGTAGAGCAGAGACCAAAGAAGTGCGGAGCCTGACTCTGCCTGCACGTGGCTTCTCCACGGGAGCAAGCATACGTGCAAGAGAATTTATGGGCACCTGGGCTGAAATGATTTAGTAACTGAAGTGATGAGTAGGGCTGTCATGCCAGATGTTTTGTTAATACTAAACTTTTTAATCAATTTTTAAATGAATTATGTGACATAGGTTCTTACTGCAGCCTATTTCTTTCCAGAAAGGAGTGGGATGTGATACTTTGTACTGCAGTTCTTTTGGAACAGCATTCGCTTCTCTTGGCCAGATTTAAATATAAGCATAGATTTTGCTTAATATGTTTGGTGTTCTCAGGTTTTCATTTTCAAACATGATCATTTCTCCAAAATAGCAAATGATGTATTTCTTGTTTTCCAACAACTTATATTTTTAGGTTGGCTCAGTTTGAATTTTTTTGTAGTTTTTCATGTAGAGTGTGACAAGTTCTTACGATTTTCTTGTAATACTGCTTCTGAGGCAGGCTGATTCCTCCATGTTTGTACATTAACAGATTGGACTACTCCACTTCCACTCTGAAGCCAGACCAAAACCATAGATTTAATTTAAAAAAAAAAATCCTTATATATTTGGGGTATTTCTTTAGGTTAATAATTAAGGTTCAAAAGAAGGGAGAAATTCACTTGCATTGAATCTTGACTTTACAGAATGGAAAGGCATGAATTCGGTTTTTCAGTCACAGCTCTTTTCAGAAGAGCTTTGCCAGAGTGTCTAGGCAAAATCACTTGCATTTCTGGGAAATGGTCCTTTTGTTTTCATCTTGGGCTTCATCAAAGGGCACAATAATCTTTAAA
>Ga0181612_121220_pt1 | contig 11343 bp, 10 predicted proteins | sample HoacroProtozoa21_FD_119630 | JGI IMG/M metagenome (GOLD analysis project Ga0181612, IMG submission 119630) | Hoatzin crop microbial communities from Cojedes, Venezuel. Combined Assembly of Gp0051906, Gp0051904, Gp0051908
CCGAGAGAGCGGGTCTTTTTTGATCGTGTTTTCTCCTTATCTGTATCGTTGTTGTTCGTGTTCCCTCTGTTTGCTGTTCTGTTAAACTGCCCTTATCCCGACCCACCGGTTTGTGCCTGTTTCTTTCCATTCTCCTCCGCACCCCGGCGGGGGGAGGGGCGGCCGCGTGGCGCTTTTGTTGCCAGCGGCAGCCGAAACCAAAACAGTATGCACTTCAGATGACTAAGCAAATCTGTTCCTTTTTAAGTATTATTCTATTTCTCATTCCATTTATCCTTATATCTGTCGTTAACTCTGCATCTGTAAGGAAGTTGTTTCATACTTGCCCCTGAACATTTTTTGGGGGGAGGCAGTGATTTGCATTAATTCTTCTTGGAGAATTAGCAAAAGCACATTTAACTGCTACGTTCAGCTACTACAGATAGCAGCCTTTTTGCTTCTTACAGATACTTACATGTGCTGAATTCAAAGTTGGGCCATATGGAGGTCTTGGCTCCAAAGACCTCTGAGAAAAAGGTCAGACATGGGGTCTCATTCTGCTTTTATGCTATTTATTTGGGCTAAAATTTGGGCTTCATTTCTAATTAAAAAAAAAAAAAGGCCAGGTAACACAGACCTCCAGTCAAACACTGCCATTTTTGCGTGGTCTAAAGCGTTACCGTGTGCGATTTTGTGTTATTTTCCTGTTCCCTTCCCTGGAAGGACAAAGTATGGGACAACAGGCTCTTGCCAACAATAAATTCCAATGCTGAGAGGGAAATTTTGCTCTTGGGTTGAACTGATGCACTCTCAGCATCAGAAAACCCTCATGCTAAGGCTCTGACACACTTCTACCCTAGAATTACTCTATTGTGGTTTTCCACTTTTCTTTCTAGGCTGCAGAGAGTTTCTTTAGAAATTTCTTTTACACCCCCATTATACCCTTCAACACCCTTGAAGTGTTTATTCACTAGTACAAAAATTATCTTCCCAAAAATCTTACTCAGTGCATTTAGGGGCAAGCAGGTTGATTTTGGCAGAGAACCCCCAAAGCAAGTGTTCATTGCCAGTGCCACATGCAAAAGTTCTCACTGCTAGATTGCTGAAGCTCTGTTCTTGTTAAAAATCTGTGATATGCCATCTCCTATCATTGTGTGTTAAAGAATAGAAACCAAATATGAAAACCAGAGGAGAGAAACACTGTTCACAATCGCCCAACAAAAGTACACTAAGGGACTTTCACGCCTTCAGTTTCAATGGACTCATCACTAATTAACTCTTTGGCTTAAAATAAGGTCGTAACAAGATTTTTCAAACATTCTGTGATCTATCTTTCAAGTAAATGCAGTTTCTTTTCTGGATTACACAGCTATAGTCATAACAAAACACAGTCCCCACTACCACCCACCCACCAAACTAACAACACACTGCAGGAATACACAGGTCAGTTATCCAGGGTGATCGCATGCCGGATATAATCTCCTGACACACAAGCCCACCCAAGCAATTTTCTGCTCCTTTTTTTTTCTGACATGGGGAATAACATTCTTTAATAGAAAGACACAAGTAGAACTTGCAGCCTTGGAAATATTTCCAAAGTAGTCTGTGGGCAGTAATTATTGGCAAGAGTTTTTAGTTACTGATAAACTTGTAACTGAGTTACGGAGGCGTGAGAATAAAGGTACTAAGATTATACATAACATGCAAACCTGACCCACCTATCAGAGTGCAGGTGTTTGTGGTACATATTGCAGCTGTATGTGGTTTATTGGTCTTCAGACACAATTAATGCCAATAAGAGACTCTAATTAATGGCTTCCTAACCTACATGAAAAGGGTGGGTCAGCAAAACAAGGTGAGAGTGTTCCCGTTTTTTGTAATTGTTCATGGGGTTCCTAAAATACACACTTTCAGTCTTGTTAATGTAAGGAGTGGAGAGGTGCCGTGTTTGTGCTGCCACTTCAAAACGTTTTCTCCATGACCTTTCATCAAGGGTAAAGCACAAAAAGGGGAAGTTAATGATCAACGCCCAGAAAATATGAACAGTCGGTCTTAGCTCACTGCTGATGAAGGACTTGCTCTACAGTTCATTGACTGTATTCTGTCAAGCAGTATTTGCTTTTACAAATGCAAAGCCACCACAAATACTGGATTCTTGTACCCTTCAACACTTAGTCTCATTAGGGAAGCAGCATGAGGAAAAAAATTCCCTGGTCTGTGACTGATTCTCATTCCTATGACAGGTCCTTTGCTCTGACTGAACACCAAGCGTTCTGCAGCACAGAAAGGTTTTGTTGTGAGCAGTATCCAGACTATTCTTGAGTATTTCACCGCTCTGTATTCAGTTAGACCACGTTTCCAAAAGAGAAAAAAGAAGCATCTGTTAAAATACACTAATAGCCTATTTCATTAACTTCCCCTTTTGATTTTATTCACAGACACTGCAAATGGGCATCAAGCATTTTTCTGGGCTCTTTGTGATGTTGTGCATTGGATTTGGCTTGTCCATTCTCACTACCATTGGGGAACACATCGTGTACAGACTGGTCCTACCACGAATCAAGAAGAAACCCAAGATGAAGTACTGGCTCCATACAAGTCAGGTACGTATTCAGGAGTGACCCTCTGAAAGTCACGTCGCTGATTAAGAAAGCCTGGACAAGGACAAGGTATAAAAGGTTGTAATAGCACTGATGATTGGCATCTGGTGTGACAGCAGCTTCTGGAATTTGAAGAGGCTTACTTAATGATGGAATGAGAAGCACAGAAGAAACAGTTCAAACATTCACAATTGCAAAGCCTGCAGAAGGGACCTTTCCATTTGCACTTGCAACCTTACAACTCTCTTGCACACCAGAAGCAATGGTGTTGTTATCCTGAACTGGCTAACCAGAACATTTTATCTCAGTGTTACGGGTTCCCAAACTTCTGATGCGTGCAGGAGGTGCTGGGTAACTTCCTTCATTATGCTAGTGAAAATAATGGAAGAAAATTGCTCTAGGTGTTTGCTGTAAAGGAAGAGGTTACTTTGCAGCAAGAGGCACAAAAAGGTAGAGCTTCTATTGCTTTAAAGCAGCATAGTGCAAGAGATTTTTTAGAAAATAATGAAGTTTGCCAAGATGCACTTTTTTCCCAAGGAACTCTAACACCAAGGATTGTTTGCAAACTATTTATCAACCTTTCAGATTGCCCTTCCTTGGGAAACTACAGGAAAATAAATCTGTTGCAACGACAAAGCACAGACGTTGCTTGTATCCTTGAACATGCAAAATAATTTATGGTCAAGTCCATCACACAAAGCCTAAATTGTTTACCTGTTTATGGACCTATTCTTAATCTTACTTTTGCTAATTTATTTTCTTGTTTTCCCTCTAGAGATTACATCGTGCTCTGAACAGTTCATTTATTGAGGACAAACGCCAGCCTAAGACAAAACGAGTAGAAAAGAGGTAGGAAGTTTTGCATGCCTTAAAACACAAACTACAACTATTACTTTGAAATTAATTATATTGCATCTGGATGTCTACTTATGGGTCTAATACACCCCAGAGATAACAAAACCAAAACAAAAGAAACAAAATAGAAGTAACAAGGGATGGAGGCAGAAATGAGTTAATTGTTTCCAATATAAAGCATTAAATTTAGAAATTTTTTTCTTTCATCATATTGCATACAACTAATAAGAACACTCCCATTCTAAACACAGGCTTCGCAGTAAGTCTGCTGCCCTAGTTTTTAGGTAATTAATTACTCACAGAAGCACTGGCAGATAACTAGGGCCCTGTGAGATAGCTTCACAGTAAATGAGAGATCAGGCAGTAAATTTATCAGAAACTTTTTCAGCTTTCTCGTATTTCAGAATGAGAAATAACAAAGCTGAGAAGAGGAAAATGCAGTCCTTTCAGAAACCTTTGTCTTAAACAACTCCTGTCAGAGATAAAAAGTAGGTAACAGCCTTGCCTTGTTTTCATAGCCTATGTCTTCTGAAGAGAAGACAATCTTATCTATAGCTACCAGAAACACAAGGCATTTTATTAAAACTTCACAGTTGCTCAGTAACTCAGAACTGTTAGTGTGCTTTCTAAAGACACAGGCAGCAGTATTGCTTTTCTACAGATATGTTCAGCCACAGACTACAGAAAAGGAACGTCTTCCAGGCCATTGCTAGATATTTGGCATGACTGAAATCCACATATGTTGCATTTAGTTTGTCATTCCTGCACTAATGGCAGCAAATGTAAGAAAGTAAACATCTACAAGCTTCCAGATTGCCTGTATACAAACAAACATATAAAAGCGCATGCAATTAATTTCCTCTGTTTATTCCTTTATCTTACTGCCCCACAAAACCCCATAGTGGGCACAGAGCAACTCCTCACTTCCAATCTTTGCACAGCAGTACCAGGAGCTAAAGAGTTCCACCGCCTGCACCCTCCTTGCTGGGTGGGAGCATTCACACTCCCACAACCTGAGGCACTATCTGTCTCAGCCAGAGGGAGAGTCTTCCAGAGGAAGGGGGTCTCTGTATCTTTGATGATGCAAAAAGCACCAGCTGAATTATTTGCCAGACACTGAGCACTGCAAAAATTTCCTAACACAAGGAGATGGCCATAAGACCCGCAGAGAATGACTTAGAAAAAGAATGATACAGATATTCTTTCAACATTGAAGATGTGCTGCTGCCCAGAAACTTCTGCCCACACGTCATCCAGGTCACGCGTGTGTGCACGCACACCCACCCACCATCCTTGCTCTTCTCATGGTCTGAACTGCTGTTTGCACAGAATTACAGTGACTTTAACTCAGGACACCAAGTAACATAGTGCCCAGCTTGTCATGAATACTGATGTGGCAAGGTACAACCCAGGGCTCTCAAACCAATTAAATTATTGCACTTTCTTTCATTCCTGCTGGGGGCTATGGAATTATTAAAAGCACTGCGATACAGAAAAGAGGTGGAAAGAATTTGCATTATGCTACTGCTATTTCCCTCAGGGAAGAAAATACACTGTTTTTTTCAGGTCGTAACTTTGCAAAAACTAGGAGAGCTGCTCAGCATCAGCAGCCAAATTGTGAAGGGTTTCATTTACTCGATGAAACTTGAATGTTAACTGTGGACTCTGACCTTTGTTAACACCACCTGCTCAGACCCCCCAGCCAAAAGCACCGCTGCCAGCAGCAGCAGAAGCTATATCAGTTACTAACACCAAAAAGTTGTGGTTTGATTTGTGAGAGGAAAGAAAAATGTATCCAGAATTACAGATTAATTATATGACTCTGAGAAATATTTGCAACGCAAATGGCTGCAGCTTTTCTGAGACAGGTACTTCTGCTCCAGGGCAAGTTGGTTGCACCAGCCACCCAGGACCCTGGAGACCATGGGGTCTGCAGAGCTACACAGCAGGAAGGCAGCTTCGGGCACCACTGCCCCTTGTCAGTAGTTCCGCTCTTTGCTTGGTGACCTTTTTTGTCTACACCCCCGGTGTGGAAATGCAGCGTGGTGGACTTCTGCTCTTGGCCCTGGAAATGCTTTGCCAGTTTCTGCTTGCCCAGACTAATCCTGTTCCCAGTCTGAAACACGCTTAAGTGGTACTTGTTTGTTTTCATCTCTTCAGGGGATTAACATAATTGCATCACAAAACACACATCCAGTTTAGCACAAGACTTGAGAATCTTCCTTTCTTTTATTTTGAAATATGAGAAAATTGCTGATCTACACAAAGATAAACAACCCTATATACCTGTTCCCTGGGGTTCCCTGAGCCCTCCAGAGTATCACCTAGGCTGGGGCTGCCCCTCCTGCCTGAAGCCTCCCCTCTTCCCTCTCTGCCATCCCATCTTTTTGAAGCCACTTTCCTCCTTAAATCAACTGTTTTCAGCAAGCCCAATCCTGAAAGGTTAATCCTGTTCCCTAACCTGCTGACTGGTAGCTCACACTAACAGGTATTTTGTCCAAGGATACCCACAGAAAACCTCTATGATGGAGCAGTCTGAAGAGCAACTATTTCAGAGTGTCAACCTTAGTTTATAAAATGAATGCACACAGATCTGTCCAAAAGGTAAATCAGGTAGGAAAGCCAAGCTCCTTTCCCACAACAGATTCCTTATGTTCCTATGTATGTTCTCCAGCTGGAGAGCAGAGGCCACAGGGTGCTTCTCTATTCAGGAAGAAACCTTGAGAAATGCTCCAATTCAAAAGGGCTGTGGAGTGAAGTACCCAAGAAAGATGGAAATGATTCCATGGAATGAAAGTATTTTGGAAAGACTTTTCCAAAGGAAGACACTGAAGCATTTGAAAAAGTTCCAAATGGGAATTTCTCCCCCAACACAAAAACTCCAAATTCTCTTTATTCTGTCAGGAAGCTCATGGCTGTACACTGCAAGGTGTGGATACACCACAGGATCATGGCCACTCCCGAAGTGCAAGCAGCTATTCAACAAGACTTCAGGTCCAAAGGGCACACTTTCCCCTTTGTCTCTCCAAACCAGCTTTAGGCAGCCCGTTTCCTCCTCGTGGGAGCAAATGCCCGGGCTAGCACAGAGTACTAACACGCAAAGGACTAACACTGACGAACTTAGGACATTGCAACCACAAAAGCTTTCAGAAGGCTTTGGAGGAGCACTCACATTTTCCTGAGCTGGACTTGAGAGGACTGTAATTTCATGAGTAACAAAATTTTGGGGAAGATGAATTTTAGGATTCTATTCTAGTCCCTCGTATAGTTTAATCAGAAAAATTTGGCCGTTTGCATTCATAATTTGTACTTCTCAAGAAAAAGAATTCCAAGGATAAAGGAATAATATTTCTATGTAATTCATAAAAGGAGCATCATACTCTTCCAGTAGGATGGCTCACAGGGGAGGGTTGCATACACAGAAAAGCAGGCTCTAATTTCCTATTAACTTTCACATCTCTGTTCAGGTCCCATGTAGGGAACAGCCAGCATGCTGTGTGGAATACAGCCAGTCTGGGCAACTGTCACAGGAAAAAATATATCTGCACTGATGAAGGGCAAAATGAGGTAACGATCCAACCGCACCAAGACATCCCCCTGCCACAGGTGAGGAGAGACACTCCAGCTTCTTTAACAACCAACGGGAAAGCGGAGTCCCGCAGTATTGCTAGGACCTCAGTGATGCAAGAGCTTAAGGAGCTGGAGAAGCAGATCGAAATCATCAAGCAGGAGCTGCAACTCGCCATGGACAGGAAATCGGAGCTGGAAGAGTATCAGAGGACAAACAGGACTGCAGAGCGCTAGGCCAGCATGCCTGGGCCCTTTCCCCTTTTCTTCCTTTCTCCCCTTCCTCTGTAAAATTTGTACCACACTTTTGTAATGCCAGAAGGAGGTGAGAAAATAAAGCAGGCAGTATGCTCTTCATGAGAGCAGAATTGCAGCAGCCCACAGCCACTGCCACCCTCCTGAGTCCTCCTCCTTTCATAACAAGTTTCTCATTCTCCTGGCAAACATCAGCCATTCGCAAGAGACTGGAGAAACGAGCACCCAAACAGCAAGAGTTCCTGGTTCCTCCTCTTGACAGTACAGTGAGGTTCCCACTTTTTTAGCCCTTTCTGTGCATTAATTCAAAAAAAGAAAAAAAAAACAAAGGAGGAAATTTAAACTGCTCATTGGAAGCATGTCCCTTGTTGGTATGTTTTTGTTGTGGTATCTATGGGTCTAGTCTCTGTTCATGCTAAGGCTCCGTATAGTTGCCTCGTCATGCCAGGTGCTAGTTCTGTGTTGGCAATCCCTTCCCTTGTGGCACAGGCTGTGGCTTCACAAGACAAATTCTTGGTGGCAGTCCCAGTACACACCATTCCCTCAGCTCTGTCAGCACAAATGCAGATGTGGCTGCTCTGTGACTGTGATAAAGGAACTCACTCAGCTTAAAAATAACTTGGCAAAAACCAAACCACCACCTCTTCCACTCCAGTTTGGCTTCCACTCCCACCCAGAGAGAAGCCGTGCAAAAAGCTGCACCAGCAGATATGAGGGGATGGGTTCATGGTGGCACTGAGCAAGTATAAGGGGAAGGGAGGGACGGCAGTACTGCAAATCAGTGTTTATCAATGTGAAACTACTCCCTTAATATTTTCTTTTCTTCGGCTGAAAATAAGGTTCTTTCTCACAGCCAAGGTGACATAAAGGGGCTCTGGTCCATGATTTATTCTGGCTCCAAGCTCCCACCAAAGTCAAACGGAGTCACCAAAGCATCCCTATGGACCAGGGCTCGCTGTGAAGGAGAATTAAGAGTTGTGGTTTCACAGGCAATGTACTAAGTGGAGCTCTCCCACCTGGATGATGAGTAGAGGGAAAGGAAGGGTAAGCTGTTCAGCATCTGAATAAATACTGCATCAACCCAACTGACTGTGTTATTTAAATAGGATTTCTGTGAATTTTTAAACACTTCCCAATACATCCTGTATTACAGAGAAAAAGAATGTTTGTAACACTGTCAGAATTCACACTGGTCTCCCAGATATGTCACCAAAGTCATTTTTACCTTCCTGTATCTCCAGACACCCATGTGAATGTTGCCAGGGATGATGTTCTCACCAGGCATGGTTTAAAGGCTATAGGCAGATCTGAAACTGTATTTTGGGGTTTGAAAAACGCATTGTACCTTTTTGCACCTTTAACCTTTAAAAAACACTTGCAAATTAAAAGCTCTGCATAGACCACTAAAAGCTGATAGCAGCGATACCTAGACTAATAATTAGCCTTATCAAGAGGAGTTCATATTCTATTCCCTGTTCAGTCCTTGGCCTCTGCTTTTGGGCAGCAAGTGTGTCTGCTTCTTTCAGTACCGTCAGTAACACAGGAAAGAGTAATTGGGACATAAAACTGGAAAGTGGGATCCAGAGCCTGACACATCAGGTAGGTCTGAAAGACCTGGGGTGTCCCTTCTTCCCTTGCTCCTGACCAGCTAGACGAGTAGCAGCAAGTCATTTCCGTGGCTTTTGTTGCCTTCCCTTATCCTTCTTCCCTCATTTAGATACTCAGGTTTTTAGAAAGAGCTTTTTATTTGCAACATCCAGTACCATACAACCTCAAACATAATTTGGTTAGAACAGATGAACACGACTCTTTTCATTATTATGAGACAAACACTAAGAAATATTTCAGCTCAATTTTATCAGTGCATTTATCAACAGTTTGTTATGTCCTTATCTCTACAAGCATGAGCCCAGAAATTTTTTTTTAAAAAGTAGAATTGAAAATGCTAATGATAGCTTAAACAAAAATGTGTTTCAGTACAAAGTTCCAATCCACTCAATCACTCTTCATTCAAAAACAAAAGTTTAAGTGAAACAAATGTCGAACACCTAGTAATTAACATTAAGCAAAAATCTGTGTTTCTGGTGGGTGCCTTAGGCGCTACTCTCATGTCAAATGCAGAATAGGGATTGCTTCAAATTACTGCAGCACCAACTAGAAGCCTTCTGGGAGAAGATCCAAGTTATTGTTACGTAACAGACATGTTTTGACATGTTATTTTCTTATGCAGCTATTGCTCCAGTCTGATCCCATAGGAGACAGAAAAAAATACTGCCGTAGCTTTCTATGGGATTGGGTGTATCACACACATGTCAATGTCTGCAGACTGCATAACCAGGGGGAAGGCTGGCTGTGACATGAAGATGCACTGGAGACTGCAGATTGTTCTGGCCTGTCCGTACTGTTGGGCCTCACATTTAACTCCTCCCTCCTCAGACGATGGGAGGAACTTACAATCCCTGAAGGATTTCATCCTGTCTGGATTCCACAGAGCTCTGGACACATCTAGCATCATGTAAGGAAGCAAAGCCCGCAGGGGAGAAAGCAAAAAGAGGTCATTGCTTACCAGCAGGTCACAGCTAGTAGACTGGAAGTACCACACTATGCTTAGGACTAGCTTATAGAGGAGGAGGGCAGGAGATTTACAGAACAGCCGTCAGCTCAGACACTTTTCCAATTTCACTTACTGCAAGAAGAAAGTAACTTCAGCTGCCAGATTTGAAGAACAGATGGGTTCTGGATCAAACGAGAACACAGGTGACACGGGGTCATGGACATCAACTGGCCTAGGCTAGACCTGATATTCTTACACGCTGTACAAGATGGGTAGAAAGAAGGAAAAAAAAATTAAAATTTCCAGACTTTGTAGCTTTATTTCAGTCTGACCCATCTGTGATTTTGGATTTAAAAAACAAACAAACAAACATACTCCCCAAAACCCTACCCAAAAAAATCCCACCCCTACCCTTCACTTCATCATTGCACATTAATTTATTCTGCCCATGATACACAACTGTCACGTTTACAGGCTGCTTTGTGATCAACAATGCTCTTTCAAAATCCTACTGATTAAGCACAAAGATTTAAGCTGAACTCTTGCAAAACCACTTTTGTTTTTATATATATGAATTTAGACAGATTTTGATAACGAATACCTGTTCACCCCTTCCCTTCTATCACCTCAAAATATTTCTCATCTTAAACTTTTGATTGTTTCCACTCATTCCAGCCAGTCAAAACAGAACATCTAACATTTTCACTGCCTCAGCGTTTGAATTGTATGCACAGAGGGAAATTGAGTCAGTTCCCAAATGAGCTTCAAGGACTTCCTGAGCTTAAACTAAAACATATTTTAATGTAAGAAATACTTTTTTCTTGGTGAGGAAAAACAGGAGTTTCCAAACCTCACTTGTGAAACAAAGCCAGACTGTTTCAAATGTTTGTTTCCTACCATGACCAGACACTGCCAGTATACACACAAAAGTTTCAAGCTTGATTTTCAGTAGAAAGATGATGTGACTTAATGACTGGGAAAGGGTAGAGGGGCTTTGCTCCTCTACAAGGGCTGTTTAATTCAGATTGTTGTTCACAGCTGTAAAATGAAGTCTGCTGTTACAGCAAGGCTGTTTGAAAATCCAGACAATGCTTGCTGGTGATCCAGGTCCTGGTTTTGATGAGCAAGCATTTCTACCACAGAATCTACTGTCAGCATTTATATTCCTAACACACCATTCTTTCTCCAGCTTGGCGTCACCAACTGTAATTCAGGGAGCAACTTCCAATGAAAGCAGGAAGGGTTATGCTTTCATTTCTTCCACACACACTGTAACAGAACTTCAGCCATACTACAAACTTCTAGGATCCCAGCTTCCCCTTGGAAAGATAAGGTCGTGTTCTTTCTCACTTTCAGGACTCATAATAATTTACAACATTTAATTCATATTTTCTGAATGTGTTCAGAAAGATAAAAATAATGCACAGTATAAGACAGTCTGTGATTAAGTGCTTTCACTTCACTATTGTTTCTATTATTTGCTACAATGATCCTACAATGAATACAGGAAGGTAATACAGATTTTATGATTCA
>Ga0181612_121756_pt1 | contig 11343 bp, 6 predicted proteins | sample HoacroProtozoa21_FD_119630 | JGI IMG/M metagenome (GOLD analysis project Ga0181612, IMG submission 119630) | Hoatzin crop microbial communities from Cojedes, Venezuel. Combined Assembly of Gp0051906, Gp0051904, Gp0051908
CCCACATGAGACAAAGTGAGGAGGGAAAGAGCTGGAGATATTACATTATTTTTTTTTTATTTTGGGTCTGCCCCTCCCCCCCCCCCCCCCCACTTCTGCAAAGATGTGTGCAAAGGTTCTTCATCCTAGTCCAGACCCTGGAAGAGTAAGGCGAAGTGTTTATCAGAGGTTGTTTAAAGATTATTTACAAAAAACTGACAAGAATGAGCAAGGAAGTGCCATAACATTGCCACTTAAGTGACCAAAAGGGCTTTTAGTTGATGCAAGTAAGCTGACATTCAGATGTTCTTTTTGATGTTTAGCTGAAAATGCCCGCACAAGGTTTAATTTTCTGGAAGGCTGTTTTTGTTAAGTGCGTTTCTTAACATTTAGAGTTTTTCTGCTGTTTTGAAAATCTAATTTATTTAATTGTGTGTCTATCAGATCCTGGGTTGTATGCGTGCCATAAAGTGCTTTTCAGCAAATGAGGCTTCTGTTGTATTTCGGAGATAGCACCTGAAGTAACAAATCTTGTCTTTATGTCCATATTGGACCCTAACATAGACTGACTAAATTGAGAAGCTACTGTGAAGTTACTTTGTCTTAACTGTACTGTTCACTTGGGTGTGACATATGTGCAGTGCTCATCAAAGCTAAATGGTGGTGTGAAGCTAAATAGAGTATGTTAGGTTATAAAATTGTACATATGCTTTTTATTAGTGAATGAAAGCAAGCCTTCATTTATCTACCTTTGTAGAAAAAGTTAACAATTAGAGAGAGGAGTGCATTCCTATCCATCTTATTAGGGTCTGTGAAGTGTCCATTCCTCCCACTTAAACCTGTCTTCTCTTTTTTATCTCGTTCTAAACTGCATATGTTTTTGGAAAGAATGTTAGACTTACGAAAACAAGCTCTTCCTCTTCTACTTTTGTGCTTAGAAATCCTTTTGCTTCTTAAAAATCCTTTTCACAGTTCCTCTTGTATTCTTGCATAATATCTGTAATACTCCTGCTGAAACTACGCTAAGAACTCTGCAGTTTTTTCCTCTGTTTGTGAAATTGCCTTTACCTCAGCTTTCAGAAGTCTTATCAAAACTACACTGTGGTAATTCTGTTGTTTCTCATCAGACATATGTTTTCATATTTTTGCGTGTGGGATGTGTGTGTGTGTAGGGGTTGTCAGGTCCACCTCAAGATACTTATTCTTCATGTGAAAATGCATAAAGTTTTCCTGCCTCTTCAGCTCCCAGTCAGATCCTTGATTATGAAGGAACTAGGCAATAAATGGAATGAAGAAGCCTCTTGTCCTGCAGAAGAGGATGCTGCTAGCAAAACTGGGTTACCGCTCTGGGAATTTGTAGTTCCGTGTGCGTCAGACACTGGTGCATATTCATAATTTTATTGTAAGACATGTACTGCTTTTTAATATATTGTTTAAGCTTTCCAGAACAGATTTTAGTTAGGTTAGCTTCTAGCATAGGTTTAAATAATGTTAAATGTTAGTTAAAAAGACTACTATAAATAAATTTTGGATATGAATTTATTCACCTTGGCTTTTTGCAGATTGGACAGTACAAGCATTTTAATATAGCATCAAGGATGCTGATGTAAACTCTAGGAAGAAGTACCTAAGACACAGACTTTTTATGAAGCAAATTAGCCTGTCACAGATTAGTGATGGTAACTTTTTGCTTAACGATTGTCACAGTATATACACTGCTACAGCAAGAAGATGCTAAAATGTCTGTGATGTGGGTCTGGGCAGTACCTTGTGCTGGTGCTTCTGAAGTTTACCACTGAAAGGGAAATTTGAGTGTTTCTGAGCAAGCTCTATGCTCTTCATCTTGTGCAGAGCGTGAACACAAGAGAGTGATGAAAGGTTTCAGTGTAGTGATTTGAATATTGTCGGTAAAGTAATTGCAGGCAGTGAGCCTACGGGATAGAAGTTGATTGGGAGGTATGTAAACTACGGGGAGGTATAGTGATTTTTGTGGAGCAACAATGGCATGCTGAAACAGTATTTGTTAATTGACCAGTGTGTTTAAGGAGGAAAAATCTGCCTAGTTTAAGATGGAGCATTTTTCTTTCATTTGTACTTGTTGCCTAAATGAGAGCTCATTATTCCGGTTTAACAGCTAGTAATTGCATTGATGGCTCCAAGTGTTACTGAATCAGCACTAGAACACTTAAAGTTATTTATACAGATTTACTGTGTTAGTAACTTTTCCATGAGTAACTATGCCATTTAAAACTTAGCCTATTAAGGGGTCTTCATTTATATCATCAGTAGCGAGGGTGCTTCCTCCTTTTCCCCTTAGTGATCTTTTAGGCATTTTTCTTCATTTATACCGGTGTCTGCTTCATTTGTCACTGTTGAACAGTAAAATTATCTAGTTTTCGTAAAGTGGCTTTTATAACAGCTGGTGCATAAATATTTTGGTGGCTAATGGTTTTTGAGGAGATGAGATAGTTTTAAATTCGCAAATCGGGATGAGCTAATAGCTCTCTACTCCTGGGAAGTTAATACTTTATTGATATTTTGTAAAATTTTAAAAAGTGATTTTATGGAGAAATATTAAACTCCCAGCTTTTTGTCATTTAGTTGCAAAGCCTAAATGCCTTCCAAATATTAACTACTTGAATATTCATTAACAGTTATCAAAAACTAATCTTTATAAGAATGTATCAACTGATCTAGTGAAGTGTTTACTGGTTTTCATCCCTGTGACTGCCCTGTATAGTAGAATTGCTGTATTCATTTGGACAAACCCACTTGACCTCAGAAGCAGCATTAAGACATTTATAAATATGGCAGTGAGAGTACTGGTTGCTGTTTTTTTCTGTCTGGCCTAAGAATACTGGAAAACAATAACGTATGCTGGGCTGGTTTTTAAAATGTGTTCATGCTGATGGTACCTGTATGAAAATTCTCCTTGCCTCCTTTACCTGCACAAGAGTTTCTAGGAGGGAGTATAATCACTATACTCAGTTTTAGCCAGGGTCTGTGGCTGTTTGCAAACACACTGCGGTTTTCACTGAAGTGAAGATTCAAGGAGCCACTGTGCGTGAAGTTTCTTAAATTGGTACATCTGCTTTCACATCTCGGACCTGAGTTTCGGTGTAAGGTGGTACAACCCTTCGCAGTGCCACATGTCTCTTTGTCCAGGTTCTCATCTTGCATGCCTGAACTTGGTCGGGTGTGGTTGCATTTGTAAGGTACAGCTGTCTGTTGGGAGTGTGAAGTGGTCAAGGGGGAGGTAAAATGCTGAGTTAAACCAGATGACCAGGCTAGATGATTGTGGACGCTTAAAACTTGCTCCCTAACCAAATAAATACCCAATAACTGAGACATTGCAGTGTTTTCTACCCTCTGCTGCAACCTAACTGAAGGAATGAGACTGAGAGCTTTCCATGACATCCTTTGAAAGAATTGGGTTTAATCCCGAAAGCACAGGGCAGAGCAGAAGTCTTGTCAATGCTTGGCGGTATGTTTCGATCATTCTTTGTGTGGCTGCAACTGTTAACCACAAGATGGTGCAGTGAAATGAATTGCAACTTTTGTGTATTCTTGCTTCTGAGTCACTAGCGCAGGAATATTTGGCAATCTGTGATGGGAAAAAAATTTCAAAAGAAAGTTTGTAAATAGGAAGTCTACAGGTAGTAATACCCCATTTTTAGAAGGTGTTCTGAGTGGTACTTAGTGCAGACATGCTCTTTCCATTGAAAAGTGATTAAATAGGATATCAAAATTACTGAACTAAATAGTGCTGTTTAATCATTGAATGTCATTGGTATTGAACTCTGTCCCTTTTACAGATGCAGTGTGTGTAAAGGAATATTTAAGATAGATTTATCCATGATTAAGGAGGAAATGATTGTGATACAGAAACTTTTTTTTTCCTAGATTCCAAATCTCAAACTCTCTTCCTGTGTATTTATGACCTTGGTAATTTTTATTGTTGTAATAAATAAAGCAATTATTTACTGTCCATTTCCCTTATGAATTGCACTTTGTTATGAATAGATGTATGCAAGGTTGAAAACAGAACAGTTGATTCCAGGCCATACTGATGTACAGTACTGCCTGAGGACAAATGTATCTTGCTGTCATGGTAGTGTATGATCCCAGTGGTGTCTTCTCCTTCAGTCTTTCGTAGCTTTACTGCTAGAATAATGTTAGGGCTCTCTTGTATTACTTTAACATTTTTCTTTTGAGCAGATGATGTGCTCCTCTCTTCTCTCTAAAAACGCCTTAGCCAGGTTGTCACCAAATCAAAGCATCAGACCTCTCAATGCTTCTTTTAGGCACTGTTTTAACTCCTTTGCAGATAGCCACAGAAAGCCGCATGTTCCGCCTTAATATGTTTCCTCTGTTGGACTCTGTCTGTGTCTTGGTCCTGCTCTGTGAAGACAGGGAAGTTCAGAGATAGCTGTCAGCACCTGTGTTTTCTCAGAGTGCACAAGAAGAGATTCCAGCTCTAGTTTGGATGGGTCATTTTTTGGGGAAAATACTATTCATGTGAGGTTCTGCACAACTCATGGGAACTGTGTCAGTAAGACATCCTTGGCACTGAGCAGCAGTTAACCGCTGTTGTCTCCCTTCTGCTGGCTACCACTCCAGCACTGCAGACTGGCACCATCTCTGTATCAGAGCCAGGCAGAGTGGTGTGTCAGGTGCATGTGTAACCTGATGCTGGTCTGGGAAGAACTGAAAATGTTTGTCCTCAGCACAGTTAGAAGCCTCTTCTTGTAAGAGTGGTTGGTAGAGTTGGTACAGTCTCCAGGTTAACTTCTGCACATCACATGCTTCCCTCAAGCTGTGTTTGCACACACCACTAGCTGAGTGCTGTGGTTGATGGTGATAATTCTTTAATTCTATGCATCAGCAGTGGTGTCATTACCACTGGCAGAACCTAGTATTTAGTTGTTTGTTCTTGCAGGAAGCAACCATGTAACCAGGATCAGTCCCTCTAAGAAAAGCACCAAGAAGTATCTTCGATGATGTTGACAGGTAGAGCCACCTTTGTGAATGAGACTGTTGGAAATCCTTGTACCTGTCATTATTATGGCAACAGCATAGGTAACTTCATCTGGTACTACTGGCAATGCTTTGGCGCTGTTGAATGAAGCTTCGTTTATTGTTGTTTTTCTTTGTACTTCCCTGTCTGACATGAAGAGTGAACACGAACAGATCTCTGAAGAGTTGATATGAGTATACAGAACACAATGGCATTTGCTGGGTCTGCTTATGGTCTTGCACATGAGTCAGTCTCTTTGGCTGTAGTGCTAGTGCTTAGTGATCTGAAAGCATTAGACTTATTTAACTGCCTTACAAGATCTGTCCATGCTGGAAAAAACTGTTGTGAGGGAGGAGAAATATTTGATTTCTAAGATTCCTTGTCCATCCAGCAAGATTTTTTGGTGGTGTTAGATACCCTGCCAAAGGCAAAATTTGCAGAAAATGAAAACTTCATTTCTTTTTGAAATTAAAAAAAAAATCCTGAAAAAATAGCATGAACAACTTCATAGGCTTCCAGTGCCTGTCTGATATTTACATTTGTGTTAAACGTGCAAAATGACAAGTCAAAACAGTTTTTTCTAGTGAGTGAAAGAAAGAGAGAGTTCGCACCACTATGGTGTTGTGTCATTCTAATTTATTTGACTTGCTTCCGTTCTTGAAATCGTTATAGAGGTTTTCAAACCGAAGTGGAGTTGTCAGATATTAGTATCTGCTAGAAAGGTGCTTCATAGCTGAAGGATGCTTTTTCTGCACCAAGTGGATGACCTGGCTGTTTTCATGCTGTATTTCTGCAAATAGTAATTATCAATACATCCCACACTTCTTACGTGCAATTTTCAACTTGTGATAAAGGTTAACAGTACACGTGTTTTTCTTCATACCCCACATCCTGATTGCTCTAGATTTTTTTTTTTTTTTGGCTAAAGTTTCTTAGAATACACAGTTATAGGGAAAATCGAGCAAGTTAAGCAGACATGTAAGGACATAGTTAAAAGTGACATTTTCTTGGTGTTCTCATGGTTATTTTGTGGATATAAATAATTTTAAAACCAATTAAGACTGGCAATGCTACTAATTATATAGTTTCATCAAGGAAATAGCTATATAATTTGTACTGTTTTCTAGAATGATGCCTGAATATTCCATTATGTTGTGAGCAGAGGAGAGTATTTTACTGTCACATTCAACTGAATTTATTGTTATTTTTTTTCCCTGTCTCTGCTCTCTATATGGCTGTTCTCATTACAATGTAGAGGTATGTATTTTTCTATGGAGTGCAATTTTTAATTTTTTTTGTTTTGTATTGAGTTATCTGAATCTGACAGAAGCATGGCTGCCTGAAGTCATGTTCTTCTGTTGTCACGCCCATGGTACATCCATTTCTAGACCAGCTTAGTAGATGTGTCAGCCTGAAAGATGTTACAACCATGGTGACTGATCCCCCGCCTCATGGTCTGCTACATGAAAGCAGACTGATCTGATGTCAAGATTGTGTCTGTGGGGTAAACAACTTGTGGAGAATGTCCTGATTTTTAACAGGTCAGCGTCAAGAACAGAATCTTCTTCTCCAGAGGGAACTTTTCTGTGGATCTGAAGAAAATAAAATAAACGGTTTCCTCTCTGCTGTCTTGCAAGAGGAAACCCCTGAGGAGACGGGTAATTGGATACAAGAAACATCAGAAATTATTTTCAGTGCATGCTTGTTTTTAGCAGGCCAAACTTGACAAGGGAAGGGAAGACTGTTTCCAAAGGGCCAGGGTTTGAGTAGTTGTGGCGTGGTTCTTGAAACTTGCTGCGTGTAGGAAGTGCTTTGTCCCTTTCGGTCCCTGTGCTTCTGGAAATGTTTCCAAGATGTGTTTGGAGAGGGGCAAGGAGCCTTTGTTAGGCTGCTGCTTGCTGCACAGCAGGCTGGCAGCTCGTCGTCCATCCCAGAAGCGATGTGTCACCCTGCGCTGTCTGAGGGGGGAAGCGCTGTTATCTCCGGAGTTAGCTCAAGCCGGTGTCAGAGTGCGGCAAGCTGGCAGCGACAGACCTGTGCGGAGTCTCGCCGATGCTTGTGGTGACCTGCCTGACCGGGGCCTGAGCTGCCAGCCTGCAGTCGTACCCCATGACAGTGGGAGAGCCAGGTGAGAAAGCGGCTCCTTCACTGCAGGAGTTGTGTTTCAATAGAACCTGTAGCTGCAAGTCTGTGTAAATTGGTAAGTGCAATAAATTGGTCTCTACAGAGGAGTTGGTAGAAGAATGAGGAAAACGTAAGACTGCTTTGACTTCAGAGCAGACAACTGGTGTGTTATTTTATCTTCTGCCATTGCTAAATGGAAAACAAACGTGTATTTGCCAACTGTGTGCCATGTTATCAAAGACTTCCACAGCATAAGAAAGCACTCCATAAGCGTGTGATGTCTTTTAGCCTTAACAAGATATCTTGTAATTAGATTTATGTAAATGTATGGTGTCTTTTAGCCTTAACAGGATATTCTGTAATTAGATTTATGTAAAAGAGAAGAGACATGGGTTTTGTCTTTTGCTGTTTGAGCAAGGTTTTCTAAACAAACGTGACTCTCTGCCCTAAGTACTGTGCTGCTGCTAGACTAATTAATCACTTCCATGCTGGAGAGGGATCATGAAGAAATGACCTATAGCTTTGAAATTTCCTGGGGCTACTACTTGTGTATGTTGCTGAATAATTAAAACTTAAAAGCAGCATTTTCTTGAAGTTGCTGAGTTATGTGGCTTTGATCAAATTCTGTGAATGCAAACTGAGTGACTTGCAAAGTTAATAATGTACTACTGCTACTTTATTGCAACATCTGTACTTGTCTGACTGTAACTAGAGAGGTGCCAACACATTAACTCAATACACTTTCTACCTGAAATATCAACTTAATTAGGATCATTTATCAAAATGACACTTGTTTCGTAAGGCCAAATCCAATTGATTACTGTTCGTTCTGCTGCATTTGTGCCAGCATTAAGAGCAATACTTTCAGAAACAGAGGTGTATAAATATATATCTTGGATTGCATGAAAATGTACTGCCACAGGAAGTACACTGAAATCTGTAAAGGAAAATACAAGAATTGAACCAATGCAGTTGCTTAGTCTCTGTGATCATCTTATCTGAGTAGTTCATGTTTGCCCTCATACGATGGGAAATAGCAGGGAGAAATTGTCATTGTTTTGCAGGTGGGGACTTCAGAATCAGAGAGACCAAGGCTCAGACTTCCAAATGTGTTTAATCACCTTAATGGCTTTTGATGAGACTAGGAGTTAAGTATCTATTTGTCTTCTGAGGTTCTGGATTTAAGATCAACTGAAGTCAAACTAGGTATTTCATGTTTTGGGAAAGTACTGCTCAGACAACAAAACCATTTAAAATTCCAACAGCTAAGATAGTAATTTATTTTACAACAGAGTACTTTTCTAGTGTATGAATGAAGGCTATTCTTAGGGGTCATGTTTCTTTAAACTGAAGTCTGTTTGGATCCTTTTCTAGACATGCTAATGTCATGTGCTATGTGCTCAAAACCTTTTGAATAGTGGTGTCTGAACACCAGATGTGACCTGACTGACATGTCTTTAGGCCTGTATGTTTAAGGTTATGAAGTTGGAGTGACCCTATCAGCCCTCCAGTTCCCTTGGTAAGTCAAAATTAAAACTTTAAAAAGCGGGTAGGATCACCTGGGGGAATCAGAGTGGTTAAGTAGATCTAATGAAACCCCAGCTAAAAGAGAAAGCAGAGCATTGCCGTTTTGAATAGGGTAACGTTCCTCTTTAAAGAAGAGGAGCTCAGTGGTGGGAAGGAATTAGTTTCAGAGATGGGATTGAGTCTCCTAACTTTTGCTTACGAAATGTTGATGAAGGTATGGAAAGAAACATGACATCCAGTAAGCCCTTGAAATGGGATATTCACAAGGTATGCAAGGGAAGAATGGCTTAGAGAAGAGGAATGCAAGTCAGGTCCAAAATTGTTTTGCAAACTGTATCCTGTAGTTTTCCGCATTCCACTTTCACAGGGAATTGCTGTATAGTCCCGAGGCTCATCTGTCTGAAGACAGCAGTAGTTAGTGTGCTAATGATATGGATGTTTGCGGCAGAGTGGAGAGCGTCTGCTGGGATGCTGAAGGGACAGTTTCTGAATTTCAAGGGAGCTTGGTAATTTGGAGAAGTGGTCTGAAGTAAATGAGGTCTCAGTTCAGGACTGATTCAGCACTACTCCCTGCACAAGCTGCTAACAAGAACCCAGCAGATAAAACATGGGAATAACTCATTTACTTTTCCGTTCTGCAGAAAATGCTGTGAGGCCGTAGCTGGTCACAAATTGAACGTGATTCAGTCATGTCAAGCTCTTTTGATGAAAGGCATGTAATACTGGGCTGTATAAAGACGAAGGTTGTCTGCAGGCATGCTGCACATGAAGTAAAGTTTCTGCTCTGTTCAGCATTGGTAAACCCTCTGCATTATTCTGCCCCGTTTTGGGCACTGTATTTTAGGAGAGATAAGTAGCAGGTAAAACACGGTGCAGAAGGGAGGAATAAGAATACTTGGGGTCTGGAGTGTGTGACTTCTAAAGGAGGAATGAAGAGTAGTGATAATTTATCCTAACCTATAAAAATGTGTATACTTATAGAAATATTTATACCAGTTTAATATTCTTTTTCCTCTAAGCCTTTTTTTCTGTGCTTACCTGGTGAGTATCCCATTTCAAAAGCTTGCAGAGCCAACATGGATGATGTGGATGACATACAGTGTTTGTTTTCATACTTTGACTAAAATTTGATAAGGAAAAATGAGGAGACACAAGTCCCACCTCTGAAATGGACTCTTTCTTATCACTGAACTCCTTATCTTTAAAGAAGAAACATTACCTTATTCAGAAAAATGTACAAAGTATGGGACTTCCAAAGGAGAAGTGAAGAGTAGAGATAGTTTATTCTAACCTGTAAAAATACAACTGAGAAGCAACGTGGTAATAATACTTCAGTGTAGAGAGGAAAGAACTCCATTTGTCTCCAATAGACTGGGCAAGAAGTAACAACAGTAAATTGCAATAAAACTTTTTCTTTTAAGGATTGGGCGATCCTTAAAAGCAGTACAAGTCAACCACTGGGATGTTTTACCTGGAGATTTGTTTCCAGTGTCCGAGGTCTTTAGAACAAAATAGAAAACACATTTGATGGGGATCAATAACTAAAGGTCCCTCCCACATCTATTTGTCTGTTGATTTTATTTGACTTTCATGACCTAAACTACTGCTTATTGGGGCCTATGTACAGTTACTTTGGAAAAAATGCTAAACCGTGCATAAATGAAATCCTAGTGGCTGAGAGCAAATGCAGCAAGTGTGAGCCTTATTTTTAAAACTTCTTTAAGTGTTCAAATAGTTCTGAAGATTAATTTGTTTTATTTCAGTGGAAACTCACATACAGATTGAGCATATTAGATTTACATGTTGGTTTTGTACTTTCCCTTCACTACATGTAGAGAAACTTCTCAGTACAGCAAACAGTTTTCTCTTGAAATAATGAAAAAAAAAGCAAGCACTAAAGAGTCTTTAGTGTTCAGTCTGTTTTATGTTGGTGACATTGCGATTTGCCAGCATTATTTTTCATACTAAAAGAAGAGAAAATTGTTGCTACATTGTTTTTTGCAACTGAGATTGAAAATATGCTTTGTTCTGGCCTATTTATTTTTAATTCTTTCTCTTCAGTTGTTTTTGCCTCTAGCAAAACATCACTTCACCCTAGCAAACTCTTACAAGAAGCATCCATGCTGCTTGTTTGGCCTGTTCCGTCAATGCATGAATCTACATCAAAAGTGTCAGAAAAGACTTTTATTGCTCTCACGTCACTTAGTGAATTGCCCTGTTGAAGAATTTTCTGCACTGATGTCTTGTTTACCTATTCTTTTTGCCTTATTGCGGAGGAACTTAGCCTTTGTTTGTTGTATTTCTTTTCACATGTCCAGTGGCTGAACTGTCCCCCATATCAGTTGCTGGAGTGTGTCCAAAGAACAGCAACAAAGCTGGTGAAGGGTCTAGGGAACAAGTCCTGTGAGGAGGCTGAGGGAACTGGGGCTGTTTAGTCTGAAGAAGAGGAGGCTGAGGGGAGACCTTGTTCTCCCTACAGCTACCTGAAAGGAGGTTGTAGCAAGGTGGGTGTTGCTCTCTTCTCCCAAGTAACAAGTGATAGGACGAGATGAAATGGTCTCAAGTTGCACCATGGGAGGTTTAGATTGGATGCTAGGAAAAATTTCTTTACTGAAAGGGCTGTCAAGCATTGGAACAGGCTGCCCAGGGCAGTGGTGGAGTCACCATCCCCGGAGGTGTTTAAAAGATATGTAGAC
>Ga0181612_144930_pt1 | contig 11343 bp, 2 predicted proteins | sample HoacroProtozoa21_FD_119630 | JGI IMG/M metagenome (GOLD analysis project Ga0181612, IMG submission 119630) | Hoatzin crop microbial communities from Cojedes, Venezuel. Combined Assembly of Gp0051906, Gp0051904, Gp0051908
CCCTGGGCAGCCTGTTCCAGGGCAACATCACCCTCAGAGGGAAGAAGTTCTTCCTCATGTTCAGATGGAACTTCCTCTGCTTCAGTTTGTGTCCGTTGCCCCTTGTCCTGTCGCTGGGCACCACTGAAAAAGTTCATAAAGGTGAAAACTCAAAAGAGTTTTATTTTGGTTTCCAGTGAACAGTGTAGGGAAGGGAAAGTACATGTTAAAAATACTGACAAGTCTTGGTTAAAAATACAAAAGACTAATACATTTGACACAAATTGATTTGGGAAAGTGGAATGTCAGTATATTTTAAATAAATCGCCACAAACTGTTTTTTTTAATTAAATCTTCTTTCTCTAAAACAGCTTAACAATGTCCTTAACACGTGAAACAAATCAACAGTAACTATAAAGACAACCTGCAGCCTCTGGATGAATAGAAAGACTGTTCGGAGTATTGAAATATGTAAGTAGATTCTGATTTAAGATCTCACCTGTTATTTAATGCTAAAAAGTAAAAAGGCATGTCTGCTGATTGCATTTTTGTGACCAGAACATTTCTTAAAATACAGAAGCAAACCTAAAGCTGATTTCAATAGAATTATCTCATACATCAAAGTGTCCGTATATACAGCGCCCCTAGGAGCTGAACAGAACATAAAAATAGCTGTTAAGTTGGTACCTTTGAGTATTCAAGTATTTTTGGTCTATGTGTCTAGATTGTGTACAATATACAAAATTGAACAACTAAATAGAAGTTTGGAAGCGAAATGTTTTTAAGTGTAGACGTGATTGATATCCAAATGCAGACTTTGACCTCATGTTTTAAACATTTGCATGTGGCAGCGTGGGAAAAGAAAATAATGTGTGTTTTATACTACGCATAAATTATGGTATGTAGAGTTATGGTTCACTGAGTGTACAAAAGCCATTTTTTTATTCACTCATTATTTTTGCTGATGCAAGCAAAATATAAATCAGAACTGATGTAAAAAAACCCAGAGAAGCATCATTGAAGGGCCACTTTCCATTTAGCTAAAAAGAAAAAAGACGAATGGGAAAGAAAAATGTGAGCAGAGAGAGATTAACATAGGCACTACAAGTAACTGTTGTCCTACGTAATATATTTAAATATATTGGTAAATTAAGCTGGCTAAAATTTGAAGGGGACTTGTTCTTCAAGAATTTACCAAGCAGAGGTTATTTTCTGACGGAAGTGCGTATTCATGTTTGTGACAGGAAAAGGACCTGAATGTAAAAGAGAAATCATTACAGTGATTTGTCCGAGCAACTCCTTTAAAAATGTTAATATTTAATCATATAAGAAGTGAGACTGGTTTTCTGTTAGTGATGTCTTAAGACCTTTTTCTCTCACGTCAGCTAAACAGTAAACTTTGCTGGTGTTTGGTAGAGCCAAGTCAAGAACCGAATGGGAATGGATTTTTATTTGGCAATTGTCCCTTCAGGCTTGTTACCATCAGAAAGTGAAATACATCTGCAGGGCATCACAGAGGAGGTTTTCTTTTCATGATCTGTACTGTACTTTTATATTAATGTACGGCGTTACTCTCAAGAGCTGTTTTCATGGTGTGAAAGAGGCACACTCCACGGGCCTGGGTGACCGGAACATCTGCAGGAGAAGGGTGTGGCTCCCTTCCCGGCTGCACTTCTAGACTTTTTTTTTAATGGCAATAAAAATACATAAGGGAAAATGAAAGGAATTGAACGGTGCATTCTTTGAGCTTAATCTGATAAGGAATCTGCATTTGTGATGGACAGTAGCTGTGGCTTTCAGCAGACTCGGGATACAGGAGGTGCTTTGGTTCTGCAGATGGGGCACAGTGCCAGATTACTAGGATACTGTCTAAGTATCAGATGCTCAGAGAGCACACACTCTGCCAAATGCAAATAAATTTACCTGTCATTATCCATTATTTTGATGTGTGAAATAATCTCTCAGTTTTTATGTGCTTTTCCATTCTTGTTCATCTCTCATTACTTTTCTTTTGCTGCTTCACCTATTTCTGCCTTCTATTTTCTGTGCTTCTATTTTCTGCCTTTTTTTTCTCTTGATGCCTGACGTCCCACATCACCTTGTGCTCAGCATGTGAGGAATGAGAATGAATTCTGTCCAGCATTAACACTTTTTCCTATTTTATCTTGGATAATTGTTGCTATTGCTCATGTTTAATCTAGAGCCCCTTACATTAACTGAGGGGGGTTCATTCACTATTGGAGCAACTGTTCCCGTTGTAATGCCTTAAACTAAACTCCCTTCCCTGGTTCCCGAGAAGCCTTCATAATCGCTTCTACCAATTCTGATATGATAACTATATATACCTGCAAAAAAAGTGAAATCTTCTGTATTGTATGTGGACTTTAGAACTGGAATAATTTGAAATATATATGCTTTGTTCAGAGGTGTTGAAGGAAGGATATGAGGGGGATGTTATGTGTTTCTTGGGACATTATTCCAACGGTTAATAGGTGGTTTAAGGAGTAACATAACCAAGAATGGGTGAAAAATACTGAAGCAGCAGAGTGAGGGGGAGAGGACAGAAGAAAAGATTAACTGGGAAATTATTAAAAAGATCTTTTGTCTAAGGAGAAAATGAGAGGAGAATTAATTTCCCCTGCTTTGTCTGTTCAACTTTTGGGTGCCTAACCTGAACCTCTATAAGTAAGTTTGATGCTCAGACAGCTAGACAGTCCCTTTCAAGTTTTTGCATTTGGGTGGCCAAAACACTCGGATAATAAAATAAATTAGCTATTTGAAAATACTAGAATCTCTGTTTTGAAACTGAGAAAAACCGTATTGGTCGTCCAGTACTGTGAACATTATTGGCCATGCATTTAATTTTTCTCCAACTTAATCCGTGGTGTTACAGGTCCATTAAAAAATAAAGTCACAGATTTAAACCAAGGTTTGTTTTGTGCCATTGCTTCCAGTCAAACCATATGGATACAGGTAGGCATTCTAATGAATTGAGCACTAACTCATTCTTTGTGCTAGAGTAAATGAACTTTGTTGTCTTAGACTTACAAGAATTAGATACGTGATGGTACTAGCAAATCATGATTTCTGGCTCATTCATATTCCCTATAACCTTCTACTACTAACACTTACAATAATGCCAGGTTGTACCAGTACTCCTACCTTCTTTTGTATGTGTACCTATTCACTAGGCAAAAAGAGCAGGTACAGTGACTCTGTCAAAATTCAATACAAGCCTAAAAGGCAACTGTCATACAGGCACCGAGAGAGCAGCTTTCTGCTGCCAAGGAGTGGAAAGAAAGCTGATTTATCCCCAGCTTTCCTTCAGAAAATTGCTTTCTGATAAGTTATTTTTTATTTCAACTAATTACCCATTTTTTTCTAGAATTTGTCAGAACTTTCCTTCTGAAAACCTCACCCTTCTGTTGAACATTTAGCCCATGGGTTTAAAAGTTACCTGGGAGGGAAAAACCACCAATGTGTTCTATAAATCCCATTTTATGAAGGACTGGACTAAAGCTAGATTCAGCACCATATTTCAGAAAAACAAAAAAAGTAGATTTCTTTTCAAATACTGATGTCAATAAGTAGTGTTCAGTTGAAGCAGTGTTTTATAATACCCATGTGTACATAAAGATCCATCAAAAATAAAGCATTTCAAGCACCTCTGTAATTCCCAAGAGCCCTTTATTTGTATAAAATAAAGGGTATTAAATGGTGAAAAGTGACGCTATATTCTGCTGCTGAGAAGACTCAGTAAATTAAAAAAATATAAATGTGTCATCCAAGATGTAATTTTGCACTGATAGCTTGCTTGATAAGAATCTTTATAAACATACCTGAAGAGAAAAATCTGTTGATGACCTCAATGCAAAGCATGGTAGGGCTGTCCTCTCTTTTTATGCTGATCTTTCATTTGTCCTTTTAAAATTTCTTTCTTCTTTTATTGAGAAAACACCATACAGTATTGGTGTGTGCATTAACGTATGCCTTACCTTGGCACACTTTGTCTTGCCACAAGGGGACAAGCTCCACAAAACTAATACCACATCGCATTTGTTGGGACAGTATCAGCAGTGTCTGCACATGTCTGGTACCTCACAGTATTTAAAGAAACCAGTCACATAACCAACCTTGCTCTGACGTACACTGCCTGAGATGGGATGCTTGGCATAAGGTTGATTAGTGCTTTTGCTGTTTTGCTTTTCTCTCCTTTTCCTCAGTCATGCAAGTATGGTTTCAAAGAATGAAAAAAGAGCTATTGGAATTCTTACATTTTTTTAAGAGCTTAATAAGATTCTAATGAGGTGCTAATAAAGTGCTGTTTAAAGAGTACTATATAAGAACTGCAGTATAATGCTCAGAGAGCTAAGAGGTTTGCACATTGCTTATCAATAGACAGTTTCAAGTGAGTCATTAAGCCTCCAAATTTGTGCCAATTTTTCTAATAGAATATTTAAAAATAGCAGTTCAGTAGGACATCCCTAGAGAATCCCTAGGTTGGTTCATGCTTTTGAACTTATTTCTCTCCACCTTAAAAAAGTAAAAAAGGTATCTCACTGCTAAGATGCTTTCAGGACACTGTTCAGCATAATTTAGACTGCTGTAAGATTGCTTAAGTTACGCTGGGGACAAAAGCAGCACAAATCCATTTGGAAGAGAGAGAGTAGTTATGGATACTTCCCTTTTGCTGTATCTTTACTTGTGTCTAGTGCTCATGGGGTGAAAGAAGGCTAATTTAGTCCGGGGAGTACATGGAAGAAAAAAACAGAGGTCAGAAAAAGAGGTCATTGATAGTGATCTTTCCTTTAGACTCAGCTCTGAACTTGCTCCATCTTCTTAAATGAAATTAGACAGCAATATAAAAATAAATAAAAAGTACATTATTAGTATGATACCAGTACAAAATGTTCATGACCCTCATTTAAAAGAAAAACTTAATTGCATCTCTGGAAAACTAGGCATTTTTAACTGTCCAGAATATAATAGGTTATGAAATGAAGGGGAAAGTGTAGAAGCCTCTAATTGTACAACAACCTAGTACACTAATAGATCAAAGTCTTTCTATAGAGCAATTCAATATTAATGCCATTTGCCTACAGATGAAAATTAAAGATGATTGGAAAATCAATCAGGACATTGACTTCTCACCATTAAAAAAATGCTGGAAAGTAGGAATATTGAATGAGAACATCATTTAAAGAATCATTTGATTCCACTTGTTTCTCAGGAGCACGCAGTTTTGTAGCCTAGTTTGAGCCTTGCTTCTGTGGCTCAGTGAGTGGTGGATTTTATTTCTTTTTTCTGTAGAGGACCTGTGTAGGCGAAACTCTTCAACATGTGCTGTAACAAATGTTTGGTTTAAGCACGTGAGTTGGGGATACCAAGACATGCCTCTAATTAAGCATGTGTTTTCAGTACTTTGCTCCTTTGTATCCTAAATATTTATTCCCTGGTGAATATATATATTAGGTATAGTGGCTGAGTGTTTGATACAGGAATACTGAGATGGTGACTTCTGAGTTCTCCTCCTGCCTCTGTCACTGATGAGGATTTTAGTTCTGTAGTGAGTAGAGTCTCGATGCAAAGGTGTTGAATTCAAGGTAGTCTTATCAGCTATCAGAAGCCTCAGTTATTTGTGCTTGGTATGAAATGAGAGGATTCTAATCAGAGATTAAATGAAAGAATGAGGCATATTGGATTAGTTTGCTAGAAGGCAGACCGAGAGTTGGAAGAATAGGCCTCAGTTATCCTGCATCTCCTATTCTTATGTTTCTGAATCGTTTTCCTAGCTCAACAGCATAAAAGGTGGGAGAGGCCTGATGGCTCAATTAGAAGAGGAAAGACAGATATTATATTCACAAGAAATGCAAGGCTTTGCCTTGAGATGCAAGTTTTTCTGCTGAAATTGATACTGTGTGCTTAATGCAATATAAGCAAATGCACTTCCTTTCCCAGTGTGTTCCTCCCCACTGTGGTCATGGTGCTGGCAGAACTGGGCGCTGATACTGCTAGTGCTTTTTCCTCTGAGAAAAGGATTGATCCGCACTAGTAGAAGTGTCTTTATACAGGAGACCTGCATCCTTGCTAAGGTCTGTGCTTCTATATCTCTATTAACAAGCGTAACTACAGAAATAATCAAACTAATACCAAAATGTATAGAGCTGGCTTTATGAATTTCTTTCTCCATATATCTTTATTAGAACTGAAAAAATCTATCATTATACTCTCTGATAGGCATGTTAATAGGCATATTAGTATTGGAGATTTCTGCAAACTCTTGACACCTCTTGAGCAAAACCATTGTTTGAAATGGTTTATTTGGGTTTTATTATTTTTGCCCAGTCAGTGGATTTTAGGGTACATTTGTTTATTTGATGATAATGGAAGGTGACATGAATATACCACTTCTAATGGAATTTTAGTTTTATTAACTGTAGCAGTAAGGTCTTTGGTCTTTTCTTCATCTGACTTTAAAAACAAATTATATAGTAGTATTAGCATGATTTTCCTTGTCTTTGATTCCCCTGAGACTGTTAGCCTTGTCCTTAACTGAGTGAGCTACTGGTTTGTGTCATCTTTTTTTCAGCCTTTTATTTAAAAAGAGAGTGACACAAGTGATGAGGAAGCAAAATTCTTCATGGCCAGTGAGGACAACATTTTCCTGTCTTTTACAGAAAAGCATTGAGATGGCTGGCTTTTTTGCAAACCAAGGAAAAATTACTCCAAATCTTACAGAAGCATATTATGTCTGAAGTGAGCTGAAGTGTCCCCTGTGATGCTCCATAAAGCTATTTTAGTTTTATAGTACAAGAATGAACGCTGAACTAGAGTTCAGTGAAGTTCATCTGCATATTCTTTAAACATAAAATTAACTCCTCTCCATAACAGTAAAACTTAGTTCTAAAATATACTGGTATTAAAATTTCTGTGGCATGCTAGATCTAAACAATTTATACAATTTATATGTGAAACCTTCATATTAAGCAAGTTTCTGTAATTATAACAAATAGTAGTGTAATTATTACCATATGAAAACCAGCATTTTTTGCAAAACAGAGCCATTCTTTGCTTAATGTTGCACAAGTCACAGAGCAGTCATACTGACAAGATCTGACTTATAGTATCTCTGAGAATTTATTTATCTGTTCTGAATGAATGCAATTTTAGTTCTGCAATCTGCTTTCTTAAAAGAAACACACTTAAATATATCTTTCCACGCTTTTAATTAGACCAACATGTATTAATATCTTTCTACCTATGGAATGAAGATAGATGGTAACAAAAATTTTTGTGACTCCAATAAGTAGTTATAAATACTTGTACTTACACGTTTTTGGTATCAATTTACCTTATGAGCCATCTAACATAGAAAAAACCCCATTCAATAGGCTTACTTTTTCTCTGTAATAGACATGGATTTTAGTGTTTATGTCTGTTTTAATTATAATAAATGTATGGCATCAGCTTTAGTCCATGTGCAGCTGTTTTCAGTTCTTGTTATTACTATTTGTAATGCACAAGACAAGAAGAAATATAAACATGTATGTCCACAGTTTTTTCTCTTCAGTACCACTGTCTTTGCCTTCAGAATTCTTAGCTTTTTTTTTCTTTTTATGGTACTTGAAAAAGCTATAAAACTTATTTGGTTATTTTTCACATGGAAAAAAGTAATTTTTCCTGCTATCTGCTGTTGCACTATATATTGTAAATTTTTATTCCCAAAAGTGAAGAAATTATGAATAAAGTTTTCAGCACTACCATCTATGAGAAATTGCATGTAAAATCTAGTAGTACACAGCAATCAAAAGAACAGGAGAGAGCAGAGTATATGAAACAAGAGAAGAATGCTTTGTGAGTTGCCCAGATTTGGGAGTGACACTACAGAAGTTATAATGTCAGAGCTTGCACGTATGGTACATCACATTAAAGAGAATGTGAATTATATTGCAGCTACCACGAACCTGAAGGGCATAATACTGTTTATATTTAAGTGACTGAGCTGCGATCTGTCTGAAGCGTAAAGTATATGACTAAATGGGGTTTTCAGCCATAATTTAGGGAGGAGGAAAAAAAAGAGGTATTGTGCAGCTGTAGTGTTTTCAAACAGGTCTCGTAATACAGGAGCATGTGCTGTACTGGGCAGGGCTTATGAAACAAGCACCTGTCCCTGCTGGTAAATTCATGTTTAGGCTATATTCAGAGGAAAATAGCAGAGGGATTACAGGTACCAGATGATGTAGTTTATGTGAAATGAGCTAGGCACAGCACTATTATATCTGTAGATAGGAGGAGCCTGATTTGTGTAATGTGCCAATGCAGCACTAGTGGGTTTGGAGAACATTTCTCAGCATGAGACAGCAGCCGAACAGCTGTGCAAGAGCAGTGCAACTTACTAGGTGGAATTTTTTGAGAGATAAAATGGAAGTGATTGTGCTGCAGGTTATTCTGGTAGACATATGGCATACCCTGTGGAAGTATGGCTGTGCTTAACGTGGTGTCATTGGACATGATTTCAGGGTAAAAAGATTATTCTTAAAGGAGCTATCTCTCATTCTATAATGACTGCTGAGAGATCAGTATTCTACTGTTGTCAGCTGCAGGTCTTTATGCCTCAGCTGCTGCAGACACTAAACAATACCCAAAAGTCTGCAGTATGCCACAGATAAATTATAGATGTAGGGGAATATTTAATTACATTTAGAACTTGTTTGATTTTCCTTGTGCGCAGATATGATAATGCTTCTTAGCTGTAACTGTTCAAAGGTGTGTAGATGTCCTCTGCGCCTCTTTCTCTGCCTTCATTTCGTCCCTCCATTTCGGGTGACACTTAAATAGCACTTGCCTGCTTGTGCAAATTACAGTTTCGCCTTATTAACATTCCCCAAATGACTACTTTGACCATGTCTAAATCAGACCAAGTGAACTGATCAGAATGTTTTGAGACTCGGAACTCACACAGTAGTCCTCTGCCTTGCTGCTGAGTTGGTGCACTACTAGACACCAGCTGCAGGGTTAGATCTGTCATCCTCTAAACAGGAAGCCTCAGTACTGTTACAGCTGGCTTTGCCTGACAAAGCAAAAATATGAAAACTGCACGATCTTTTATAAAAGAAATAGAAAATTCTTTGATTTTTGTTGTAAACTATTTAATGTAAATAAGGAATCTGTTTTCATTCCTGAAGATTTAATCCTGTTTCACTAGTTTTTCTCAAGCTGCATCTGTCCATGTAGCAACGGTTTTAAATCATGCTTGGGATATCTGAACATATCATTTATTCTACAACCAAAAAGAGTGCTCAGGATCACCAGTTAGAATAACTGTTTAAGAATCTGTATCTTAACTGGCTTTATTTCCCTCTAACATACACTGTAATGCCTTATCCAAATTTGGGTGTGAACTGTTGCGAGGTGTGTAATCACTGCCATAGTTACAATACAGAGTTATTGCATTGTGTTTTCTCCTTGCTCTAGGGAAATCTGGGAATGGAAAGATGTGATATGGAACATATTGTCTTCTCTTTAATTCTGTTTTATTTTTGAAAGGACTTTGGCAAAGAAGGACTGACATGAGAGCTAGAGCTTCACTGCTTTGAGCAAAATGGTTGGCTAACTCATTAAAAAAGGCGACGTATATAAAATCAATTTAGTGAGACTGCAGAGGAAAGAAAGGTCAGCTTCTTTGGAATCTAAGTGAATTTGCAGTCCCAGATGAAAGCTGTTCTAAATGCCAAAGAAAGCTGTATGTCCTAAGACAGATTTTTCTCTTCTCATCAGTTCAGATCACCACTCATCTACGTTTTCATTTAGCTATTGTGAAGCTGATGAAGTTATAATCTACAAGTTTTTGAACAATATATGGGAAACGGAAATAACTTAAGATTTTTAAATAGCGAATAATGTGTGTCAATGGTACCTTAAGGTGCTATGCAATAGTATAAGTACTTTTGACTGTTTCCAAAACAGCAGATCTGATTTATGTTTTCCTAAGATGATACCGTGAGTCTGTATCCCCAGAAATCTCCTCCACGGGCACATTAATTGCTAATAGGACTGACGAGTAATAAAAGAGCTGAAATCTGCTGTCCCCTCTCTCATTAGCACCCCAGAATGGTACATGTAGGCATGACAAAGGGGCAGCCACGCAACTTCTCCATCCAGCTGGTAACTGCTTTTCTGGATTTAACCCCATGCTATGTTAATACGTATTACTGTTTTCATACTGAGTGTATAACTACAATTATAGATGATTTCTGGTGACCAACTTTTCTTTTCAAGGCAAATTAACAGGGAAATGAGAGAAAAATCCTTATTATCAGGTTGTTGTAAGAATCCAGTGTCTCTCCTAAACAAATTTCTGGCCTTATTACAGAGACAGTTGTTACTCTGGAAGATTATTTCTTCCTGTCAATAGAAAAGGGTAGTACATCCATATTTTTCCTTCCTTTTTTCCTGCTTTAAACATCTAAGAGTTTGTGGCAATTTTTGACCTATTCAGGTTGGTTTTGAAATGTGTGCATGTTTTTTCCATGATCTGTGGATGAAGTGTAATTTGAAAGGATATGTGTACGAGGATGTCACCTTCAAATTTTGATCTTGCTATGGTTTTTGAAATTTTGTTGATCTTGCTTTTAACTAGATAGCCTCTTCTTAATATAATCTAGTCTCAGTTCATTCTAAAGTGATAAAATAATCTTGATGGGATACAGTCTTGGAGGCTGAGTTGTCATAGACTTTTATCAGCTTTCTGCAGGAGGATTAAATTTTACTATATGTTTGCTCTAGGAAGTTTTTGATAAACTTCCTACTAAGACCACATGAAATTATAAGGAAATCATGTCAGTTATTTTTTTGGCAGCATTCATCTTCATTATTTTATGCCTTTTCACTTCTCTGTGTTTATTTTCTCTAACAGATGTTACAGTAGACTCAGCTTTGCAGTCCAATTGTGACGCAGTTTGTCAATTTCTTTAGTCCCTAATTGACGTTGTCTCTGAATTTATATTAAAAATAGGCCATTTTGAACATGTATGGATGTATAGATGCATTGTTTGCAGTGCAACAGTTAGCAGAATAGCACCTGTGAGGATGAGCAAGTAAAGAGAGAGAATTGCAATTGTACTTAGAGTGTTTAAGTCTAAATCAAAGAATTCTCATATTTCCCCATGAAGAGTTTGTTTTTCAGTCAGTGAATAATAAGAAAAATCCTGTTGAAACAGCTTTTAAAGATTGAATTTAAAAGATTCATTGTTCGCTGGCTTGTGAAACAAGCTGTTAACTTATGGTACTATCATATGCTTGATATGTAACGCCTTTTATTAGGTCCTATTAAAGTATTATGAAATAGTTTTTGATGTATACTGA
>Ga0181612_166574_pt1 | contig 11343 bp, 8 predicted proteins | sample HoacroProtozoa21_FD_119630 | JGI IMG/M metagenome (GOLD analysis project Ga0181612, IMG submission 119630) | Hoatzin crop microbial communities from Cojedes, Venezuel. Combined Assembly of Gp0051906, Gp0051904, Gp0051908
CCTACTGTAAGTCACCCTGCTTCGGCAGGAGGGTTGGACTAGATGACCCACAGAGATCCCTTCCAACACTGAACATTCTGTGATTCTGATTCATGCTGCTGATCGATACAGCAAAAGGTGCAGATAAATGGAAAAATAGATTTTGTTAGCATAAAACAGGGAGGAGAGTTGAGATGCCTTTTTATTTTTAGACTGATTTACGCTTTTGCGTATATTGTTCCATGTGGTAAGGGATCTTCTTGGCAGTTTTGCTGCAAGGGCTCTTAGGTTTCGATCCAGGATCCAGCGCAGGGATCGGGCATGGATCCGGCTGCGAGACGGGCAGGCGGGCGGCATCGGGCATGCAGTGGAAGGCACAAAATGAAAACAAAAATTAACTGTTTATTTTCTGCCTGGTCATTACTGGCCCATTTTTAGCAGACTTTTTTGAAGAAGTTATGATTAATTGGGTATTTTAATTAGCTGCTAAATAGTTCCCTACTTGATTAATCTAATTACTTTTTCTTTATTTATGCTTTCTTCATCCAAGGGAGAGCCTGTGTCAGTGCTGATTGCAGCCTCCCAGGTCTGCCTGTACCACTGGGAACTGGCTCTCCCTTCTGCTCCCTTATTTGTATTTTCAATTTTTTTGTGGGGGTTTATGTGCTGTAATTTTTTTCTTTGTAAATCTACTTATATGCATCAACTTTGAAAAAAGAGTTGTCCATAGCTGGGTGATGCGAGCCTTTGCACGCTGCTGTGTTTACGCCTACCAGCGCGCTGAAGAAGGCTCCTCCGCGCAGATTTTTATCCACATTGCTCTCAGACGAAAGGCCTGCGGGCACCCAGTGGCGTTTGTGCTGTGACTGGTTTTCTGTGGGTGCTGTTCCCAGGTGCGGTGGTCAAATGCTCTCAACAGTCACCAGCATCAGGAGACAGGGCAGAGTCCCCTGGCTTCTGCTGAAGAGAGGAAATGCTGAGGAGGTGCCAAGCTTGGGTGGAAAACCAGCAGGGGCTGGGGCAGGAGAAGACTCTGGAGCAGGATTTGAAGATCTGTGCCTTGTGCTCTTAGCAAATCGCCCTTTGGAGAGAACCCTTCAGTCATTCTTGGTTTTAAAGAGGCTTTGAGCTGCCCACAGGAGGAGTTTGAATGGTTGATCCAGGAGAAGTCTTGGGTTTGGAGATGGGGATGAGGGATGTCGCAGAGGTGACTTGTGAGCCTAAGGTCTTCCAGCAGCCCGTCACCGAACCCTGTGGTCCCAGCAGCATGGCATCACCGTGCCGTTCCCTGCAGCCCCGTGTCCCGTGCTCCAGCAGACGATGCTGTGATGCTGGGCAGAGACATCCAGCCTGGGGCAAGCCTGCAGAGGAAGCATCTGGAGGTGGCATCCCCGAGCTCGGAGCAGTTCTGGTTGCACCTGTGGGCTCCCACAGTGCAGAGCACTTCAGCTGCGCGCCTCCGGTTGTTAATGTGGCCATGCAGGCGAGGAAGAAAGTCTACAGAGAGCTCTCAAACAGGGAGGACTGGGATGATAAAACTCATCTGGATATCTTCTGAGTATGAAAAATTAATTTAGGTACTTAAGTCCTTCAGCTGAACTCTGTTCAATATGTTTTATGGTTTTATATATTGCGAAGTTCAGCAGTGTGTGATGAAATCTGCAATAATAACTAAAACGCTTCAGCTTCCCTCTAAAGCTGACTTTTCACGTGCTGTCCCCTGCATTGCCGTTGTCCTACAGCGCACAAGGATGGGCCGGGTGAGCGCGTGTTGGCTGGGCTGTTCCCCAGGCCGTTGGGCTACGCGATGGCCAGCGCTCCTCTCCCGTGCCGCGGGTGCCTCCTCGTCCCTGTTCCGGCAGTGCTTTACCCCAGGGAATCCTGCCCCTTGCCAGAGCCCTCTGCCAGCTCCCCTCGTCCTCCTGTTTTGCAGCCTTGCACAATCGTGTGACAGAAATCACTCTGAGAAGGTCGTGTTTGCCCCGTTGGTGTGTCCAGGAATGTCATCTCTTTTATTTATTCCTTTTGTCTCTCCGCTGCTCATCCTGGGGTGATGGTGAAGATGCTCCCGGTCCTCGGTCACCTCCATACCTCTCCCGTTTCCATGCACTACTGGAGATTGCAGTTCCATTTTTTCTCGGAACTGTCAAGTCCGTCTTACCAGATGGTCTTCTGCTATTTTAATATTTTTTGTAATGAAAATGCCGAGCGCTTTGAACTCTGTGCATTGGCATAGGGATTATTAAAGTAGCCCAGCACTGATCAATAGTGACTGATACAGGGCGGTAGTAGGCACGCTGTAGTTAGCTATTACTGTTAGACAGGGGTTTAATCCTTAACTAAACAGGAAATATTTAGGAGAATTTACTGCTGGGAGACTATTCAGGTGAGGTACTGACGTTCAGAATCTCAATAAAGTAGTAAATCCCTTTTAAGCCATAAAAAATGGAAAAGTTTGTGAAGGAGAGTAACTCATACCTTTTAGTTTCAGTTCTGTGAAGTAATTTCCTCTGAAAACACCACTGGAAATTAATACCTCAGCAATCAAGTCTGTCGTTTTAAAACAAAATAAAATTAAAATAGTTAAAGAGCGTAAAAGAAGATTGAAAATTTGTGGAAAAATGCAGTTTATAAAAAAAATTCTCAGCTCAGAAGGTTTGAGTCACTGCAAGAAGGGATTCTCTGCGTGAATAAACTGTAATAATTTTTAAATAATCGCTGTTAACGCTTTTGGTGACTACCTAAGTACATGATGGCATATGGTGCGTCAGCGTGAAGCACTGATTTAGAGTTTGATATTATATACCCGTTTTCAAGCTGTTAGGCAGAAACTGGAAGCAGCTTTCTATGAGCAAGGCAGGTGGCGAGTGCTGAGCAGCTTGGCAGGCAGGTGGGACGCTGCGCCTGCCGCTCGCCGTGCGAGACCCGCGCTTCTGCGGCTGCCCTGTCCGCCTCTTTTCCCCATCTCCGTGCCTTTTCATCTCTTTTTGCCACTGGTTATTTCGTGGCCTCCTGTGCTTTGGCGGAGGAGCTCTGGTGTCCCCACACAGCAGGACCTCGAGACACCCCTGGCAATGTTGCTCTTCTTGGGGCAGAAATTGAAATTTCCTTGGGTTTTGGGCGGGGGAGGAGGAGGAGGCACAGTCTCCTTTGATGCCAGTGAAAAAATTTCTAAAAGCTGCAGGTGAGCATTGCAGATTAACCCTGTAAATTTTGCGGCTTAAAATGTGTCCTGTTTATTGCCATAAAAAGTAAGGGCCTTTTCCTCCGTGACTTAGCAAGCTTGCGCAGTTGAGTGACTGCCTTTATGTACCTTTTGTGTAATTTCTTTATGTGCCACTTGCAAATGAAGATGCTATAGCTGTCTGCAGCTGTAGTAGCCAGCTTTTGGGAAGAAAATACTGGCGCTTTTCCCAAATTTTTACCATCTGTTGGGGAGAGCCTTAAAGACTACAAACTTGCACCTACTCTGTACAGAATCTCCAGGTAGAAAGTCATGGTCACATAGAGAATGTGTGCAAAGGAACACCAGGTAGTAAAATGTGTTCTATACAACTGCTTTACTGAGAGGGAGGACTTCCAGTGGTCCAAGCCCCTGTGCAGCTTGGGCAGAGCCCCTGGGGCTTGTACCCTGGATGTATATCCTGAGGATTTTCAGAAACAATTCATGGAAATCGCTTCATCGAGTGGGAGAAGCTTCCAGGGTGCTTGGAGGAGAGGAGGGAGAGAAGCAGCTGACGTGGAGCGTCGTGTGTTTTAAGGACACCGTAGAGTAAGAGGGGAGCGAGGCAATATGAATAAATAGATTTTTATGTACTGTAATGATGTAGGTTTTTCATTGGGCTTGGGCTTTTGGGCCTCATACAGCTTTCGCTGAAGTCGGGACTTCATTTTTTGCTTTTGTATTTTATTATGGCTGGATTAAGCCTTAATTGTCAAGGCTTTCAACAACTGCACAGCAATAAATATGTGAAAAAGCGAATGTAAATGTAACTTAGAGAATGAAATGCAAATATGTGTGTTTGTGTAAAGCGTGCTTCTATCTTGTAGTCAAATTTACATTTTTAAGTAGCTGCTTTTAAACGCTATCTGCAGAAATCCCTTAATATTAAATAGATAAATCTTTATCTTCAGACTGGATTCACATGTCGAAATAGTCAGATGTTCCTAACACAAAGTAACTTTACAGGGTCGTGCACTCCATCTAATGCCTTTTCAATTTAGTGGGTTCTGGTTTAATTGCTTGGATCCCGCAGCCGAAAGCAGTTTGTCCTCGTTCTTCTGAGGACCTGTTGCTACCATAAAATACTTGCCGGGGGTCGTAGCCTGATGTAAAACAGTTTGCTGAGCATTTTCCCTATGTTTGGAGTGGGACTACGGGCGCTGAGGATTGCAGCGAAGCTCTAGCCAAATACAAGCTGCCTGCCGAGGGTGCACGTGGGGCAGGTCGGGTGCTTGCAGAGGAGCCCCCCTGGTTGGCACCCTGAGTCATCTGCGACCTGAAAAAAAGTAGCTGATGCCTCTTTTTTTTTTTTTCCCCTCCAGAAATCAATACTATACGCACGGTGAGCTCCGATAGAACGGTAATAATTCCTAATATCTCTGTAAGCCTCGCTATGACAATGAAGCTTTGCCAATTGATTATGTAGGCTTATCCCAAATCGGTCTGTGTTAAAATGGAATTATTTGGCAGGAGTAAGTCATCTGGGAGGGAGCTCAGTGGGAGGAGATAGGCGGACTGGGGAGCTGTTGGCTTTCAAATCGACCGATGGGTCCTAGTAGCTATTCCCAAATTCTTGTGGACACCTTACTACTTTCCCAGCTTGAGCTGGCATAACTCTTACCCTTCCAGTGGCACACACATAGGTGAGCCCAAAGGGCAGGTTGCCACGTGGAGGGAGGGCAGGTTTTGGGGTCTGGGGGACCCTGGGTGCTCCCGTGGTGTAGCAGGAGCCGAGGCTCCCTTCGGGGCTTGCCCACTGACCACGATGAGTTGAACGCTTCTCCTGGTGAGTTCAGGCTTCTCTCAGTCCCCACGTAATGATGCTGCAGGCGGTCGGGGGGGATTTTGAAGCCGTGGCTGCGCTCACCGTTGGCACTGGGAGCGTTGAGGTGGTGGGTGTGAGGATGAAGGCGAATACTTACGCATGGTGTCTGCTTAAGGCTTTGATAGCTTGTAGTAAAATCTTACCAACAACTCGGTTCACGTCATGTCTTAAACTGCTTGTGAAATAAATACAATAGGCAGATCTGCAAGGAGCAATACACAGTTTGTGCACAGAATATTCTTCATTGGAAGCAACCCCGAGGTAGAAATAGATTAAATGCTCCAAGTGCCAGACTGCACACCCACGGTGTCCCTGCCTGCGGAAGATGAGTGACACGTGTCCTAATATGTTTCAGATGACAGTCACTCAGACGCTTCTCTGTGCTGGTAATGAAAACAAAGTGACCAAATTTGATTTGAGATCTGGAAACGGGGAAGGAGATACTGCAGCTGAAGTGTGTCATTTACCATAGGAAGTCTCCTCACTTGGATTTCCAGGGGAAAGTTAGCAATAGAAAACACCCCCTGGTCTTCAGCTGAACCCCCCTGGTAGGAGAGGTGAGGGCTGTCCCCAGGGCTGCAGAGCTGAGCGCGCGTACCAGAGCTTGCAGGGCCGTTAGCCTTTAATTTGCACCAGCGTAACAGACCTTCGTCTCGAGGAATTCGCCTGGTAAAACACGCAGCTCCATGTGACAACCTTGTTTTCCATCATGTTTTGGACCCTACATGCTTGCTTTAAAGAGGGATGAAGGTGCGTTGCCCGGTCCCAGCCGTCCTTCTGCTTTGCTGGGTCGTGATGTTGTCTCCATGGCTGGGCTGCTGGGGGCTTGAGCTGAGAACCAGCTGTGTTTCACAGAATGGTAGGGGTTGGAAAGGACCTCTGTGGGTCATCTAGTCCAACCCTCCTGCCGATATAGCAATAAGGCAATAAGTAAGATATAGCAATAAGGGATTGCAGTTTTTAATGTGGAAAAGACAAAGTAAGATTGGCAAAAGTAAATTGAAAATTCAAATTGAAGGTGGAAATGGCATCAGCTGAATAGAAACTGTCAGAAAGTAAAAAAAAATTTATTAGATGACATTTTGTTTTGAATATTTTGGAACAAATTAAGATTTTGCTTGAAAAATATTTTGTATCAGAACTGGGCTTCTAAAAACTCTTAAGTGTGTGAAAATGTTACTTTCATATTTATTTTATTTCATTATGCACATGCACAAATTTAAGATATTCCAAAACTTTTAATCAGTCTTCAGATTCGCTCTTGAGCTTTTCAGACACTTTCTCTAATACGAATGTTCAGTAGGTGGCCCAGGTAGATCAGCCCTAACTATTCCTGTTATTGGTTTTTTTAAAGTTGTATAAAAAAGGGATTAACAAGTACAAGTATTGCATCCAGATTTGTGCGAAGCAGCAAGCAGAAGTGTGGCAGAGTCACTGACCATGTTGTTAAGACAGAAGATTGTGTGTTTTCTAAATACGTACATGTTACTAAAGTGATAAATGTGAGCAGCAAACAATGTGAAGACAATCTGTCCTCTAATGAATTAGTTTAATGGGGTACATAAAGAACTGAATAAAAAACTCAGCAGTGATATGTACTCCTTTTCCAGAAGCTCTTACTGGTCAGTTAGACAGATACCTTGGGAGCTGTAGAGACTGCACACTTTCAAAGACAGCTTTTATTTGTTCTGGGTGTCCACCAGTTCTTTGTTCTGGTTGCCTTCTATATATTTTTCCTTATTTCAGTCTGATAACTCTTCCATTTACTTCAGCACTTGCTTCTCATTCTCCAGCTGTTACAGTCCTTGCTTTAGTCGTCTTTCAGGAGTCTTTGGTTTGGCAGTGGCTCAGCTCATTGTTGGAATTGTTTCGGGATCAGTGCTAGATTGCTCGTAGTCACTGTTGTCTATACAGCTATGGGTTTCTCATCAGGCAGTTAGGCCTCCATCTTCCAGTCTCTTTGACTCTTATGGCTATACTAGGGAGAAGCAAAGAGAAGATGATGTCCATATTCAGGCTGGGAACTGTAACAGGAAAGTGGGTACGTTTGTGCGGGGATCACTCATTAAATTTCGACATTCATGCCAATGTACTATGATTCTGAGTTTGTTTGTTTCAGATATTTTGTTTGTCTGTGAGACTGGGTTTTGGAAGTAGTACTGGATTGTGTGTTTTTATAATTTTAATAGCCAAGCAAAGGATACAGCGTATAACGCTCGCATAATCAGACTTCTGTTCTTGCCCAAATCAGTGTTTGTCTAAGTGCAGAATAGTAGGAAGTAGCTATAGAGTTCCTTTATGCATTAACAGAAATATAATTGGGGTAGTCTGTGTATCAGCAGTATTCTTTCATCTAGTGAATAATTATCTAAAAGAGAATTTGAAATGACCTAATTCTTTAACAAATACTTTTCACATAGGCTGTTATGTGCACTTGCCTGCAGTGGAAGTTTGTCCTGATTCTGGTACTCATCAGCTAGTTGCTGACAGGGACTGCAGGGATCTGCCACAAAGATGGGCATCTGTGCTTGAAATGTTACCCAAAATCAAGGTATGATCAGGCTTAGAGCAGTGACTGAAAGTTGGGAAGGTGTCAACAGGTAGGATTTTAAATGAGAAGTAGTGGAGCAGCTTTTTTTGCTACTCTTCATATGCTGTCTTTCTTGTCTGCAAATAAAGGGCCTTACTCCTTACACCTGTTCATTCTTGAACATTTTCTAAGCACCATGTTCATACATAAACATTTTTTTTCTCCTAAAGAAGGAGAATTAGTGAACATAATGGGAATGTCATTGTATAGCAGTTATTTAGTATTTTAATTTCAACAATGCAGATTTAACAAAAATTAGCTCATGCGGCTGGGAACTTTTTACAAGTCCCTCCTTCTAGAGTGCAGGTGGGTTTCAACTTGCTAGGCTCAAAGCAGACACTAATATAGACTGTCAATTTCTAGTTCAAAGGAAGTTGTTACAGCCCCCTGGGTAGTTGCTGCCTGACAGCTGAACTTCTTCCTCAAAGAGGTTAGGTATACATAGATTTAGGTATACATAGATAAGCACTAAATACCCCAATGACACATCACAATAGTTTACAAAAAATAGTAGAGAGACATAACCTACAATACATTGAAAATGATTTCTCTCTATTAACTTAGATATTATGAATTTCAACCAATTTTCTGAAGCTTAAATTCACCTTACAGATTAAAAATGCTCCAACCTGCTACAGCCAGTTATAGGACTGGGAGATCCTCCTCACTTCCATTTTAGAAGGACTGAGTTGTAGTTTAGTGGCAGTGCACTCTGCAGGTGATTTTTGCCTTGGAGAGTGGTACAAGACTTCCTTATGCCGTTTAATTTCACCAGATATGCTATGTCGGGAACTAGAGGCTGAGCAGATTTGCTGGAATGCTCTTTGCATGCTGGCTGCCGCTCATCTGACACACAAGGCTGCTCTCTCTTGGGCTGGCAGTGCAGGCTGCATGGGGGCAAACCAGCCAGCGGAGGAATAGCTGGGATGCTGCTGGGGTGATGCTGCTGACCCAGCAATCATTAAGAATACTCCGGGAGAGTTGCAGGCAGAGTGCTAGCAGGAAGACTCTTACTTGTCGGTGCTCTGGCACTGTCCAGCTGTCTTGGATGAATCGGTGTTGCTCTTAGGTCGAATTTAAGAATCCCAGCTTCTCAAGCTATTGGTGGCTAAAAAAGGCTTCACCTTACCAGAGGATGTGCTGGAGGTGAATTACTTCTTTGTGGTTTCTTTTTCAAAACTAGAGATGAGAGGGTAAATTCACTTGCAATCTAACCTTGGTGACAGTATACTATGGTTGAACGTGGTTGTGTGTCTTACAGTAGATTCTCAGAAGTATGCAACTGCAAGACATGGTCACTGTGAAACACAATGTGCATGTGGACAAATCATACATGTGGACTTGCATGAGCAAATTAGATTTACAGGTTTTACGTGATTGTTAAAAAGCTAGTGGCAAGTATATTTTAAGGTATATATAGACATGAGACTTTCCTATGGTGTATATCAAGTATCAGAACTCAAGTCTCCATGAATCGTCTGTACTCTAGAAAGAGACACATCACTTTTGATAAATGGACAGTGTTTTTCAAGCAGTGTTTATATATTCTATATTTATTTAAATGGACTAACAGCTTCCAGAAACCCATAGCAGTTTGGAGTCAATGACAAAGATTTATGGATCTGTAGTTGGTTCTGTAGTTCAGCCACGGCAATGAAGGCTTACAGCTGTGATTATCGTCTGCTCAAAGACTGAATAGCTAGTTCAAAGATTCCAAGGACAACAGAGATGTCAGGATTTGACCTTAAGCCATTCCTCGTCCCCTTCCCATTGCTATAGTTCATTAGGAAAAATAGGAAAGCCCCATTGCTGTAGTGTTTCCACCAAAGCACTAGAAAGGTTGAAATATGTCCCCAGAACACCGGGCACAGTTGCTTTTACAAACACAAGTGATGTTTTCATTGAGTCTCCTCCATTCAGATGATAACTGATAACCCACAATCCCATTCAGACTGGCAGTGCAAAACAGACCAAATACCAGGATACTGCTACACAGGAAAGGGAAAAAATCTGGAGGAAACATGTCTGTTAAATATGTTCTTCAGTGAGACTGCTGCATATTTTTAATACATTATTTAAATGTCTTCTTGACAATGAAAGAAAGTAAAAGTTAGAAAGCAGTGATTTGTTGACACTTGAAGGGCTTTTAATGATATGTTAAAAATTTTACCAGTGTTAAATCTCATAGCTGATCCATGACATGCACCTGTAAGAAAGTATATTGGAAGACACTAAAGGGACTGTTTAGTCCAAACAGAAACATTGGGTAATTTTTAAATCTGGAACAAATCTTCCCTCTAAATTGTCAGATTACAATCTCTAGTGATGGAGAGCTGTCAGTATTGTATGGGAACACTATGTGTTCCAGGGAGTAATTAGACTTACTTCATTAAGCATTTGGTGTAATTAGAATGGAACGTAGACACAGGATAAATGTCTTCTGCTCTGCAAATAAGAATCTCAGCTTCTCATTAATGTTTATTGAAACTGATGCTTCTAATGACAAAATGACTGAATGGATTTTTTAAAAGCATTTTGAACATTTCCGCATAGATGAGAAAAGGAAAATTTCCATGAAGGCAGGATCTACTATGCTGAAGTCAGTTTAGGTATAAATATTATTCAGACCTTGAATAAGTGGGTGCCTGATGGAAACACCTGTTTGACTGTAACTAATTGCAGTGGTACAGTTGGTTGTTTGCATTTTAATCACGAAAACTCCTCACAGGAGTAAACCCATGAACATTAGGGAGATTGCAGAAGTACGCAAAGGAGTGCTGTTCAGTTAGAGAATTTAGAAGTGCAGTGATTCACTGACAGTCGAAGACTACCTTCTGTGACAAAAAAGCCAAAGAAATAAGTCTTAAGCCTAAACTATGCTAATAAGAAAACAGTAAGAATTGTCCCTGATAGACTGTCTGCCACACTAGGCAACTGTGCAGGGAGTCTGGGCTGAGTTCTTCATATGTCAAGCACAGGACAAAACTCTTGTGATATTTTTGAACAAATTCTCCTTCAATTTTCCATTCACTCTATGTCTAAGGAGTCTTAGACATCAACATGAGTTGCTGAGAAGAAAGAAAACAGGCAGGAAAGCTCATCTCTTGGGGTAATCCTCTTAGTGAAGTTGAGGTAAAGTCTCAAATCCTGAAAATCCCACAAACAAAGCAACAAACCAAGCCAGGACCCCATTTAGTCCTTTCAGTCCCAACTTGCTCTTTTCTTTGCTGGCAGGACACTGTCCTCTGAGAAGTACACAGTCTCGCTGAGATGATGTTGAGATGTGGAAACAAACTCCACAACTCACATAGAGTTATAAAGCAGGTATGTTTATTACGGCGCCGGGTGCAAGAGGGATTGCTCCTCCTAACTTGCACACTGAGTCACAAAGCGTGAACCTATTATTACAAAGTTTATCTAAGTAGGCGGGATTATTACAATTAGTCTTGGGAATAGGTGTGATTATTATAATTATTTCTAAGGATTCATTATCATACTCCGCCCCTCTCTAGCACCTGTGCACTGCTGTCTGGTGGTCATCTGTGGGGGTCTTCTGGATGAAGGCTCATAGTCCTCCTCGCGAAGGCTCGTAGTCTTCCTCGCTGTGTACTTTTTACCTTTGGCTCAAAATTCCTGAGTTGTCTGTGTTGGCTGAGTCCCAAACTGCAGAACCAGTTTCAGCTAGAGGGATGCTCCCTATAGGCCATAAATTCCCAGTTATCAGTC
>Ga0181612_110976_pt1 | contig 11342 bp, 7 predicted proteins | sample HoacroProtozoa21_FD_119630 | JGI IMG/M metagenome (GOLD analysis project Ga0181612, IMG submission 119630) | Hoatzin crop microbial communities from Cojedes, Venezuel. Combined Assembly of Gp0051906, Gp0051904, Gp0051908
GCGCAGGCGGGTGTGGAATGGCCGCCCCGACCTGCTGGTGTCGGCCACCTTCTTGATACCCGACTGCTTTGTAACAATAGAAGATTCGACTACAGAACTCGGCCTGTCGCTGCTGTACGACGCCGACCACCAGCTGCTGGGGCGCAGGGAGAGAGGCACGATAACCATGAGCAGGGAGGGCGCGCACGCCATCATCCTGGAGGTGTTTGTGGGCCCCAACCGGCTGAAGTTCCCGCCTTCGTGGCAAACGGTGAACGGCAAATGGTACCTATTCAACGACTGGCGCGACTCGCTGGCCACCAAGACGCAGATGCGGGGTTCCAAGCATATATGGGACTACAACAGGTGGATGCCTAAAGACAAAAAAATATTAAAAAATACTAAATAGATGGGCGGGGTATTGGAAATAAAAATATAATGCCTATCTTTACCCTCGAAATGTTTAATTAAAACCTTAACAATTATGACAAACAAGAAAAAATTAGACGACAAAGATCTGGAGCAAGTAACCGGTGGTAGCGCTCCTTCCGGCAACAGCGATGATAGCAGTGTATGATAAAAAAAGAGGGGAAAGCCCCCTCTTTTTTTAGTGTTCAGTGTTTAGTGTTTAATGTTAAGTTAATACTATAAAGAAATGGAAAAGAACGCAAAGAAAAAGGTAGAAGAGAAAGAACTGAAGAAGGTGTCGGGCGGCACGAAGGTGGACAAAGGCCTGCCGAACATCCTTACTGACGAACAAAACGGCAAATAAGCCCCAAGGGTATTACATACGAGGCGCCACCGGTTTCCCCGTGCGGGAAACGGTGGCGCTTTGTGCGTATGAAAAAAAATGCTAATTTTACACCGTTTTTAAACTCAACGATATGCGAAAACTTGCACGCTTGTGGACCAAGACCGAGGCATCGACCTTGCTGGCGCTGCTGCTGAACCTGCTGCTGGCCTACGTGGTCTATGCCGTATGCCGGGGCATCTACCTGCTCGAAAACTATGCCTACTTTGCCGACGGGCTGTCGCCCGACCTGCTGTGGCGCATGTGCAAGGGCGGCTATATGTTCGACCGCACCGCCATTACCTACACCAACCTGCCGTACATAGCCCTGATGCTGCTGCCCCTGTGGAGCAAGGAAAACAACACCTACAAGCGGGTGTGCAAGTGGCTCTACATGGTGGTGAACGGTGCGGCGGTGGCCGTGAACCTGGCCGACGCCGTCTATTTTCCCTACACGCTGCGGCGCACTACCACTACGGTGTTCGATGAGTTTAGCAACGAGACCAACCTGGGCGGGGTGTTCCTCACCGAGGTGGCCAGGCACTGGTACCTGGTGCTGGCCTTCGTGGTGCTGGCCTATGCCATGCACCGCCTATATGTCAAACCCCGCACGCTGCGCGAGTGGTACGACACCCGCGCCAAGAAATGGCGCTATGCCGGCGTGATGCTGCTGTCGCTGGCCGTGGCCGTGCCCCTGTGCATAGGCGCCTGCCGCGGCGGACTGGGCCACGGCATACGGCCCATCACCATCAACAACGCCAACCAGTACGTAAACCGCCCCATAGAGTGCGCGGTGGTGCTCAACACGCCCTTCTCGCTGCTGCGCACCATAGGCAAGAGCGTGTTTGAAAAGCCCCACTACTACGACTCGGAGGAGTCGCTCGACGCCGTATATACGCCCATCCACCGGCCGCAGGCTGATACGCTGCGGCGCAAGAATGTGGTGATACTGATAGTGGAGAGCTTCGGCCGCGAATACATAGGCGCCCTGAACAAGGACGTAGAGGGTTACAAGGGCTATACGCCCTGCCTGGACGAAATCATTGGCCGCAGCGCCACGTTCCGCTACTCGTACTGCAACGGCCGCAAGAGCATCGACGGCATGCCTTCGGTGCTGTCGGGCATCCCCATGTTTGTAGAACCCTTTGTGCTCACCCCGGCTTCCATGAACACCTATACGGGCATAGCCGGACTGCTTGCGGCCGAGGGGTATGACACGGCCTTCTTCCATGGGGCCAACCGCGGCAGCATGGGTTTCATGGCCTTTGCCAACAAGATAGGATTCGGGCAGTACTACGGACGGCAGGACTATGCCGCCGACAGCCGTTTCGGGGGCGATGCCGACTTCGACGGGCACTGGGGCATATGGGACGAGCCCTTCTTGCAGTATTTCTGCACCAAGATGGGCGAGATGAAGGAACCGTTTATGACGGCCCTCTTCACCGTCTCGTCGCACCACCCGTTTGTGATACCCGACGCCTACAAGGACGTGTACAAGGAAGAGGAGCTGCCCATCCACAAGTGCGTGCGCTACACCGACCATGCCATAGGGCGGTTTTTTGAGGAGGCTGCCCGCCAACCCTGGTTTGCCAACACCCTGTTTGTCATTACGTCGGACCACACCAACATAAGCAACCATCCCGAGTACCAGACGGACCTGGGCCGCTTCTGCGCCCCGGTGATTATATACGACCCGTCGGGCGGCATAGCCCCGGGCGTGCGCGAGGGCATAGCGCAGCAGACCGACATAATGCCTACCGTGCTGGGACAACTGGGGTATGGCAAGCCGTACCTGGCCTTTGGCGTGGACCTGTTTGACACGCCGGCGGAAGAGACGTTTGCCGTGAACTACCTCAACGGCGTGTACCAGTACGTGCGCGGCGGCTACGTGCTGCAGTTCGACGGGCACCGCACGACGGGCCTGTATGCGCTTGACGACCGCCTGATGCGGCACAACCTGGCGGGACAAGCGGACTGCCAGGCGCAGATGGAGGCGGAGGTGAAGGCGCTGATACAACAATATATGGACCGCATGGTGGACGACCGGCTGGTGCCGGACGTGCGCCCAACGACTGAAAGCGAATGAAAAACCTGTTTTCGAAAATACTGGCCAAGATGCTGTACGCCCTGTGGTACGGCCTCTCGCTGCTGCCCCTGCGGGTACTGTACGTACTGTCGGATGCCATGTACGTAATGGTCTATTATCTGGCGCGCTACCGCCGCCGGGTGGTGCGCGGCAACCTGTCGGCTTCGTTCCCCGAGAAGACAGCCGACGAGCTGCGCGGCATAGAGCGGAAGTTCTACCACTTCTTTTGCGACTACATTGTGGAGACGGTCAAGATGATGACCATCAGCCGCGAGGAAATGTCGCGCCGCATGCGCTTCACAAACCTGGAGGTGCTGCAGCAGATAGTGGACGAGGGACAGTCGGTGACGGTGTTCCTGGGGCACTACGGCAATTGGGAGTGGGTGTCGTCTATGCCCCTGCAGATAGACCGCCCCGTGCGTTTTGGCGAGATATACCACCCGCTGGAGAACCCTTACTTCGACAAGCTGTTCCTCAAGGCGCGCGAGCGCCACGGCGCCGCCTGCATCCCCATGGCCAACACGCTTCGCTGGATGCTGACCTGCCGCCAGCAGGGCGAGGTGTCGGTGGTGGGGTTCATAGCCGACCAGGTGCCGCTGTGGAACAACATCCACCACTGGCTGAACTTCCTAAACCACGAAAAGACGCCGGTGTTTACGGGCGCCGAGCGCATCGCAAGGCGGCAGAACCAGGCGGTGGTGTACCTGGACATGCAGCGCGTGAAGCGCGGCTATTATGTAGGCGACGTGAAGCTGATAACGCGCGAGCCGCAGCAGACGGAGGAGTGGCAGCTGACCGAGGCCTACTTTGCCGCCCTGGAGCAGACCATACGCCGCGACCCGCCTTACTGGCTGTGGAGCCACAACCGCTGGAAGCGCACCTACGAGGAGTTCTGCCGCCGCTACGAATATGTAGGGGGCAGGGTGGTGCCGAAACACAGTGATAGTGTTCAGTGTTGAGTGTTTAGTGTTGAGTTAATACTTTATAGAGATAAATGGAGCGAACTTTTCTACAAAGGTTCGGGTTCAAAAGGAAAGACAAGATGCCAGATCTGTCTTTCCTTTTATTTTTACACCAGTTGGCAAGAAAAAACGGCAACTTCTTGCCAATTTTATGAAAATGGCGTATCTTTACAACCTTATGACAAAAACAAACAAATACCTAAACTTAACAAGTAAGATACAATGAAAAAGACAGGATTACTGTTGCTGGCGGCCCTGCTGGCTGCCGGCTGCGCCAACCAAAAATCGGAGACGGCGAACGAGAGCCTGACTGCCTACGTCAACCCCTGGGTGGGAACGGGCGGCCACGGACACGTGTTTCTGGGTGCCAACGTACCGTTTGGCTATGTGCAACTGGGTCCCACGGAGCCTACGCGCGGATGGGACTGGTGTTCGGGATACCATATAAGCGACAACGTGCTGCGGGGCTTCAGCCACCAGCACCTGAGCGGTACGGGCGTGGGCGACCTGGGCGACGTGTCGTTCCTGCCGGTAGACACGCTGAATACCGACTCGCTGACCTTCAGCCACGACGGCGAGAAGGTGCGCCCGGGCTACTATGCCCTGCAACTGAAACAACCCGACGTGCTGGTGGAACTGACCGCCACGCAGCGTGCGGGCATGCAGCGCTACACGTACAACAAGGACAAGGCCAAGGCGCTGTTCAAGCTGGACCTGCAGCTGGGCATTGGCTGGGACAAGATGACCGAGAGCGGCTTCAAGCAGCTGGGCGACACCGCCATCAGCGGCTTCCGCATGTCCACCGGATGGGCCAAGAAGCAATACGACTACTTCTATGCCGAGTTCTCGAAACCGGTAAGGCTGGTGCAGAACAACGATTCCATTGCCTACTTTGAATTTGACAACGACGGCACCCCGCTGCTCATAAAGACCGGACTGAGCGCGGTGAGCTGCAACAATGCCAAGGAAAACCTGCTTAAGGAGATGCCGGGTTGGGACTTCGACGGCATAGCCGAGGCTGCCGACAAGGCATGGAACAAGGAACTGAACCGCATACGCATAGAGACGAGCGACGACAACCTGCGCCGCATCTTCTACACCGCCCTGTACCACACCATGGTGGCCCCCTCGGTGTTTAGCGACCTAAACGGCGAGTACCGCGGGGCCGACGGCGAGGTGCACCAGGGCAACTTCACCAACTACACCACGCTGTCGCTATGGGACACCTACCGTGCCGCCTGCCCGCTGATGACCTTGATACATCGCGAAAAGATGAAGGACATGGCGGAGACGTTTGTCAACATCTGCAAGCAGCAGGGCAAGCTGCCGATATGGCACCTGATGGGCAACGAGACGTACTGCATGGTGGGCAACCCGGGCATTCCGGTGCTGGCCGACATGATACTGAAGGGCTACGTAGCGGACAAGGAGGCTGCCTATGAGGCGCTGAAGACTTCGGCCATGTGCGACGACCGCGGCCTGTCGCAGCTGAAGCAGTACGGCTACATTCCTTTCGACAAGGACCCCGACAGCGAGACGGTGGCCAGGGGACTGGAATATGCGCTGGCCGATGCCTGCGTGGCCATGGTGGCCAAGCAGCTGGGCAAGGCCGACGATGAGAAATACTTTACCGAGCGAAGCAAGTCGTATAAGCACTACTTCGACCCCGTGACGGGCTTTATGCGCGGGGTGGACAGCAAGGGCAAGTTCCGCGAGCCGTTCAACCCGTTCCACGCCGTACACCGCCAAGACGACTACACCGAGGGCAATGCCTGGCAGTACACTTGGCTGGTGCCGCACGACGTGCACGGGCTGGTGGAACTGTTTGGCGGCGACGACAAGTTTGTGCAGAAGTTTGACTCGCTCTTTGTAGTGCAAGGCGATCTGGGCGAGGATGCCTCGCCCGACATCTCGGGACTGATAGGGCAGTATGCGCACGGCAACGAGCCGAGCCACCACGTGCTGTACATGTACAACTATGTGGGACAGCCTTGGAAGGGTGCCAAGCTGATACGCCAGACCATGAAGGAACTGTACTTCGACGACTACGACGGCCTGAGCGGCAACGAAGACGTGGGCCAGATGTCGGCCTGGTACATTATGTCGGCCCTGGGCTTCTACCAGGTGGAACCTGCCGGCGGCAAGTACATCATAGGTTCGCCGCTGTTCGATACGGCCACCATCGACCTGGGTGGCGGAAAGACCTTTACCGTGGTAGCCAAGGGCAACAGCAGCGACAACATCTATGTGCAGTCGGCTATGCTCAACGGCAGGCCTTACACCAAATCGTACATCAACCATGCGGACATTGTGAACGGCGGCACCCTGGAACTGGTGATGGGCGCCAAGCCGTCCGACTTTGGCACGGCACCGGCCGACCGTCCGTAACGTATCACACACATTAAACTATACATCATGAAAACAAGACTGGAAAAATACGGCGTGCTGCTGGCTGCCTGCCTGCTGGTGGGCTGCAACGCGCCCAAGCAAGAGCAAAAGGCCGAGGAAGACGGCCACAAGGCCAAGGTGGCCGAGCGTTACCTGACCCAGGTGCCGGCCGATGCCAAGACGTTCGAATCGAAGCGCACCCCCAAGGAGGAGGCGCTGTTTCAAAGCGACGTGATAGACAAGAAGATTGCCGAGGTGCAGGAGGTGCTGAAGGACAACCCCAAGCTGGCGTGGATGTTTGGCAACTGCATGCCCAACACGCTGGAATCGACGGTGCACTACCGCCAGGTGAACGGCGAGGACGACACCTTTGTATATACGGGCGACATTCCCGCCATGTGGCTGCGCGACAGCGGCGCACAGGTGTGGCCCTACGTGCAGTTTGCCAACGACGACCCGAAGGTGAAGGCCATGCTGAGGGGCGTGATACTGAGGCAGTTCCACTGCATCAACGTAGACCGCTACGCCAATGCGTTTAACGACGGGCCTACGGGTGCGGGCTGGCAAGACGACAATACCGACATGCAGGCCGAGGTGTTTGAGCGCAAGTACGAAATAGACTCGTACTGCTATCCCATCCGCCTAGCTTACGGCTACTGGAAGCAGACGGCCGATACCACCATTTTTGGTGCGCAGTGGCTGCAGGCCATACAGAACATTCTGAAGACCTTCCACGAGCAACAGCGCAAGGACGGCGACGGCCCGTACAAGTTCCTCCGCTCGTCGGACAGAGCCTACGACACCATGGCATGGGACGGCACGGGCGCACCGGTGAAGCCGGTGGGGCTGATTGTGTCGGCCTTCCGTCCGTCGGACGACGCCACCACGCTGCTGTTCCTGGTGCCGTCGAACTTTATGGCGGTGTCGAACCTGCGCAAGGCAGCCGAGATACTTACTACGGTGAACCAAAAGGCCGACCTGGCCAAGGAGTGCACCGACCTGGCCGACGAGGTGGAAAAGGCCTTGAAGGAATATGCGGTGTACAATCATCCCAAGTATGGCAAGATCTATGCCTTTGAGGTGGACGGCTTTGGCAACCAGCTGCTGATGGACGACGCCAACGTGCCGAGCCTGCTGGGCATGGGCTACCTGGGCGACGTACCCCTGAACGACCCCATCTACCAAAACACGCGCCGCTTTGTGTGGAGCGAGGACAATCCCTGGTTCTTCCGCGGCAAGGCGGGCGAGGGCATTGGCGGCCCGCACATAGGCAAAGGCATGCCCTGGCCCATGAGCATCATGATGAAGGCGTTTACGGCTACCGACGACAAGGAGATAGCCGACTGCATGCGCCTGCTGCTGACCACCGATGCCGGCACGGGCTTTATACACGAGTCGTTTAACAAGGACGACGCCACCAAATACACCCGTCCCTGGTTTGCCTGGCAGAACACGCTGTTTGGCGAGCTGGTGCTGAAACTGGTGAACGACGGCAAGGCCGACGTGCTGATACACTGCCTGGACTAATGGCCGACAGAGGCGTACAAAATGCCCGCAGGGTGAGCCCGGTGGCATGGGTGCCTACGCTGTACTTTGCCATGGGCATGCCCTTTGTGGTGCTGAACATGGTGTGCACGCTCATGTACAAGGGCATGGGCGTGAGCGATGCGCAGATTGCCTTCTGGACGTCGCTCATCATGCTGCCCTGGACGCTGAAGCCGCTGTGGAGCCCCTTCTTGGAGGTATACAAGACCAAGAAGTTTTTTGTGGTGCTCACGCAGCTGCTGTCGGGCGTGATGTTTGCCCTGGTGGCCTTTGCGCTGAACATGCCCCAGTTTTTTGCGGTGACCATAGGCATGCTGGCCGTCATAGCCTTGTCGGGCGCCACGCACGACATTGCCGCCGACGGCACCTACATGTCGGTGCTGACCAAGGACGAGCAGGCGCGCTGGATAGGCTGGCAGGGGGCGTTTTACAACATTGCCAAGATAGTGGCCACGGGCGGACTGGTGTACCTGGCGGGCGCGTTTATCAGGCAGTGGGGCGTGACCAAGGCATGGATGGTGATAATGCTCATCATTGCGGTGCTGATGGTGGCGCTGGGCATCTACCACCTGTGCATACTGCCTACCGACGGCAAGGCCAACGAGGGGGGCAAGTCCATTGGCAGCGCCCTGAAGGAGCTGTGGGAGGTGTTCAAGGAGTTCTTTACCAAGAAACACATTGTGTACTACATCTGCTTCATCATCCTGTACCGCTTTGCGGAGGGCTTTGTGATGAAGATAGTGCCGCTGTTCCTCAAGGCGCCGCGCGCCGAGCAGGGACTGGGGCTGACCGAGGAGCAGATAGGGCTGTGCTACGGCACCTTTGGCGCCCTGGCCTTTGTGATAGGCAGCATCCTGGCGGGCTACTACATTGCCCGCAAGGGACTGCAGCACTCGCTGTTCAAGCTGGCCATTGTGTTCAACCTGCCCTTTGTGGCCTATACCTTCCTGGCGCTGTACCAGCCCACGAGCCTGTGGCTGATTGGCGGCGCCATCGTGGTGGAATACTTTGGCTACGGTTTCGGCTTTGTGGGTCTCACACTGTTTATGATGCAGCAGATAGCGCCCGGAAAGCACCAGATGTCGCATTACGCCTTTGCCTCGGGCATCATGAACCTGGGGGTGATGCTGCCCGGCATGCTGAGCGGCTTTGTGAGCGACGCGCTGGGCTACCGGCACTTCTTTGTGTTTGTGCTGTTTTGCACCATACCGGCGCTGCTGATTACCTACTTTGTGCCGTTTACCTACCCCGACGAAGTGAAAAACAAAACCAATTAAACCGACATACTTATGAGCAAACTGAAAATAGTGGGACAGCCGCTGCCCGACATGCCGTGGCAGGACCGTCCGAAAGATTGTAAGAACGTGATGTGGCGCTACTCCGAAAACCCCATCATACCGCGCGACCTGCTGCCTACGAGCAACAGCATATTCAACAGTGCGGTAGTGCCCTTCGACGGGGCCTATGCGGGGGTGTTCCGCTGCGACGACACCAACCGGCGCATGGTGCTGCACGTGGGGTTCAGCCGCGACGGCATACACTGGGACATAAACCCGGAGCCGCTGCGCTTCGAGTGCGGCGACAGCGAGATAGGGGAGTGGGTGTATGGCTACGACCCGCGCGTGGCGTGCATAGAAGGGCGCTACTACGTGACCTGGTGCAACGGCTACCACGGTCCTACCATAGGGGTGGCGTGGACCGACGACTTCAAAACATTCCACCAGCTGGAGAATGCCTTCCTGCCGTATAACCGCAACGGGGTGATGTTTCCCAAGAAAATTAACGGCCGCTTTGCCATGCTGAGCCGTCCCAGCGATACGGGACACACGGCGTTTGGCGACATATTCTATAGCGAGTCGCCTGACCTGGAATACTGGGGACGCCACCGCTTTGTGATGGCGCCGGCCCCCTTTGAGGTGAGTGCCTGGCAGTGCATGAAGATTGGCGCCGGCCCCATCCCCATTGAGACCAGCGAAGGCTGGCTGCTGATTTACCACGGGGTGCTGCGCTCGTGCAACGGCTACGTGTATGCCTTTGGCAGCGCGCTGCTCGACCTCGACACGCCGTGGAAGGTGACGCACCGCTCGGGCCCGTACCTTATCTCGCCGCGCGAGATTTACGAACTGACGGGCGACGTGCCCAACGTGTGCTTCCCCTGTGCGGCCCTGCACGACCCCGACACCGGCCGGCTGGCGGTGTACTACGGCTGTGCCGACACGGTGACCTCGCTGGCATTTGGCTACATTCCCGAGATAGTGGAGTTTACCAAGCGCACCAACATCCTGTAGGGGAGCAGAAACAAGCAACAAAAGAAAAGGCGCATACTTCAAAGTATGCGTCTTTTTTATGCTTTCAACACGACCACCCGAAAGCGGGGAGCGTGCCTATAATTAGCAATGGCGATTAGCCATTCCAGCTCGACGATTTAATAGAACTCGGAATCGAAATGTTTCCACTGATTGCTCCCAGTGTAACTTGAGAGTTCAGAATCAACTCTTCGCATGCGGGTGCTTGATAATTCTTTTTCATGTGTTGCAACTTTTAAAAATGTTATACTTGTTTATATTATATTCTGTCCTTTCTCCCATCCGTTGGGAATCGGGTTTCGGGTGCAAAGGTATGTATTATTTTTTACCTGACAAAAAAAATGACCTATTTTTTTTATAAAAATCTAATTTATTGTGCTTGTTGTGGATAAAACTTGCTATTTTTTGTTTGTTTTATGCAGTCTTTTCCCTTTTTTGCCGGGTTAGGGGAAAAAGAAGGAGGGTTCCTCCGGTAGGGACCCTCCTTCGTGATGTGCCTGACTAGCAGGCACGCCTAATGTAATAAACTATTACGTTATTCTTTGTCCCACCACATGCGGCTGTTGAACTTGTCGCCGTTGGTCAGGTTGGCCACTGCACTGTTGTAGTTGGTGGAGTTGACCTGCGACTCGTCGTTAGGATAGCGGAAGCGACGGGGAATGGTACCGTCGGATGCATTCTCGCCATAGATGGCAGCATTGCTGGGAGCGGTGAGCTCGGGATAACCCGAACGGCGCCAGTTGGCAAAGGTCTCGTACTCGTCGCAGAAGCAGGTAATGTAGTACTGCGTATTGATTTGCTCGAGTGCGTTGCTGGCATCGTAAGGATTATTCTTCAGATACTTCTTGATGGCAGCGTCGGTCAGGTACTTGCTGTACAGGCTGGCAGCGCCGCTGCTCTTGTACAGCGAGAACTGCTCCATGGCAGCCCGTACGCCCTCTTCGTAGTATTCCTCGGCACTGCCGCTCACCCAGCCGCGATAGGCGGCCTCGGCCAGCAGCAGCTGTGTCTGCGCATAGGTTACGATGAAAGTAGGCGAGGTAGGCTCGGCATAGGTATAACGGTTGGGCACCGAGAAGTAGCTCTCGTAGTTGGTGCCGGCCGTGATGTAGCTGCCGTCGGCCAGGAAGCGGGAGTCGTACTTGCCAATGTAGTAGGCGCTGCTGGGACCATCGTTCCAGCCGCTGGGCAGACCCTGCTGGATGGCGGGAGTGCTGTCGCCATACTCGTAGCTGCTGCCCTGGATGTCGTTAGACGGGTGTTCGCAAACGGTGGCAATCAGCGCC
>Ga0181612_107460_pt1 | contig 11341 bp, 6 predicted proteins | sample HoacroProtozoa21_FD_119630 | JGI IMG/M metagenome (GOLD analysis project Ga0181612, IMG submission 119630) | Hoatzin crop microbial communities from Cojedes, Venezuel. Combined Assembly of Gp0051906, Gp0051904, Gp0051908
AGTATTTTTTTTTTTATTTTGAAAACTATGCTTGTATAATGCTTACATAGGAAACGTGAAGTGAGCAAGATGCCGCCTTCTGGGCAGAGTATTTTGCCAGGTGTAACAGATTACATTTTTGCTTCTGCAGTGTGCTTACACGATCTTGGTCTAGCTAGAATGCAGCATGTATTCTAAAATCTAGTTAAAACTTATTTTTCTATTACATGTACATGAGAGAGTGTCAGAAAAAAAGTCATAAAACTTGAAGCCAGATTTTTTTTTTTTTTGTCATTCTTTTAAACTTAGGACTTGGCTCTGTATATCTTTAGAGGCTGGAAAAAGCCTGTGCTGGCTCCTGAAGCTTTGTTCTGAGGAGTGAGATGGTAAACTGGTGACTAGCTCCTCTCTGTACCTAATAATTTATAATTTTAGGTGGCGTCATCATTGTAATATCTAGTAGCCTTCCGTCAGTACATGGAACAAGTTATAGTTTACTCTTAGGTTCCTGATGAGAGGACTGTCTGAAGTCAACTTCTATTTAATCTCTTGAGTCTTGCATAGGGTTTGGGGAGTTTCTTTTGTATTCTAGCAGGGCCTTTTGCCAAACTGCTGGCCCTTTGCAGAGAAGTCCATTGTACATCTTTGGTGCTTAGATAGTGCATAGACTGGACAACTTGATATTGGAGAGGAGGGACATAATGGTGGTCTTGGACAAAGTCCCTTTAGAATTAGACTGCTGTCAAAAAGGCTGTGCAAGGCTCAAGGTCAAAACAGTTGTGCTCTCTAACAAATTCTGAAGTGAAAAATTATGTATTTCATAACATCGTCTAACAATCAAGCCTGTTTTGTGGGTTTGAAGATTTAAGAAATGCCTGACGTTCTGTCATCCTGCTGCCTGGCACTCCAGTAGGCTCATCCATAGAATTGACTTGAACTAATGATCGTAAAGCAGAATGTTGACCCTACTTTGCGTCTCTGGAGGATGAGCAACTTTGCTTTAGCAATTTCAGCTTGAATGTAGCATAAAGCCTATATTACACATCATCATTTGAGAAGCATGTAGTAATAAAAATATTACCTTCAAGTCAGAAATGTGGTTTAAGAGTATGGTGATATGAATGTGATACCTTCTGCCCTGTTTCTTTCCCTTTCTCTGGATGAATTTTTCCTCAGCAAATCTTTAGCTGGTGTCTCTGTAGGAGATCCTGTCCTCCGTACCGGCAAACCCCTGTCAGTGGAACTAGGGCCTGGCATTATGGGAGCTATTTTTGATGGTATCCAGAGGCCTCTCTTGGACATCAGCACTCTGACCAAAAGTATCTATATCCCTAGAGGTGTCAACGTGTCAGCTTTGAGCCGAGATGTCAAATGGGACTTCACACCTTCCAAAAATCTACGGGTAGGTTCTGACAACCCAGTTGTTCCTCTGCCTGCCCGAGCTTGGAGCCGGAGTGGAGTGCCTATGGTTAACGCCGTATTAAGTTTGTGAAAAGGGCCACTACAAGGTGGTAGTGATGTGTGAGAGTGAGGACTGGATGAGGATCACCAAAACTTAAATCAGTGTGACTTACTGTGTGTTGCTGATGCATAGGAGAAACTTGCAAAGTTTTAATGTATTTTCAATACTGTGAAGAAGATAGTGCAATTGCACTAAGCATCAGAAGAAGCAGGGGTTACCTGAGTAAAAAAGAATAACAGCAAATGGTGAAGATAGCCTCAGAGCTGGAAAAATGTCACTGCATTAGCCCTTGGCATCTTTTTTTTTCTATTCCCCCCAGCCCTGCTGGTTAACATATGCTGTCTTTTCTCTACTCAACATGTTAAACTGAGAGGTATAAAAGAAACAAGGAAAATTCCTTGCATCGGTCAGTAATTGCTACTGTCTGAGGCTTGATAGGCCTGAACCCAGATAGTGTTGCTAGCAATGTGCTGTTAGTGTAATGAGTTATGTAAATGGGCAACTGTGTTGTAGCAATGCATTTATAAAGGGAGTAATCACAGTGCTAGGCTTACTAGCTATTGTTATTTTATACAGTTCTTTGTCAAGGTCCTTTTTTAAAACTGGACTTCTCACTTATGACTAATAGACTCGTTCTGATTTTAGGTTGGCAGCCACATCACTGGTGGAGATATTTATGGTGTGGTGAATGAAAACTCTCTTATCAAGCACAAAATCATGCTGCCCCCACGGAACAGGGGTACAGTTACATACATTGCTCCGCCGGGAAACTATGACACTTCAGTAAGTCTCCCAGACAGCAGTTGCTCGTGCCTCTTTCATAAGTTGATGTTCTCTCTCTGATCTGCACGATGCCGACTAGAAAGTGTTTCGTGCAACAGGACGTCCGAGTTAATGATTGCTCTGCTACTCTGCCTGCAGGGATTACATGATTATCTTGTACTTTCTATGTATATGGCTTCCCAATGGCACTTCAGCATACCATGCTTGCTGACCTCTGTGTGGATCTACAGTGTCTTATGAATATGTAAAATTCAGTTGCTCTTCAAAAGCATATTTTTAGTGGAAGCTTGATCTTGGACTTTTTTTCCCTTCAGTCGCATTGCAAATATGGGAAAGAGCCTTCCCTCGGGGGGGAGGTGTGATAGTGTGTTGAGGTTCTGAGAAATCTGTGGTATCCAAGACCTAGCTGTGCAGAGTAGTTGGGATGAGAATTTGCGTGCTGGACCAGTGTGCAGCCGTTTGCTTACTTCAGATGTCTGGTGCTGTCTGTTAGGATGTTGTCTTGGAGCTGGAGTTTGAAGGTGTGAAGGAGAAGTTCAGTATGGTCCAGGTCTGGCCTGTACGTCAAGTCCGTCCTGTTACTGAGAAGTTACCAGCCAATCATCCTTTATTAACTGGCCAACGGGTCCTGGATGCCCTCTTCCCGTAAGTACGACCTTTTATTTTCTAATGTGTAAGAAATCTGTCTTTTGGGGGGTAAAGCAGAGGGAGGAGACTTGAATTTTTTTTGGTTTTTTTTTTTTTAAGGGCAGACAGACCCCTAGCTTTCACTATGTATCACAGCATAATCTCAAAAAACATTTAGCTGAATTTCTCATATTTCTGTATTTGACAGGAGAACCTACTAGTGGAAAAAGGAAGAGAAGTTTAAGAAGATAGTTCTAGTGCATTAGTCTAGCAAAGAATGGACAAACATAAACTTAGCATAATCATGCCAAATCCACAGAAAGGCTAGAACGTTCAATCTTGATATCTCTGTTTAAACAAATAAGTAGGATCTCTTTCTATGGTCTTGAGGATATATTAGTTCTAAATGATTTGGGGATCACTGCTTATGAAAACTGCTGCACTTAAATGAGCATTCTGTGTTGCAGTTAAGCAGCTAACTTCCAAGACACTGAATTCAGTACTTTCGGTCCTAAAATATTGTGCTGATTATGCTTATAATGGACAACTAGGTGCAGTTGTTCTTTTCTTAGGTGTTCAAAACAGTGTAGATGTGGCACTTTGGGACATGGTTTAGCAGGCATGGTGGTGTTGGGTTGACAGTTGGACTTGATGATCTTAGAGGTCTTTTCCAACCTTAATGATGCTGTGATTCTTAGCATTTGCATTCCATTGGTGCTTCCAGCTGCGAAAACTGCTATGTATCAAGCCTGAAAGTCTAGCTGTTGTACCAAGCATAACTCGTGTACTTCAAGGGCAGTAAAAGAAACAGGTAGTTTATTCCCTCAGTCTTTTGGTTTAGTGAAATACCTCTGTCCTTCTCACACAGAGCACTGCATGTGACTCTGTCGCTCTGCTTTTAACTAGGGATTTTTATTGGAAAACATATTCTAAGATGGGAGAGAGCTGGTTTTGAGTTCCTGGCAAATCAGAGTCCTTTTTCTTTACTCAGGTGTGTACAAGGGGGCACAACAGCGATTCCTGGGGCGTTTGGTTGTGGGAAGACTGTGATCTCGCAGTCTCTCTCAAAATACTCCAACAGTGATGTCATCATTTATGTAGGCTGTGGAGAACGAGGAAATGAAATGTCTGAAGTACTGAGAGATTTCCCTGAGGTTAGTATGGAGAATTCTTGGAGGTAAAACTTCCTGGGAAGGCTTGCTGTTGTACTGGCATTGTTACTGAATAAAATGTGCTGTTGATGGAGTGACTGGAAATGATCTGCTTGCCTCCCCGCTGTAAGTTCTGTCTTAGTAACAGGAATCTCTTTTGGCTCATGGAAGAATGAGTTTGGTGGCCCCTCAGTAAATGTCTGGACTGGTTTTTGGGTGTACCTTCTAAGTTGTTTAAAATAAAGCCAAAATGAATGTCAGGGTGTAATTTAGCACAGTTATAAACAGGCTATAAGTTATAACCTTTCACTGGTAATGTCTCTGACTTTTCTAACTTAACCACACATAGCAAATGCAGCATCTGTATGTGCAGGGCGGTGACACAAACAGTTACCAGATGTTAGTTTGATATGTTAGACTTTGGAATACCTTCTGAAGGAAGTAGAAAATGCCTGTTGTTTTTTTCTTTTTAAAAAAAGGCAACAGGTTTACCAATCCTCCACCTGTGGTTGTATGTTAGTAAATTAGTAGTGGCATGGTCTTCTGTAAAATATGGGAAAGAAGGCAGATGGACTGAACTGTTAGGTTAAAACCCCACTGTCAGAAATACAGGATAAAGGCTTGGGTGTGTTGATTGATTACAAGATGAGAAAGTCGGCTTGAGGTGGCCATGAAAAAGGTTAATCCCAGGATATTCATAAGTGGAATTCTACCAAATGTCAGGATATGTATTCTGTTGTTCACCTGCTTGTCAGGCTTCACGTGGGTTATGCATGTGGTTTCATGTTCAGTTGTCAGACTAACTTGGGTTGGTGTAGGTGGGGAAAAAAGCTCTGCAATTCCTAACAGACTTATGACAGGAGGGTGAGATTTTTTTGCTCTTCCAGCCTAATAAACTGAGAGCATAATGTACTTCCTGATGCGGTGGATTTGTCATTACTCCTTTGAATGGGATCAATAGGGATTTGCCAGCTGCAGAAGATGAGATGAGGGTGAGGCATGTATGGTAGAGTTAAGCTATGTGCAATCTGGAAGGCAAACCAGCATAGGATTCTGAAATCTTGAATCTAGCCTCTGCTCTTGCTAGAGTAGCTGTGAGGAGCGTATCCTGATACAAGGCAAATAATACATTAAAAAAAGAAAAACACAAACAAAAAAACCAGAAAATAAACAAAAAAAACCTTGCTACTGTTGCCTTTTGTTTTTTTTCCTTGCATTTTAGTTAACAATGGAAGTTGATGGCAAGGTAGAAAGCATCATGAAGAGAACGGCTCTGGTAGCAAATACCTCCAACATGCCTGTGGCTGCCAGAGAAGCGTCTATCTATACTGGTAAGATTCACAGGAGGCTGGAAAAGGCTGTGTGTGTGAGCAAGCCATCGTGCTCTAGTATTTTTAGTTCCTGAGATGGTCAGTACCAAGAAACCTGCTTAGTTTCAGAAGTCAACCCTTTTGGGCCTTGCCTGCATGAAGTCCTAGTATCTTAACTGAATTTGGCTTGCTTGTATATAATTACAATCTCCAGATATTGAGTAAATTTTCTTTAGGAGGTGAACTTACTGCACCAGCTCTCATGTAGGTTTTTCTCCATCTGTCGATTTTGTCAGCTTTTGTTTGTGAATAGCTCTTTGCTGACAAGTACAGCCACTAAATGGGCAGGAATAGTACTGTCTGAGTTGGCAGGATAGTCTTCTTCCCTTTGCAGCCTCTTAAAGGTTTTTATTTTAAAAAAAAATCCCTTTTATTAACTTTTTATAAAAAGTTGACAGATAATTAAGATAAAACCATGACCTTTTCTCACTGTTGTATTCTGGTAGTTTGAAAGGGAAGGAGACATTTTACAATAAGAGGTGGCTTTGTTTCTGGCTTCAGTGAGGCAAATAGTAGCATCAGTGACATTGCCATGACTCCTCAAAGAAATACACGGGAATGGAAGATGAGCCAGAGTGGTTCATAAACAAAAATGGGGAGAGTGACAAGAAATGACCAAAAAAACAAAGCAAGGACATGATCTAGTGAAAAGAATAACTTTAAGTGTCTGTTTCTATCAAAATGTAAACTTAAATAATTTGGCTTATTTGCATCTTAGTGGCAACATACAGGCGTAAAATTCCTTTCTGAACTGTATCCTGCAGCACCCTGTTGTCTTCGTTCTAGGAATCACCCTGTCTGAGTATTTCCGGGACATGGGCTACCATGTCAGTATGATGGCAGACTCCACTTCCCGATGGGCTGAGGCCCTCAGAGAAATTTCAGGGCGACTGGCTGAAATGCCAGCTGGTGAGTAGTCTTTGCTCAGTCTAGTCTACTAAATGCATCCTTTAAACTCTGAGCCTTTGACTCAATTTCTGTGTGTTGGTGTTTGCAGACAGTGGCTATCCAGCCTACCTTGGTGCCCGTCTAGCCTCTTTCTATGAGCGAGCTGGCAGAGTGAAGTGTCTGGGAAATCCTGAGAGGGAAGGCAGCGTCAGCATTGTTGGAGCGTGAGTGTTGAGTTCCTTTGCTTTGTGTTGGCTGCAGTTCTTCCGCTGTGCTTTTGTACGTCAAAGTACCTGTTTCTCAGACAAAAAGATCTTGCTCTGCAGCAGCAGAACTAAAGATACGTGAATGAGTAGGTAGATATTCAGTCTCTGCTCACCCAAAACTACTGCTAAATTGTGCGTGGGGGCAGAAAGAATGAAGGTGGACAGGTAGTTCTGTGAGGTGTGGAATCGCAGTCGCTTGCAGCAGTTGCAGTAAACGGCTCAGGGAAGAATGTTGTTAGAGCCGTCACTGAAAAGTACGTCAAACCATGCTCGGAGCAGAAGAGAAAGGGCAGTTAGAGCAGCAGTGTGTGCACTTGGGGGCATAATGAATCATGATTCTCTTGCTTGAATAGAGTACAATTACATGGAGCAGCATATCTCAAGTTGTGGTGGGCTGTGAAATGTCCTCTAGACATACTTCTAAGCTGTATAGATTTGTATATCATGCTGTGGGCAAAGTGAATTTCCCACCCGCGTGTTTTCAGGATAGCCTCTAGCATCTGCAAGAACACCTAGAGTCCATTCTTTGCTCTGCTTAGCTATGCTGTCCACAACATAGGTACACAAATGCATTGTGCTTTTGCGGTTGAAAGATTATTAATCTCTGGGAAGGAGTATATTAGTGTGTCAAGCCCAAATGAGGTTGAAGTGGTTATTGTATAGGTGAATATCTGAACTAATTTCAAGTTGGGATATTGTTTTCTGCAAAATAAGCATCACACTGTGTTTCAAGGTGTCCTATCAGCACACTTACTGAATCTGTTCCAGTTGAGATAGGTTTGATAATCCAATCTGGAATTACTACCTGAAGCTAAAATGGCTGGAATAATACCTTGATACTGTCAATCAGTCACTGATGTAACTATATTTCATGGTATGCTCGATATTACACCTGTGTGGGTATGCATCAAACACTTTCTGCAGTGGAAGCTTGTAATCTGTTACTTACTTGAAATTGTGTTGACTTTTCTGGTTTCTGTGATCATGGAGCTGTGCAGTCATGTGTTTGGTACTTCAGTTTAAACTGTGAAAGCAATTCTAATAACTTTTTCTTATCTCTTCCTGCTCAGGGTCTCTCCTCCAGGTGGTGACTTCTCTGATCCTGTCACGTCTGCTACTCTGGGCATTGTTCAGGTACAGTCCCACGACGTTGCGGCTCCCCTGTCCACTTTGTTAGACTTGAACTGATCGTGCTTCAGTGCATTTGTGCCAGCGGCTGGGGTCTGAGAGCTTTGGTTTGACACCGGCAGCTTTGTGGCGTGCTTTGGAAAGTGTTCTGACAGTGTAAAAGGTGACCTTATGAGATTGCTCCCTCTTCCAAAGGGATCTCAAACACATCAGTTCAAAGACAAAGGTAGCGATTCCTTCCAACGCTGACTGCTCAGGAATATCTGTGTGCTCCCTGATTGCTGCCCACTGAGCTGTTCTTCAAATGTGGCTGCTCTCAGCAGAGATGGAAGGTGAATCACTCTGAATAGGTGCATTGAAACCACGAAAAAACCCTCAGAGCAGCTGACTGGCAGAAGAATGTCTTGCAACTGATTGCCCAGCCCTGTTTTGGGAAAAGGAGTTATATCTAATAGGGCACCACTTAATTAGACTCCAGTCTTGTCTTTGTTACAGCTGACTCCTCCCTCATGAGGAGTCTCAAGCTTAAAAGATGCATCATTTTTTTGAGAAGTGTATTTGAAAGTCACTCCTATAGTTAAATTAACATAAGGAAGACTTGCTTTTTCTCTCTCAGGCTTTCATTTGTGTTAGCCTTTGCCATGTTGCTTTTGCTCAAATTTGCTTTCTGTATGATTTGGTGGGTTATTTTTAGTGCCTTCAATTATTTTGGTTCGTTTTTTATTACGAGCACTGGTTCATCTTCCTGGCTTCTGACAGGTTTTCTGGGGCCTGGATAAGAAGCTGGCACAACGCAAGCACTTCCCCTCTGTCAACTGGCTGATCAGTTACAGCAAATACACACGTGCCCTGGATGAGTACTACGACAAGCATTTTACCGAGTTTGTCCCTCTCAGGACAAAGGCCAAAGAGATCCTACAGGAGGAAGAGGACCTTGCAGAGATTGTGCAGCTTGTGGGGAAGGTGAGTAACCAGCTGTGAGGAAACGTGGTATCAATGAGCCATCCTCCATTTCCTCACTGCTAGCACAGGCTTTTGGCCATGTCTTTGTCCAGACTTGATGGATACTGTGTTGTGCAAAAAAAGGGAAATGGTGACAGGGAGGTGTCAGACCCTCCTGCCTCCAGGTGTGCTTCGTTCCATCTTTCTTGCACGATGTTTGACTTCTAATGACAGATACCTTGGCTTCATGCTACTTTTCTCATGTAAATTAGACTGCCAGGCATCTAATGCTGGAGTTAAGAAACTTCATTTGCTTCAGTGTTCTAGTCCTGCTGAAATGCCCTTTGCTGAAGCTTACAATAGTACTCCATTGGAAGTAATCTTTGTAAGAGGCATGATGCAGACCGATCTTTACGGTTGAAGTCATCTGAAGGGTTTCAATTTATTAGAAACCATGTTGCCAGCCACAGAACAGAGGTGTTGGCATTTACAAGCTGGCCTGTAGAAATAGAAGTGATGTCTGCTTTTTCTAAAAACTGGTGATTACTGATTCTCTGTGGAAACCCATGACATGACATATGGCTCCATTTTACAGGCATTCTTTAATTTCCTTCATTCACCTCACTGTTTTGAGAGAAAGCTGAACTTGGACAGGAAAATTTCCCTTGAGAGCTCTCAAAAGGGACCCAGTGAAAACCCTGTGTTTCAGCTTAGCACTGTAAATATGATCATTGACAGGTGCCTAGCACATATTTGACAGTAATTTAATCCCACGATGTTCAGATGAACTATGCTGATTCACAAGGTGGTAGCAGTGTGTGGTAACATGTATTAACTACAGTTATTTGGATGAAGCTTGGTTTTGGTGCTCTCCCTATTCACTGATGTTCTGGCCCAACCAAGATGAGGCCTTTCACCAGATCTTGCCTAGCAGAGCTCTCTTCTCTAGATGTGTGTTTGAAGAAAAAGAAATGGGATTTTAGGGCCTTCTGCACTTTTCTATTTACAAAACCATGTTCTAAAAGACTAGTTTACAGAGCAGGGTGGAATCAGTTCCTTGGTGTGCGAGGGATATTGATAAGCCAGTGCTTATAATTAGGCATTATTCACATGATAAAAGTACTGGAGCTGGTGATCTTGTTCTCAAAGATGTTATCTTCAACGGTTTCTTTCAGTCTAGGCTTGGCTAACAACTGCAACTAACCTTTATAAAGGGGGATTTGTGGAAGAACAATCAGATTTATTTTTCCTTTTTAGCCCTGAATTCTGTTAGTCTCCTCGTGAAAGAAGGTTCAAACTTCCTGTCTAGAAAGCAAGTGAGGGGGGTGGGGAGTGTACTTAAAACTCAGTCTTCCCCCTTTAGCAAAAGGACAATGAAGGAAGAGTGACCTGCAGTGCCAACAGCAGCAGTGTGCAGCAGGGTTGTGGCTGTCCTGCAGAGTGTGACAGGCATTGTCATCAACTCTTTTACCTTTCTTGAATGCCAGACAGGGAAAGCCCATTGCGGTAGCTGTGGCAGCTAGTATCAGATCCTTAAGATTACTTGCTGATTTACCATGCTGAGATCTAGTTTTTCTTCCATGGATGTAGGGATTGAGGAAGGTAAAAATCATTTTATCTCCCTATGTAGGAAGGTGGTATTTTGACGTACCTCATAGCAGAGCCATGTGCCTTTTCTATGTCTGGTGGCTTTTCCATTATCTTAAAGGAAACTTCCTTTCCGTTGTTTATCATCAGGTAGACTTAAAGTAGACTTATTGGCTGTTTCACCCATCTTAATTTGGCAATCAGTAAAACTGGCTATATATATTCTATAGCAAGGAGTGAGAAATACCCAAAAGACAGACTTGTGCTGGAAGCCATCTTAAGCAGGTGTGAAGAAAACGGGTACTGAAAGATAAAGGTTCTTGGCCAGGACATACCATGTCCTCATGGACTTGAGTACTAAACTAACAGCGTACCTTGCTTTTCTAGGCTTCCTTGGCAGAAACAGATAAAATCACCTTGGAGGTTGCCAAGCTGATAAAAGATGACTTCTTGCAACAGAATGGTTATACGCCTTATGACAGGTGAGATCTTGCTGGCCACTCTGCCTTCTTGGTCCTGTGTTGTCTGGATTTAGACAGCTATTTTATTTGGAAGCGGATCAGTGCAGAAATTAGTCTTACTCACCATACACAAATGGAAGAACTGTGCTTAGGTAGACCACTGAACAGTGCATTCATGTTGTCTTACCCAAGGCATGTAGACCTTTTCCGAATGCAGTCACACCCTTTGTGACTTCTTTGTGGCTACTCCTAGACAAGCTGGCAGCTCATGACTAAGACAGGTGTACTCCTTGCTGGATAAAAAACTGGCTGGATGGCCAAGCCCAGAGAGTTGTGGTGAACAGAGTTAAATCCAGTTGGTGGCCGGTCACGAGTGGTGTTCCCCAGGCCTCAGTTTTGGGGCCAGTTCTGTTCAATATCTTCATCAATGAACTGGATGAGTGGATTGAGTGCTCCCTCAGTAAGTCTGCAGATGACACCAAGTTGGGTGGGACTGTCGATCTGCTTGAGATAGGAAGGGATCTGGACAGGCTGGCTCGATGGGCCGAGGCCAACTGTATGAGGTTCAACAAGGCCAAGTGCTGGGTCCTGCACTTGGGTCACAACAACCCCATAAAATGCTACAGGCCTGGGGACAAGTGGCTGGGAAGCTGCCCAAAGGGGAAAGACCTTGGGGTGTTGGGTGGGAGCTGGGTGA
>Ga0181612_136282_pt1 | contig 11341 bp, 14 predicted proteins | sample HoacroProtozoa21_FD_119630 | JGI IMG/M metagenome (GOLD analysis project Ga0181612, IMG submission 119630) | Hoatzin crop microbial communities from Cojedes, Venezuel. Combined Assembly of Gp0051906, Gp0051904, Gp0051908
CTGCACCAGAGCTGAATCCCCCGGCCAGGCAGCTCCCAGCGCTGGAGCTGGCACCGCTTCCCCCGGTGCTGAGCCAGTTGCTGAAGCCTGACCCCAGCCCCAGCGCGTTCCCACCTCCGTAGCTGCTCCCAGATGAGACCACGGCTGTGATGGGAAACCATGGGTGGAGGGTTAGTTTGTTTGCAATAGTAGGAAGGAATTTCAGCCTTTAGTTTCACACACTCGTGTTTTTTCTTGGACAGTCTACCACTGCCTGTATTTCACGCATCTTATTCTCTGGCTGTTCCTCCTATCCTGTAGCAGAGCTGGCCTTAGAGATCTGAGTCTGCTAGGGACAGTCTCAGTCTACAAAACCTTTCAAGTTCAGAGCTGGTCAGAGGAAAGATGTATCAGGCTCTTTGGCCTCCCCGGTCCTGCAGAGTGCTGCAAGCCCCTAAGGATGCTCTGTTTTTCTGCTGGTAACTACCAGCTGCATAGCCCATTTTCCTTGTCTTATCCTCAGTTCCATGTGCATTTAAGGAATAACTCAATGAATACTCAATCTGTTGCTGAAGAGTCAGATTACTTACAAATATTCACTGCACCAACGCCTTCTCCAGCCAGCCTGGAAGAAAGAGAGGACAGAAAAGGAAGGGCTTGTTATTTTGGACAGTTTCAAGCAACAGTTTGGCACCAGGGACACTGGATAACAGCATGGTCTGGGGTGTTAAGGTCTGATGATGGGCATGCAACAGGAATTGAAATAACACCTGTAACTGCGTGGGATAGGGGTGTGTTTTCTCTGGAACTTTCTGTGGCCCTTCCCTCTCTTGTTGGAAGGCAAATGCGAAAACATCAATGGGATTGGACATTGTTTGGTTTGCAGGAGGAGCCACCCACCTGCTCTCCTCGCCCTCCAGCAGCTTCCTGTAGGTCGCAATCTCGATGTCCAGGGCCAGCTTGACGTTCATGAGCTCCTGGTACTCGCGGAGCTGCCGGGCCAGGTCGGCCTTGGCTTTCTGCAGAGCATCTTCCAGGCCAGCCAGTTTTGCCCTGGCATCCTTGAGGGCCATCTCCCCACGCTGCTCGGCATCTGCAATGGCCGTCTGCAAACTGGTGCACTGCCAGAAGTGGAAATAGGTCTGGTGACTGCTCGGTGGGTTTGGACCCTGACTTGCGAAGGTACAGCAAGGTAGTGGAGATGGAGGTGCCCCCATGTTGGGAGGGGTCCTGTGCACTGTACCTGTTTCTTTACACTATCAATTTCCGAGTGGAGCCGCTGGATCACGCGGTTCATCTCTGAGATCTCCATCTTGGTGGTGTGGAGGTCATCCCCGTACTGGCCAGCTGTGAGCTGCAGCTCCTCATACTGAGGTGGGTGGGGAGATGAGACACCAGGGCATGGTCAGATCTGGGCAGGAGCTTGAATTCATTGGTAGAGATTGACTCTGCTCTGATACTCTCTTGAACAGGGCTTCTGTCTCTTTCTGTACTCAGTCCAAGCTCTTCCCCATGAACTTTAGCATATTTCATTCCTCCCTCTATCTCCTCATGCTCCTCTATCTCTTCTTGTCAAAATGGCATTTTCACACATCAAAGAAAGCAAACGAAATTCTATGCAAATGGACTTGATTTTATACCCTACTCCCCTATCCTTTCTGCTTGCACTCTCCAGTATAAAATAGCCTCTGCGAAATGCTAGACAAAACTTTTGCTAGCTCACCTTGTTAATTTTTGCGTCCTCACCTTGCTCTGGTACCAGGACTCTGCCTCTGCCCGGCTCCGGTTGGCGATGTCCTCGTACTGCGCTTTGACCTCTGCAATGATGCTGTTCAGGTCCAGGTTTCGGTTGTTGTCCATGGACAGGACCACGGAGGTGTCAGAGATCTGTGACTGCATCTGAGACAGCTCCTGTAAGTCAAACAAATTCATTCCCAGTCCCAGATGTTCCACTGTTGTGCTTGTGCCAGAGATGATGTGTGGTAGAGGGGTAGGGATGGGGAGGAACTGCAGCTCCGAACATCTCTTTCAGGCTGTTTCAGTCCTGTTGGTACCAGGAAAAAGGGGAAACAGCAGAACTGGGATATTTGGGAGATTCTTACTGCTTCGTAGAGGGCTCGCAGGAAGTCAATCTCATCTGTCAGTGCATCCACTTTGGTTGCCAGATCCACCTTGTTCACATAGGTGGCATCCGCATCCTGGGATCACAACAACAGAGGTAGTGAACCAAACCTTGCCTGTCTGCATCCCTGTGCAAAGACCAGTTGTCATTTAATATGAACCACTGGAGACAAACCAGAACTGAAGACTTTCTTGAGCTCTGTGCCTTTAAACAGAGCCAAGAATGAACTGGTTTCTTCCTTCCACCTTTTTCTGGGGGGAAGGGTGGGATGATATCCATAGATGTAAGCAATTTTTAACATGTCAGAAGCCACTGAATTTCCCTTTTTTTTGCCAATGCACAGAGATTTTGGACAGTGCTTGAACCAGTGGAAGTTTCTCATTGTGTCTCCTGGCGGTGGGACCACGGATGCTGTGGAGGGCAGTAATGGACACAGAAAGGCTGCAGAAGTGGCACAGCATCTACTGGAGTGACTACAAGGTGTGGATGACCCAGATAGGATCTGGTTCCTGGGGGACCAGGATTCACCTGAATTTTGGATGAGGGGCCTGAAATAAGAACGAGCTGCTGCCAAGGACTGACAGACTGGCACAGCTGGGTGTTTCTTCTTCAGGGAGGTATGACTACATGTTTGCTAAGTGCTTTCCCAGCTTGGCACTGCTGGATAAAAAGGGTTATTTACATTCAAATGTGTTTTGCCTTTAAAAAGCGTGTCCCTTCTTTGTTGTTGTGCCTCACCTTCTTGAGCAACACAAAGTCATTCTCTGCAGTCGTGTGCTTGTTGACCTCCTCTTCATACCTGTTGGGAAGGGGAGATGAGCATCCCTTTACAGCTTCCATACAGCAACCCACCCTGTCCACCATGGGCATATGGAAATTCCTCCTCCACACGTTTGCCGTAGGGTGCTTGCTGAGAGACTAAAGAGTCTGTTCCCAGGGACATTTAGCACCGATGCATAGATCTTAGGAGGAAACAACAAAAACAGCTACCTAACCACGCACATCTGTCCTTGCTAGGTCAGTGCATATATTGTACATAGCATATTAGAAGTATATCTCATTGATTATGATAGAAAGACAGCACCCTTGGGCTAGGTGGTGGGAGGAAGCCACCTCAAAAAGCCTCAGGCCTTCATTAAAGTCACATTTTATCCTCCCAGAAGCTTTCGCTATGAACGGGAGCCGGGTGCTCTCTCAATTTTCTCAGGCCAGGGGGGCCGGGTGGAGCCGTGGCTGAGCTCATTGCCGCCACGCCTGGGTTAGTCAGCAGAGCCGGGATCTCTGACGCCAGGTCCTGCGGTGGCTTCAGGAGGGCTGGGGGTGGGCAGGTAGCAGGGAGGATGATGGCCAGGGCAAGGAGATCCGAGGTCTGGATCAGCAGTAGCACACAGTCCCACTCTTGGGAAAGGATCCAACCCTTATCCAACCCTTAAAATAATTTCTGCTAAATAAAGTCCTAGCCTGTATATAGGTTTGTGGGTCTCTAAGCATTTAGCCACATAGACAAGGAAAACTAATTTGGCCTGTGTCTAATTTCTAATTGCCCTATGGATTAGTATTTGACTCAAAAGAGCAAAGCATTAGGAAGAATACTTTGGGATCCACAAAGTTTAAAATAAATAAAGGCGAGAAGAATGAATTCCTAGGAAATAAGGACAGAAGCAGTGGCGTCCATTGCCAGGCATAGGCATTGGTGCCACAATGCAAGATGATGGTCCCTCCCCTCAAGGTGTACGATGTGACTGAGCTTTTGCCCAAAGCCTCCCTGATCTGGAGCCAGAAGGAAAATTTGCTGCTTTGTCGGATGCAGGCACAGTACTGAAGTCTGAACCTCTTCTGTGATGTGACCTTCGGTTGTCAAAGGATTTCTTGTCTGAAGTCATGGTGTGCCCAAGGGTCTTAGCTGAGCAATCTCTGTCGCTGCTTTGCTGCTGCAGATTGTGCTAACGTTAGACATTGCTTTTCAAAATTTAAAATTGCTTTCACCATGGACCTGTGATGAAAACAGAAGGAAACTCCCTGACCCAGTTAATCCACAGCATGGTTGTTCTTACAGCTGAGATTCAACTCTGCTCAGCTACTGAGGTCTTAGATGGCTAAACTGGCACAGTGCAGATATTTTTTTTTTCTCTATTAAACTTTTCTTTTCTAGTAGCACGGAGAACCATAAAGTAGAAGTCTCAAAGTAGACCGTGGATGATGATTTCTCTTCCCCAAGGCAGTCGTTTCTCTTCCGATGCTGCTTTTGGGCCGGAGGCACTGTTGGTAAAGGTGGCAGAAAGTGTCAGACGTGTGATCTCCCAAGAAAGGGAGAGCAGAGGGGTTTTGGCAGAACTCGCGTGTCCTTGTTTTGAATTGCAGCCTCCTCCTAGCTCTCATCTCTTGTTTTTCTGGTTCCAAACTGACAATTTAAGCTCCTTACTTATTCATGTCCATTAAGCAGTGTATCCCTCGTGGGCATGGTAGCAGACATTAACGCTTGATAGATGTTTTTCAAAAGTGCAAAGAGTGGATGAGAGAGAACACCTCCTCCTAAGAGCCTAAAGAGTTAATGAGCTTAGCTGAAACCCTGCCTAATATTTTACTGACTTAGCATGGTGTAGAAGCTAACTCCTGGCTTTCAGAACTGCTAAAACTATCCAATACATTGATATTAAGGGACATTATACTAATTAAAAAAAGAAAAAGAAAGAAAAAAAACTAATGAAGAAGAACACTTTAGCATACACTTAAAATTAAGCTTTCTTCTTAGACATTTTTTCTCTCCTGGAAAGGAACCCGCATCAGCAAGAAATGTGAGTGTTCAGAGTGCTCAATGGTCTTATAAAGATTCAGGTTTCATCCTGGTCTGTGTTCAAATGACTACACAGGAGCTGAAACCATTTGGAAAGCTTAAGATTCTGGACAGGCTAAGCTTTTGAGAAGCTACTCCTGAACTCATAGGAGTGTCTGATCGTCCGAGCCTTTAAAAAAGTTCACCTGTCCCTGCAAAAAAATGCATGTGTCTTGCATGGGTAGAGTCCTGCTGCTGACATTCATGCAGCAGCGAAAGCCAGGGGAACCAAGTCACTTCAGTCGTTTCTGAGGTCTCAGAATTTTGGGATTGCCTTGTGTCTTTTAACTCATCCAGGAAAAAGATTGAAGAAAAACTGGACAGGTTTCTTTTTATGTGTGTTGCTTACCTACTCTTGAAGTCTTCAACAGCATCCTGCATAGCCTTCAGCTCTGAGCTGAGCCGCAGCCTGTCCTCTCCTAGAGCCTCGAGCTGTCTCCTCATGTTACCGATGTATGTGTCAAACATAGGTGCAAGGTTATTTTTCACAATTTTTTGTTCTTTCAAGAGGCTCCATTTCATCTCCAGTACTTTATTTTGTTGCTCCAGGAACCGCACCTGAAACCCATCAGAACAATTTAAATCGTTTGGGATCATCAGCTTAAAACCTGCCTAATTTTTCATGAGATTGGGCTTTAATGTCAGGGGGCTTGGGTTTTGTTTTATGTAATTTGAAGTGGGATTTAGATGGGCATGACCTAAGATCATTGGTAGGAAGATCTGGAAACCAGGAGCAACACTCAACTACAAAGAAACCAGGAAAAATGATTTGCACCATATCCAGACCATCTATAGAGCTCTGACAAAACAAAGCTGTATTTATGGAGATAACAAGCTGAACAAAATCCTTAACTCTGTGCCCTAAGCATTTAGAACTAAACTTATAATGCTGAGAGCAATCCTGATCCTACTCTACAGGCAAAGACAAACATGTCAGGCTGGATGAAGTGGAACGCATCTTACCTTGTCGATGAAGGAGGCAAATTTGTTGTTGAGGGATTTGATCTGATCCTTCTCCTCCTGCCGCACTCTCTGCATGTTGGGGTCAATCTCCAAGTTAAGAGGTACCAAGAGGTTTTGGTTGACCATGACCTCCTGAATACCTCCAGGGCCACATCCTCCTCCGAACCCAAACCCAGCTCCACCAACTCTATATGCAAGCCCGCCATGACCTGACACATAGCTGTATCCCGGTCTAGGAGAACAATGCCCTCCACTCATGGAAATCCTCTTGCTTGCCCCAAGATTGTGAAGGCTCCTGCTGCCAAAAGCACCGCTGATCCATCCTGTGCCTCCGCCACTGCTGCGGGACATGGACATGGAGCTGAAACCACTTCGGCTAACAGGCATGGTGGCAGAAGGAGCACTGAAACTCTTAATGAGTTCTCCTGGCCTAATGCCGACTGACGTCTGTGCAATCGTTCACTGGTGGCAAGAGCAGGGGGCAATGACGTGAGATGGCAGATGAGTAGAAGTCTTTGGGAGTTTGGATAAGGAGTCCCCTCTGCCTTTTATCCTGTTGGAGAGCTGGGCTTGTCCACAGAGGACGGCGGCTCAGCTGGCTGAGCAAATCAGTTTGGTATGCTGGCACATGGCCATCTTTCCCAATCCGTTAATCACCAGTCTTGCTAATGCGGTGGGCTGGCAACCATCAGGCTCGTAAAGCTAACCAAATTTTCTAACCTGTGTTTTTCAGAGCAGGGATTACTGGTGGGAAAAAAACCCACATGTATGTCTGGAAGGTCCCTTTGAGCTTTCTTTTAACTTTGTTAATGGCATCAGTGCCCGTTTAGTTTCAAGCTGATGGGACTGAAGTTGCCACAAGAAGGAATCTAGAGATATTGAAAATGCCAATTTGAGTGCTTTGCTAAAGAAAAATGGACTTTGCTCCCCAGCTGCCAGCTGCCTTGGAGTAGGAGTGACCTGTCCTGATCTTTCACAGGATTTAGGCACAAGTTAGATGTCTTGGTCTGTGCTCCTCATCTTTACAGGCAGCACTTCATCTGCGCAGAGGTACTTCTGGCAAAGTAGATAATTTGGGAGGCACCTGGGCCCCTTTGTTGGCTACAAAGGGAGCCTGGATGCTCTGCTTAGCTGAAATGCTGAATAATGGGATAGCTAAAAGTTACACGGTCCCCCAGAGAGAAAACAGCCTAACTTGTAAACGTCGAGGTCATCAGATGCCTGTTTTGATGCTGAACGGTGTTTAAACCAAATGCCAGTTTTGCTGGTGTCAGTGGAAATACGGTCCGGAGATGCCAGGCAAAGATGGGCAGGTGAAGACGACAAGCCATGTCCTTTCCAGTAGTGTGTTACTGTGCTTAGATTGAGAGCATTAGTGACAAGCTGGGGTTTATTATGTCACCTTCTCTTTAGGCTAGGAGTCGGCATGCACTTAATGTGCACCACGTTTGCCTCTAGTGCTTTAGTCACTCGGCAGGGTCGCGTCGGAGGCTAACCCAGAACAATCTGCTCTGGTAATCTCAGCACAGGATCGGTTTTTTCTTAAAATGAGCTTTGGTGCTTTTGTAGTTGGTCTCTTCTTTCTGCTGTTCAGCAGACCAGAGAGGGGGAACTGAACTTTCCTTACCCTCAGGGTCTTCAGCTGTCTCGCAGCCTATGTCTGCGGACATTCTTCTTCCCAAAGAGGGAGAGTCTGGGGGTTTAGTGGGTCTTTTCCATTTCTCATTATGGTAATGGCAGTGACAGCATTTTGTTAGCCCCCTGGAGCTGGTGCATGTACAGAACAGCATGAGCTGAAATACTTGCTTTCTTGGGAAGAACTAGATTTACATCCCTCCATGACTCATCATGTAAAACCTTAAAAGATTACACAGGTTTGGGCGCGATCAAGGTGGCATGAAAATGCTGAGATGTCGTAATGTAGAAATTAAGCAGAAGAATGTTTTCTCTAGTGCTTGCTAGGAAGAGTAGATATTTTCCCATCCTGTGGAAGATACTGATGCTAATAAACTTTGCTCACACAAATGGGAATGGAACATTCAGCTACTCTATTCCTGTTGGATAGAAGAGGTGACCACGGAGTTGCAGTAGTATGCAGAGGAATTAAGGGTCTCAACCCTTGTGTGTACAACTTTTGTTTACCTTCAGCTCTACTCTGCTATGTCAGCCATTCTTTTCCGAAAGGTCCTATGAAGTAATTGGAATTAAAAGGAGGATGTGACAGAATTAATTCCACGTGACTTTTATTAGACAAACACTGGGAAATGAGGGTTTCAGAGAGTCGAAGAGCAAACAGGCGCATGACATGTTTCATATAAATAAGGACAGACAGGTTGGACTTCCAAATCTTTTGCAAGTAACATGGTAAGGATTGCATGCAATACGAGAGGGCACACGCTAGCTGACAGTGCCGATGTCTGACTTCAGTAGCATCTCCTGGTTGAAGAGGTGGTGGAGACGTACTTCACGCTGGAATTGCTTCCACCGACCACACATGACCCAGCTGTGCCTTGTGCACTTCCAGAGTTGAAGCCCATTCCTCCAGCACAGACCCCACCTCCAACACCACTGCTGCCTCCAAAGCTGAGACAGTTTCCGCTTCCATATCCTGTTCCTACAGTGGTTCTGGTCACAGCTGCAAGAGGAAGACACCCTCTTTAGAGGCATCCACAAACAGGGGGCTCTGACTGGTGGGAAGACCAATGTAAAAGTTGCCAAACTATCTTTAAAAGTTACTTACAGATATTCACTGCGCCGGCACCTTCTCCAGAGAGCCTGTTAGGGAGCAAAATGAGCTGGTAAGAACTCAAGGGCAACACGTGAACAGGAGCTGGTTGAAAAGGCAAGAGAATTTTCCTTGGAATATTTTTGGTGGAAGTTGGAAAGTTGGTGCAAAAGGCTACCATCTTTCCAAAAAGCTCATCTTCATGGGCATTTGCTTGCTGTTAAACAGGTTGCAGGTCCTCTGAACACAGGAAGTCTAAATCTGACAAGAGTCCGCAACTCCACTGCACCTCTGGCAATGGGATATAAAATTGCACCCACCTGCACTCCTCGCCCTCCAGCAGCTTCCTGTAGGTCGCAATCTCGATGTCCAGGGCCAACTTGACGTTCATGAGCTCCTGGTACTCACGGAGCTGCTGGGCCAGGTCTGTCTTGGCCTTCTGCAGGGCGGCCTCCAGCTCAGCCAGTTTTGCCCTGGCATCCTTGACAGCCATCTCCCCACGCTGCTCAGCATCTGCAATGGCTGTCTGCAAACTTGCACACTGAGGAGGAAAAATACTGATTGCATCCATTGTCTAGAGCATAGACCAGTTCTTTGTACCCTGAGGTCGTGATGCCTGGTCTAGATGCAGAAGACTTTGGGTTAACATCTATGGGTGTGATCTTAGCCATCATTGAATTGATCCATGTTCTGAGCCAGGTCACAACCTAGATTTAATCTAACTCCACACTCCTCAACATCTCCTCAGCTTTACTCATATTGCATTGTTACTCTTAGTGATGTTACTGCACTGAGATAGTTGCTGTCACATTCATTCCTGATCCAGCAGAACTTGCTGAGATGCAGTTGTTTTTGTTCCCTGGAGCTGGCTGGACAACCAAGAGGTCAGACAACCAAGAAGTCAGACAACCAAGAGGCTGGACCACAGCAAGGGTTAAGTCTTACGCATTTACACTGTTTCTTTACCTGTTTCTTCACGCTGTCGATTTCAGACCGCAGCCGCTGGACGTGGCGGTTGAGCTCGGAGATCTCCTGCTTGGTGGTACGGAGGTCATCCCCATGCCTGCCTGCCGTAGCCTGCAGCTCTTCGTACTGTCACAGAGAGAGGAACAACCAGTCAAGGTAAAATATATTGGGTTCAGAGCCAAGCAGAATGTGGGTATGCGGGTGTTTGCACTCAGAAGTAAGCGTATGTTCTCAATCCCAAATTAGCACTTCCAAACTTTATACCATTATTAAATCTGAAGACATCCTGTCTTACAAAAATCACGGTGGGACCCACCTCCTCCCCGTGGAGATTTGGGGGAGGGAATGTGGTTTTCCTATTGCAAAAGCCTTTCTAGGCACTCACCCTGGACTGGTACCAAGACTCAGCCTCTGCCCGGCTCCGGTTGGCGATGTCCTCGTACTGCGCTTTGACTTCTGCGATGATGCTGTCCATGTCCAGGCTGCGGTTGTTGTCCATGGTCAGGATGACAGAGGTGTCAGAGATCTGGGTTTGCATCTGAGACAGCTCCTGCAAAAGCAGCGGGCATTTTGGTGAGTCACAGGCTGAGACGTGAATGTTGCTCAGAGGGAGAAAGTCCCCCAAGTTAGAGGGCAGACCTGGGTGGACAAAGTGATTTTTCCCAGACAGTTTCAGGCAGGGTTAAGACAGCAGGTGAAATGGAATAAGTACTGAATTATTTAGTGCAACAGAGTGGAAAATAATCAGTCCTGAGCCTCTGAAGTGGGAAAGTAAGGCAAGGATGCTGGAAAATGGGAGAAGGATGTAAATACTGGTGCTTACAGCTTCATAGAGGGCTCTGAGGAAATCTATCTCCTCCAAAAGGGAGTCCAGCCTGGCTTGAAGCTCTGTCTTGTTTGTGTAGGCAGCATCCACCTCCTAGAAGAGGAAATGCATCACAAAGATGAAGTGATTTTCAGAGAAGCAGAGGAAAAGCTGGGGAATGTGTTTCTTGCTACGCTTGTGCAGGGCTGGGGGCCACAGCGTGCATGCACCCACCTTCTTCAGGATCACAAATTCATTCTCGACAGCTGTGTGCTTGTGGATCTCCTCTTCATATCTGCAGAATGGAAACCAAGGGTTGGTCTAGGCTTGTACAAAAGTCATTCCTATTCTCAGGACCAACCTCTTTGTACCTTGGTCTCTTAGCCCGGTAATTTTCTGCTTGTGGCTTTCAGCCATGGGGAACTGAGGCTGAATATGTCTCATATTAAACTTAACCTTGGCCTTACTCAGAAGATAATAGCAGCAAAAAGGCCACCTTTCCTTGTTTGATTGCACAGATGCAACAGAGGACTGGCATCTGTCACAGCCCACCCTGCTCTCCAGGCAGACCACAAATGGTTAGACTCACTTGTTCTTAAAGTCCTCAGCAAGGCTTTGCACCTTGTTCAGCTCCCCTCCTAAGTTCTCCTTGTCTGTCAGCAAGCTGTTCAGCTGTCTCCTGAGGTTGTTGATGTAGGTCTCGAAGAGCGGTTCAATGTCATTTCTGACAGTTTTGTTGCCCTGTTCTTGCAGAAGGGCCCACTTGGTCTCCAGGACCTTGTTTTGTTGTTCAAGGAATCGGACCTGGATAGAGAAGGGAGGTATTTCAGAAACAGTGATTTCAGGGTGGTTTTGCTTAGAGAGGCAAGGTACAATCCTGCAATGATTCGCTTGCTGAGAGGTGGGAGCTCTCAACACTCGAGGAGCAGCTGACATTTTGTACAGGCA
>Ga0181612_114768_pt1 | contig 11340 bp, 6 predicted proteins | sample HoacroProtozoa21_FD_119630 | JGI IMG/M metagenome (GOLD analysis project Ga0181612, IMG submission 119630) | Hoatzin crop microbial communities from Cojedes, Venezuel. Combined Assembly of Gp0051906, Gp0051904, Gp0051908
AAAAGAGTCTGGCCCCATCCTCCTGACACCCACCTTAAGATATTTGTAAGCATTTATTAGGTCCCCTAATAGGTTGCTAGTGAGAGACAGGTAGGCTAATATCTTGCATACTTTTATGGCAGTCCTCAGACAGTACACGTTACCAAGAAACAAAGAACTTGTTCAAAGAATTTACCAAACAGAACAGATACATATCTATTGATTTACTTCCTCAGAGGTTATGAAAGTATTGATAGCTGAATACAGACTGGCTGGAGAAAGTTTCAGCACCTCGCAACATTCGTACTGGATTTATTCCAGGAGTATAATTACTGCTTGTTAATAATATGCCTTATTATCTCAGTGTATTTAAAAAAAAAAATAAAATCTAATTCTGGAAAATGTCCCCCACAAAATATTAAGTCAGATGATCAAATTTGCTCTGCATTTTCCCCTTACTTGATGAACATAATCATGCTCCTTTCAAAGAAAAAATAGGTAACTGTGATACCACAGTCCGACCTTGTCAATAGAGGGACAGGTTTCTCAGCAGGGAGAGGGCTGGGATGCAAAATGAGATTAAAAGAGGAAGCTGCAATGGTTCTTTCATGAAGAGGATCTGAAATTTGCAAGGAAACAACTGTCACTGTGCTGAAATTGCCTGGCACAGATGTGTCACTTAGAAAACACAGAGGATGGAAAGAGTAGAAGGGCTCCACAAAACATAAAACAACAACAAAAAAAATCTTGTCATTTCTTTCTGTGCAAAAAGGCAGCGGCCACTGGGTAGTCAAAAGAAAATTTTGTTAATCCTCTCCGTACTGCATTATCACATGTAAGGGCTTTACTTGCAGAAGGGCCTTTTATAGCACTCCTGCACTGTGCTCCTGCTGGGTATGAGGATCTCTCCTCCACCAAGCCAAGCCAGAGGAACTCTTGGCTTTTCTATGACGCAAGATCTCATCCTCTGTTTGACGGTGCCTAGGGACCATTGGATCTTTAGTGCTCTCATAGTGCGAACAACAGCCTGATCTTCATTTTGTTATTTTCTTTCTCCTCCCTCTTCATCATGGTCTTTCTTTTTCCCCCACTTCTCGTATGCATATTTTTATTGCCTGAGCTCTACTAAGTGTTCACCCGGATTTTCAACGTTCCTGTTTTGTTTCTTCTCCTTTCTCCCTGAACAACCCAACTCTTCTTTATTGTTTTAATGTCTTTGTTTCCCGAAACACCCAGAGCCCCTACATTAAGGAGCTCCAACATATTTGTAAAAAGGAAGCAACATCACAAGCAATTCTCTGCTGAAACTAATAAAGGTTCCTTATGGACAAAAGGAGATGGGGGTGGGGAATCACATCTTCAGAAGAAAATTTTTTGTAATTCATAAGGCAGTTTTATGGGCAACATTATAATTTAATAGTAATACCGGATAGCTATATAAAATATAGTATCATATATTAAAACCTCTTATTAGCTAGGGCGATTTACTAACTGAAAAAAGCTGATTGCTACAGATGAACCATCAACAACAAGCATCAAGATTTTGTTGCTCTGCTGCTGTCAGCTGTGGATAGAAGGGGCATTGGCTGTAAAATGGACCACACGCAGGCGCCTTTCAAACCGTCAGTTTCACGCCACTGGGAGAACTCGCTTCCCTCTAACTTTTTTCCTGTTTGTTCGGATAAAAGAAAATACATCTCTGCTTTAGTAAGCCACGCTCTGGAAATAATGAATTTCAGAGACAAGTGAGAGCTTAAAAATCCCTCTTCATTCCTCTAACTTTCAAAACAGACTCATCAAGTTCAGCAGAATTGCCTCTGTGCTTAAAATATCTGTACACGTGTTTATAGAGCTAAACTCTGTAATGCTTTCAGGATAATCAAAATTGACTTATAGCAAATCTTTTCTACACTTTTTTAACATTCTGACTTCCCAGGAAAAGTGCTAAGTGAAACAACAATGCCCAAACGGCAACAAGCACAAATTCACCACTATAAAGTGATACAAATGATTAAAATAAAACAGTTCAATTAAGGGCATACGAAATAGTGAACACATAAAAATAAATGAGGAAAGAATTGCCCTGGAAACAAAGTTATTTCAGTTACAGTTTATTTTGGCCTCTTTATGATGCATATACATTGTAAACAAAAAAAACAAAAAAAACCCTTGCAAATTGCCAGCTAAAGAAAGTTGTATCACAGGATTTTTTACATCCCTACTAAGTGACCAAACCCACATGTTTATAACACAGCACCGTTCTGTTAATTTCAAATAAAAGTTTCATTAAAATAATAATGATAATGTTCTAATTGCAGTTCATTGGTGAATCTTTTGAAATATAACGTCAATATTAAATAGTCTTCTACTAAAACAATAAACATCTTTGTAAGTATATTTTGTACACAAACCTGAAAGCCCACTTCAAGGTCTATTTCCTATTTATTTTCTAGTATTCAGAAGTGTGCTTTCTGGGCTGAATCCAAGATGGCAAGAGCTGTCAACGGGCATATTTCAACTAAGTTTGTGGCACTTTAAATGAGATCCCGTGCCTCTTGGTGCATGTTCAAATTCATATCTCTATGCCTGGACACCTCACTTGTGAATAGAGGCCAGAAATATCTTTTCTTCATTACTACCTGGCGGAATTTCTCCTGCTCCACTCAAATGCAGACCTGACCACAGCAATCCATCCCACTGACACTTCCATAATGTTTCCCACTAACGGCAGATAAGGGAAGCTACAGCTTGTAAAACATAGAATCATAGGTTGGAAAAGACCTCTAAGATCATCAAGTCCAACCATCACCCCAAAACCACCATGCCCACTAAACCATGTCCCGAAGTTCCCTGTGTTTCCAAATTGGAGCTAGTGGATACAGAGTAAGTAAAAAATATGTATTATATGTATGTATTTTATATATATTTTAAAATCACCTTTGTGTTGCATGCTTTAAATTTTTTCTGTAACGAGTAGAAAATTAGGGTCTGACTCTCCTATAAGAAATTGCCCTCACACAGTACTAAACCCAATGTTGATCACATTGATAAAAGAGCTTAAAATACCTAACCTCAAGCTCTTTTGCTGTGGCACTTCTACTGAAGACAGCCAGAAAAATCCGAGTGCAGAATTCCCTTCTTTAAGAAGCAACACAAGGTACTTATTTGCCACAACAGAAGCCTTAATCTCATAAATGGAAAGTTCACTTCCTTCCCCAACTGATCTCTTTGTGTGGAAACACGCTCAGTGCGTGATGGTTTCTGCATAGGCGGCAGCAAGCATGGCCCGAAAGCAGAGTGCCTTGTGTATGCACCGTCCAGACGAACACGCTAAAGACATATGTGCAGACAGACCTCATCTGTTCCGAATGCACATGAGGAAGCTGCAGTCTGAACTCCAGCCATAAATCACATGTAGAGCAACACTATTCTATGTTAAGCCCCTTGAATCTAAGCCAGCACAGAAAAGAAATCCAGAGCTCTCTTTTAACCACAGACATAAATGTGTTCATGCCAGCCAGCCCAAACGAGTAACTGGCAGTCAACAGCCTACAACAGCTGACATCTCTTTCTCTCTCGCTTCTTAAGTGGTTTGCAAAGATATACTCATGGGCAAGCCATTGCAACAAGCCAGGCTGCACCAAACGGAAACAGGTACAACTATAGCAAGATCCATCTTCAAAGGAAACACTTGTAGTCATGAAAAAACCCAATGGAAATGGGCACTCGTGACCAGTGTCCATGAGGACTCCAAAGAGCATCCACCAAACGAAGACTCTCTGGGTGAAGAGCGGGCAAAGCTGGAAAGCAGAGCGAAGGGTGAGACAAGATAGAAGCTCCCTCTCTCTCTCTGCCAAGCCCTCTACTTGTTTTAACAAATGAGCCATTAGCATCTCCAAATTATCTGGCCTGAGTGACAGCCAGCTCCCTTTCATCCAAGCCCAAGCCCCAGCCAAACATTAGGAAATTACCAGCTGGGTCCAGCGCGAAGGCAGCAGGCCTGCATATCATCAGCACCATGGCATCAATGAACCTCAAGCTGCACTCTCCTTCACCACCTTTATCTATACATTAAATGCACATGGTCATGGAAAGGAATCTACTTACCTGAATCGCTCACTACAAAGCCTGGAGGTAAATTATTACCCACTGGGATTTCTCTGATGAGCTGGGAAGCAGAAGGAAACAGAGATTCTTAACTATAATTCCAGGTACCCTTGCAAGAACTGTACAAGCACACTGAAGGAGAGATCTGCACTACCCCTTGAATTATCATGAACATTCATGTGGTCTTTTCTAAGAGAAGTCCACAAAATAGGCCAGAACGGTCTCTACGGCTGCCCTGTGCACAGGTGTGAACTTGTCTAACACAGAACAAAGAAATGAAACTTCCCAAATACTGACGAATATCTCACTGTCACTTCTTAATCTCTTTGTCCCAGAGAGATAGAGACAGGTCTATTAATCCCAATGGTACATTAGTTTACTTATTAACTAAGTGATGGTAATAACCAATGAGGTATATAAGCAATTCTTTTTCCAAACACCAAAAAAACTGAATATGAATTTTGATCTTTCTGCACTTCTTAAGCTTCTGCTCACTTAGACAGCCTTTTAGTTAGGTATCTTGGTAAGACCTCATAGACATTAAACGTGGTGACTTCTTACATTTCAGAAAGAGAAAATAATGGACACATTCATATGCAGTGCAGTATTCCAACAGCGAACCTCAGATTTTCCAAGTTACAAGGCAGTCGACATTACTTAGCTGTAAAGTGGTATACCTTTTATGACACTGCAGACTGCACAGGACCCAGGGCAAAAAAAGCCCTCACATTAAAAACAATCAGATTAGCATAATTAGAGCAGAAAGCAAAGCTGCAGGAACATTTGGGGAGCTTTTAATATTTTTTTTTTCTTTAAAGCATTTCAACTCCTCCAGCCAAAGTAAACACATCCCAGATTAGTTCTCAGAAGTGCCCTCAGCCAAAAATTAAGTTATTGTAAATTGGGGAATGATACTGGGAGCTAAGCTAAGCTTTAATGGCCTCCATGGCACATAATTGATGTGGGGGGCTCAGAACACAAACTGAAACAAGCGCCTAATAAAGACATTCAAAATATGGTAAACTAGTAGAATACCACTACTGCATACCCATTCTACTGCCATTGTGGAATTAAGAATTAATTTTGCTAGTGTTCACTCACACAATTCCTGTTGCAGAAAAGACCCCACACAAAACACAGCGCCCCTTGAACCCACTCAACTCCCTCCCTGTTGCTGAACCAACACAGAAGCGCAGCGTGCCAGCGTCACAGGATACTCGTCACAGACAGGCAGCGTCCTGTCGTCTACAGACGGTCAAAAAATTACAAGTCCCAGCCGCTGAAAAACAGTGGCTTCTTTACAGAGAGATTTACAGGAGGGGAAAACAGGAAAAAGCTCTCTCAAATTCATTTTACTTTGAAACAAAGCTTAATATTTCATTTCTTAATATTGATTCTTAAAAAGATTTTCCAGTTCTGCATCTTAACAATGCACTAGGATTGCTGTGCAGGACTAGACTCATATCTCACTGTCAGAAATCCAACAACAATGGAAAATACACAGATGAAGCAGTTAAAGAATAATCCATCTACTTGAAGCTAACAGGAAACTGCTTTTAGATGTTACACCCTCAGGCGGAGTCCAAGCCTGATCCTGGTAGCTCTCTGATATCGGGGCACCCCTGTCCCCCAGCCCATCCATCCTGGGTCCTGGACGTCACCTGAGCGAGCTACCCCTGAGCACGGCACAGGCTGACAGCATCAGCCTCCTGCTGCCTTTTTCACACTCCTACGCTTGTCCCAGGCCAGTGGAAAAGATGAGCCTGATTTCCAGAAAGGTCCTGCTCTGCCTCTGACTAGGACAGCCGAAACTCCTATCAGATATAAAGTACATGGCAGAAAAAGCGCTCACGCAGCTCCAGTTACGTGAGAATGGCCTTCAAAGTGTAAGATGTATCCCAGAGGCAATTTTCTGCACCTTAAATTAAGATAGTTGAACCTATACCTACCTCCTAGCTGCCTACATTCATCAAAGAGTTCTGGATCAGCAGTGTTTGTTTTCTGACCGATTCATTTTCCTTATCATTTTCTCTAATGAATTCTAAATTACTCAGAAATAACCTTGAGTTGATTTAACGCCTGCTAGCAAATACAAAGGAGGTCAGACGCTTTAGAGGAAAGAGCTAGCAGAGAGTTTGAACTTGTGGACACAAGCTGCTTGCTGTCTGTCTCAGGGAGGTGCCCCAGACACTGGGCCCTACAAATGTTGCTAACTTGTAGTTAAACAATTTCCAGTTCCTGTATCTGATATTACTTAGGAGGAACAGAAAGACAGGCAAGAAGCATGGAAGGCCTGTGCTTTGATCACACGCTAACAGCATTATGCTCCGTGAGCTTCATGCACTGAAGTAATGCTTATTCTGTGTTTTATGCAGTGATTGTATGAATTAATTGTTAATCTTCTATGATTACCGCCCAGTGCATTTATATTTAGTGAACAATGTTCTTCAATAAAATGTTGGTAGTTAAATGATCAAAAGTGTAATTTGCTTAACTTATGATAAAGTTCCTAATGAGCTTCTTTTAAAAAATTCCAACTCACCGCAACATGAAATACATGCACAGTACTGATCCCTCTGTAGAGTTACACCCAAATTCTTAACTGTACACCCAGCAAAGGTACCCCTTTTTTTCACGTATTCCCCTCTGAAGTGCACCTTTGAGTCCACTCAAAAGGTAAGTTACCTCTATGGACTGAAACGAATCGGGGACATGTCTTTCCTTACTCCTCCTCAAAACGGAGTCATCATCTCTTCCACTGAAGTTGGCAGACCTAAAGCACCTGAACATGACCATATCATTCTTCAGCCCTTAAAGTCACTCTCCAAAGTTGCCAATCAAGTTTACAGGAATGCAGTCACTTCATTCCTCAGGTCCGAGCTGTCTTCTCTATACCTTCAGAGATTGCCAGAAAGCCCGAATTAGATGCAGTCGCTCCGTTTTCTTTCTTGCTTCTACTTGCATCAAGCCCCGGACAGCATTTGTTCTAGACTCCCACCTGTTCCCTTTCTCAACACAGTTGAAGGTCAATCATTAGCTACCTCAGTTGTATACACAGTCCATCTATTTCTAAATTATTGCACAGCAGGTATATAGCTCACACATCTCAGCATGCTAAGACAAAAACTTATACCTACAGATACAGACCTGCAAAGGAAGGACCCTCTTCATTTAAAGGAAAATTGCGTGACGTATGTTTCTAGAGTAGGTGGCCTTGTTAAACACTTTAAAAAGTTACCTGGGATAAATTCAGGCTACTCTTTCTCAAGATGCAAATTACCTCATTTTCTCAGCAACATCAAAGACATCAGGAGTATCTAGGACGCATAACAGTTTTGGTCATGTAGTTTACTAGACATCTTAGAAACTGACACATATGACAGTTTAAAAAAAAGAACAAGAAAAATATGAAGGCTGTGATGACATCCTCACACACAGAGATTCTTAGTAAATACACTGCCTCTTTCGCTACTTCCTCTACTTCCAAAAAAATGGCAGTCTAGATTTTCATGCCCTGTTGGCTCTGCTGCACGCTGCAGATACACAAGCAGGTGATTGATGGGGTTTACACTGTGGAAGCCCTACTTGTTGGCACACGCACACTAGAGAAAGGATTCCAGATCTCTGAGCCACAGCAGGAACTAACAGAGTCTGCAGACCATTTGTTTCAGATTTACATTTAGTATATGACAAACACAACTATCCTTCTATCTGGTTCTTGGTTAGAAGAATAGCTTTGGTTTTCCCATGAAGAAAGCATTTAATTCTTGGTGAAGCAGGTATTCAGGACTAGGCAATATAAGTACAGATTTTCAATCTGTATCATTAAAGATGAAATTTTACTGGAAATTCCCTACCTTTTTCCAACGGAATTGATCTGAATTGGACAGTGTATTTTCACACATTTGCAAAAAGTTTGGGCAGAGTTTCCCAGTTAGACGCTCAATAAGCTGACTGCATTCAGGTCCCAACGCATTCAGCCAGGGTGTCCCTAAGCAGGCTCTGGTAGCCAGTGCTTGCTCTTTACCTGACCCGTGTGGCACATGTCTTTTGGACAGCCCTCCCATCCTTTATCTCTTCAAAGAAACATAATCTGGGCATGCAATGATACTAAAGACCCCATGCTAGCTAAACCAGTCTTTTCCAGGACTATGTTCTCAGAGACACTCAGGATTTGCAGTTCAGAGCTATCACAATCAGTTTTACCTTATCTAGACTTGTACTTCTCTGCTTCCCTTTCCTAAAGTATGTTTACACTGAAACCAGAAACCTAACAGGAATATGGAATCGCTTTTTCCCCACATGACTCGTCTACCAAACCACATCATTTTGCCGTATCACCCAGGTGGGGCATTTCCTTCCTCCTAGGCTGGACAGTCAGGCAACGCAAACTTCTTTCCTGCAGAAGTCAGCCTAGCTTCTTGGAGCTCAGCAGGTTCCCCAGGGTGGTATTTATAAACTTTCATTGTTCTGCTTCTGGAAATATACTGAACGTTCCCACCACTTTCCCTGTAGAGTAATTCGGCTGAAGTCTCTTTTCCTAAGACTCCAGCACCAGTTGTTCCCATTTCAGTGGGCACCATCGAGGCTAACGGTCATCTACCACTAGTGCTCCTGGCCTCAACAGCGTATCACCTGAGGCACCCCATGATAAAGCAACTGAACCAGAATTCATTAACTGGATGCCAAGATTTCATAAATACAATAGTTTCCAAACCAACCCTCACTCCTTGCTCAAGGAGTTTTCGAAAAATCAAGCAAGTCCATTCGTGAATCCAGAAATCAGCAATTTCAAAGTGAAAAGAAAAAAAAGGCTTGTGTTTGTGGCATGTAATTACATCAACAGAAGAGCGAGCCAGCACCAAAAACACTCGCTTTCTTGTAATAGGAGATTCATTCTTGGGTTTTTCCACCCCAGATGATGGTGTATTGAACAGTTAATGGCCAAACAAGTGCAGAACCTAGGTGATGCGGCAGGAGTGATCTAGTAATTAGATCACCAGATCTCCTCCTTCTCTGTATGGAAAAAGATTCCATCTAACTCAGCTTTCAGCAGTTTTGGTCTAACCTTGAAATCAAACACAACCAGAGCCTGTCTTTCCTTCAGTTCTTCCTAAATCCTCCCAAATTAGGAGACCCAATTCCATTTTCAAATTTCCTGCATAGAGTCCCAATGGCATTACACAGAAGTACAATGACATATAAAATTAAGCCAAGTATGCTGTCCTTCATGAGGGATTTCTTTTACTTTTTACTCTAAACTGGCCTAAAGTTCCTGTAAGTTGCCACAGTAAGATCTGCACTTCTTTCTGGGAAGAAATTTTCCTGCACCGAGGCACAATAATCTTCCCTGATATGTATATGACATACAAGTTTGTGCAGCCAAACAAATGAGATGATTGGAAATCAAACCTTAGTCTGAATGATACTCTTATCACAATATAGCAGCAGTCGGAAGATACAAACCATACATTCATTTCCTCCCCTTGGATGTGTTTTTCTAAGAGTTTGTAAATAGGAACACCAAAATTTTTGATGTAAAGAACATTAAAGACTCAGTCAAAACAGCTAAAAACTGACAACAAAAATTTTGGGTAGAAAAAAAGAAGGACTTTACTGCATACAGAAGAAAATACTTGGACTGCAAAGTTCCTATGGATGCTACTAAGCTTTCCTCAGCTTTCACCAAGTGAAAGGACGTCTTGTCCCTAATCAGGACCAGAAGGTACAGAGCGGTGGAAATGGAGGTTTTGAGACACAAACTAAAGAGCTGAGGTCAGTAAAAACATCATGAAAAAGAACCTTCCCCCTTCTTTCCTTCCTTCACTTATAAAATACTGAAAATTGCTTTTGTGCAGTTATTTTTTACCGTGCACTCTTTTTGATGTCACTTTTACAACCCCTAGACACAAATCTATGGAAAATGAATACTCAAAATAAATTTGGACAAATCCTCTCCAAAATGATAAGCAGCAATTATCAGTGACCTTTCCAGAGAGAAAGATCATAACAGACATCCACTGGGATAATTCTCCCATTCGTATCATTTAAGGGAATAACACCACATGCAGCACATAGAAGTGAAGTTTCACTATACATCTCTTTTCTGTCACTGTAATGACAACCCAGAGGAGTGTGTTGATCCTGTGAATGCTCTTATCCTGATCTTGTTGTTTCTGAAATGGAAGCTCAAAAGCAGAAAAAGGAAGAACATTTTCCAACACTAACTCCAACGCTACCGTATTTGTAGCTTAAAAAAATCTGTGGCATAAGCAGAAAGACAAAAACATCAAACAACACTTCATAAAATAAATAGCAAAGTTAAACAAAGAGAGCTCCACTATCCTCAGACAACTTTCTCTTCAGGTAGAACCTGGGACTGTATTCTGACTTGCACCTAAAAATGAAATTAAGTACTACACATCTTGAAAACTACATATCTGTTCTGGCAAGATACGTAGCATGAACATTTTAGAATCTTTTATTTGGGAATATTTGGTGTGACCCTCAGACTGGCCGAGGGCTCCTCCAAGACCAATCTTTTCGGCAACCACACAGGACCTGTCCTCAGCTAGGAGCCCAGGCTTGGCTCAAAGCAGCTTCACAGCTATTCTGAAGTTGATCACTCTGCAAAGACCGGTCTGACAGTTCACCTACAGCAGAGAAGTCTTGCTACATCTTTTCTCCTCATCCCAGGTCCTGACAGTTTTCTTGTTCCAGAAGAGAACCAAAGCACAGCTAAAGCTCCCTATAAGGAAATTCTCCTCTGGTCAGTTCATCTACTTTAGATCCTCTTACACTGCCCTTCAGCCAGGCTCTAGCTTAGGCAGGTTGTTTACATCATGTATCACTTTGTGTATGAACACTGATGTTTGTTAGAGGCCCCAATACAAGATTATAGTTAGGTTTTTTAAAAAATTATGGAACTATTTCCAATACTGTAGAAGGCTTTATGGCATCTACTGGACAAAAACCAGATGCAGTTACAGTCAAAGTCATTCCTTTGCCAGAAGAATCCAGATCAAACTGAAATTGAATTCCTTGCCTGAAGAATGGAGGAAAGCGTGCACATACACACACACACACAGAAACCCTTCCTTTTCTCCTCCTTCCACCTGAGCCCCGGTTGCTGCCAAGTGCCTAACAAGCATTCGCAGGGATGGTCCCTAACAAAGTCTCTCAGAACTGGTAAGGCAGTACACGTGCCTTTGCACAGAAAAAAACAGAGACCAAGCAATAAGCTTTTATAATCTA
>Ga0181612_150771_pt1 | contig 11340 bp, 6 predicted proteins | sample HoacroProtozoa21_FD_119630 | JGI IMG/M metagenome (GOLD analysis project Ga0181612, IMG submission 119630) | Hoatzin crop microbial communities from Cojedes, Venezuel. Combined Assembly of Gp0051906, Gp0051904, Gp0051908
AGGGCAGGCCATGACCCGCCACAGAAATGTGTCTTCACAGAGTATCAGCCAGGGCCGTGTGTTCCCACCCAGCTCTCCCGAGTGTCAGCCTGCAGCCAAGCCAGCCATGGACTGAACAGACAGGAAAAGCTCAGAACTGCTTCACGGAGATACAAAGCACTCCGCCGAAGCCAGGCAACAACATGAAGATGCAAACAGAAAAGGCCTCTTCAGTTGTAGTTAGCTCACAATCCATCAGCTATCACGGATCTGTGCCCTGTGAAGAGATTTTGAGCTTTGTTAATTTAACAAAGTAAATTCTGGATGTGTACTTGTCTCTAAGAAGGCTCCCATTTGCACTGAGAATGACTACCTTTCTAACACCTCTGATTCCCTTTCTTTTCTCTTGATTTCTGAAAGAGGCTTAAGCCCCTATTCGGGTCTGGGCATATTTTTGAGAGGAAGGCTCACTCTCAGACAGTTCTTGCTGAGGGCACTGCAACCATCCTTCCCTCTTCTGTGTCCCTCAGGACATTATCAGCAACACTTACACAGCTAGCTAACCACAGACTGTCCCTCAAGTTCTACTTCATGAGCATCCATTGATTTATCCAGCTGTTCTCAAACATTTTCAAGCCACACTTCAATATCGTGGTCTTTTCAAGTCATAGTTCCCTGCCTGCTGATCTGCACAAGTTCATCTGAAATGATTCAGCTATATTACATCCTCCCATTTGTTTTATTTCAATGCCCACCTCATAGCACCTTGTCATGGAGTTCCGTTTGTGGCTAATTTCCTTTGTACCTGTGTCTTCATTTGCTTATTAGCATTCGTCTAAGAGGATTTAGGGATTTCCTAGTATCTGCAAAAATACTGAATCTATATTATCTTCATTCATGCCATTGGCAACATCCAGAACTGAATATGATCATGGATCTGTGAAACCCACAAAAAAGTATTCTGTGATTATACACCATGAATGGTAGTAGATTGGCTCTCATATCTTCTGAAGCTGCCAATTACTGATGCTTTCCATGCTTGCCTGGCTTTCCTTTCTTCACTCTTCATTTTCATAGATATGACAAATATATTTCAAACCTACAGTTGAAAATCATCTGAAGTGTGAACTGTACAAAAATAAAAAAATCACCAAGTAAATAAGAGCAGTAGTATTAACTGTATGGGAAGTCCAATACTGTGGCATTTTCTGTCTGCCAACTATTTAGAATAACTACTCGTATGGAAGAGTAAGCATGTATTAAACAGCCTCTACTCAATCACACAAATGAGTCAGTCCAATGTACCACTTGTGACTCACAGATGATCTGCAGTGGCAACAAATAAGCTCAGTTGAAGATGCTGCCTTCCAGATGAAATACAACCCTTAATTTGCAGTTGCTAATGATGACCCATCACTTCTTGCTCTAATTACCATAGGCATTAAGTCTGTTGCATTAGCTGAAGCATGTACTTGGGTCAAGAGAGACTACCAAAACAAATCATCCCAGTAGATTTAATACTCTCTGACAGTTCTCTTGCCTTCTTAAACTGTTGCCCCATTTCTCCCCATTAGTGGATTAAGTGACTGTACAAAATGAGTAATTGTAGCTTGAATCCCCTGTAATGTTTATGCTTTAACAGTCTTCAGCAGTGATGGTTCCGTGCTGTTGAGAGTCTCCATTCAGAGGATACTAGCATATCATAATCAGGCTTTTTGGGGGGCACAGGTTCTGTGAATTTATTCGGGTTTTTTCCACTTTGTCTTTTAACAAGTAGATACGGGCAAAGGGGATGTTTCAATGACAAAAGCCTAGGATGGACTACAGGGAAAAGAAAGCACTGCTAATTCACTGTGACAGCATCAGAATCACATACGGACGCCAAATTGAAATGCTTCTCCACTCATTCCCACCCCTTACCGATCAGTTCTTGGCAGACTCAAAAATGCTCCAAACGCCTGTGCTGCTTGTTCTCACTGCCACACACTCCAACATTAGCCTTGGGCTTGCACTTCGTATCAAGTAGTTAGAGGTTTATATTCTTTCCAAACTAAGCATAGCATTGGATCATGCCCAGTGGTTTATCAAGCCTGGTATCTTTTTTCCATTTGTGGCCAGACCGGACATGTCAGAAAAAGGCAAATAGCTTTTGCTAGAAATGAGTGCTCTCAACCTGGGAAGAGTTTTGAAATACAAAATTATTTACAACCTGAATATTTTCAGGCTGCAGTGTAGCATTTCCAAAGAAAGTGATCACTTCATTATCACTAGCTGAAGATGCAGGAAATTCTGAAAAATGCTGAGATTATGACGCTGCTGCCCACCAGTGACCAGCTTCAACTAGCAAATTCACAAGGATCCAGTCAGTTTTGCAGCTGCTGTTAAGCAAGCCAGCCACTGGATAGCAAACATAAATCATATAGCAGGGCTTACCAGTATTGCCACGATCAGTGGCACCCAGTGTGGTGAGCTGTTCAAAGAGTCTGGAAATTTCCATAATGGTCAACTCGGAGGATTACAGGGAGGCAGGAACCTGGGAACCCTTGCTGCATCAGATCTGAGGCTCCCAGGAGAGCTGGCCAAGATGTTGGGCAAGAAAACTGGCATTTTGAGTTCTAAATCCCTGTATTGTCCTCTGGAAGTTCACTGAAATACTACAAGTTCAGTCATCATGATTTAAACATGAAATATTTCATTACACCATTTCCAAGCATCCGCAAAGGATATTTTTCCTCTATCACTATGTTTTATCCATCACTAAACTACAGCCACTGATCTCTTGTTTCAATCAGGATGTCCCACCATCTTGAAAAGCTATTTGTGGCCAACATTCATAGAACCAGGAGCTTTCCAGCACTTTTATTTATATGCCTAGGTAAATGGTCTGAATGCCAAAAAGGAAATACTCAAAACCAAGAAGCTCTCGCTGATTTAAAAACATGGTTAGAAGAACAGCATCTGGAAAAAACATGATGTTTGGCAGAGCACAGTGCAACTGGAAAAGCATTTAGTACTGGAAGTCTTGGCAGGTGAGAAAAAGCTGCCTCATTTTTGATCTCAGCATAGGTTTGCTCAGCTCTTGGTAGACTTTATTTTCAGCTGTCATGAAAAGGACTTTAAATCTAGAGGCACAATAACTCTGGGACAGACAGACAAACCACAGCTGAGATTTACAAGAGCCAGAACAAGAAGCATGCTTGCAATGATGCTCCATTTATATGGGAGGCTGAATCAGACTGGACCCCAGCATTTCCAGGAGCTGGTATTTTTTCTGTGGCTGCCCTTCAGAGCACAACGTTAGCTTGTATTATTTTTACACTTTGCTGTTGCGTCCAAATTGACTTGACTGAGAACTTCTTGCTTACTCTATGGCAGTTTGAAGCAAATCGAGTAAATCACCAGTGCTAAGTGAGAATAGTCACTCCGACACAAACTCACTTGGGAGAGAGAAGATTCAGACTGGCATCCCTGTTTACGTGCTTCATTCAGTGACTAAATGAAAAATGTACAAGCGTTCATTGGAGCCAAAACTAGAAAGTAGGTCTCGTATCTCACAGGCCAATGACAGCTACGTACCCACAAGATCTATTGCTGTCTCTTGACAAAAATACAATTACTGCAGAACAAACAGGTCAGCTTCAGCAAGCAGTTGAGAACGGTCTCCAGACTCAAAACGTCTGGTCCTTGGGAGCTAATTCTGAGTTCTGGGAGATATATTTGTATGGGAGGGGAGTGAGATACAAAAAACCCCACAAAACAGAGTGAAGAAGGCTGGACAACTACATTCTGCAAGAGCCTGAACCACATTAAAGCAGCTGTGGTTTTGTATGGTCTTGGTTAGCGATCACACTATAAAAGCTGTCTGATCAAACTTCTCACCTTGTGTCATCTCTCACACAGAGATAATAAATATCAAAGTTACAACTAATAGGTGATCCCTAGCATATGTCAGCTTGGACACTGTGTTGTGTTCCAAGGCTAATGTGGCATTGAGGAAAGGATGGAAAGCAGAAGCTGAAGAAGCAATCAGGATAAAGGAAGATTTTTTTTCTGTATACCTGATAGAAGTGTCTCAAGAAAAGTACAGGGAAAGGGCCAGACAACTGCATGCTTTGGGTGGGAAGAAAGGAGGGGAGGAGAGAATCATTGAGACTCTATAGTGTGAGGACCCTGAGGGAAACAGTTGCCGTGAGGGACAAATCACTACACAGATGAGAATGAGAGCACCAGCAGAATTGAGAAGAGATGCTCTTTATTGGAAGTATGATGTACGTACCACAAAGCAGATCAAGAGACTCAGCAGACAAACTAGTGAGAACCAGCTTTGACAGAGAGAATGTCAGAGTCTTCACTCAAGTCTTTTCAGAAAATTTCTAGACAGATCAGATCATGACCTGCATTGCTACACACTCCAGCTTCAGTCACTGGAAAATGAGCTAACAGCCTCCAGTCCAAGCTGTGTCTGGCAAATACATACGCTATTCTTTTAGTCAGCAACTTCTAAAATCTTGTCATCATTAAGAGCAGGCAGCAGGAGAAAGAAAAAAACGAGGAATGCAATTTCATTCTTCAAGCAAACACTTCCTCCTCTATCTTAGACCATAAAACTATACAGCTTCAAGCTAATCCCCGTCATCAGCTGCCCAGCCCTTTCCACTTTATTGGCTGTTTTGTGCAGTCAAAGCCAAATTGCCAAAGGCAGAGGGTCAATCATTTGTGCTACAACTGCTCCAGGCAGTGATGGGACACAGGGTAGATATTTAGGGCTAGAACTAGTTAAATGCAGATTCAGGGCACTGAAAGCAGGAGTGGAGGAGGAGAAAGGATCCCGGAATAAAAGCACTGGGAACATGCAGAACAAGTTGCTTGGCCAGGCTAGTGCATGAAGGAGCAAGCCATCTCTTTGCTCCTTGGGCTTTCATGGAGGGAGGGGAGGGAAGGCAGATGCACATGTGGGTGTATTTGGGAGGGGAAACAGGGTGAATAAAGCTACCAGTTGTATGGTAGGAGAGGGCAGGACTGCTTCTCCACCATGCTGAGTCTGGGTCAGAAGAGAAGAGGAAGCGGAACAGCATTCATAGGAGCACAGGTTCATTCAGTTCAGTTCCTGGTATCAGGGGCAACAAAGATCACATCTGAGAACTTCTATTCCATTTGCTGCTCTCTAACAAACCAAAGACTAGCAAAGAAAAACACCAAATGGCCATAGCTGTAATTCAAAACATTAGAGAAGATAATGGACCCTCAATTCGAACAACCCAATATCCCTGAGAAAAGGCCACTGTTCAAGCATTGCTTTCCCCTACCCTTGCGGGTACTGTTTCCGAAAGCCACGCCACCCCAAATGCTCATCCTCCTTACGTACCACACAAGTATGAAAGCATTAGTTTCCTAGGAATTTTCAGTTTCTGTATGACATCTTCATGCCAACTTTAACAGAGATGCACCCTGCCCAGTATCATCATTATAAACACTAATTGAACATAACCCGTGATCTGGCGAGCTCACACTGGCTTCATTTTATAGACGGGAGTGGGAGTAGAGGGTTCAAGAAAGCAACAGACTTTGGTGGGAAAAAGTGACTTACCCAGAGCTGGTGCCAATTTCAGCTGTAGTATTCGAAGGTTCTGTTGTAATCACTGCATTGGTAGTGTATGTCTTGACAGGGCTTGCAGAGGATTTTTCTCCTTTTCCTTTAACAAGGTGTTAATCAAACATTTCGAAGTGAATATCAAGTCAGAAAGAGAGCTTGACCCAAAGACAACAGGGCCTGTGCAAGTGCAAGTCTCCCACTGCTATTTAAGAACTAACATACAGCAGAGTGGATATTTGGTACCCTCTGCAAACATATCCATAGGTCAGGACATGTAACACCGCTGGTGAGGTGCCTTGATGCAGGTTTAAAATCAGAGGAAAAAGACCAGTATGTGAAGTACAAGTAGCCACTTCTACTATTACAGAAAAACACGGGTGACTGCAAAGCACCACAAAAAACAAAAAGGCAGCACTGCAGCCTCTAGCTGCCAGGGCAGACCTTCACAAAGGACAGCACCATCATGCTGACACATGGAGGCCTGCTGCCCTCCTGTCACACAAGGGAGCTCTGCACTGACCTGCATTTGGCTCCTTGATGTAATTGTAGGCAAAATACTTCCTCTAACAGCTTTCACTTCTACCTGAGCCCAGAGTTTGGAAGGCAGAACCTCATATTTGGGGAAGAGGGAGAAACTGTCAGTCATTTGCTAAGACTTGTGCAGAAGTAGTCTCTACTATTTGGTGCACGCACCATCCAAAATGAGGTAGAGGATTTCTACCAAATCCAAGCACTACTAATAGCTTTGGGAAGTGACAAAGCTCTGCAGGAGCTCTTGGAAGAAGCAGCAGCTGATCAAAAGAGGAATTGTCCTACACTGAACAACTTCCTTTATCAGTAGTTTATACTTGCACAAAGCACCTGCACGCTGCTTCTGCTTGTTTCTCTGCTTATGTTAAGCACACAAACCCAGTGGAGAGCTCCACCATGGTGTTAGCAAAGGCACCCCCTAGTCCCGGCATGGCTGGTAAGCAGAGCAGCTGGAAGACAGATTATGGATCAGGAGTCTCATACTGCAAGATGCAGTATCTGAGAGCTAACAACAATCCTAAAAAAATAATAAGTAACAAAACCCCACCTTAGAGAACTCCAGGTTTGGGATCTGGCCCATGGCTCAAACCATAGCTGAATCAAAATACAGCTGAACTAGATTTTTGTTTCTAAACTTGCAAACTTCCGAGCAATCCCATCTGCATGGATCAGTCAGCCTTCCCTTCAACGAGTCCTCACAACATTCCCCACTGCAGTTTTGCCAACTACTGCATGGATTATACAAAGTACAGAGATATTAACAAAATTGGCCACTTCTAGCTGCAGAACAGATTGCAGGATTGTCATATCTTAGCTACCTTTCAGCAGCAGAAGTGCGGCAAGAAAAAATGACATCAAAAGTAATGCTACAATTTTGCTGGTGCATATTACTTCCTCCTTTCCCAAGATGGAGGTAAATCTGATCAGTTGCATCTTTGTCATCTTTACTAGAAAAAGAAATGGCAAGAATAAGTCACCCAAGAACCACTTTTCCAAGTATGACGTTATATTACCTGTTGTTACCAAGTTTGAACAACAAATTGAGGTTCCCCACTCCTCCCTGCAGCAAGGATTGTTCACTGAAGGTGCTCTTAAGTAAGAGATCAGGATTAGAGACGTTCATTCACCAAGACAGACACAATTTGGCCCCAAGTATTTGTCCTGCCTCTGTGCAACCAACAAGACACGAGATGACAATGCTGGAAAAGACAGAGCTGAGTCTCTCTCAGAAGTGCACTGCTCGGAAATAGTCTATGAGTCCAGTGGAATTAAGGTAACATTAGTTAAATTTGAGCCTGGTGCCATTTGGAAGAACCGAGTAATCTGCCTGATAGCTGCTTGGCAGGTCGTAGGCAACTCTTACTACTGCCATCCCAACACCAGTACCGGCTGTTATTGGCAAGGGACAAGCACATTTCTCAATGTCCCTGCTTTTGAGGGATGGCACTTTAGTTTCACACCTCCATTTGATGACTTCTAATGGCCCTCCTCTTGTCAGTGTGAAAAATTACTGACAGTAGAAGCATCACAAAGCAGCAAAAGTTAAATTACACAGACAAAAAAAGCCTTATAGCCATGTGAACCACAGTCCATCCCACATATAATTTGTGGCTCCTTCCCCCACTCTTGGTCTCTCATCCTGTTTTTCCTTGTCTTTGCCCAACACAGAGTACAATGCAATGGCTTGGTAGTCCGACAGGCTCCAGTTACAGCAAGATACAGCCAGTTCCCAGACAAAGCATAGGCAAGCACAGCTGCACTTAAGAGCAGCCCAAGTTAGCCCAGTTTCAAAAGCAAGGTGCATCGATGTAAATCAGCCCTTTGGCATGGCAGTGGCTCCTCCCAGAAGCACTCCTTATCCTTATGTAGATGACAACCAAGAAATCTTTCAGGTCCATAGGTCCCTGCAGCATGTAGCTGAAACATAGTAGAGAGGAGGAAACAAGGAAGTTGAATGGCAATGGGTGGAACTACGCTGAGCAAGTAACTAGACACATCCAAAAAACTGAGCCTTCCATCTTCACCTCCACAGTAAAACAGCAGCAAGAGTGAAAACTAAAAGTAAAATCCCAAATATCTCAAGTACCAGAAATAAGAGTAAGGCTCACAAGAATCAGAAATAACAAGAACAAAAGATGGCCTTTGGTAACTTTAGATCAAGGGATGAACACCACAAGTGATTTTGGATGCTTCATATATTCTAATTACTCATTCTAGAAAGGCTGCTGATGAAAACACTTTCAGTTCAAGAGACTTCAAAATACCTTGTTTACAACTTCAGGAAATTGCAGAAAGCATAACAGATTAATCAGAAAAGATACTTAAGATGGTTGCATTTTTCTTTTGCAGTAAGAAACAAAAGAGCAAAGGATGACTTTTGCAGTGGTCTGTGCCCAGGAAGCGCAAATAGGGAGTCTGGCTGGATTATTGTTCTTAGCTCCACGTTGAGGAAGACTAAAATGCAACATAACACAAGGACTGGTAATATTATCTATCATGTAGACCACCTATCTTCTTTAGTATGTACACTTTAAAATACTGACAGATAAAATACTTTGGCATCTGCTCAAGGGACTAGCTATTCAAGGAGAATCTTTCAATTACTTTTTTTGAAGCATAGAGAGGCATGGAAGCTCTGGTACCCAGCAGTTTAAAATAAAGCACTGATCCCCGTTTCCCACGGTCACTTTTTTTCAAGAATCAGACAGTATTTTGTCACTGGATAGGGGACAGAAAATGCAGTCAAGCTATTTATCACCTCATTTCCAGGTAATGAAGACAAATGTTGAAATTCTGCCATTCCCCGTCAAGATGTTTAGGCAGAAGTCCTGAGGACAGGAACTACGTTTTTATGCATTTGCATAGCACTTCAGAGAAGGGGTGTTAAGTGCCAACTAGTGTTCATGTGAACTCCCCCAGTACAAATGCTACTAACACCACCACAGACATTTTGCTATGCTAAACCCCCAAAGTGTTTCCAGTCTTTCAACATCAATCAGCACAACTGAAGCCAGTAGTAAATTGATTCTCACATTCCACTGGTGCCGGTTTTTGTTAGAAATGATTTGTGATAGATATGGTGGAATATATTGATTAGTACTGACAGTCCCAGTTTCCCAGGCGCTTTGTAGCACTGCCATTCCAAAATGACCTGCTTTCCACCTTGTCAATTTTCTTCTGCAGAGTCCATTACAAATATCTATTCTATTATGCAAGCTTCAGCCCCCTCCAGAAAACAAAACAAAAGGGTCAGGCAAGTAAAAAAAAATCCGTACAATAAAATACATTTGCAGTATTGCAAAAGAGCTTGTTTTTATTGAGAGATTTTGTGTCAGGGGAAGAAAAGGCACAAAATAAGTTACAAAGACATTATATGAACTGTATGAGCCAGAGGCAGTATCAGAGCTATTACAAATCACCCAAAAGTTGGCTTACTAACATAGGTTAGCCTCTATAAAAATCTTGAAAGAACAAATATATTTCAAATTATCAAAATCATTCAGAAATTAAGTGAGAATGTAAAGACCACCAATATTAACTTCTGGCAAAATTCAGTTGGGCTTACCACCATCACCCACTCTTAGAAGGCAGATATCACTGGAAAATACGTAGCATTACAGAATTATTTTAAAAACTCAGTTACATTTTATAAATTAAGAACCTTATATTTACCTTTTGTACCTCCAGTGCAGTACAGTACATACAGGCAAGGCAGTATGCATAGGAAATAAATTAAGAAAACAGAATAGGCAAGTGCAATTCTGAATATTTCAACATTTGTTATGGCCCCTCACCTATGGCAAAGAACACCTTAAAAAGATGGATCCAACAGCTGTTCACATAACATATAACACCATAAAAGGTCTATTGTGGAAAAGCTTATGCTGTCTTTAGTTGTGACATCTCAGATAAACTATTCTAAAAACAGACTTTTCAGCATTACAACTCTGAGTTAACAGCAGCACACTAATACAGTTAAAGAAGAGAAAGTACTTCTGAAATACATCAGTCCTCATTTTAAGGGAAGCTCGTAACACTCAGTATTCAACTAATCCAAATTAAATTTTTAAAAATACACACACGAACTATATACAAGTTGATTTCTGTTTGAAGCAGTGAATCTATTCCCCCCCTATTCCCAGTTTTCTGTTACTCAACTCTCAACTGGCAAGGACTTTTGATTGTTGGTTCAGATTAAACTGGCATGAGGAAACAATACACAGTCTACAGGACACAGACACTATACAAAGACTTGTTTTCATCATAATGGAGGGTTGAGCAGAAACAAAATAGTTTATCCCTTTGGCTGCTCCTCTGGTCAAGTGGAGACCTAAGTTCTTCTGAAATCAGCAGGGATGCAAATGTAACTAGACACAGAACCTGGCTATAAATGTCTGATTACAGCCTTAGGAGTTTCATTTACTTGACCCAAGACAACAGCAACACAGAAAGGGAATACAGTACCAGCTACCACTCCCGAAAACTGTCAGCCCAAACTGTATGGACTTGATTTGCAAGAAAACCCTGTGCAGTCATGTACTGAGCACAACTCTGGGTTTTGGTAGCGAAGGGGCTGCAGGGTATCTTGGGTGGGAAGAGTCAGGGACTGCCCTGTGCTGGTCCCAGCCAGGTCAGCAACAGGCAGCACAGAAATCACTGAACAGCTGAGGTTGGAAGGGACCTCTGGAGGTCATCCGGTCCAACCCCGCTGCTCAAGCAGGGCCACCTAGTAAAGGAGGCTGCCTAGCACTATGTCCAGATGGCTTTTGAGTATCTACACACATGGAGACTCCACAACCTTTCCAGGCAACCTGTGCCAGTGCTCGGTCACCCTTACAGTAGAAGTGGGATTCCCTGTGTTCAGCTGTATCCTCCTGTGTTTTGGTTAGCATCCATTGCCTCTTGAGCGCAGTGGTCACTGACCCACTGAACTCCAACACTATCAGAGTAGTTTCTGGCACTTCTGCAAAAGCATGTTGAGAAAGGGCAGTAAATGCCAAGAAAAAGATTACAGTGCTATAGCAGTAGGAGGAAAAAGGATAAGACTATGCCAACACAAGAAGAGTGGAGAGACAGATGAGGAGGAGAAATGCCAAAGGAAAATCATAGCCTGAGCAGAGGCTGAAGAGTAGACTTAGAAGGAGCTACAACTCTAAAGGGACTGCAGCTGGTGAAGAAACCCACACAAGAGCAGCTGAGTTAGAAATCATGAGCTGTGAAAGAACAGCAAGCACAGA
>Ga0181612_178500_pt1 | contig 11340 bp, 5 predicted proteins | sample HoacroProtozoa21_FD_119630 | JGI IMG/M metagenome (GOLD analysis project Ga0181612, IMG submission 119630) | Hoatzin crop microbial communities from Cojedes, Venezuel. Combined Assembly of Gp0051906, Gp0051904, Gp0051908
CGCCTTCGCCAGGCTTAGCTCCTTGCGCGACCTTGATTTGTATCTCCTCGGCATTGACGAGATATTCGGCAGTCACACCGAATCGTCCTGATGCTATTTGCTTTGTTTTGCTGCTAAGGCTGATTCCATCGACAGAAGAGTGATACCTGTCGTTGTCCTCACCGCCTTCACCAGTATTGCTGCGCGTTCCCAGTTTGTTCATCGCCAGAGCCAGGGCTTCGTGAGCCTCCTTGCTGATAGCCCCGAACGACATGGCGGCAGTGACGAAATGCTTGACAATCTGCTCTTCAGATTCCACCTCATCCAGAGGAATCGGTTTGTCAGCCTTTTTCCAAGTCATGAAGTCCCTTATGAATATAGGCCTTTGCTTTTCATCCACCGCCTTGCTCCATTCCTGGAACTTCTTGTATGCCCCAAGCCTTGTGGCAATTTGCAGCATTGCTATAGTCTCAGGATTCCATGCATGGTCGATCCCGTCTTTTCTCCATTGGAAAAGTCCGTTGTTGGACAACAAATCATCATTGCCAGTAAGATTGAACGCCTTATCGTGGAAACGAATAGCATCTTTAGTAATGTCACGAAGGCCGATGCCGCCGATGGTGGAAGTTTCCGTTCCGAAATATTTCCTCAACAAGTCCTCGCTAAGTCCGATGCTTTCAAAAATCTTCGCTCCTCGATAAGAACGAATGGTTGAAATACCCATTTTTGACATTATCTTGAACAGTCCCTTGCACACAGCCTTAATGTAATTGTGTTCGGCAGTGGAGTAGTCCTCTTGAATCTTGTGACGTTTCACGAGGTCATCAATGACAGCGAAAGTCATGTATGGACAGATTGCAGAAGCCCCGTATCCAAGGAGAAGAGCAGCGTGCATCACCTCGCGTATCTCACCGGATTCGACTATGAGGGCAGTCTGCACACGTTTTCCCACTCCAATGAGATAATGATGAACCGCACTTACAGCGAGCAATGACGGTATGGCAGCATGCTCCTTGTCGATGCCACGGTCGGAGAGGATAATATAGTTGACACCCTCGTCAACACTTTCCTCAGCTTTCTTGCACAATTCATCGATTGCCGTCTCCATACCGTTTTCCCCTTTGCTGCACAAGAAAGTCATTGGGAGTTTTCTGCTGTTGAATCCCTTGTACCTGATGTTACAGAGTATATCAAGTTGAGTATTAGTCAGAACGGGGTGGGGCAGTCTTACCATTTTGCAGTTGCTTTCGTCGGGCGTCAGGATATTCGTTCCGACAGCACCGATGTATTCCGTCAGCGACATAACCAATTCCTCACGTATAGGGTCGATGGCAGGATTAGTGACTTGGGCGAACTGCTGCCTGAAGTAGTTGAAAAATACTTGGGGTTTGCCGCTAATGACAGCAAGAGGGGTGTCGTTGCCCATAGCAGCTACCGGTTCAGACCCGTTGAGACACATAGGAACGACAGTTTTGTCGATGTCCTCCTGTCCGAATCCGAAATTGATGAGTTTCTTGCCGTAATCCTCCACGTAATTCTCCACTTTCCTGCCACTTTTCAATTTCTCGAGCTGTATTCTGTTGGTTGACAGCCATTTTCTGTAAGGATGCTCACTGGCGAGTTGTTCTTTGATTTCCCCGTCATAATATATTTTTCCCTCTTGCGTGTCCACGAGCAGGATCTTTCCAGGTTGGAGCCTACCCTTAGCTGTTATTTCTTCAGGGTCGAAATCCATCACTCCCACTTCGCTGGCGACAATCATCATGCCCTTATTGGTGATGGTGTATCTAGCAGGCCTGAGCCCGTTTCTGTCGAGCATACCTCCAGCATATCTTCCATCGCTGAAAAGCAGAGCTGCCGGTCCGTCCCATGGTTCCATAAGAATGGAATAATACTCATAGAAAGCCTTGAGATCCTCGGAAATGGGATTCTTGTCGTTGAAAGATTCCGGCACGAGGATAGCCATAGCCTGCGGAAGACTTAATCCCGACATAATCAGGAATTCGAACACATTGTCGAGAGACGCCGAGTCGGACATATCAGGCTGTACAATAGGACTTATCTCCTTGATATTCCCGAGAGCCTTTGATGACAAGACGCTTTCCCTGGCTTTCATCCATCCCCTGTTTCCCCTGATAGTGTTGATTTCCCCGTTGTGGCACAACAATCTGAAAGGTTGGGCCAGTTTCCACATAGGGAAAGTGTTGGTGCTGAACCTAGAGTGCACCACAGCGAGCCCGCTTGTGAAGTAATTATTGTTAAGGTCGGGGAAGTAAAGCCTTAGTTGCTTGCTAGAGAGCATACCCTTGTAAACGATGTTCTTGCTCGACAAAGAACAGAAATAAAAATCAGGGTCATCAACCTTATTCTCAATTTTCTTTCTTATCTTATATAATATGGCATCGAATGTGTCGATTTTGTCATCAGGCACGCCAGTGATGAATATTTGCTTGATATCCGGTTCCACCTCAAGCGCCGCTTCCCCGAGACAATCAGGATTGGTAGGCACATTTCTCAGATGCATGAGATTCAGTCCCTCCTTTTCAATTTCCTCAATCATGATACTGAGAATATTCCTTTGCTTGTCTTCGTCCTTAGGCAAGAAGACCAGTCCGGTTCCGTATTTCCCTTTCTCAGGAACCGGAATTCCTTGCAGCAAGATGAACTCATGAGGTATTTGCAGCAGGATTCCCGCACCGTCACCGGTTTTCTTGTCGGCACCTTCCGCACCTCTGTGCTGCATATTCTCAAGCACCTTGAGCGCATTGTCCACCAGTTCATGGCTTTTGTTTCCATGAATGTTCACGACCATGCCTACACCGCATGCATCGTGTTCATTTTCCGCATTGTAAAGTCCGAAATGCTTAGGTTGACGATGTCCAACCGTTTTGCACACTACATTCTTTCCCATATAATCTTTTGTTACGTTTCAATAGATAAAACTAAATATTGAAAACTTGTTTGCCTTAATATTTTTCTAACCGAAGCTCGATTATTAAAAATTCGTGTATCTTAAAAAATCTTTTTACTCGTTTACTTATTGCTTGGTGCAAAATTAGATAATATTTTTCTTTTTGCTAACATAAAGTGGTAATAAATTTACTTTTTGACATCAAAAAATATGATTTTATGAAAATTTATCGCAAAAATTACGATTTTACATAAAAAATGACAATATAATTTAATTTATTTGAGAAGAAATTCGATAGTAGTGCTTTAGACGAGCGATTTTGCATGTGATTGTATGTAAATGCAGAAAAAGCGTTGTTGTTTGCATTAATAGCGGATATGTATGCAATATCATGTTGCAAAAACATATAAATTGTTAATTCTGCAAATCAAAAATGATGTTGCATGAAAAAAAATAGTAAATTTGCAACGTAAAAGAAATAAGTTGGATTCAAAGAGAGTTGGATCATGGAGAAAACCCATGCTGAAAATCAGAAGCAATAAAGATGAATGGTGTCAGTATGGAGGAAGAAGCTTACAGTTGCAGAGGATGAATGATGGTTGAATCCACCCCGCAGAATCAATAGAATTACGAACAGAAAAAATTACAATAATTAAAAACGAGATTATTATGATGAGAACATTTTTGGCGATAGCATTTTCGCTGTTAGCATGTACAGGTTTTGCACAGAAGACTAAGACAATTGAATTGGACGCTTCTATGAGATGTGAGAATTGCGGAAAGCATTATCAGGAAGCCCTTTCAAAGGTTGACGGCGTTCAGTCGGTGACTCCGGATGTAAAGTCCCAAAAGGTAACGGTGGTATATGATGCCAAGAAGACCTCAAAGAAGGATTTGCAGTCGAAGGTAGCAGCCATGGGCAGCAAGATGGGCAAGAGCAAGGATTGCGAGAAAGGCGGCAAAGACTCGGAATGCTGTGAAGAAAAGAATGCCAAGGGTGGCAAGGCTGTCAAATCAATGAAGAAATCCGGTTCAAAGATGAAGAAGGTTTCCAAGAAGATTGACACAAAGACAGGCGCAACAGTTGGCGCATAATAAAGAAGAAGAAATAAATACGCATATTTAATTTATGTGTGGTATTGTAGGTTACTTAGGTAAACGCCAAGCATACCCTGTACTTATCAAAGGCTTGAAACGTCTGGAGTACAGAGGTTACGACAGTGCCGGTGTCGCTCTAGTGAGTGATACCGGTGAACTGAATATATACAAGACAAAAGGGAAGGTATCAGACCTGGAGGCATTTGTGACCGACAAGGACATCTCGGGCACGATAGGCATAGCACATACCCGTTGGGCCACTCATGGCGAGCCAAGCAGCACAAACGCCCATCCTCATCTGTCGTCAAGCGGCAACTTGGCAATCATCCATAACGGCATAATAGAGAACTACGCCTCGATAAAGAAGCTTCTGATGGACAAGGGCGTCACATTCAAAAGCAATACAGACACCGAGGTGCTGGTTCAATTGATAGAATATGTACAGACCACCAAGAACATAGACTTGCTGACGGCAGTTCGCATAGCTCTCCGCATAGTTGTGGGAGCCTACGCCATAGCCATTTTGGACCGACACAGTCCGGAGCAGATAATAGTTGCCAGGAAGAGCAGTCCGTTGGTGATAGGCATAGGCGAAGAAGAATTCTTTGTAGGATCTGACGCATCGCCTATTATAGAATACACCGACAAGGTGGTTTATTTGGATGACAACGACATAGCAGTGCTGACGCGCGGCAAGGAAGCAGAAATCGTAGATATCCACAATGTGAAGATAGACCACGACGTGACCACGATAGACATGGACTTGGACCAGATAGAGAAGGGCGGTTATCCCCATTTCATGCTGAAGGAGATATTCGAGCAGCCAGCATGTCTGAAGAAGTGCATGAGTGGCCGCATCAACGTGGACATAGACAAGATAGTGTTGTCGGCAGTGATAGACCACAAGGCGAGACTACTGAACGCCAAACGCATAATCATAGTTGCGTGCGGCACCAGTTGGCATGCCGGACTGATAGGCAAGCAATTGCTAGAGACCTTCTGCAGGATGCCAGTAGAGGTGGAATATGCTTCCGAGTTCCGTTACAGCAACCCAGTGTTGACGAGCAATGATGTAGTGATAGCCATATCCCAGTCGGGAGAAACCGCTGACACCTTGGCTGCAGTGGAGCTGGCACGCAACAAAGGAGCGTTTATCTACGGAATCTGCAATGCAGTCAGTTCATCAATACCTCGTGCCACCCAGACCGGTTCATACATCCACGTAGGTCCGGAGATAGGTGTAGCGAGTACCAAGGCCTTTACGGGTCAGGTGACAGTGTTGACGATGCTTGCCTTGGCATTGGGAAAAGCTCGCGGCACAATAAGTGATGATGAATACCGCGAGACCGTAGAGGCACTCAATGCCATTCCAGAATTGATGGAAGAAGTGCTGAAGGAAAGCGGTAGGATAGAGACAATCTCCAAGATTTTCACGTACGCCCATAATTTCCTATACTTGGGCCGCGGCTACAATTATCCGGTGGCATTGGAAGGAGCATTGAAGTTGAAAGAAATCAGCTATATCCATGCAGAAGGCTATCCAGCAGCAGAGATGAAGCATGGTCCGATAGCGTTGATAGACCAGGAAATGCCAGTTGTGGTAATCGCCACAAAGACGGCATTGTATGACAAGCTGATAAACAACATACAAGAGATAAAAGCCCGAAACGGCAGGGTGATAGCGATAGTGAGCAAAGGCGATACCATAGTGAAGGGCATGGCAAACGAGTGCATAGAGATACCTCACACCAAAGAATGCCTTGAGCCATTGCTAACCATTATCCCATTGCAGTTGTTGGCATATTATGTGGCTGTGTGCAAGGACAAGAATGTGGACCAGCCTCGAAACCTTGCCAAATCGGTGACAGTGGAATAAGAAAGAAGATGCCGTGGCTAATTGTCCATCGGCATTTTTTTGAATACAATGACCTGTGGTCATAACACAAGAGACAACGAACAAACAAAACAGGAACAAAACAAAATCATTCCAGAGGACAGGATATGGAACCCATAAAGCATGAATGCGGTGTAGCGATGATAAGGTTGCTTAAGCCATTGGAATACTACCAGAACAAATACGGTACATGGAGATATGGCTTGAACAAGTTGTATCTTCTGATGGAGAAGCAGCATAACAGGGGTCAGGAAGGCGCCGGCATCAGTTGTGTAAAGATAGAGGCAGAGCCAGGCGAGGAATACATGTTCAGGGAGAAGGCCCTTGGTTCGAGCGCGATAACAGAGATATTCTCCAATGTCCAGAAGAAATACAAGGACTACGATGAGAGCCGATTGAATGATGCTGATTATGCCATAAAGAACCTTCCTTTCGCGGGAGAGTTGTATATGGGTCATTTGCGTTATTCGACGACAGGCAAGAGCGGATTGGCATACGTACACCCATTTCTTCGCCGCAACAATTGGCGCGCAAAGAATCTGTGCTTATGCGGCAATTTCAATTTGACCAACGTAGATGAGTTGTTTGGTGAGATTACCGGTTTCGGTCAGCATCCCCGCATTTACAGTGACACATATATCATGCTAGAACAAGTAGGGCACCGTTTGGACCGCGAATCAGAACGCTTGTTCAACATAGCCATGGAGAAGGGGCTTCACGGAACCGAAATCACGCACTTCATAGAAGAGAACATACAGATAGAGAATGTGCTGCGGACATCCAGTCATATATGGGACGGCGGTTACGTGGTATGCGGTCAGACCGGCAGCGGCGAGATGTTCGCTATGCGCGACCCTTGGGGCATACGTCCTTGTTTCTGGTACAAAGACGAAGAGAAGCTTGTTGTGGCGAGCGAACGTCCAGTAATCCAAACCGCCTTTGACCTTAATGCAGAGGATGTATCGGAGCTGAAGCCAGGAGAATCGGTTGTAGTAACAAAGAACGGTGAAATCCGTTTCACTCAGATATTGGAGCCCAAACGCTATGCCGCTTGTTCATTTGAACGCATATACTTCAGTCGCGGATCTGACAAGACAATATACAATGAACGCAAAGCCTTGGGCCGGCAGTTGCTCAAGCCAATATTGAAGGCAATAGACGGCAATATCAAAGACACCGTGTTCTCGTTCATCCCCAACACGGCAGAGGTGGCTTACATGGGCATGGTAGAAGGCTTCTTGTCATACGCAGACGAGCTGAAGAAATCACGCATACTATCGTTGGGCCATGCGCCGACAGCAGAAGAACTCGATGACATACTGTCCACCCGTGTGCATTGCGAGAAGGTGACGCTGAAAGACATCAAGCTTCGCACATTCATAACAGAGAGCAACAGCCGCAATGACTTGGCCGCCCATGTTTACGACATCACCTACGGGACGATACGTCCCCACGTTGACAACCTGGTGATAATAGACGACAGCATAGTGAGAGGCACGACATTGCGCGAGAGCATCATCCGCATCCTGGACCGCCTTCATCCGAAGAAAATCGTGATAGTGTCGTCGTCGCCCCAGATACGTTATCCGGACTATTACGGAATAGACATGGCCAACCTGGATGAGTTCATAGCATTCAAGGCGACAATAGAATTGCTGAAAGAGCACGGTATGACAGGCATCATAGAAGACATATACAAGAAATGCAAGAAACAGGCAGATTTGCCAAAGGAAGAGATGGTGAACTATGTTCGCGGCATCTACGAGCCATTCACAGCCGAAGAGATATCACATAAAATGGTAGAGATGCTGAAAGCGCCAGGTGTGGCTTCCGACATAGAGATAGTTTACCAAAGCCTTGAAGGACTTCACACTGCTTGTCCTTTAACTCCTGGTGACTGGTATTTCAGCGGTAAATATCCTACTCCTGGCGGAGTGAAGAAACTGAATGCCGCATATATAGACTACGTGGAGAACGTATATACCGGCAGCGCCAAACTCCGTTTTCCCGAAGAATGACGAATATTGCCAGTAGAATCAAAAACGAACAATTTGACAAAACATATAAAGATGAACAGAAAAGTGACACTGATATTGGACGATGGCACGAAATTCCACGGAACGTCGTTCGGTTATGAAAAACCTGTGGCAGGCGAAGTAGTCTTCAACACTGCCATGATGGGTTATCCAGAGAGCCTTACCGACCCGTCATACGCAGGTCAGTTGATGGTGTTGACCTATCCATTGGTAGGCAACTACGGTGTTCCCCCCTTCAGCATAGAAGAAAACGGCCTTGCCACTTTCATGGAAAGCGAGAAGATACATGCAGAAGCAATCATAGTCAGTGATTACAGTGAGGAATACAACCATTGGAATGCAGTGGAGAGCCTTGGCGATTGGTTGAAGCGCGAAGAAGTTCCCGGCATCACCGGCATTGACACACGCGCGCTGACAAAATTGCTGCGTGATCATGGAGTGATGATGGGCAAGATAATCTTTGACGACACCCCTGACGACATTCCTACAGCCCAATATGCAGGCGTCAACTATATATCCCAAGTGTCGTGCAAGGAAGTGATACACTACAACAGCGTCGCCGGCAAGAAAGTGGTGCTGATAGACTGCGGCGTGAAAAACAACATTATCCGTTGCCTTCTTCGCCGCGGTGTAGAAGTGATACGCGTTCCTTGGGATTATGACTTCACGTCGATGAGTTATGACGGCCTATTCCTTGCCAATGGCCCTGGCGACCCCGATACGGCAAAATCCACAGTTGACAATATCCGCAAATCGATGTCACTGAACGAGAAATTGCCAATATTCGGAATTTGCATGGGCAACCAGTTGCTAGCGAAGGCAGGCGGAGCCTCGATATACAAGTTGAAATACGGTCATCGCAGCCACAATCAGCCAGTGAGAAAGGTGGGAACCAACCAATGCTACATAACGAGCCAGAACCATGGTTATGCTGTGGCAACCGAAACATTGGGAAGCGATTGGGAAGAATTGTTTGTGAACATGAATGACGGCAGCAACGAAGGCATCCGCCACAAGCACAACCCATGGTTTTCCGCCCAATTCCACCCAGAGGCATGCTCTGGACCGGTAGATACGGAATTCTTATTTGACGACTATGTGAAATTGTTATAAAACTGTTGTGATATAAACAAAAAAGACAAAGATGAAAGACGAAGGCATAAAAAAAGTGTTGCTTTTAGGGTCGGGAGCCCTGAAGATAGGCGAGGCCGGAGAGTTTGACTATTCGGGCAGCCAGGCATTGAAGGCCCTTAAAGAAGAGGGCATAGAGACAATCCTCATCAATCCGAATATCGCGACAGTGCAGACTAGCGAAGGTGTTGCCGACAGGATATATTTTCTGCCAGTAACCCCGTTTTTTGTAGAGAAAGTGATAGCCAAGGAACGTCCTCAGGGCATTTTGCTTGCATTCGGCGGTCAGACAGCCTTGAACTGCGGTGTAGCTCTTTACAAGGAAGGCGTTCTGGAAAAATACGGTGTTTCAGTTCTCGGAACCCCTGTTCAAGCCATAATCGACACAGAAGACCGCGAACTTTTCGTTGAGAAACTCACGGAAATCAACGTGAAGACCATCAAGAGCCATGCATGCGAGAATATAGAAGAAGCGCGCAAGGCAGCCAACGAACTTGGTTATCCAGTGATTTTACGCGCCGCATACGCATTAGGCGGTTTGGGTTCAGGGTTTTGTGACAACGAAGACGAGCTCAACAAATTGGCAGAGAAAGCCTTCTCATTCTCACCTCAGGTGTTGGTAGAGAAAAGCCTGAAGGGATGGAAAGAGATAGAATATGAAGTGGTTCGCGACTGTTATGACAACTGCATCACAGTGTGCAACATGGAGAATTTCGACCCACTAGGCATCCACACTGGTGAATCAATAGTGATAGCTCCATCACAGACCTTGACCAACTCAGAATACCACAAGCTGCGCGCCTTGTCGATAAAGATAATACGTCATATAGGAATAGTGGGAGAATGCAATGTGCAGTATGCCTTTGACCCCAACTCAGAAGATTACCGAGTGATAGAAGTGAATGCCCGTTTAAGCCGTTCATCGGCATTGGCATCCAAAGCCACCGGATATCCATTGGCATTCGTTGCAGCAAAATTGGGTTTGGGCTATGGCTTGTTTGAACTGAACAACTCAGTGACAAAGACAACCAGCGCATTTTTCGAGCCGGCATTAGATTATGTGGTGTGCAAGATACCTCGTTGGGACTTGGGCAAATTCCATGGCGTATCGCATGAATTAGGATCGTCGATGAAATCCGTGGGCGAGATAATGGCAATAGGCCGCACCTTTGAAGAAGTGATACAGAAAGGCCTTCGCATGATAGGACAGGGCCTCCATGGCTTTATAGGCAACAAAGAACTGAAGATAGAAGACATCGACAATTCATTGCGCGAGCCCACCGACAAGCGCATACTGATAATAGAGAAAGCCCTTCACCAAGGATACAGCATAGACAAGATACATGAATTGACCAAGATAGACAAATGGTTTTTGCAGAAGCTCCAGAATATCCGCAACACCTATAAAGAACTGTCGGATGCGGGAGGATTGGAGAATGTAAGCGACGATTTGATGCTGAAAGCCAAGGTGCAAGGATTCTCGGATTTCCAGATAGCCCGTGCTATAGGATTGGAAGGTCCTCTGGATTCAGAAGTTGCCAATCGTTTGGTCAGGGCTCACCGCAAATCGCGCGGCATAGTCCCAGTGGTGAAACAGATAGACACATTGGCAGGAGAGTTTCCGGCTCAGACCAACTATCTTTACCTGACCTACAGCGGCGTGACCAACGACATAGAATATGAGCATGACCGTAAATCCATTATAGTCTTAGGCTCAGGTGCCTACCGCATAGGTTCATCAGTGGAATTCGACTGGTGCGGCGTTCAGGCGCTCAACACCATCAGAGCGAACGGCTATCGTTCAGTGATGATAAACTACAATCCGGAGACAGTGTCAACCGACTATGACATGTGCGACCGTTTGTATTTCGATGAATTGACGTTTGAACGTGTGATGGACATCTATGAATTGGAAGACCCCCATGGAGTCATCGTAAGCACTGGCGGTCAGATACCAAACAACCTAGCTATGCGCCTTGACGGCGAGAATGTGAGGATACTGGGCACATCAGCCAAATACATCGACAATGCTGAAGACCGCGAGAAATTCTCGGAGATGTTGGGCCGCATAGGCGTAGACCAGCCCGAATGGAGCGCATTGACTTCAATGTCGGACATCAACAAATTCATTGAGAAAGTAGGATTCCCTGTTTTGGTGCGTCCGTCCTACGTGTTGTCGGGTGCAGCCATGAACGTATGTTCCAACCAGGAAGAACTAGAACGATTCCTGAAGTTGGCAGCCAATGTGAGCAAGAAGCATCCGGTTGTAGTGAGCCGTTTCATAGAGAACG
>Ga0181612_130704_pt1 | contig 11339 bp, 10 predicted proteins | sample HoacroProtozoa21_FD_119630 | JGI IMG/M metagenome (GOLD analysis project Ga0181612, IMG submission 119630) | Hoatzin crop microbial communities from Cojedes, Venezuel. Combined Assembly of Gp0051906, Gp0051904, Gp0051908
TCAGCCTGGAAGAATGCTGACCTCCCTGACTACCAAGTCCAGCAAAACTGTGGGTGTCTCTCAGCCGGCACAAGGGTGCCGGCAGCTTCTGGGTCTCTCTGGCAGAGCTGGCCGCCCTCCTTGCAGGGCCACCTTCAGCCTCTCTGATCTGCTCTGGGGTCTGCTGTGTGTGGGCTGCTCCCCAGAGATGCCTGTCTCAACTCTTCTTCAGCCACCATTAATGAGGCCTGACAACATCTCCTGGCCCTGCCATGGTGAGGGAAGGCTTGTGCTGTGTATAACCTACACCATCTTTGCTGAAGCATTGGCCCAGTCCTAGTTGTCTCCTCCGCGAGAGGCACGAAGGGCAGATTAGCTGTCTCTCCTAAGGCGAAATTGCACCCATTTCTTTCAGACTTGGCTAATGGGTCATGCTTTCTTGGCTCTGTCTTTGCCAGTGGTCCCTTGTGAGTGACCTCCAGCTGGGTCTCACCTTTCTACAGGTGCAGTACCCCAAACCTGACACAGCCTTTCAGCTGAGACCATGCCAGTGCTGAATAGACCTAAAGTGTTACTCTACATGTTCTTAAGTACATGTAGGAATACGAGGTTTATCATTTTCATTACAGCATGACACAGTAGACTCACATAGCCTCTGGTCCCCTACAGTTTCTAGATTTTTTTGATTTATGGATTTATTTGTTTGCAGAGCTGGTCATCTGCCATTTGTATGTTGGACATTTCCCTGTCAAATTTCATACTTTTTCTTTTTCTTTTTTTTGGGAGGGGCCATATCTTAAATATATCAAGCCATGTGAAGCCTGTCCCCAGCACCGCAGAGGGTGCTCGCCCCTTGCTGCTGTCTGTAAACGCGACAGGCTCATTCCTGAGTCCATCACCGGCACCGTTGGCTTCACTGCCAAAGACACCGAGCAATCACAGAGCCACAGTAGCCTCCCACTGAGCCCTGCTTGATCAAAACTTCCATTTTGATAATGAGCTAATCACCAGCACTCTCCGAGTAACATTTTCCAGCCTGTTTTGTGCCCACCATGCAGCAGATCTGTCTAGACCACACACTTGCTGCGCTTGCCTGTGAGCGCTCTGCGGGAGACGCCGTGACCAGACATGCATTTGCTTCTGTCAGCGAGATCTGTCACCCTGTCACATAAGGAAGTAAGACCGGTTTGACAAATCTGTGTTGGCAGCTACTCCCTCCCTGCTCCCTTCCAGGTGTCTGATTATTTGCTTCAGCATCTTTTGCAGGAATCGGTGCCGCACTGATGGGTGCACAGTTCCCCAGAGGCTCCTGTCCCCTGCCCTCAGCGACTGGCACCCTGCCTCTCCTTTTCCAGCCCTTCAGAAGATGTGGCAAGGGCTCGGCATTTGCAAATTCTTACAGAAAATCCCCAATGGCTCTGAAATTTCAGCCCTCCCCCCTCCTCCCCCAGTTCTTTGAGTATCTTAAGACTTAGCTCACGAGGTCTAGACAAATTGGAAAGCACCATATTTATTTAGAAAGTATGTGTTAACCTGGTGCTTTGAACTTGGTTGGAGGGCTTGTTTGTTTTCAGTGTTATATTAGTTACATAAATCTCTTCTTTATGTTCGTGCATGAAAACTTTGCTGTCGACTAAGACTGTATACAAAGACTGAGTCACTTCCTTTGAGGCACACTATGTTAAAACATGGGATGAGTGTCTGAGATCTCCATTTTGTTGTGAAGAGCTAAAATAAAGAAATCTTCCAAGAGCAGCTGGCAGAAAATATTTGTAATGAGAGCTGCCAACTACTAGAGGAAAGTGGTTTATTTATACAGGGGCACCACTGAGACAGACTGAAGAGACAGGTTGCACTGGATTTAGAAAATGAAAATCACCCGAGTGGACAAGGCTGTAAAAACTATATAATATAAAAAATGAATCTTGTAACCCAGCAGCACCTGCATCTGGCAATCATCTCATTCGTGCCTTCTGCATGAGATAAACCTTCTTGCTCTATCAAATAAGCCCCATAATTACATTGCTTAAGTACGATATTAAGTGGCATCATATTAAGCCATTACATGACCCTTGTCATCATCAACCCTGCCAGGCAGTGAGGAGAGCTGTTGCTTCCTGCTGATTTCTCTGGGTATCTATTTAAACATACTGTGGTAATTAGAAACATCTAAATAAAGCCCTGCCCGGGATTACAAGGGCTGAATGGAAGAAACCTTTCTGTCTGGTGGCTACAATGCCCTCACCTGCTGTTGTTGCATGTGCGCACGCATCCTTGCCAACGTCCCTCGTTTGATATGATCCGAAGCTCTATGGGGTAAGAAAGCAAAGAGGTTCAAAGGCAACATCCTTTTCCTCCTCTGATTGATAGAGCCTCTGCCACTGGCAAAGAGGATCTTTCCGCAGAGCTTGAAAGACAAATCTGCTAATTCCCCCTGCTTTACTCCTTTATGCTGTTCTCTGAAGGGAAACCTGCAGGTTTCAGATGCCAGCTTCATTCTAGGCTTCCTTCCTAATTACCTGAACCACCATCATTAAATGCAGCACATGTATTGATCACTACCACGAATGTTGCCTTTCTAATATTCAGCAACTGTGAATCAAACTGTGTCACAGATGTGGATTGCAATGACAAGGTATATCCGAGTGCACCCCACAGATTTCCCTTCCTTATAGTAACTACAGCTGAACCAGAAAAAAAAAAATCTGTGAAGTCCTTGTCCTTTGGCTTTATCTAAGGTAATGTGATCAGCTCAGGAGCACTACTGGGAACATAGTCCTGAGAAAGATTTCAGCTTCAGGTGAGAGAAACACTTGCTGACCATGAAAGGTGTTCGGGAACACACTTCCAGACTGGATTGCCTCCCAGATTTAGGAAACAGATGGCCTAGAATGGTTTACGTTCATTTTTCAAAGCACAATTTTTAGCATTTTTCATTCACCTAATTGTGTTTCAACAGAAAATGTCTTCACTTCCCACAGCAAAACCACCACAAAAGGGTTTCCAGCTCTGTGCTGTGCTGCCATCCCTGCTCCTCTCTCATTCGAAAGATTTACCCCTCTGATGTCTGGGCTCAGATGCTGCCATGCTTTCCAGCAACTGTAACTGTAATAATTGTTCATGAGCAGGCTCACAAACAAGCCGTACTTCATGTCGCTGACAAGTAATTATAGTGGTGGACACAGTTTGTAATAATGCTGTTTTCACAGGAAAAAGTCACTGATATCAAGGATCTTTGTCAGAAGTGAGGTTTAACGATTTTAAGATACATATGGAGAAATAGCAGCTGTCCACTTCAATAACAAATGCAGCCTTATATTTTATAGCCAAGGACCAAAGCATAAAGGGTTGGGACATGCCAGCAATACAAATGATTTTGCCTGAACTATTTGAGACAGTCACACAAAAAAGGCTTGTCTGAGAGATATTTTTGTCTTCATGCGTTGCCTGTTTACAACCTACTGCCTTGTTCCCTTCCTTCATAACTGGGCTGTAGTCGAGGTTGGGAGGATCCAGTTCTGGCTGTGAGATGGTCCAAACTGTATGCAGCACTACAAAATTTGGCCGGCATTCTACCCTGCGTACAGAGCACATCTTCTGCGAGCAGAAAGAGTCACGCACCACTAAAACTTCTCTGTGCCTGGCCATGTAATTTGTCCGCTAATTGCCCAAATAGGTGTACGACTGCACACTCCCAGCAGCCTGGGGGGAGATGGGAACGTGAGGTTAACTGGTAATCCTCCGGCCTGTTTCGACCAGAATAGCTATTCCAAAACAAACACACTGCAATAGCTGCTCTGGAATAGCTCACCAGGTGGCTTTGCTTTCCTGAAGCAGAGTATTTCTCTCGAATAATCATGGCCCTCTGGAAATACAGTGGCTTTTCTTCAAGTAGCTTGCCCTAGTGGGAACTACTCCTAAACAGCTCTTGGGAGATGATGTATTCTGCAGCAATTATAGCCAATTTGCTCAGGTAGAGAAAGTCATTAGAGGTGCTGACTAAAAATGCTCTTGGACCAACTTACCTGGAGGTTAAGGAGCAATTTTCTTTGGTATGGAGCGGAAGATTTTGCCTAAGCACTTTCTGTAGGTGCACAATTGATGCTGAAAAAAAAAAAAAAAGAGCGAAGTCTATTTTTGTCTCTTGTCATCTGTGCCTCAATCACAGTATAGTATTACTCTGGTCCAGCAATTGCCTGCCCGGAGAAGGGCCCATATTCATTCCACCTCCAGGGTTTCCATTAACACAGCAGTTACACTGTCATTTGGGCAGAAAGCCCAAGTCAAAGCACCGCTTCATTTGATCTGCATCTGTCCTAAAATAATATCCCTCTGCTCCTTCCATCCTGCTTCCCTCTGAGGCAGAAAACTGCTGTTCTTGTGAGGAATGGCTGCCTCCATTTGACAGCAGAATACTTTGAAGCGATCACGCTAAGCAGGCAGCGCCACTGCTACGAATTACCGTCTACAGCACATCACGGTGACCTCCCCACCTTCCTTTTCCATTTCGTGTGAGGACCTAGAAAGGAAAGGCACCCTCATGTGCACAGTAATCATTCAAATACGCTGCTTTTTGGCGATTCTTTGAAGGTAATGAAAAGCAATTTTGTTGAAAGAGCAGGATGCTCAAATAACACGAATCCCACTCTCCGCTTGTGTTTGGCCTGGTGGAATTCATGGGCAGCCCCTGTGTTTCTGGGTGATTGAAAATTTGGCATTCCAGAGGTCCCAGTTCAAAACGAGCTCTTTTTTACCACCAAATTTTACTGTGAGAATATGAGGTTACTATTTCATATAACCTCTCCCCAAGGGAATTTATGGATCTGACATTCAAATGAATGCTTTTACTTCTTGTCACAATTTCACACATTTTCCCCAGTCCACATGTCTTTTAAGTTAAGAAAAGGTCCCACCTAGGACAAGGAACCTGTAACACAGTGAGTTTGCCATCCTCTGCCAACCTAAGAAAGACAAAATTTCGATGCTCATTTATTTCTATTTTTTGCTGTGGTACCCAGAGAAACCATGAACAGAACCGTGAACACGTCCTTGTAAATTCTTCTAATTAAAATGTCTTGATTTGCAAAGGTCATTCTTTGACAAGGAAAACATAGGATAGTGTCAGCATCCTTAAAACCTAGCATTCATATAACGAATTTAGGAACAAAAAAACTGTTATCTCAGTAGATTCGTTTCGTAAGAAAGACAGATGAGGGAGATATTATGTGAGGAATATTTATTCTGAACGACCTTAGGATTTCTCTAACGGAGAAATGATGCCCAGCTCTCGAGTCCTAAAATGAGGACTATTTATCTATTGCTAATGATAACAGTGACCTCTTGTGGAAATTTCTAAAAACTTTCCTAATTCATTTTAACTTGGTTGTGGCTTTGGATCTGCTTTTGGCATTTCTAATACATTCGTTACTGTTCATAAAAGAATAATCAATTTAAGGTAGCCCCTTCTCCCTTGGCCAAGTTTATGGTTAGGCCCCTTATTTCAGTGACCACATCTTTAAGCTGGAAAGAAAAATACTACTTATATGTTGATATTTTAGAAGAAGAGGGTTGTTGTTTTAAAAAAGAAGTGTCAGGGCCTTAGGTTAGCTAATTAAGCATCCTACCGTATGCAGAAGTCACAAACAGATTTTGGTATTTCCCCTTAAAGCCATTACATCTGTGTGAGCAAAAGCAGCTTGTTTGTGCTTCCTTAATCAAAAATGCCACTAACCGTGAAGATGGTTTCTAATGAGTCAGTAATAACAGCACCTGGGCAAACAAATTTGTCTGTTGACTTCGAAGCCTTTCCAGACCGGTCATTACCTCAGACACAAAAGGTGTCTTCGGACTAGTGTCACAGGACATTTTTGTACCATACCTCTGTTTTTGGTTTCCAGCTGGATGTTGTGCCATTTTAGACTTGGGTTCAGCCCTCGTGCCGTGGCTTCTCAAAGTCATAGACAGACGTCTGGTCTGCAGTTAGCTAAGAGCCTGAGGTTTATACCAGAGCAGCTGAGTCTCATCCACACTCTGCTAAAGGGACTGGTAGCTTTTACAGAAAGACAGGATCAATAAACACAGGGTATCAACCTCTAATTTTCACAGGAAGATTTGCCAGACCTCTGTTGTCAAAAGCTGTGTACCTTGCAAAAGGTATGCCAACAGCTAGGATAAGATTTTTTTAACCTCCTAAATAAAATTAATAAAATCAAAAGGAACTATTGGCTAAGGATGGTGCAGAGAGAGTCTAGGTAAGGTCAGATTTTTTAATAAGGACGTTGATATTCACCAGAGGTTAAATGTGACATAGATAAGGACACTTAAAACACAGAAAAAAAGGTCATGCATCTTTATTCACTTAACGACAGAGGTGCAAATTACCTTACTCCTGAAGGAGTGAATGCACACTATTTTTTTTTTTTATGGTGGATGGATTTTTTTAATGTATCTATCTATCCAGTTAGGAATATTACCTTTTGAAAACATTGCAATGCCAATATTTAAGAAGGGGGAGAACTATTTAACCTTGACAGTGTATAAGACTTTAGAGCACTCCTGAATTAAAGGATAACTAAAGACCTGGAGTTAAAAGAAAAATGGGATAAAATCAGCAGAGACTAACTAGACTGCTACATCTCCTTGGTGCAAAAAATTAATTAGTTTCATTTGGTTTTGACACAGTTCAAGATGGGATCCTAGCAATAAAACTCAAGGAGCCGGTGATGAATGGACAAATCATAAGGCTTGTGGGATATGCTAATGGAAAGTTGAAAAGGAATTACGTGGCTGGAGATGGGAAAAAAGTACCTAGTGTTTTTTCTCAGGGATCAGTCTTGGGAGAAGTCCTCCCTGTTGAATAACTCCTGAGGCTTACATAAGCATGGGAGCATTTTGCAAAGCTGAAGGGCATCAATACAGAGGAGGACAAAGATACTGTGCCTGAAGACAGGACTGAACTGAATGGAGACGAAACTCAATCATGCAAAATACATTTGGGAACTAACAATGAAAAGTTATCTGGAAGATAGGAACTGAAACTTGGAAATGAAAACACGAGAGAAAGAAGAGTGAGCTTATCACCACCTGCCAACGGCACTGGGATCCATTAAGGGGAAGATTCAGTCTTGAGGGAGATGTGTCCCATACAGGTGAGGAAATACTGGAATATAATACCATGTGCATTTCTAGGCACATATATTAAAGATACAGGAACTCAAAAGCTAATGAAATGCAGAGGTGGGCTACTTTGATGGTCAGGGAAGAGGAGGAAGACATCCTCCTGGCAGCAAAAAGAGGGCTGAAGAAGGTTATGGTTACTCTGCACAGTTACAGTTGGGCTGGAGGACATGGAAAGGAAAATCTGCAAAGCATACAGCAACCACCGAGCCTAGAAGCTTTTTGCTGTCGTTGCTGTGACCAGTGAGCGTCTGCAGTAGGTGAAGGATCAAAGTCGCACATTAAAGGGACCACAAACAGAATGCCATGAAGCAAAAGAAAGAATAAACACTCCTTCCATATACACCATGGGACAGACATAAGCAACAATTTACATTTATGTAAAAAAGCAATCTGTTTCATGAACAGCAAATAAAAAGGAGCACACGCTTGGCTGAAATGAGCAGTCATTTGAAATGTGAACCAGTGGTTGTTAGCGGAGTTTTGGCACATGCCATCGATTTCAGTTATTCGCACTGGCTGAATGATGCCAGCACTAGACAATAACCCCACACTCAGAGGGCTTATGGCAGAGGACAGGAGACACAGCAAGCCTTGCAAAACGACTCTGTCATTGCTTTCTTTATCCACGGGCTACTTATTAACACGAATAACATCACCACCCCCTCCAAAAAAAAGAATGATGTCACCTTTAAAACGAAAAAAAAATGCAATAGTTTAACTGCCTGACGTTGACAGTCCTCTGTAGTTTTTTTTCAGGACCCTATGAAACTTAATTGACTGGTAATGGATTTTTCCTTTCCTTATACAGTTACTTCACAGTGAAAATAGCACATATACAGAAATATATATTCAGTAAAGCAGATAGCTGATAAACAGCCTAACCACAACATACTCATATTTGGTTTTGTACACATTGTACTGAGCATTGTGAAACTGGGACACACAGTACTTAAAGCATTATACTACACCAGGAGACCATATTCCATTACAATTTCACATGGGGGAGGAGGGAAAAAAAAAACACTGTTCATTTTACTTGTTTTTCTTTTTATGTAATTACTTGTCAACATTCATCACTTAATATAATTTCAGAATTTCCACAGGTCTCTAAGCGTCTCTCTCAAGTTTCAGAAACAGCGGCGTGGCAGCAGCACAGCCAGGGAATCAACATTTCACCTAGGCAGTGTCACTGTCCCCACAGCTTCTGATTGACCCCTCTTGTCATTAATCCAAGTGTCTGGCCTTCGTATGTTTAATTTCCTTTCTTTAAAGTGATGCACGGTCATTTACAGTAATATAATTGTCCTCTTGGACAATGTCTGAGACATGAAGTTCGCCTTGAGGAAAGAGGCAGAGACGCAGGCGTCCCCGTGATTCCTGGGCTGAATTGCTCCACCAGCCTGCGGCAGGATCGGGGTGCTGCACCCCCGGGTGACACTCCTTTTCCAGAGGAGCATTGCCGTGTGCTGCTGCCTGGCAAAAGAGAAAAAGGAAAAACTGTGGTAGCCTGGGCGAGGGGGCAGGAGGGATGCAATGGCAGGATCGGCAGGCTCCTGCCTGGCAGCCTACGAAGATAAAAGCAGTGCTGAGTCACAAGTCCAGAGGCCAAATACTGCTCGGGTCACGCTGATCCCCTCCTTCCCCAAAGACAACATGTTTGCCGAGAGAAAACAGCAGCACAACAAGTAACTGCCGCTCTCACGTCTGGAACGACCGCTGGTGCCCAGGGAGTCAGTCCAGGCTTGTTAAGAGGTTGCCGTGGGAGAAAAAGAGGGGGACAAAAGAGTGGAATTAGGGCAGAGGGAGACAAGGGGGGTCTGTCTGGCTGTATGAGACAAGAAGGGAAGGCTTGCTCATAGGCACTGAGGCCAAAAAGAAGCGATGCTGTCAGCAGTTACAAGGTCCGTGCTGCTCTTTGTGGCTCTCCTGTTTCGCTTTAAAATTGCAGCGTGGTCTTTGCCAGCGAGAACGAGAGCGGGGGCAGGAGGCGCGGGGTCAGAGGGGAGCTCTGCGCGCCTCGCCGAGAGGCCTGAGCACAAGGAGAAAGCGCCGAAAGCCCAGACCGGCCTGCCAGATCGCCTGATGCCGGCAGCACCGGGTCGGGGCGACAGCCAGGCTCCGGCTGTGTACTGGGGGGAACAGTCATGCTCTGACACGGCAGTTTTACTACTAAAACAAGTAGTTCCCAGGGCTCTCAGAACCACCCCAGCCTAGTTTTCTCAAGATGTGTTTCTTCTGCTTGATCGATAGTATCTAAAAATGCAGATTTTTTTCCTTAGAAGGAACTGGAATTGGAATTAAGGGCATCTCTCTCCCCTGCTTGGCCACCAATTTTCATCAAAGTTACAAGAACTGAGCCTTCTGCGTTGCTGGGAAATCTTGATGAAATCACCGAGCGGCTTAAAGTTTTGTGGTGGGAAGGATTGTTCCTCCAGCTGCGAGACCTTATGGAGTCCCACTGTTGCTGTCATTGCTGGCAGCGACACTCGGAGTCCTCTAGAAAGATGGGAGGGATTATTTCATGTTTTACATGCTCTGGGTATATTTTAGCCACAATAAGAAGTAGCTATTGCAACATACCACAGTCTCTGTCAGCGGCTGGTCGCGGTTCAGTCCCGGCAGTCTGCAGCACGGGGCAGGATAATGTATTTGCCTCCCAGTAGCTGTAGGGAGAGGAAGCTGGTTTCAGTCATCTGGCACTGGGTGCTTACTGGTGTGGCTGAAAGCACAGGCACAGCCTTGCACCCAGGCACGGTTTCCTATCTAAAAATCTCACAAGAGAAACGAAGCATTAAAAGGAGCCTTGGTGTCTCTTTCCAGAAGCTATTGGGGACCGAGTTTCTCTGTCGGCTGCTGAGCGGGATGCGTGGATGCAGGCAGGTTTGCAGGGCTGTTCCCAAGATGCTTCTGGGAACTCACGGGGGACTCCTGGCTCCAAGGATAAAAGAGCTGAATTTTCTCAAAGTGCAAATATTATACTAAAGGTCCCAGAGGGACACAGAACATACAGGCAATAACTGTCTGCACAAATGTGCCTGGGAAAAATACTTGCATCTGTACAGCCCTAGAAGGCATAAAGTTATTGGCAGGAACGGAGCCGGTGGGACGCAGCGTGGTGCGAGGGACTGCTGTAGGGCTCTGTCCCTCGGTGCCTGGGAGCGGTTAAAGGGTAGGCTCAGGGTGAGACCTTTGGGTTGGCTCACTGCAGCGCAGGTGGCAGGCTTTTTGTCCGTGGAAGGGCCAAGAGCTGAGCGGAGGTGAGAGAAGACGGGTGACAAGTCAGCCTGGTGTTCCTGTTAGATGATATGCAATGAGGCGAGCTGGGTAACCAGTGGTAACCAAAATAAAGGCTTACTGTGGCTGTAATGACAGCTACACACAGCTCAGCTACTCAGAGCTTGCGACCTCCTGTGTTGTTCAGGAGGGGCTGGGGTGAGCGGAGATGGGTGGTCAGTCAGGCTGGGATGGCTGTGAGGTGGCTTAAGCAAAACCACCCAAATTCTGGCTTCTTTTCAGACTTCCGCCGCTCCTCTCCTTACCCTCCAATGCCTTTGCCTGCCAGTACAGGAATAACAGAGACAGAAAAAGCGTACAGAAAGGAGAGCAAGAAAACTTGGCAAAGAACTGGTAGATTTAGAAGATTTCAGAAGGAAAGCACTTTGATGAATCATAGAATCACAGAATCATTTAGGTCGGAAAAGACCCTTAAATCATTGAGTCCAACTGCAAGCATAACACTGACAAGTCCACTACTAAACCATGTCTCTAAGCACCACGTCTGCACATCTTTAAAATACCTCCAGGGATGGGGACTCCACTACTTCACTGGGCAGCCTGGTCCAATGCTTGGTAACCCTTTTGGTTAAAAAATTTTTCCTAATATCCAATCTAAACCTCCACTGGTGCAACTTGAGGCCGTTTCCTCTGGTCCTATCGCTAGTTAGTTGGGAGAAGAGACCAACACCCCCCTGACTACAACCTCTTTTCAGGTAGTTGTAGAGAGCGATAAGGTCCCCCGTCAGCCTCCTCCCCTCCAGACTAAACAACCCCAGCTCCCTCAGCCGCTCCTCATAAGACTTGTTCCCCAGACCCTTCACCAGCTTCGTTGCTCTTCTATGGACATGGTCCAGCACCTCAATGTCCTTCCTGTAGTGAGGGGCCCAAAACAACACAGTACTCCA
>Ga0181612_131531_pt1 | contig 11339 bp, 5 predicted proteins | sample HoacroProtozoa21_FD_119630 | JGI IMG/M metagenome (GOLD analysis project Ga0181612, IMG submission 119630) | Hoatzin crop microbial communities from Cojedes, Venezuel. Combined Assembly of Gp0051906, Gp0051904, Gp0051908
ACTGAGCCTGCATGGTTCACACAGTGTAAGGAGCAGAAATGGGCAAGCATCGTTGACAGTGTGTGCAACTCACTGCATTAAAGGTGTCTTATGTGGAAAAGCCCACATGGTTCTTTCCTTGTGCATCTGCGCAAGAAAACACATGCGCTTCCTTGGTGCCAAAATGTGGTAGTTGGACTGAACATAGGTAGCTGATGCTCTTCTTACCCAAATCTAATGCAAAGCACCACACAAATAAACAAGAGTGTAAGAAAATTTGGAATGCAGTTCTTACTTGTGTTACTGGTCTTTCCAGTCAAAAGGTCCTGCTACTTCTCACAGTACAACTACAACCCCTCCACACAGAAGCAGTACTAATCTCTCTGTGGTAAATCCTGAGACACCTGGGCTGACACAAGACACAGGGTAATACATTCACGCTACAGGGGTCAGAAGGAGGTCAGCTGGCATCAGCAACTTTGTAGGAACTGCTGTCTCTCAGGTTAGAGCAGGGTGAGGCTCCACTGCTCTACAGTTACTGAAGCTCTGGGTATTCAGCAGGCCAAGCAAAGCTCATTAAAAATAAGGAAGAGTGGGGGGAGGAGAGTGGAGAAACAAGAGGGCAAGTGAGAACATAGCCAATTGTGGTACAATGGAAATTCCCTGCTGCCTTTAAGCCCAATGACTGCTATAGTCCTGGTGTTCAGGAGAGGAAACGGGACAGAGATAGCAGAAGACAAATGTTAAGAAAAAGAAATCACTACCAATGAGACAATTGTTTATTTTGGTCTACTTTTTGCACTTGCTACTTCTAACAAATCGTCTATGTTTGAGCTTTTTGTGTAATGATGTTACTCAGTTGTTGAGCTCTTTCCAAGAAGGGTTTAAATGCTTTCCACTTGTAAGGTGCTGGGGAGTCAAAGACACATCTTCAGATTTCATCCAAATGAATCCAACAATCTTAAGACAGTCTTCCAAAAAGCTCAGCTTTATGGCAAATACTGGGATAACTTTTTTTCCCAGTCACATCTGATGCAACACTGCTGCGTTCCTCGGCCTGCCTCAGATATACTCTGGAACTACATCAATCAGTGTAACAGAAACAGGTAGAAAGTAATTACTTTGCAAGACTGAAGCAATTACAAGGAATGTAGACAGAGCTGCCTTTCTCTCTCCCAAAAATGTACGGCAATTTTACAGCTACTTTCATTATCTTCAGAATTTCAACCTTTAAAGGCATCACTGGAAGCACTCTGGAAAGCACGATGACGGCTACTGACTATCATGCCGTAGTCCCTGAGACTGCTCATTGCAAAGGGAAGCCATGAGCTGGCCAGAAGTCCTGCACTGGTGCTCATGTCCTCCATCAGTGTATGGAAATGTTCTGTTCCTCCACCCGCTGTGAGGCTCCACTGACAGTATTTCCACTTCAAAGATATGTGGTGACTGAACAGGTGGCTAGAGAGACCCAAGAGGAGGGCAAAACCCCAGAATAACACCTAAGTCCACTCTTCTCCACCACCCCAATCTGACCGCAGACACAAGGATCCTGTGAGCTGCACCCTATTTTCTGTTGTTTAAAAGCCAAAATGGAAATATCTTTTCATAAATGCCAGTGAAAGAGAAAAATCACTTAAAAAGCCTCAAAAATAATGCTTTGTGTTACAGCACACTTCAGTATTTTTAAGAGAAATGATAAAAAATCCTGTGAGATTTCTGCTAGATGACACAATAATTTTAATTTTATATTTAGTAAAATAAAAACTAGCTTGCTGGGTTCTGTACACAATATCTGAAGTATCTACAAAATGGTAGTGGTATCTTTTTTATCAGAGCTAAGATCAATTTCAGCCTTGTTTGGCTGTCTCAGTGGTTTCACTTTCATTCCCAGGTGGACTTTTTGGGGATGATTTTAGAAGCCAGATGTTTTGAAACTGTTCCATGGTCAGATACGTTTAAACACTACCATTTGTGGTTGTTCTTTCCAGAGAAAAAGAATAAGCCACTACCTGGAGCAAAAGAATGCTCTAAAATGCTAAAAAATGTCACGAACAATAAGACATGCAACACATTTCTAGATGTTTTAATATAATATATTTTAAAAAAACCCAGCAGTTGAGGATGTGACTTAATTGGCATATATACAAACTTTCAGTTCCCTGTGTCCTAAGACTACATGCCAAGAACAATCTTAAGGCTAATTTTAGTTATTTCTGTCTCTGACTTGTCTTCTAAAGTCCACTTTTACCTAGCTGGTATAGCCAGTGGTCAATTTATGCTATGCTGCTTCTTTATTGGTCACGCATTGCTTGCAGCAAGAACACGTGGAGATCTTGTAGAATGCACTGCTGACATCCCAAGCTCACAAAGCAGGCCACGGCATGTCATGTGATGGATGCAGCTTTTCCTGATGTGAATCAAGCTGCAGGGTTGTGTGGGAAAGGAGGAGGCAAGCACACTGCCTGCACACTGCCTGTCCCCAGTGAAGTACCCTGTGCCAGGCACAGCAGGTCCACAGCTCACAGCCCTGTCAGAAGCAGGATAGGGGGGGAGAGCACTGTGGCACTGTAACGGCATGACAGGCAGATAACACAGCAGGAGTGAAGAGGTGGGAGCCACTGAATTGCAGCTCTACATCCTACACAGGAGCTTGACAGGCTCATCTGCCTGTCCAGGGAGAATCTCTGCGCGGTGGCCGGTAACAACTTTCTCCTTTCATAGCATAAGCAAGAAAGAAGCAATGTGTGTCAAAATATGGCCTGTTACCACTAAGTATCAATACCCATCAAAAACTAAGATTGCCCCTGTCACACGTGATCACAATCTGCATATGGGGGCTCTTAGTTGCCCTAACACAGGACAAGAAAGCATGTCCTACACAGGACTCTTTATCCGTACACCGTGAAATCTCTTCTTTTGTGAAAGGGGGGTGGGTTTGCAGGGAGACAGAGAGTGAAGCAGAGGCTTTTACTTCAGCTACAGGTTTTGGGCATGTTATGCCAGAGAAGAAAATGGCAGAATATATTCTTTTTTCTTTTTTTTTCATAAAGCAGGCAATCAACTGAAAGCCGTGTACTAATGCAGAAACAGAACCAGTAACACTGATAGTAAACTCATGCCAAGTAATTTATACACAACTACAAGATGAAATTTTACAGATTGAATTATTAGCAGAAAATTCAACTGTGTTTTCTCACAGAAAGTAACGTAGGTAATCTGCTTAAGGCAGCGATGCATGTTCCTAGACATTTGTGCAGAACCTAGTGTATTTGGTGAGCTTCATGACATGGTAAGAAACTGCAATTTGGTGAGGAATGTGCCAGGTTATTGTTGGTTCTCCATTATTTGTTTTTAATAACGCATTCTAGGAGGTACACGTGGGCAGAAAGGAATCTGGGTAAAACAAAGTAACTTAAAACACTGACCTTGTAGTCATAAATTATAGTGAGTTCTGCATGAGAATAGATGTCTATCTGAAACAGATGGATTACTGCAGTTTCTAGCCCTTTATACAAAGAGCACAAAACTCTTTTCAATATATCTATTCATGTGTTATTGCAAGCATGTTTTTTGTGCTTATCAGAAAGGACGACTGTTCTTGTTATCTTGGTCTTTAAAATTAAATTCTCTCTTGTAAAGCATCATACTTGAAAACTTTTAGGACAAACTATTGTATTCGAAATGTTTTAGGACACTAAAATGATTACAGTTTATTTCAAACTTCTTTTTACAATTGTTCCAACCAAACTAATTTCTATCAGTTGAATGACGGAGTATTCAACCAGAGCAGCAAATGCTGTTTAATTTCACATTGATATTGAACTGTAATATCATTGCTGCACTAACTGAATTTTCTCTATTTGATTCCTCAAGGCAATGTTCTCCTCACGATATAAAAAGTATTTAAACTACCAATTCACACCACCAGAGGGCAATGTAATAAGGCTTATTTTACGAGGTACATTAGGAAAAAACAGTGGGCTGTAAATTACAATCTCCTGCGTATTAAAAACCCTTTTACAAAACTCAGAATACACTATCTCATTTACTGAACAATTTCATCATTCTAATTTTCACAGAAAACAAGAAACTTTATTGTACATGAACATACCAAAGATAAAATACCAAGGAGTGACTAGAATACATGAAAGAAAGCATTCTGGAGAAAAGGACAAGAAGAGAACAGAGCATTAGTAACAATTCCTGTTGTCCTGCCTCACTGAATTCGTACTCTGAGTTGGTGTGGGACGCTGGGGATCTAGAAGGAGAAAGAACTATGATCTTTCAGTACATTTTGAGACAAAGAAAGGTGTTCAACTAACTGTAAGGACAAACTTCAGTTAATTTGGAACATCTGTTGATGTGCAGCAATCAGGTGTAACAGTGCATGATGCTGGCAAGAAATTTACACACAGAATCTCTTCCATTTGTGTATATGCAAATACTGCCTTGCAGAAGAAACCCAAAACTGTGTTTATTGTAGAGTTAGCTATTCACTTAAATCCACGGAAGCTGATATGATTAAATTACTGATCAAAATGGTATGGGGGAGAGAACCACATGGAAACTGATAGCTAAAAAAGAGTAGACAATTTCAGAGATTATGTTTATTCTTACAAAACTGAGACTGGACCTTTCACTTCTTGTCATTTGCCTGCAGAGTAACTGGCTTTCCACTTTAGATTTTAAATAAGAGTCAGACTTGAGTTACAAAAAAAACGCCATTTGTAGGCACGTTTTAAGAGGATGCTTCGAAGAAAGACAGATTTACCCTAATCCACAAAATAGGATTTTCTGCAGAACCAGTGTCTAGACAGTCTTGATGTCCATTTAAGATCATCCAGGTCAAAAGAGGAAAGGAAGACAGTTACCTCAAGACATATGAGAGTAGGAAGTTCTAGGCTTCTTACACTGAAACCACAGGGGTACCGGCTAATGAACAAAAGCCCCGCTCAGAGTTCTTCAAAGTGAGACTGTTTAGTTCCAAAAAGAACCGACTACTTTCCCACATATGAACACTATTACAGAAATTAAACTCTCCCTGGTTGCAGTATGGTACCTTTCACACTAACATAATTAAGAGGGCCCAAAGACCCATATGGGATCCCTTGCTGAAACTTAAGAAGCCGTAACTTGCAGGAATGCAGTATAAAATGAACCATAGAAGGTACATGAATAGTATGTTACCAATGAGGGTGGAAGGCACATTCCATTCACAGGTTTGCAGGGTTCCCAAAGCCTGGTAAACTTAGCTGTATCTTATAAACATCAGATACCGTAACTGCTTGTTTTGTTCAGACAGACAAGAGTTTCTAGAAAATAACTTGTCCATCAAAAGAAAGACAGACAGATAATGAAAATAACTACAAGTCTTGTGCTGTGGAAGTTTGCTCACCAGAGAGAATCATAAGAGATAGAGCTCAGAAGGCAACAGAATTGCAGCACTGCTGATGCTTTGCTTTTTGATGCTATCTTCCATCTACAGAAGGTGTTTTCCAAAAGGTGGGAAAACATCTGAGAAAATGAAGGGGCAGGATCTGACTTAGCCAAGGTCACACCATGAATCAAATATTCAGGAACAGAAATCCACATCTGAAACCACCTGATCTGCTCCCCAGACAATGTTTACAACTTATCTTGTTAAAAGCACTGTTTTCACATGGCACTTATTTTCATCTCACTAAAAGAGGCTAATTCTACTCAAACCAGAGCCTACTGGGCTCTCAGTTACTCTGACAAAGGAGCATTTTTCGTGCTGATGTGCTATGTTTAGTGTGTTGCCATCTGTGAGCTGAAACTGTCTTATGTGTAAGCTGACTTCACATCCATCGGGAGGTTCTGCTTAGCCATTAGTTGTAGTATGCACACTTTGTATATTCCAGTCATTTGTGGGGGTAGCACAGGTGCATTCAGCTTCTAGAGGGGTCATCTGACACTCAGAATCTGCCCAGGCTCCAGCAGATTTGCACGAAACTTGCACACATTAATCCCACGTTCAAGCAAGGCTTGCAAGTAGTCTGCAGTGCCATGTCTGGAGAATGCATCTGTCACCGAATGGCTAAGCCCAGCACACCAAGCAAAATGTGCTGCAACTCCAAGGTGATCTTCACCTATATTCTGGGCTCCAGGCTCCTTTCAGATTTCAGTTCAATTCAGCAGAATTTGGTTGCCATGAAAGATTACACGATGAGGAGGGGAAAAAGGAGGAAAGCAATTTAGAAACATGTGGTCAGGCTGGAATTCCACCATGATTTGACATTTGACTACTCAGGCCAGGGTCAAAATAAATCCAAGATGCATCATTCCATGTGCGGGACACACTGTAATGAGAAACTGCTGACACATCCAACTACTTTCTCGCTTTTAATCATCAGTCACTAGCTAGTGATGGTTTCACTGGTAGCGCAGTGGCACTTGCAGCAACTAAGTCTTTTGTCCTGAACAAAGCACACTACGTACAGTCATTCTCAAATGCAAAACCAAGAAGTTCAATAGCAATACACAGAGTGGTTATGCAAGGTCAGAATTGTGCTAGGTGGTGCTTAAAACGAGCACTGAAGGCCAAAAGGACACTGAAGCATTATGCTTTGGTTTCTTTCATTTTAGAAAGTTGGCAATGCTTTCTTACCTCTGGGGTGCAGTGTTGGACAGTGAAAGTAGATTGAAATCCTCTTAGAACACAAGAACGCAAAATAGATGGCCCTTCCAAGTGTTGTCGATTTTGCATTAGTCAAGTTTGACAGGAGCTGGTTTTTATTACTTTTTTAAGTCTGTTTGCAGTAGAAAATTTTAACACCATTCACAGTTTCTTAATCTGAAGCACTGAATTTTCCTGGAGTATGTTACGTTTCCTATAGCCTGGACACCTAGGGCTAAGTACAGATACACACAGTAGACAATTAATTCACAAAAGGGGTCTGGACCTTACATCATTGTCTGTTCTTTCCATATAAACGGTCTCTTATCTGAATGGAAAACCTTATTAGAAAGGTACAGGATTTACTAGCTATAAACATGGACATGATTCTGTCACCTGTAAGAACAATACTTCCCAACAGTCAGCCTTGCAGTAGTGAAAGAGTTGTGCCACCAAGACGGATTATATGTTAATAGGAGAAAGACTGTGGGGACAGCAGGAAAGAAAAATTAGCCAACACTTAGAGCCGTATACAAACACTGTATATTTATGACTTCAAGTTTAGGAATTTCCCAGGCACTGAATCATCTGTCATCTAAACAGTGCTGACCTGAGGTGAGATATGCATGTCCCATAGCAGTTTGTACGACTGCTCAGGTAGCTTGAGCTTGAGTTTATGTACCTCTCTGGACTACACTGCAAACCGAGACCACTTCACAAAACTGACGATAAATGAACCAGGAGTACAAATAGCAGGACCAGATATACACAAGGCATCAGCTGCTTTTTCACTTAGGAACCTAATTCTTAAAAAGACTTAGATCTATTTTTGAAATCCTGTTTTTATAATAAATAAATGCTAAACTAGGAGCCCTTCCTAGCTACTTCTCTTCAAAACCAGTATTTTAAGTCTACGAAAATACTGTATCTGCAGCCCTAAGTATCAGTTAACTCAGATTTGAACTCCTTTGAAGTACCAGTTGGTGTTTAAGTCCCTTAGTATTGCTTAACCCTCCCAATCTCTTGTAATCTTGGCACAAAAGCCACGTCTCACAGGGGACCGATCCGAATCGCTATTTGAGTAAGAATTTAAGAATTGCACTTTTAAGGCTCTCCCATGTTGTCAATTTAGCTTAATTAAACTTGGATAACCTGGCTGTACCTGTTCCTCCTTCTCATATCTCTCTCCCAGTCCTAGCCCTAGAACTTCATGATGTAGAATTGTGGTGTTGTAATCATGACCGATTTGATTGAAAAGGGAATTGGAAAGAAGTGATACTCAATGACCTCTACGCAAAGACATCTTTGTGTGGAGTCTGTCACATGAGCCTGCTCTATGGACATCTCTGTTCAGAACTTTACCTAAAGAAAAGAGTGGAAGAATAGAGAAATGATCCACCTCACTGTTCCTTCTAAAACTACGCATTTTCTAGCAGGACATGTCTGATATAATAGCTTTGATCTCTGCAGTGTAACAGCATATCTGTTTGTTACTCTTCATTAGCATACAACAGCAGCAAGCCGTAACACTTGTCATTTCAGGTAGTATTGCTCTCTACATGCCTGCAAGCTCAGAAACTTCTCTTACAAATGTTCCCAACACATTTACATTGCTGCAATAAAGTAGAAACAACCAGATACCCCCTCTTCAAATTAGTTTTGCAAACATTTCATTATTTCATATTTTTAATGAGAAATAGCATTAGATAAATGAAATCCCAGATTATGGATTTTATAAAACTTAATATCACAAAATCTATCAGAGTGTGTCAAGAACATTTTTTATTCCAAATGGAATAACAGTGTGTTAAAGAAGACAAATAATCCCTGTAGGGTTTGCAACCCGTGCACTTCATTTTTTTTAAGTACATAGTTTCTGAGGAGTTAAGCTATATCCAAAACAAAACAAGCAAGACACAAAAGCTACTTTCAGTTTTTATTTCCTAAGTTACATAGTTAAAGGAATATTTTACACTCTCCAGTTTTAAAATTTCATCTGTGCCTAAAATAACTCTGAAGGGTCAATCAGTGGCACTAAAGTAGAAAACTAGGAGAGTAGACGTGACCAGCACAACAGGTTCTTTTGCTGGTCTGTAATAAGGTGGACAAGAAATGTGGTGTTCCTATGAGCATTCTTGCTGCATTCGCTTTCGTTATCTTAGTGTTTTCTCAGCTTAGCCCTTAATTAGTCCTTAGACAAACTCATTTCGAATAAGGGCCTCAGGCTGTGACCCAGACATAAACACAGTAACCAGCTTTTTGGCTAACCTCCCTACAGGGGGAACAAGGCTCTCCAGCTTCCTCTCATGGACAGTTAGTAGAAAATCTTGTCTGGGGCCACAGCAAAGATTTGTGATTTGACAACTGAATTCTGAATATCTGAATTCTGTCCCTGAGTTATATGCGCTTCTAGGCTACCTGAGCTGAAAACCAGACCACCACCTCGGACAACTGCTGGGGTATTACTACAAAACTGCTTTCACTGATGAGCATTATAGAACATCCTGTTAATATCAAGGAACTATTTAATGTCTTTCACTTATCATTGAAAATGCACACTCCAGTGGCCCCTTTAAGGTTTAAACATTCAGGTCAGCATCCTAAGAACCACCGGGAAAACTTCCTAGTAACACGTCCTGTCACTATGGTAATATGTTTCAGGAACACCGAATGGAGACCTGTCACTGTATAACAGGACAGCATTTTTTTGTAGTTGCAAGAGATTTCCTCTTCATAGCATATACGAAGTATGTAGCTCTAATCGGAAAAAAGACTTCTGTAAAATGTAACAGAAAGGATATACAGTGTTCACGAGAGTGAGAGACAGGGAGAAAGTATGGAAGAGATTTTCCCTAGGTCCTAGAATTTCTAAGATCAATGCTGCCTGAGGACTCCTGTGATGCGTGGTAGCCCATGGCTGGTTTTTCAGTAGATTTTGTGTTTAGAACCCAGAAGAAAGAGGCATTGAGCTTTAATCAGTTTCAGCCATGTGGCCAAGCCTGCTTACAGCATATGCTAATTCAAATCCTTGGATTTCATATAGATAGCTTCTCATTCAGAGTAATGAGATTTTGAAGCTATTACAAACATGTTGCAAGTGTTTCCCCTGCACAACCAGCATATATTTTCCCAGTTTTTGTATTGTACACTTCTGAACATTTTAATGACCATTTTTCTACAGTGTCAACAAGAGCCATATGCCTTTTTAGTTGTAAATGACAGCCTTAATTTTCACCTGTGCTTGCTTAAATCCCACAGTGAAGAGGAAAGGATGGAGGGAGAATGGAAATATTTCTTCTAGACACGCTAAGTAACAAAAATTGACAATTAGATGTAGATTATAGTTAGCCCTCAGACATGTTGACAACATCCACTGGACAAACAAAAGTATGTGCTGAAGTCCACAAGTTAACAGAGCTGAGAAGCAGCCTAAATACCAAACAGCATGAATTTGCATTAAAAGTTCAAAGTGTAGCTATGCTGTGAATACGTATTAGGGAAAGATTCTTACCAGGCAAAGGTAGGCAGATAAATTCCACCATAAATTCTTGACAGCAGGTAAGTCTGAGAGATGTTGTATAGGAAAGCTCAGTTGTTCCTCGTTGGGTTTTTGTTTGTCATGCACAGATGTATCCCACATAACGAACATGATGTCTAGTATTCTGAACAGCAATATTATATTAAAATTCTGCAATCTTAAGCACACCTAGTAGAGGTATATTTGCATTACCTCTCCCCATCAATGTCATCCTGGGATGTCCTATCTTACCACAGCTTGTTTGTGCCACCACTCAACCATTAGTAATGGAAATATTTCTGCTTTTCTAGTACACTGGAAAGTATCTAAGGTCACATGCAACTTCAAATAGGCTATTTTTGACACCGTGAGTGTCTAAAGAGGTTACTTTAGATACTATTAGTCCACATTCGTCTTAGTATGTTTTGAGATACAAGGCAAGTCTTACAAAAGCCCAGATATTTAATTTTAAAATATCACAATGAATGAAGCATTAGATTCACTCACCTGGCACTGTGGTCCCTGTTCACATGACCAAAGCAGAAACTTCTCTATGGTTGGATATAGAGCAAGCCTGGATTTCAGCACAGTGAAGGGACCAGGATAATATACGATTTCCAAAAGTTCTGGCAAAGCAGCACTCCACAAGCTGCAGTGCATAGATCCTCTACATACTAACCAGCTTCCACCCCTTCCCTACCCAGGCACAACAATTGGCTATGTAATGTGGTCGGAACTACCCAGCCTTCACTGTTTAAATGGCACCTCTTCCTTAGTGAAAAACCTTCTTTCACTGAGCTTTTCTTCCTTCTCTGACTGAAAAGACCCAGGTTACTCAGATTCCCTAATCCGCTTTGACCCTGGCAGGTCTGCTAATTTCCCCACCTTCTCTGTGGTGGACTTGCAGTCCCGCTTTTCTTCCCTCCTAAGTCTTTACATGATAAGGCTGCAACGATACTGATCCAATGACACCAAACTGGGAGGTGTGGCAGATACATTGGAAGGCTGTGCTGCCATTCAGCGTGACCTGGACAGGCTGGAAAGTTGGGCAGAGAGGAACATGATGAGGTTCAACAAAGGCAAATGCAGGGTCCTGCACCTGGGGAGGAACAACCCCATGCATCAGTACAGGCTTGGTGTGGACCTCCTGGAGAGCAGCTCTGTGGAGAGGGACCTGGGTGTGCTGGTGGACGACAGGTTGACCAT
>Ga0181612_163069_pt1 | contig 11339 bp, 17 predicted proteins | sample HoacroProtozoa21_FD_119630 | JGI IMG/M metagenome (GOLD analysis project Ga0181612, IMG submission 119630) | Hoatzin crop microbial communities from Cojedes, Venezuel. Combined Assembly of Gp0051906, Gp0051904, Gp0051908
CGAGGGCTCCCATTTCAGCTGCTAAAAGGTTCATCCCTGTCCTACCAAGGGGGACCCGGGCTGCTTTTCCCAAGGCCCTGGCTGCTGGCAGACGCGGTGCCATGTAAATATTTACTCCCAGCCAAACAGCTTGGGAAAGACTCTGACCTACGTCTGGTTTTGAACTTCCTTGGTTGTATCTGGGTTATCGCAGCCCCGGTGCATGGGCTGGATGCTGTGCATGGCGTTGTATAAGCTCCACCCAGCAGCCCCTGCTCCTCGGCTGCCTAATGACTCAAAACCCACCATATCTGATTTGTCTACATCCTCAGCCTGCGCAGGAAGAGCCTGGGTGCTGGGCACCCAAGCCAGACCCAGCATCCCCATCCCAGGGGGATCGCTGCTGTCAAAGTGAGCCAGGTCCCAGACGAGCATTTGCCTGAGGCGATGCTTCTCACACTGCGGCTAAAATACAGACTATGTCCATGCCCTGAGCTGCTCACAGCAACTTGGAAACCCTCACTCAAAGCCAGAAGGGGTTGATTTGCAGCTCTCAAATCAAAAGCAGCTCTCGAGGTGGCTCCAGTGCTGGGAACCTCTTGCAAAAGGGAGCTAGGAGCCTTTGCCTTTGCTCAGTTCAGTCTCAGCCCCCAGCAGAAAGCCCCAAGGACCACAGACACCATGTCCTACAGCATCTGCAAGGTCCCCTCTGTCCCCATCTGACAGCATTTCCCTGTCCCACCCATGCAGGACTTACCTCTCCCTTCCCATCACCCCAGCCACTGCCATACAGCTCCATATGGCATGGGACCCAAGGTCAGGTTTAGTCAGAGCTCTGGCAGCGCTCCCCTAATTTTAAAGACCTCTCTCAAAGCAGCGCAGAAAGAACATTTTAATAACATTTTAATCCAACACTTCAAAAGAACACTTCTGATGAAAGAAAGGAGGCACAGCCTTCATGCACTTCTCTGCTCTGTATGTCTGCATCTCCCACCCTGGCTCCCACTGTGGGGACATTGCTGGAGTCGGAACTACGAGAGCAATCCCCATGGTTCTAAAAAATACTGATGTTCAGAGGTGATAAATGAAAAATAAAATAAAATTTTAAAAATATTTACAGACAGATAGATACACGTATATAACGTCGATGCCAGGGGCAGCCCGCACCACGAGACAGCACGCCAGCCCTGGGGACCAGCACTATTGGGTCCCCCCAGCTCCCAGAGCCAACGTACGCTCGTCCCCATGAGCCAGTGCCTGCAGCTGGGATTGCCATCAGCCACCACATCCTCCTAGAGCTGGAGGTCGAATTTGGCTGGGATTAACATCCCCTCCTTTCACAGAGAAAAAAAAAAATGAAGGAGGAAGGAAGAAAAGCCACTTGGTTGGTGTTTGAGTTGGAGCTGGGTAAACAGGGGGAGGGAGGAGGGACGGGAGCACGGCACGGCTGGAAGGGCTCGGCACGTTCACGGTTAAGTGAGATGATCCTGCAGCTTCACCCCAGCTTCCCAAGCGCCCACGCACGGGGAGCGTTGCAGGAAAGCCAGGCTGCTTCCACAAAGATGCCTGTTAGCTAAGAGAAGGCACAAGCAATGAGAACGGTTACAAAAACACTCCATCCTCCCAGGCTTCAGAAGTTTATTGGAGCGGCTGCAGGCTCCAGCAGGCAGGCAGCAGCCCCGAGAGAGAAATTACACAATTATTAACCAGGGCTGAGGCAGCTCTTCCACCCCCGGATGATTTTTTCTGAAAGGAGGTAGATGAGGGGTTAGTCCGGGCAAGGGGGTGGTGAAGCCCCTCGGGCGATGCTTGCTGCAGCCCCGGGGGACCCATGGGCGCTTGTCTGGGCTGCAGGATGGGACCGAGCGGCCGCGTGGCTTGGGTGCGGAGCGTGCTGCGGCACTGGAAAAGCCCTGGGAAAAGGCACGGGGGCCGGGAAGGAGGCGGTGAGGGGGAGCAGGCATGCTCAGACGGGCTGCCCTTCTGAAGGACACTGCAGAGAGCACGGGCTGGAGGAGACACACGCGGCTCAGCAGCACCAAGGCCCCTCTAAGGCCACTTTAACCCCTTAGGACAGCAGGCTGGCAGGGTCCGGTGGACCACACCGAGACGCAGCAGCCCTGCATCGTCACCAAACCCATCACCCCAGCGGCAAGGGACGCAGGAAGGAGCGGACACCTTCCCACGCTCTCCTGGGACACTGGGACCACGTAGAGCCCTGACACATGGATACTTTGCTGGATGAGCTACAAAGTCACTGATGTGTCACCATCCACGGGGACTAGTCATCTGCAAAGCCGTTACCCAGCACCGTCCCCTTCTTTTTTCTCCACTTAGAGGAAACAGCAGGGCATGGAGCAGGGCTAGGGCCGGGCTCCAGGGTCTGCAAAGCACCGAGAGCACCCTGACCTGGTGGTCACGCTCTGTATTTTGGGGTGGTAGGGGGTTGAGGATGTGGGGCTAAGCCCTCGGCAGGGTTAAAGCCCTGCGAGGATGGCGATGCAGGAACAGAACGTTTTGCAACTGGCTCCCAGGGGAAAACCCATCTCAGGCTCCCAGCTTTTGGCCACAGCTTCTCTCCATTTATCCCCTTTCCTCCCAAAAAAGGCACTGAATTTCTCTCTTTCCCCTCCCGACCATCGGCCGCTGCTGCAGTTGTCCAAAGATCAGCCAAGCTTCGCCGATAGCTGGTGGCCTCCAGCACAAGCCTCGTGGGATGTCTCGTAGCTGCCGGGAGCGCGTCTCAGCTCCGCTGTGCAGCCTCGCTTGTAAAATGGAGCTGGATCCATCAACCTGCCTGCAAAGACAGGGAACGAGGAGCCTGAGGAAGGGCACGGAGAGAGAGCTGCATGCGCCCGGCACCAGCGCGGGGACCAGACGTAATGGGGAAGTCTCGAGGGAAGGGGATGAAAATTGAACCTGCTGGAAAGGAATTAAAAAGCTGGTGATTTACACCTAAAAATAGATCGAAGCCACGGCTCGTGTCACCCTGCAAGGGGAGGTGGTAAAACCATGGTACTTAAATTACAGCCATTGCGTCTTGCAAGCTCCAGCGTCACCACCTCCCCTGAACCTCCAGCCCCGGACGGCACACATGGGGCCCTGCCACAGATCGGTGGGGAGCAACCCGCCCCTCGGCTTCGCCAAATCCTGTTCTGCTTCACCACGGAGCAGGGTTTTAATGCAGGGTCCAGGTCTCCCGAGGGCTCTCCTGCAGCTCTCTTTGGGCTGGTTTCAGGGATTTGGGTTGGTTGGGGCAACCTTTAAAAAAGCATCCAATGGCCTCAACGTCCGGAAAAGCTTGTATTTTCCACCCCAAAATGAAATTGTGTGGCTAGAAGTTGACTTTTTTCTTTTAAAGATACAGGTACAGAAAGAGCTCCTAAGCAAAACAATTTCCTCCAGATCAACCCAAATGTTTCAATCAAGTCTCATTATTTTCTTGTCGCTAATTACAAAGAAAAGCCAAGAAAAAGGAAGATAATTAATTTATGCTGCTTTTTGTGACTCACTGAGCTAATGCAGATACCACACAGGGACCACACAGCCGGCACCCACCCAGACCTCGCCGCGGGCTTGGTGTGCAATGCAGGCACAGGGAGAGGAGAGAAAAGCGAGACACCCAGCCCTGATTTCGGGGATCACCTTTCTGCACCCCAGCCACCCGCTGTGACCAGCCCGATGCTCAGCACTCGGGTTAAAATCCATGAGCATCCAGCACTGCCTTGCAGCCTCCAGACACTTTCAGTCTGCACGAAGTGGGGATCCAGTACAACCGTTTTGCCTGCTTTAAGCAGGGCGCATCTGCACGGGATGCAGGCGGGGAGGGAGATGAAGCCCCGTGCTGCACCGCAGAGCTCTGCCGGCTCAGACCTGCTGCGGCTACACCGAGGCCATCGTCGCTCGCCCCTCTGCGCCCAGGCTGGGTCCCCATAGGGTCTGTCCAGCCCAACACAAGGTGCCCAGCAGAGCCCAGCTGTGATGGTGACCAGCTCCCAGCTCTCAGCTCTGAGCTGGATCGCACACAACTCCCCTACAAGTCGCGTCGTCGCAGTCAATAGCCATTAAGACCCGTTGCTAGTTGCCAAAGGTACGGCTTTTATTTTCTCTCGAAGTGACGTTACTGTCCCCCTTGCCTACAGACCTTGCTCAGACAGCTGGGTCCCACCTCGCAGCCACTGAATTGCCCCTTGTTTTCCCTCTCTCCCCCCGATACTGCAAACAAACCGTGGGCAAATAGAAATTTTCCTGCGATAGGAGACCAAGAGCCACCTGGTACAGCCTCCAGCTCACTCAATCTCATGTATTGAGCCCTAACGCCTACAGCGAGGCAAGCGTGCATGAGAAGGTGACCTGCCCAGACCCTGCCTGCTTTGTAGAAGATAAGAACAGCGTTGATAGCATCGGGCCAGCCCACGAAGGCGTCAAAATCTGAAAGCTACAGAACAGAAAACAGACACTGTCAGGTACCAGTGTGCAACAGCCTCGCTGCAGCTTAGCCAGTCAGCCACAGCGACCGATAACCTGCACTGGCCTGGCCCTTGCAGATCTCGCAAGGACTCGTGCAAACCGGCTTGGTCAAGCCCTTAAAGTACAGCCACGTTAGCAGAAGTGGTCGGTCCCGCTAGCGCGGCATCACAGCATCAGGGAGGAGCCCTACATCCCAGGCAAAGGGCAGACGGCTTCTCCGCATCTCCATTCCCAGGAGGGGCTGGCGGGGGGGGTTGCAGCAGGGCTGCGATGTCTGACAGTTCCCCAGTTGCACCATCCTCCTGCAGCAGCAGTTTGAGGCCAGTTCCCCCTGGTGGGCCCCAAACAAATCCTCCGATGGGGGGGGAGACCAGTCCAGCCACCCTGAACCCCCGAGGCAGCTTGAGAGAGCAGACACGCACTTGCCCTTCCCACATCTTGCTGTCCCCTGGGGACCTTCGGGGACCAAAGCCGACGCCCCAGAATAAGATGAACAGAGAACAAGCTACAGCCAGAGCCTTCCTCCTCAGGAGGATGCTGAGAGCTCCCCATGACCCATGCACACGGGGGATGGATGCCAGGGGCATCAGCAGGAGCGATGCCGGTCTGGCACTCTGCAAGGTCAAGGGGCCAAGGAGAAGACAGTTCAGAGCTGGTCTGGGACACGATGCTGTGCTGTTTCACGCCTGGAGCCCTTCAGAAGCAGTTATTTAGAACCAATTCGTGCATTTTGCTGCTAGGATGAGCAACGGCCATGGGGACCAGTGATAATGGGCATGGGTCTCATGTGCTGTTGAACCAGCTGTCAGGGCAGGGCCCGGAGGGGAGGGTGAGTGGGCGGGTACCGCTCCTCCTCGCTGGCACCGGCCGCTGGCATCACATGGCTGGGAGCGCAGAGGGCGAGGGGCTGCGCTGCGCTGCCCGCAAGCCCCCGCGCAGGCAGCAGTAGCCACGGCAGGGCAACGAGTTCTGGGAAGGGGAAAGCCTCTTCTGGTAACGCAGCGCCTGCAGCGCTGTCATGTAGGAATGTGCCTCTAACCCCCACCACCGTGCCAGGGCCTTGCCTTCCCCTGGGAGCGCCTGCTCAGCCCCACCCCGGGGCTGCTCGCTCTGCCGAGGGCCGTACCAGCTGTGGCAGGCATCGCCTGGCTCTAAAGGGGTGCAGGGGTGCCAAGCTTCATACCCTGTTAACGCGTCCCCCTCCCAGGCACGGGCAACGTCAGCAGAGAAATACCGAAGGATGACGACGGCACTGCCAGAAAACCACAAGGTTGTTCCTTTAGTGTAGGGCTGGATTCAGAGATGCAGAAAGGTCCCAAAAAGATGAGCAGCCTGGGGAACACACCCAAAGGCATCACTACATCCTGCAGCAGCTAGAGCCACCAGCCGCATGCAGATGAGCCCAGCTCCCTACCTGCCCTGACAACCCCACCAGCAGCAGAACGCTCCCCTTGGCAAGGGAAAACTCATTTTCTCTGCCCAGAGCCCTGCTGGAAGGTCGCAGGGGAGGAGGACGCTGCTGCACTGCAGCCAACTGAAATGCGGGTGCCGCGGGACCTCGATGGCAGCGCAGCAGTGCTGCAAAGCCGGAGGAGGATGCAACGATCCCAGGCACGCAGGAGAGCTGTGAATCATCTGCAGGCACCCTGGATATCAGCCTGCCAGGATGGGCGGACCCCCCTTGCAGAAAGCCGCTGTATACACTTATAAACAAGCTGTTTACGCAGACCAAGAAAACATCAACGATCACAAGGAGAGATCTCTTCCTTGGGGCCCAGTCCAGGTCCAGCACGAACTCATCCCTCCAGCACAAATCTGGGGATGAGGGGATGCTCCTTGCTTTGCAGTTTGCTCACTCAGCTGTTCCCCCATCCGAAGGGGCTGTGTCCCTCTCTCTTCCCAAGCACCCGGCATGCGACAGCTCAGGGAAGCCCGCCCAGACCTTTGCACGGTCCAACACCCGGCGTTCCCTGCAGCTCTGCAAACCAGACAGCAGACGTTTCTGCCACTGAGCCTGCAACTTCACAAACGATGCCGGCAGCAATTCCTCCCAATTAAACCTTGCTTCCCTGACTCAGAAGGTCTGGTCAGCCAGGCGAGCCAACGACAGCCCGAGTTCTGCATAATCCTCCCCCTTCCAACTCTAAAAGATACACTAATTAATTAAGATCAACCCAAACTAAACAGTTGGCTCCGCTTTGATGCGTGGAGCAGCTTGCAGCAAACTCTAATTGCGGCGCTGGTGTCCATCAGTGGGACAGGGACTCATCCTGCTCCCCGCCTGCACTGCTTCGACTTGCGCTTTCACTTGCCTTGGGCTGAGGTTTAGGAACCAGCCTGGCAGCAACCCCCCCAGAGCTGGCCCTGACCTGGGGCACCCACTGCAAGAGCCATGTTCGGGGGAGACTCGTGTCAAGGAAAACCTCTCTGACACAGGCGGAGAAGTGCCAGACTGCAGCTGCCCTCGCAGGCAGGGCAGGGCAGGGCAGGAGGATCGCTGCCTCCCTGACTCACCCGCCTTTGATTCAGCCGGCGACTCACAGGCAAGCCCTAAAAAGCCCATGTTTTTCACCCCACAAACTTGACACCAGGACGCCTGCACAGCCCCACGCGTAACAGAGAGCAGTGGCACAGCAGGCAGCCCGCAGGCAGGCTCCTGGCAGCTCGCAGGGAGCACCCGCGCTGGCAGATGGCCCCGAGGGCTCGTGTCGCGGGAGGTGATCATCACAACAGCTCTTTTGGGACCAGCGTCCCTCTCCGACCAGGCTGGGATGGGCCACAGCCTGCTGCTCGCCCAACGGCACCTTGGCTGGGTTGAGAGAGCTTTGGAACTCACTGGGGAGGACGGGGAGGACAGCGTCAGCCTCCCGGGAGGAGAAGGTGCCCAGGCACTGCTGTCAGACACCGTGACAGCAATCCACGGACAGAGGCGTTGAGTAGAAACACTTTTTTTGAGAGCAGGGAGAAGCGATGTAGCAAAGGCACCTACCCTCGTTTTATCTCTGAAGCACTCACAAGAAATTAACAGATCAATTGGGAGTCTTTTATAGAGCTGGTATTAATTTCCTCCCAGCTGTAAAAAGGAAATGAGAGACAAAAGATATTAAATGGACTTGCCCAAGTCCCCAAGCGGATGGCGTGAGAGCTGGCGTGAGAACCCAGCAGCTCCCAATTTCCAGTCCTATGTTTAGATAATGCTTCTCCTTCAAATCAGAAGAAAAGCCAAGGACACTCTGCAAGAAACGCAGTCATTAAGACAAACCTAATTGCTATTAGAGACTGAGAAACCCCTGGTGCTCTGGACTGTCACCCAACAGCTACAGCATTTCAAACAGGGGGCAAAGCATGGAGCCAACTGGAGATGCTGCTGGAGCAAGCAGCGATGGCTTGGGAAGCTTCAAGGCTTGGTTCCACTGCATCTTGAAGAAACCTCTTCCAGATCCAGCTGTGCACAGCTGTGAGCAGAGCAGCTCCCCACCTCTCTCCAGCTCCAGAGCTGCCCCACGACAAGGTGCTGCAAAACCCAACGTTCTCCTCTGGAGGAGCTTCGAGAAACCGGTTGAGGGTTTGGCGCTACGTGCCAAGCTGGCTATTCAAATCGCCGGTGACTTCAGGGCACCCCGGCAACCCCACTGCCCGCTGACTCGGTGACTGCATTCCTCTAACGGCACTTTACAAAGCCACTCCCAAACCACAGCCTGAGATTAGCAAACCTGTTTAAAGCCTTCAGGCATGCTCCACACACGGTTTTTCTGAGGCGGGACCGTACAACTCTTTACCAGCTTGTGGCATTAACCCAGCAGGAGCCGGGCATGCAGGTACGGAGGCGCACAGGGACAAACTGCCACGCAAACTTCTGCTGCTGTTGCTCCAAGGCTCATTTTGACTCTTCTCCACCATCTCTGGATGGGTTCATCACGCAGCCAAGCCAGCAAGGCTGAGCTCTCCTTGGCATAGATTGTTTACCCTGGAAAACTGAGTTTTCTATAGGGCAACAGCATCCTCCTTCGGGTTTATATCCTTCAAAAGCATCAGAACAGCAACAGCAGCTGGACTTGAGCATTTTGAGGAGGCCTAATAAAAGCAAGTCCAGAAAAACTGCTCACGCTCCAGGGAAAGGGGCCAGGAGCTAAACATACCCGCTCACCAGCCACGCTCTTCCCAGATTGCTTCAGCTCTCACAGGACATGCTGGATGCCACAAATAGCAGGGCTAGGAGGGGTCAGCGCAGCACGGCTGCCTCAAGCTGGGGGATTTCTCCAATAAAACCCTCTGAGTTACTTTACGCATGGTGAAAAGCTAAACGCCACACTGTTCAATGCAGATATTGAGTTGTTCTGGAGCAGAATGTACTCAAGGTGATTTGAAGAGACAGTACCTGGTTACCCAAAATAAGGCTACAGTCGCTCTCCCAGCTCCTTGCCCTCAACCAGACGGCACAGCATTTAATACACGGTTCGTGCTGGCCCTCGAAGCCTCGGGAAGAGTTAAAGCTGAGCCAGCCCGAGGTGACCACAGACAAACTCCCCAGGCAGAGCAATGCCAACTGCCCTTCCCAGGAAGGGCAGACTTCCTACCGGGAACACGGGCAGGAAAGACAAACAAAAGCTTTTCAGGAAATAACCTGTTGGTCTTCACTCCAGCGGGAGGGAGGAGGTAATTGCAATTATCCCTGATTACTACCGGGCTTTGCAAACCCAGACAAAGCAACACCACTCGTAGCACACGCCAGCAGCAAGGCAAGAGCCAACGCGAGCACCCAGTTGCCTCTGCCTCTTCCTCCGCTTTCGGCAGGAGTTGCTGGCACGCGGAGATCCCCCCGGCTAACCTCAGCGCTAGCCAGACCTGGGGGCTGGAGAGCCGTCCCCGTCAGACGCCATTTCAGCCTCCCAGCATCCCCCCGAAGCTGGGCTGCAGGCGATGCTATTTCACACCCAGCCAAGCTGACTGAAATGCTCCTGGGAGCAGATGCTCGCTCCTCTACACAGCGCTTCACAGCCGGGAGAGCAGCCTGTACGTGGCAAAACGCACGCCCCAGGGAGGTTGAGGCTGCTCTCCAAGGGAAACTGAGGCACTAGCAGGGCTGGGTACACCAGCTCTTCTCTTTCAAGGCCTGCGCATGCTCAAGTCTGCGCCTGTGGCATTTATGCTGTTCAAATCTCCAGCACCGGGGTGGGAAGCTGCCATCTCTCCAAATACATCATTAAGATTTAGCATGTTGTGACTCCAAAATGCAGAGCAATTCCAGGCACTGAAAAAAAACCTGCTGCAAAAGGGAGGCTGCTTCTGCCAACGTGCGTCTTGCAGACTTGATAAATAGAGGGGAATTATTTCCCTACCAACACCCTCTATTAAGCGGAATTTAAGAGCTGTCCCTCCAGGCTGATTGTCTTGCGACTTTCTGGAGACAAAGGCCGTGGAGCCTACACTGTTTATGAGTTCTGGGCAATCCAAGGAAACGCGTTTGTTCTCTTCCGATTACAAGAAGTACTTTGCACTCTCCAACTTTCCGCTCAGCGATCTCAAAACATCAGTCCAACTTCAAACGAGCCTTTGGTCACTCCTGTCCCTATCAAACCCGTGATGCAGGTGGGTCCAGCTCTCCTGCAAAGAAACCCCAAGCCATGGGGTGACATACCACCAAAGGTCACACGCCAGCAAAGGTGACACCACCAAATTTGTTCTCACTACCCGACTCCAAGAAATGATCAATGTTTGATCTTGCCTTTTCTGATAACCACGCAGCAGCGTGTGTGTGCATGCCCATCTGTGGAGCTTTTAATTTCACTTCTTCTTTCCCAGCACGTTCTTCTGCCCGAGGAAAGAGCAAAAGAACGAAACATGACAAGACAGCCATCCCTCAATTAACACACAACTGGAAGATGCTGGAAAATTAGAGAGATAAGCAAGATATGAAACGCCATGTAGAATAGATTGCAACTGTACAGCTTGCTTAAGGCAGCGTATTGGCCGGCACCATGAAGCCAGAGGACCAAGCACTGATACTCAGTCCAAGTCAAACCATCGCCACAACTTCCCCGCTCCTCTGCTGTTCTCTTCCAAGCCAGCCAGCCCAGGTTTCAAAACACCGAGGCTGTTATCAGCCCCACATCAGCAGCTCTGAGCCCTGACGGGTGAGAAGAAACCGCTGACAACCCAGGCAGCTCAGCAAAGCCAGCGCAGGGGAGAGGTGGAACCCAGCTCCACCTCCGCTCGGCAAGGCTGGGTTTTCACAGAGTATTCCAGATGGATTTCAGCTTTTATTTGAACAAATTAAGCCTTGGGGAACCAAAAGAGAAAAAAAAAAAAAGAAATCAAATGTTTACAAGGCAGCTGCAGTAATTTATTCTCATTATTGTTTACTTCTAAAGTTTCCTCTCTTGGTACCCACAGCTCCTGCCATGCTCTAGTAAAGGACTGGCTCCTGCCCGACCCTGGGACAGTCTCTACAGCCCCCATCACCTCCGCAGTCTACAGCCAAAACCCAGGACTTGCAGGAGGGAAAAGGGAAAGGACATGTTAACGAAATACTCTTTTGCAAGCCTAACGAGCCTCTGGTTTATACAAGTGCTGCTGAGATGTCTGTCCCTTTTCTGGCGCCAGTCCTGCAGTGCCCCAGGTTTAGAAGCTCGTAACCCACAGAACGAACCCTCTCCCCTTCCCTCCACCACCACCCAGTTTCCCCTTCTCACACGTGGTATTCTCAAACCCCAAAGGACTCTATTTAGCCACGTTAATTGCAGACAAAAGACTGGTTCTCCAGCCCACCAATTCCCAAGGGAACTCCAGCACCTTTGGGTGACGTGGATGAGCCGCGGCTGGGTGCCTGGGCTATTTGGGATGGGGGACATGAACCAAACAGGCCAAATATCAGCACGTTCTGCTCCTAC
>Ga0181612_169017_pt1 | contig 11339 bp, 8 predicted proteins | sample HoacroProtozoa21_FD_119630 | JGI IMG/M metagenome (GOLD analysis project Ga0181612, IMG submission 119630) | Hoatzin crop microbial communities from Cojedes, Venezuel. Combined Assembly of Gp0051906, Gp0051904, Gp0051908
AATTAGAAGCAGAGGAGAAACACCAGATCCAACTTGCCACTTATATCACATGCAAATGGAGCTGGTGGACTTCTCAGCTTTGTTTTTTCTCAGCTATACAGAAACTTCTGACCTTCTCTATTTCCCTGGGGGCAATGACTAGCGATGCAGTGGATCACATTACACAAAGCAAGCAAGTTTAATTCTGGTGGGATGGCTCAATGTATCAAAATATATTAATAATAATGAGCCTGAAAGCAAGCGAAAAAAGAGACTAAAAGAGGTCCCTTTACCCTACTGCTTCCCAGCTCAACAAGATTTCCTTTTATGGTATTTTCATCTCAGTGTCCCCATTTGTCTGCCTATAGATGAACCTGGGTCTCTAACAAATGGTATTCCAGGACGGAATCGATGGCTTAATATTTTTTTATTTCTCATGGTCCTGGCTGCCTCACCAGTCCACAGCTAATGGACAGAAAATACTATTCCAGTTTTCACATCTCAGAAACTTCAGAAATGTAAGCATCTGGGTGTCTTCATTGCTGAGTTTTAGTGGTCTTTTAACAATCAAAGAGAACAATCCTTCTCACTTTCCCTTTTGACTTAGTTAAAACTTTCAGACTGGGATCAATTCCTTCTCTTATTTGATTGAGAAACATCTGTTCTAGTTCTCCTCTAAATGATATTCAAAGTATGTGTAAACTCCATGTATAAAAGCCAGCTGCAATAAGGCAAGGTATTCCACAGAAAAATATGAAAAAGGAATATGCTTCCATGGAGTTAGATATGTGGAGTGTGGTCATTCACAACACCTATCAAAAGGTTCTGGCTAGCCTATTCTACTAATATGCCTATCACCTAGTGAATAAATTATTTGGGACTTATTCTTCCCTTTTATCCAATAAGATGGTCAAAATGTTTTCATCGCATCTATTACCTATGATTTTCCATTTTCAGATTTCATCATTTCATTCACATATAACCTTTTTTCACTGCTTGAACAGTTCTGCAGTCAGGTGGCAGTAGCTGGAACAACAGCATAGCACATCTAATGAACTCATCATTATTTCTAGCTGCTAAGAAGGATTCACAAGCCTCTCCTGCTCACCTAACACACTCATTGAAGAACCACTTATCTAATGAAAGGAAAAAGTAAGTGTCTTAAAGTTTTGCTGGAGCTCTTCCCAGAAAATGGCCTCATCTTGAGGCTTCTAAGTGAGCTTTGTTCCCTCTGAACAGCCAGTTGAGGGAATGACTAGGTTTTCCCTTGAGAAAAGATGACTACTCCACTGTGATGGCTTATGCTTTAGCTGGCACACTGTGTGTGTCAGAGCTCAAAGCACAAACTACTGCCACTTGCATTCAAGAGAAGCTTCTGCAGCTGGCCTCAGACTTGGGGAGAGTGTTCTCCTCTTCTTCCTTTCCACGAGTGTGGTACATGGGGAGAATAACAGTCCTTTAAAATTTACTCTCCCCTTGCACAGCACCACTAACCCACAACTACCCACTCAATCCTTATAAAGAAATAAAGGACCAGCTTAATGTAAATGCTGATAATGTCTGAAGGAACTCCGGTGCCTAAATTATTGAATATGGGATTGCAGACCTTTAGGGGAAATACACACATATACATTTTTGAGTTTTATTCCTGCTGTTAAATATAAATGATTTTTTAATTAAAAAAGATCTTTTAACAATTTAGCTCTTGTTATATAATCCTGAAGGCAGGAAAAAGGAGTACGAAACTGTGAGGATTTTCTCGGTGATCAGAGATGCTGTACACAAGAGACAATAATCCTAGTCCCAAATCTTTGTCCTCAGAATAACAAAACAGGCCCAAACTCTTCTTTTCCAGCCATGGCATGCTGCCAAAACACCAAAGAGAGCAGAGAGTCCTGCAGAGAGTATCTTGTGGCCTGCACAGACAGATTAAAATTAAGGCAAGCTGCAAACAGCAGACATTTCCAGAGGGGATGGAGGGCTTACTTCTTGCTGTTCAGTTTAGTGCTGATGCCCTAAACTATAGATTTGTGCTGGCTCCATTCAGAGAAGGACTGATCAGATTCTTTGCCAGTCTAGCAATTGTCAGGAACCTATAGCTCCAAACAGCTTCAAGCTGAAATTAATCTTTTTGAACGGTCTGTTAAAGTTTGCAGCAATGGCTCCAAAGTATTCTAGCCAAGAGTTCTTTTTCTAATGGAATTAACACTGCTATCCATTTGTCCCTGGAATGTTTTCCTGCATTGTGCTGTCCTGCCATCCTGGTGTTTTTACTGCAGTGTCTAGTTAATTAGCACTCGGTCTGTCTTCCTGATAATTTGATTCCAGTCTCATTACATTATGCAAATCTGCATCTTGCTGAATCTGCCACGTTTTAGGCCACATGCTGGAATAATCAAAACTCCTCTGCATCCCATTGTTGTTGTCCTTTCTATTTGTGAGTTTTATTAATTTCTGTGCATGTGTGCGTGTATGTGCATGTGCACTTCCTAATTTAGAAGCAATTGAAATCTGAATTTCAGTTCTGATATAAACAGTAACATTGCCATTTTAAGTAGATTGCATGAAATGACCAGGTTTCATTTCCAAAGTATTTCTGCCTGAATGTCCTATTTCGCAATATATATTTATCAGTCTAGTACTGAGTACTATCTCCCCCAGTCATTGGTGCCAGATATTTTTCTCCCAGACAGAAATATCTGAAATGGGCTGTGGGACTAATCTTGTGAGCTGAAGTAAAACCCCATTATTTCAGCATCTAAGGATTAAATATTAAACTGAATTATAAACCTGAAGCTTAAATAAACAAACTGGGGAAAGCAGGCATATGCTGTCACTGCATCATCTGCATATAGTAAGAATAAGAACAAAGAGTAAATAATAAAATTATTTACAGTAAGATCTCCAGTGTGATGGGAATATTCAAAATACCTGAGAAAATTAATTCCTCATTCAAGGACTCTTTCAGTCAGACACACTTAACAGACAGACTGCTGCACACATACTCCCTGAAAGACCGAAATCTCGAGGAAGGCTTCATAACTGGAATTTTTTTTCATGAAAACGTTGAAACCTGATTCTTGACAGTCTAGTGGACTGTAGGAAATCATATATTCAGCTGATTTCTCATTGTCAGTCAAATGCCATAACAGGATTGGTGGGGTTAGGATCAGCAGGATAACTGGCATTGCACATAAACTCACATTTTATAGTGCCATGTTATTTTACTTTATTAGTAATGATGACTGCACCTAGAAACTTTGCACAGTGAAAACGGAAAACTTTAAAATATGGCTAAGGCAGAAAATCATCTGTCCATCAGAAATATCTCCTGTGAGTTAGACCTGGTTTTTTTGGCCTCTAAAAGCAGATCTCTTAATTAGCTGTTAACTAGTGTATTCTCTCCTTTTACCCTTCCACCCTGTGGGAGGCCCTTACAGAGGAGCAGATGCTGGGTGAGAAGGTTTTGTCTCTTTTCCAGGCCAAAAAGATTGGTGTTGGAGGGTAGGAAAATAATCAATGTGATTCTCTTCCTTCTAGCCAGGAAAGATGTTTGCCATCAGTGGTACCATTTTCTTTTTCATAGGTGAACAAGGACTGCAGGGTCTTTTGTCTTCTTTACTGTGCCTGCTATCCAACAAACACTAATTCTCATATTCTCTGGCCCCTGGCAATATTGATGTAGCGTTTCTTTCCTTTTCCTTCTTCCTTTGAGCTGCTACAAGAGAAGTATTATTTTGAAGGCAAAGATGAAACAAATTTCATTTCCTTATTTGTCTTACTAGAACCTCTCTGAACAGAATGGATCAAACTGCTAATTATAAGTCATCTTATGCTCAGAGATTAAAGAGAAATTGTTACTGTGAAGGGAGACTTTTCATGCATCTCCCCTTTACAGAAAAGCAGGAAGGCATACCTAAATGAGTAAAACGAAGTGAAATGACACTGAACATGCTACATCTTGGAGAATTGCAGGGCTCTGTGATGATGAAAGCAACAAGATCTGTGGCGGCCAAACAAAAATGATGATTTGCAAATTCTCTGAACTGGTACGACAGTATTTCCAACTCCACAGCAGACAGTTCAGGCATTTGAATGCAAAATGTAACTATGCTATCTCAGGATAGGAGATCATAAATCCAACTCCAAACAAGAGCACACAAGGTCACCTGGGGTTGGTCATGAGTAAACTGAGTTTTGATGAAAAGCACCTGTAAGAATTTCTTTGAGAAACACAATTTCAGGTTTTATCTCAGGTAGCTGTCTAGGAAAGCCTAAAATTGAAGAAGAATTAAGAAAAATAAGCATCTTATTTATTGTCTTCACCATAACTCTGCCATAGCTGGAGTGTAATGAAAGTTTCAGTAATAACATAAATAGAGCAGTTTCTTAACCGGGTGTAGGCAGGTGCCTGGTTAAAATTTTTTGAAGAAGACAGTGCTTGATTTATTTTGTGTTCAGTCTAGCACACAGATGAAAGCATCTGTAAAATATGTACGTCCTCTGATTGATAGAAGGAGCAGTCCATGTTCAGACATCTCGGAAGCTCAGCTGGTGAAAGGGAGGAATGTGTCACTCCTTTACTGGTCAACCTTTAACCACCGTTTTTTGGGGCATGCTTCAGACCTGTGCTAACTACCTGCAAAACCACCCAGATAAATATTTTTTTGAGCTATCACTCTTCTTATTTCAAAGAGAGGTACAAGCATCCAGAACACATGGATTCTGTTCCTGGTATTTTCCTCACTTTTTTTATTTTTTGGTGTGTATCCTTCCACATAGGATTTGATCTCTCCTCACTATAATCCTTTAAAGCACTATTGACTTTTCTGATGCATTAGGAATATGTGTTAAAACTTGTGAGGCATTTGAGATCCCAGGTATCATTTGCAACTGTCCTGAGAAGTCACTGAGAGCCATTACACTGAACTGAATACCCATGACTTCCTTAGAAGCATCTCTCAAGGGTAAGAATCAGAATCCACTTTCAAGCATTGTCACTCTGTTGTTTTCAGTGATGTTCTGTAAATATGAATCTGAAAGATATACAATCGCTGACAGTACAACTGCCAGTATGTATCTGCTGCCATAGTCTGGGCAAGACTCCCTTTGAGATGCACTGTTTCTCATCACAGGAGATGTCAGGGCTGAGGGGGAAAGTGAAGAGACGAATGAACTCTTGGCCAGCTCACTTGTTGAGTGAAACTGGGATTCTGACAGAAGCAGTTAATTTGGAAAGCATTTATGCACTGAGTATCAGCACTGCCTGCCTAAAAACACAACGCAGCACTTGTATTGAAGCAAGCAGAGTGTAACTTAATAGTATACTTGTGTTGTCAGTTACCTGCCTAATAGGCTTATAATTGAAACAACTATTATCATGTAGTTTCCATAGCAATCAATAAACACTGTAAAATAATGCATGAAGCCCCTCCAAGTCTATGGAGAGCATGTGTAAATCATGCAATCAACACAGCTTACTTTGTGAATCCCAAAAATTGATTAAAAATAATGATACTTCCCCAAGGAACTCTTCAATGCAGGATCTCAGAAATTCAGGAACTTTGGGGTGAGAGTCTGGATCTTGAAATAATGGCTTTGAGCCAGAAGTTTTTAAGCCTAATCCCAGGCCTGTGAACTCAATGGACAATTTGCCTTGACTTCATAGAAGTCTGGACCAGGCCTTCAAAAGACAAAACCCAGACCTTTCTAAAACAAAGCACGCCCGTGTCTTGTGCAGTACTCCACAAGCTGAACTTCACCGGCAAAAAAGAAAAAAAAAGTCTGAAGCCAGCTTCCCTGGCTGCCTTACCTGTGGCAAAGCAGTATTCTTCTTTCTGGTTTCATCTGCTCTCTAACTTTTCCTCTCAAACTGCTTGGAACAGGAAGAAAAGAAGACTCAGGTGGCTGGTATTTGTCTCGCTCCGTATATTTCCAGTGAAGCAATGGAGGTCAGGATGACCTGAGAACTTCAAGAAATCCCATTATCTTTAATCCTTCCCACAGCAAAGTAGAGTTGAGAAAGCAATCACAGGCCAGGTAAAACAAGAAAGGAGTTAGGATGTAAAGAGATTTAGGAATCCTGCTGACTAGAGGACTAGTTTTAACATAATCCTCACAAATTTGGCCACTGCACAGAATTAACACATAAAGTCCCTTGAGGGGAATAGTATTGCACATGTTGCAGGCTGCTTGTCATTAACACTTGAAATGAACTGCAGCTTTTTCTCCTAGCAGACACTTTTCCTGCCTGTGAAGATAAGAATTATTTCCACTAGTGAACCAATTGGCAAATCAAGCACTTATTCAATTTATTGCTAATGTCACTAAGAGCATATATAGATAATACATCCTAGGAGCAGAGAAAAAGGAAACATATTTATCCCCTAGACAGAAATATTGTCAAGAAATCCTGACCTTTCTTGGCTTTTATAAGTCATTTAACTAGCCAGTTCTCACACCATATAGCAGCTGAGTTAGCTGCAAGAGAAACTTCAGCCATTTTTCTCATGAAAACTCCAACAAGTTAGTATCTAACTGCTTGAAAATAGTCCTGATGAAACGGTGTGACCTCTTTCACTTTCTTCACTCTAGTTTAATACCTTCATTTAAGTGAAGAGATTTGACTTTATAGAATATTCAGTCTTGCTCAAAAATACAAGACTTCCACCCCCCCAAATCTTTATGATTAAACGGAATACCTTATTCTGCCTTGGTCTAATTTGTATAATAAATTGGGCGTTTCACTGTAGATTCCTAAATGATTGTTGAGCCAGTTAGCAAGTTCTACTTTTACTGCACAACTAATTCTTAGCTTCAAATAACTCCCGGGTGTATATATTAGACTTTGATTTTCCTCTTTCTCCTAATAAAATGTCCTACAGACATCTCCTCCGTATGAAATGACAACAGTTTTATTTCCTTTCTGTTGCATGTAAGTTCGTATTCTTTTCTGTCACCAAGGACATTTTGAGGACATTCAGCTGAGTGCCAGCTATTTTCAGTTCAGTTAAGTTTGATTAAATCCTTGATGTGAGTTTCTTCTGTGGGCCTGCAGATCACAGGACCATGCTCAGACCTCTCAGATGGCCTTTCCTTGGACATGAGGTTGTAGCGTTCGGCCTCCAGAGCATGCTTTCCACTGCACCACACTTCTCTAGCTTCAACAGGTGTCATCTGGCTTCTCAAGTATATGTCTTCAGGGACGCAAGGCACAGCAAAGTAAACTAAGGCAGAGAACAAAGTCTTAACAGAGCTAGAAAAATGGAGTATTGAAAACACTGACAATTGAAAGCTTCCTTGAAGAAGCCAAGTGTTTATAAGTGCCTGATCATGTCCTTTTCCACATCCTCTTAGGAGGATGTGTTTTTTACTGTCTGCCTGGCAGCTGTTCTCATATGAATTGTGCTCACTGCACCAGAGATAGTCAACTGTTAAAAAATAAACTCTTTCCATACCGTATAATCAACTTAGAAATTTCAGTTCTTATAGCTACTCTCAACTCACAGCTCCCTACAGCCACCTGCAAAAAAGTTGCTTTTCCCAAGATGTTTGGAAACCAGCAGGCAAGCTCTCTGGGGCTAGGGCAGTAGTCTACTGTTTCTCTGGTGTAGCATGATGTGTCTTTTTCCGGGCAGGTTTCTTGCAGAAGCACAATGTATATATAGCTTGGGCAGGAGCAGTGCAGATGTTCTCAAAGCATCATGAAAAGCAAATGTTCTGCGTAATCTGATACAAATATATCACAGGCTGTCACAGGATGTTTGCTTAAATTCTTGATATTTCAAGGCTTTCCACAGTACATATTTGCACAAGCAAAGAATATCTGGACCCTGATCTTGGCTGAGACTTGCACAGTTGATTTAATTTCGTTATTAATCTTGTTTGTTGTAGGCCATTTCTTGATTATGTTGTGCCAAATTCTGATGTGAAAGTGGGAAATGGAAATAAGATAGCCATTTTTACCTAAACCATTTGTGGCATTTGCGTCTCCCAGCTGTGATAGGGAAAGGAATGGACTGAATTTTCCCCATAGATCCAGCCCATGCAGCTGGGCAGAGATTACTAACCTCTGGCAGATGGTCTGGAGCTTCATTGTTCTGAGGGTAAATATTCTGCCAGCAGACAAAGAGGAATTGGCTTTTGTGGTTTGCTTGACAGAAAATTTAGTTTCAGAAGGATTTATCCTAAGGGAGTATCTAGGAAAAGGTAGGATGTAGATGCAAACCGGTGGTGCTCTGACCTTCCTCAGAAGACAGCTTCACATCCAGGACACCACCGCAGTGTGTGCTTTGCTCCCAGCTGTGCTGCTTTCTGTCCTGTCCCACCCAGAGGAGCACAGCTGTCTTATTTAGCTCATTTAAACTTTCCCCAGTAAATCCACTGCTACAACACTTCTCTCTGAATGCTCATTTGTTGAGATCTCTCTGGTGCCCTGGACTGAATACAATATTCCAGGTGCAGTCACAGCCAAGCTGTACAGAGGAAAATTATTGGCTTTTTTTTTTTTTTTTCCTCATAATGTAATATCTCTCTGACCAAAGCCTAAGATTGCACTGCCCTTCCTTTTGATGCTGTATCACGCTGCAAATTCATCTATGATTTCTCTATTGCTAGCCCTCAGTCTCTTTCAACAGTACTGCTTCATTCCATTGAATATAGCATTAATTTGCTAGTGTTTATAGATCAGTGAGTGCTATTGTGTGCGAGGTTGGACTAGACCATGCAGAGACAATATAATATCGATGGCAGCCAGACAAAGAGAAAATTGACGATTCAAAAATAGAAGGGAAAGCAGGAACAGGAGACAGAGTTTGGTGAATAATAGATCTTTCATATCTGTGGTAGACCAAAAAAGATTTTAGAAATTGCTCATGGCTTAATGCTGACAAACTTTTAAAAACACATAAACAAAATCTAAAAAACAATAAAATACTGATTTTGAATTTCATGAAGGTATTTTGTTGAACTTGAAATTAAAACTCTTGAGATTTTTCTTTCTTTGATTTGTGTTCTTTTACTGTCATGTAATGATTTTAAAATGTCTTTTGAAGGGAAAATATTATTTAGCCTTGAAACACCCTTTTTTCATTCTTCGATCAAAAAATTTGAAAGCCAAAATTTGTAATAATTTTTAATATATATTTTCAGAATTTCTTCTTCTTTTCAGTTGACAGTATGAACCAAATCTGACATTACTAGCGAAGTTCCAGACCATTTTTTGTTTTTTCAAGATCAATTTTGAGAAAATTGGCTGTTGATTCAATGTCCACTTAAATACATTATACACTGTCAGAGAGAAGAAGGAGCTGAATAGCTGAGGGTGCAACGAGAAAGAAAGGGAGAACCAAATGGAACAAAATCTGTATATAGAGAAAATGGGAGATGGAAAAAATTCAAGAGAAGAGGAAGAATTTGAAGGTTCATGGGGAGAGAAATAGCAATAATATGCTAGAGAATGGGAATAACACAAAAAATAGACTATCAGTTCCCACACGCTTTTAGATAAGAACCGAGGTTTCTAAGTCAGTTACCCAGATGTCATGCACTTCCTCTGCAAGAAATGGGGAAAAAAGCCTTGATTGGAGGAGCTGCACCTGAGCTCAAAATATCTCTTCAGATCAATGCATGTTTGTTCACTGAAGACATAAGGTGCCAAAAGTGACCAGGTTCCCTAATCCTGTTGCATCATAGGTCATGGAAGAAATGGATAAACTACATCAAACCCCTTATGGGTCCTTCCTGAATTATGCAACTTGCTAGCAATAGCACTCAGTCTATCTGGCATGGATATCCGGGCCCCGCACCAATGACACCAAAAGACAGTGGCTCAAATAATCGTACAAAGCAAAACAAGAAAATAGGTCAGAGTGTCCTAAAGAATCAATTGTCCTCAGGTCTACTGCCTTTTGGATACTGTCAAGAATATTAACCATTCTTTAATGTTTTGCAGTGGGACAGTCAAGCCAATACATCAGCATTTTCTTATTTTGGTTGTGGATTTTGGTGTCCAGAAGAAGACAATAGACATTTATACTAGGTCTTTGTTTAGCTCTAGGTTACATTGTGGACCTGATTTAACTGAACTGCCCTGGTAAGCCAGATATTCAGGCCCCTTCACTGAGCATCGGGTTGACAACAAAGATGTTCCAAGGTCTAGGTCAGTTTCCGTATCCTCTATTAACTTTACACCAATGACATTGTAACTGCCATTCTCCAAGATCAATGCTTTAAAAATATTTATTCTGTTGTTTACATCTTCTGAAAAAGTCACGTGCCGTCTACCACCGACCTCTCTGAAATACATGTATGCAGTGCATTAGAGCCACTAAATTGCCAATAGAAGTAAATGACAGCTGTTGTAAGACTGCTTTGTTTGATCCTTTTTCTGTTCATGTTAGTTCTCAATTGCAGTAATTGCCAGATCCTTTTTATTTCCAGAAGAAATCTGACTTCAAGAATAACCCTTCTGTGTTATTCCAAGTAACAGGATGCAACAAAGGTTCAATATTCCCTGCTTTGAAATAGAACAAACATACACAGTATGAGCTGTTAGGTTCTTTTTTTGACTGCCACAAGATTAAATTCTTATGTTGTTTTTACAAGAGCTAATGAATGATAACCCCAGAGCCACTACACTCCTGGATGCCAACCAATGTCAGCAGCACACCAGTTATCTCTCCAGGACCCATTACTCAAAAGCTGCAGACCCATGCTCACAACTCCAGCATGTAAAGTTGCAGCTGCAAATTTCTGGAGGATCAGCTTATACCCATCCGCAGGGAATGCTCACCTGAACATGCTCTTACATGCAGGAATTTATCCTCTCTGCCACTGAATCACACCCTCCTCTGCAGTGACACAATGCCCATGAAGAATACTTTCATTTAAGTGATGTTGGGCTTGAAATAAGTCTCCCTTGTGTCTCTTCTGTGAATCCATTGGTCCATTGCCAAGAAAAGTATTTCTGCTAACAGGTATCAAACCAGCAGATACTAAAGATTTTGTTTAAAATGAACTTAGAATCAGCTACCCATAATAACTAAATAATTATTTTAGTGGTTATTATGGCTGTACCTTGAGACATCTCATCACAGAGACAGATTGCATGAATCAAAGTAATTGTACATTGTGGAGGCTGGCAATGACGACTTTATCTGCCTTCACTAGACAAACCTCTTCTGAGATGTTGTGTAAAATGTGGAGTGAGAGAACTGTCCTGGGTTTGGCCAGGACAGGGTTAATTTTCACCGGACTCCAGGAAGGGGCACAGCCGGGGGGTGGGGGCTGACCCCACCTGGCCAAACGGAGCCCGGTATTCCATACCATGTGACATCACGCTGGGTTCCGGTGGGGGGGGC
>Ga0181612_127464_pt1 | contig 11338 bp, 3 predicted proteins | sample HoacroProtozoa21_FD_119630 | JGI IMG/M metagenome (GOLD analysis project Ga0181612, IMG submission 119630) | Hoatzin crop microbial communities from Cojedes, Venezuel. Combined Assembly of Gp0051906, Gp0051904, Gp0051908
CCTGCTCATTGTAGGGGGGTTAGGCTAGATGACCTCCAAAGGTCCCTTTCAACCCAAAGCATTCTATGATTCTATGAAACCAAATGGAGATAAACAGGCCATAAGTTGGATTCTAAACTGAAGCTATTCAAAGATGCATTTCTAAATAAATTTAAAAAATATAATTCTTTGAGTTTTCATTGTTCTAGGTAGAAATATTTTTTACAACTCACATATCATTGCTATTTTATTAAAAACAAGTAACAATTATTTATGCATTTTTGTGATTGTTCAGGACACACTGCAAAATCGTAACCAAATAACTAAGAGATCATATAATTATTTTGCCTTAATATCTTGTCAGTGTCAGATTTATGCTATGGTATTGCATCATCAAGACTCAGTTTTGTCTCTTTATGTTACATCACAATGAAACATTGCACCCTCATGCACGGTTTTAAAATTAATGTTAATCGTCACTCTGTTTCAACTCCATTTAATTTATTGTCATTTCTTTTTTGCGTGAGTGACAGGTCCCTTTCCTTTGCACCAAACCCTTTTCTGGATCATGGACGCAGACATGGCTAATGAGGGTTCAGCCTGTGACAACAGCGGTGAAGACCAGTGCTTGGCTAGCGGGTTCCACTATGCTAATTGCAACGATATTGTGGTCAACCATGTTCTGATCTGACCCTAGGCCTAGAAGAGGTAAGGAGATAACTCAGACAAAACTAATTTGGAGTTAAGATAAATGTAAGTAATTCAGACCACAAGTGTGAAGGTCCCCAGAGTGGATCACAGCGCCTTTAATGCTCGCATCTGGGCTGCAGGTTGAAATAGTACTACTATGAATCATTTATAAAGAAAAAGCCATAAACTGCAAACCCGGGAAAACGTAAGGAATGCATTTCTCCATTATCCTCAGGCAATAGCTCTTTGTATGATTTTGCATATGCTGCTTGTTACGATGATATTGATTAGTAAGTCAACAGAAGCTTTCACAAGGGACTGCAGATCTCTTTACTACTGCTCTGTAATATTAAAATGTCATTACTGAGTCACCAACTTTTTGCCCTGCTGTAATGTTATTCTCTGATGATTGCCTGCCTGAGCTGAAATTTGAAACTGTCACCCACAGACTTGTGTAAGTGATTCATTTTCACTTATAAGGAAAGTGAAATTAAATATTCATCCCTGGACTGCATTTCAGGTTCAAACTGACTGAAGTTCCTGAAGGCAAAATGTACTTAAGTCGTAGAAGACTTTTTTCTGTTTCAAAAATTCAGGATGTCTATTTATCAGGGCTGGACAGTCAAACAGACATTTATCTGGAACTTTTGTACACGGATATTCTTTTCCCTCTTTCGCAGCATGCTTTTTATTGTTTTAGCTAGGTAAATTCCTCCAACATGGATTACTTTTAGCAAACCGAACATCCAGATTGATCCCCCATCTGCTGTTCAAATAAAATTACAGTAAATTGTAGAAGAGATTAAGTCTGGATCATGTGAACTTCCTTACAGCAGTAAGCATTTCCAGAGGTACCAGCCTTTGAAATTAAGGTGAATCACTTCTGCTAATAAGTGATTACAATAACGACTGAAGTCCAGTTAAATCCTCAGACGAATGTAATGTCTTGCAACTGAACTTCCAATTTACAGATTCACTTCAGTGTTTACCCACTTTGGAACCAATAACGTCTGAGTAAATAAAGACAAAATGTTAAATTCCCCCCTAGACAAGATTTCCTCTGAATACAAGAAGTAAGAAAAATCACTGATCCAGGACGAAGCAGCAAAGTATTCTTCCTCACAAGGGCCATTCTTTTTTGGGCAGTTGCAGCCAAAATATTGGAAAATGGCCCACAGACTTGAAATTTGGTTCATTTACAGTGCTGAAAGAGGGAAACACTATTTTATATAGCATTTTCTTGTTTTATTCTCAATATTCTTGCTCTTAACTTTGTGAATCTAGCATAGGATTGGGTATTTTTTTAATGTCATATTACTAAATTCTTCTCAGAGGAAATTTTATTAAATATAAATACATTATATTTTGTGAGTTCCTCAACACCATATACACTCATATACAGAAAGAGTGAGTCAGGTACTGCAGGTACCAACATGGGCAAGGCCATTAAAAGTCTTAGTATACTGCTAAGTTCCAGGCAGCAGCAGACCAACCATATCCAGACAGCAGAAAAAATGGGAGGCAGACAGATATGGGAAAAAGCTTACTTCATGGCTGTCCCCCCAGGACAGCTCTCAAAGGACACTGAGACAGTAGTAAAAATGATAATATTAAATACCTTCCCTCTTTCATTACTATCACCATGAAATAGTCCAAATACTCACAAGTAAATACGCATTTCATAAAATTGTGAAATCAGAGAAATAATAATGAGACACAAATGCAAATAAAAGTGCATATGTTTATACATTCACATATTTTTCCAAAAAGTAGAACCATCTCAGATATTCACCTTGCTATATGTAGAAGGTCTTTCCCTTTTATAATTCATTAACACAACATTTCTTTTTCTCTGTGTAAGATAACTTTGTATTGTGTGTTAAAGATACTTCTGGACAGATTTTATGGGGTTCCCCCTTGATTTAAAACAGGTAAGGTGTAAAGGTTGAGGTGGGAGATAAAATAATTGCTGGTAGAAAGACAATAAAACTGGAAACATATTTTTGAAAAATCAGTAAAATATATGGCACATATTCAAGGCCCAGGCTGGTGCTGGATTTAAATGAGAACCAGTGGCTATAATGAATAGTTGTTGCCTTCAGAGAGTACTGGCCCCTTTATCTTTAGAGTAAAGTCCTAACTTTCAGTTAAAAAAAAAAAAAAGTCAAAACCACATCGACCAATAGCCTGACTCAAACATAAATTCCAACCCTTGATTTGGGACTTCTAGCTTAAGCAACGAGACATTTCTGCTAACATTGAAGTAATGGATTTTCAGTTTCTCTTGTTTGGTTTGTTAAGAAGACTAAGACAAGCACTGAAAACTAGCCTAGGAGTCTTTGGGTCAACTGGTCATGTATAAAGGGATTTTACTTAGTCTTTTAATGAAGGGCTCATTTTGATTACATAACATTCAGTTTGCAGGTAGAATTTCAACCCAGTAAGACAGCATAATCAGCAAGACTTTTCTTCTAGATAACATTCCCTTTTTTACAGGAATTTCGAACTTCTGTTACATTAATGATCTGCTTTGTCTTTGATCTATATCATACATACAAGTTCTGCTTTTCTAAGATTTTAAAATGCCAGACAGGCTTGTGTTTAAAGCTATGACATTCATGCTTATCTTCCTTGTATGATGTAACAATATTTCTCTTGCTAGACTTCTCATCTACATGAAAGAAGGTCTTGGCCTCATGCTTTTCCTCCTGTTGCAAAGTACTGTGTAGGACAATTACTTCTAGATTAAACTTGGCTTCTGCCTAAGCGGGTGTCAGAACCAAATTATGAAAGGACAAACTCAAACTACTAATTGCAGAAAACACATGTTTTATCTCTGCTTCTTTTTCACGCACAGCACAGCTAGAAATATTTAATTATTGTTTAATTATGTTTACCAGAAGTATATCCGAAAACTATAATCTTCCAGGGATGAATTCTGGGAAAGAAATTTTAATCAGTGCTGTCAATAAAGAGAATGCAATACTGAAACTTTTCTGTCATTAGAGATACTTTTTTTTCTATTGATTTATATTCATAACAAGAACAAAATTTGTTCATTGTTCCTTATGGATCAAAACTCCTACTTAAAAGAAAGGCAAACTAGTTGAAGAGGATACAAGTATAAGTAATGTGATTGAATTTTTTATCCCCTGGCATCATGAATTGCTCCTGAGTAATGGCTCAGGCTTTGTCCCTAAATCATTAGTACATTCTCTTAGACTGTGCATGTATCTGAAATCCCAACAGATTTTTCATCTCCAAGGAGAGATAATAAAAGCAACAACATCTAGCTATTAAATGCCCATTTCACATGCCAGACAAATTAATTCTCTCATTCTGGGGCTAAGCTTAAAGTATCTAAAGATAGGTACTTGGAAGAAGATTACTTATTTATCACGCAACTACTTATAAATTCCCTCCAACTGATTCAGAGACGTTCAGCACAGGACAGTACTTTACCTTGCAACAAGAAAAAAAAAAAAAGTTACAAAAGGATTAGAATTTCATAAAACGTAAGGTGATTCAGAGTTTCTGAAATTCATAAATAGTCTTTCATAATGTACACACTTTCTTGGATTTATGGAATCATCTTCTATTTCCAGTCCTTTAGAAGCCCCAGAGAAGATATGCTCAAACCCAGTGGTGAAGAAAGCTGGGTACTTAAGTATTATAAAGACACAGTTTATCAGTGTTTTATGTAGTTACCATATCCTTCTCATACCTACAACAACTCTAAAATACATTTTGAGGGTCCCAGCAAGTTCCTTTAGAAAAACAGGAAAAATAGGGGATCAATTTTCTTTGAGGTTTATATCAAGAAGCCCAGGGGTTTTTTTTGCAATTAAGTTAAACCAGATCATGTTAAAAAAAAAAAAAATCTGTCATGCTTGATAAAAACATTATTATATCCTTTTGTGTGTGTCTATTTTATCTCTCGGTATACTTCATGCTCAGAGTAAACTGATAAATACTTTTTTTTCTATGAGGGAAAATTGATACATGTGCTGCCATTTTACTGACATGTTTGTAAATTGAAAATGAAATTCATGCACATACGGATTCTCTGCTTTCCAGAATCTTACAGCAGTTTTATTAGTTTTAAATGATAGTTCAGGACATAGGAGAGAATCATCTTACTTAACTTTAGAACTCTTAGAAGTTACATGTTTGAGTGTGCAGTAGTGATGCTAGTGTCCTTTATGACCAATGCAGAGAATCAGAAAACAGTACAGAGGTGTCTTAAATAGTCATCTAACAGATAGGAAGGGTCATGTGCTCCTGGTGTCTATGTCCTTTCACTTAGTACAAATATGACAGAGTATGTCTCGTTCCACGGATGACAGCTGATTTAAGAACTCTAAATTAATGTATATTAAACTATCCCACGGTGTATAAAACATTTACCCTAATGCAATGTATTTTTTCTCCAGCATTATAAATGTGACAAAAAAGTATAGATTTCCAGCTAAGTCAGTTTTCTAATGTAAATATCTGAAACAGCAAACTGAAAAGTAATGAAGAAGTAGTGCACTGCACTTTGCTTGTAAAAAAAGTCACTGTTTTACCTTAAGAAAAAACACCACTGAAATCAGTTGAGCTATTTAAATTAGCGTTACAGCCTTTAAAAAAGGGTAAAACAAAGTGTGTATGAAGTGGCATGGACTCATCAACACAGATGAGAGTTACAAGAGAACTCACAAAAGCCATGCACCAATTCTTCAGTTCAGAATCATACCAACTATCCTAAACAAGGTCTGTTTGATTTTATGTATTATTTTTTATAATGATTTCATTATTATAATAAATAATGTATAAATTGACATAACAACTTGAAAAAAAAAAAGGTACCTGACGTAGCTCTAAAACCTTATTTTCATGCTAGAACTAGAGAGCACTGTGATTTGAAATAGAAGGAAGAGGCTTCCCCTTTCCTGGAATGTGGTGGAATGATCATGCTTAATGAAAACACAAGCAAGAGTCAGCTTCATGTAGAAAAGTAATACATGGGGATTAATGAACCAGCCAAATTCCCTAAACCCTGCTAATAAAATGTATTTTGCCTAAGCAAATTGTTCTATAGCAAAAAAAAAAAAAAAAAAAAAAGATATATTATACATTGATCTAAATTCCTGCATACAAACTGTTCCGAAATTACAAATCTGTGGGTTCTGACTTTGGCATTAGAAGGAACATTATTTCATAGATTCTGTTTAAAAATGAGCAAAATTGCTTACTCAATTACATTGAAAGGAATGGAATAGATTTTACAGTCCCATGACAGTTCTGTATTAGTATCCAACCATCAAGAAAGCTACCTCATGGTCTCCAAAAATTTTGTTCATCTACCAGACTGCAGATTACAGTGAAGTAGAAACTTGCACAACCCAGTACTGAATACAGTTCAGCATAGCTTGCTTCAATAAAAAAAAAACACCAGAAAAAATCCAAAAACTTATAGAAATAAGTTTCCTGGACTGTATACTTAGAAAATTCAAGAATACAAACAAAACAGAACAAAAACATAAAGCTGAGTATATGTCTGTTTATGTTTAAGAAATTGTCACAGACAACTGAACCAATAAAAACCAAATAGGCACTGGAAGAATGGTGCATTTCACTATTCTAATGTTCTAAAAGAATCCTGGTGTTTAATTGCAGTATCCAGAACATATCTTCAGTTTCTTGAAGTTCAGCAATTCTTCACTCACACAACTACTGCATAATGATTATTTTCTACTATGCTTAGCACTGCAAGTATGGGCATTATTTAGAATCTATGCTAAAAAGAGACAGTTGCACAAGGCAATTTATGCAATTGTCTAAGTATTATCAGTGACGTTTCAGACCAGTAATTTCCTGATACCAGTTTGACAAAATGCGAACCTCTCAGAAGGGTAAAAGTTTACACATACTAAAAATACACTAGGATTCTTGTACTGATATTGAAATTTACTATAATACAAGTGACCCTGCGTGCACTTGTGCAGTCTGGAGTGTAACTAATGTCTAGAGTATTTTCTCAAAACTCTGTACCTCAGATTGTGATTTCTTAGGTTTCAACTTACAGCATGAAGCTATTATTGCACAGCACATGTTAATAACAGCATTATTACTGGTTTGGTGTCTAAAAGCCACTATGCACATGATATTCAGATATATGCACAAAAGGGTATAAGTAGCAGAAAATTAGAACCCTCTCATCAGAAGAACCTCTTTTCCGTTCTTAATCTTTCCACATCTCCCTTGTCCACTGCTTTTCTTTTTCAGGTGGGTATATGCACCTTAACTCTTACTGGTGCAACAGAGCTTACTCAAGGCTAAGACATACGATCAAGCAAATGAGGTTTTATGACACAGGTGTATCAATCTCTCTTTGTGGTAAGTAACCATCTGCATGTTCTTAGCCCACAGGCAATGCAGGTAAATCCATATGTTTAAAGTGTGTTATCAGTTACTGATGTGCAACTGATGCATGATAATTTGTTCTGCCTATAGTAGTAGTTTCATTCTGCATCTACCTGAATTGTCCTCATTGTTCATTTCCAACAGCTTCTGCAGTAAAGTGGATTTTTTTTACTGCAAGTAGATGAGGATAAAAACTCCAATGTAATGTTCTTAGCCTCAGTCGCTATGATGCATAGCAATCAGTGCCATATATAACAGCACTTGTGAACCTAAGTATCACAAGATAACAAAATACTACTAATATATTTTGGACCCTGATAGGTGAGTTACAGTACCATCTTTCTTTTAGAGTGTTATGTTCCTCCATAATTTAAATTGCACAAGAACTATCAGCAAACAGGACTACAATATCAACTATAGAAAATACTACTGTAGTACATGTTCCTATCTTGTTTTACATAAATATATTTTACTCTCAATCAATACTTTCATTTCATAAAAATACATTAATCATTTTTTTTTCCCTTAGCTCTCCAAACAAAGTAACCTTCTCCCTCTTAAGTTTGAATTTGGCACAAGTCAACACTATGCGACATGTTTTTTTTTTTCCCCACCGGGAAATATTACTCTGACAATTTAGACTTTTAAAAATGAGAGACAAATCACACTGTCATTTACCTGGACAGTGATAACGGGATGGGTGAACTGTCTATGAACTTTAAACTACATTTAAATGTAGGACATATTTTGCTGTCATCTCAGTTTACATATCTTTGGTATCTTAAACAGCAGTCACTTAATTTTGAAACTCCAGCAGAAGAGAGATGCACAATATTGTCAGTTTAGGCACCACACATATGCCAGTAGGAGTAAATATGACCACCATCCTATTTTTTCTTGCCATTTCTACATTTGGGTTTATTTTTTTTCCCTGGGTTTTTAAGGGCATTTTTTATCTTTGTGCTTGTGCTGACAGATATGCAGATGGAAATCAAATTATCTGGAATATCTTACACTCAGTGAATGTGCATGAAAAGTAAATTGTTCTTTTTTGCAGTATTGTTACCCCTAAAGTTTTGTTTAAAATGTAAACTCTACATACACTACATAGCAATTTCAAAAGCATGAATATTTTTTCTCTGTAGCCCTTTTATCTTCAGTGGTACCAGTTCCGGTACCTGGAAGTCTTTTACATAACTTTGTTCTCCAGTAAAATTCCAATGCCCTTGCTCTTCACTTCAGACAAAAAAATGAAGCCTATAAGCTCTAGGCATATCAATCAAAAACAACAGAGTCAGCACTAAGTCTAATAATGGAAGCCATGATTTCATAAATCATCCTCCACAGGTTGGGGTCATCTTTTAAAATTTCTTATCAGGTGCAGCTCAAAATTTCTCAGACTCTCATTCTTCTTTCTTTAATGAAAACAATAGGAAGGATGTCAGCATACAAATGATGTGACCCTCTTTAGCTTAAAAATATCCTGAAAATGAAAAGATTATGCTTTGCTTTGTCCTTGAAACTGGGGATGTCAGGATTTCTACGTCCCCTCCCACAAATTCCAAAAAGAAAGTTTGTCTCACAGCTCCATAACAAAATAAAAGTATGTTAATCATATGTGGACTTAATTTAATAAATTAAAGAACCTGGTGATGTAGGAGACTTCCTCTGCTGCCTGTATCCAGTATATAACACTTTGTAATTGCCTAAGTGGCTTTTGTTACTGCATGTCCTTAAGCAAACCAGGAGCCCTCTATGAATGGAATTACATTTATTTATTTCCATCAACAGGTTTCAATGCATTACTTTACATTTTAGACATTACTGTAATTTGGAAAAACACTAGCAAAAAAACAGATTCATTGTTCTGTCTTTCAAGCCTAAAATATGAAAAAAGATGAGTATGGCATTCAATCTCTGCCAATAAAAAGCAGATTTTTCAGCCTTCAACTTTTGGACCTGGTGTCCCACTGCATTTCTGTAATTTTACACTCACACAGCCTGATGTAACAATGACTTGCAAAATTTAATTTTTAAGTTTTTGCAAGGATCTAATCTACTCCCTCATGAAAAAATTCGTTTTCTCCCAGCAGCAAAAAACTAAGAAAAATCAGAGACATGCAGACCTATGGGAAGGAAAAAAAGAAAAAGAAAAAAAAATCCTTTACCAGTTTCTATCTGTAGAACTGAAAGAGAAGTACTCCTCAAATACGACAGTTTTAAAGAAGTATTGCAATACAGCGGTAAAATCTATTTTAGTTAATTGCACCTGTACTGTTCTGCAAACAAAACCTGGGTCATGCTTTTCTATTTATTTACTAAAATTAGAAAAATTTCTATGTTAACGTGGGATGAATCATGATCATATGTTCAGTTTCGCACTTAGAGAAGGATATAGACTCTTCGGATATATTTGCACTGCTGGCTGAGATGCATCTTTGAAATTACACTCAGACACTGTACAGAGAGCAAAACTGTAAGAACAGATCCAATTTGATCAAAGTATGCTTTTTCAAATAACACGTATGTGAACTGGGATCACATTAGCTGAACTATATACCAGCCTTTATGAAAAAACAGGTGTAGTCACTGATTGCAATGAGAAATACCAAGCTGTGGATGACATCCTGAAAGAAGCAAGATCATTTCTGTGATATCACAAATTAAAATCTTATCATTGATTGAAGCAATATAATTAGCACAAAACTTACTGAGATGAAGACAGGGAGAATTCCAGGAATGGTTCACGGGCAAGAAAGGACACTGTCTCCTGAGAGGTCTTGACAACTATATTGCAAATCTGACTTAGGTCAGACCTCACCCTGACCTGGTGATGTCTGCTCTGTATCGCCTTGCTCATATATCTACGGATTTAGGTCACCCAGCACAGCTTTGTTGCGAGCACATGTGAAATCAACAATTTGAACTTCTCAAATGCTATTTGGTGGTAATCCCTCTTCTAAAGTCTATGCAGAAGTCTTCTGAATGTGTTACCTTAGGCAGATGTTGCTATTAACTTTATAAGGGAGTGTAAAATACTACACTGCAAAGTGAACAGTTCAGATACAAGCAGACCACATGACTTACTAGTAAAAATAATTTGACTTTCAACATTCTATCACTTCACACATGGTGAAAGACTTGAGAAAAAATATTTTGATTGGAAGCTACTACTTATCAAGAATTTATCTTTTTTACTTTCTTTGTCAGAATTTTGGAGCACATCTATATTACATTGCCGTGACCTCATAGGAAATTTAATCCACACTGAACAGTCTTTTCAGGTCTGTCCCCACCCTGCCCTATATGAACCATGATGTATCTTGAACTACCAAAGCAAATGTTAAGATTAGATATATTTGAAATAAGTTTATTATTTCACCAGTTTCTTGATTAAAAACCTGTTATCAGTATCAAATAGTATACAATACTTCCAAAAACAAGGCAATAAATAGATTTTAAAGTTGTTTAATAAACTGCCAGTGACAGAAACAAGCTCACGAGTCTCTTTAGAAAGGCAAAAATTGACTATGAAGAGGTGGCGATGACAGTGACCAGCCAGTTCCTCCTGCAGAGGTCTTGGGTGACTTCATAGCTTCCATGTCAAGAAAAAACAGTGCAGCGTATTCACAGTCAGTAATTCCTATGAAATAACTGAAATATCTCATCATAGTTACAACTGAATTTACACAAATGCCTGAAAAAACTTAAGTGAGGATGGAAAATGGTGCTAAGTACATACGGAGAAAAAATTGTTTGGTCATGACACCTTGGCTCGAGGCTGAGCAATCCCAACTCTCTCACCCTTTCTTTGCAGGTCTTTCAAGTCCTTCTCATGGCCCTCCTCTGGACCTGCTCCAACAGGTCCATGTCTTTCCTGTGTTGAGGACTCCAGATCTGGACACAGTACTCCAGGTGGGGTCTCACCAGAGCAGTGTAGAGGGGCAGAATCACCTCTCTTGCACTGCTGGCCACATTGCTCTTGATGCAGCCCAGGATACGGTTGGCATTCTGGGCTGTGAGCGCACATTGCTGGCTCATGTCTAATTTTTCAGCCACCAATATCTCCATGTCCTTCTTCACAGGGCTGCTCTCAATCCGTACATCCTCCAGCCTGTATGGATATGAGAGATTTCCCCAACCCAAGTGCAGGACCTTATACTTGGCCCCCACTCCTGTCTACCAGGGTTCATCCACAAGAAGAAGAATTAATTTCTCTCTCTTTCTTTCTTTCTTTCTTTCTTTCTTTCTTTCTTTCTTC
>Ga0181612_166954_pt1 | contig 11338 bp, 7 predicted proteins | sample HoacroProtozoa21_FD_119630 | JGI IMG/M metagenome (GOLD analysis project Ga0181612, IMG submission 119630) | Hoatzin crop microbial communities from Cojedes, Venezuel. Combined Assembly of Gp0051906, Gp0051904, Gp0051908
AGTACAGGGGCACGATCACCTCCCTACTCCTGCTGGCCACACCATTCCTGACACAAGCCAGGATGCTGTGTGCCTACTTGGCCACCTGGGCACACTGCTGGCTCATGTTCAGCCGCCTGTTGACCAACACCTCCAGGCCTTTTTCTGCAGGGCAACTTTCCAGCCACTCTTCCCCACACCTGTAGTGTTGCATGGGGTGGTTGTGACTGAAGTGCAGGACCTGGCACTTGGCCTTGCTGAAACTCCTACAATTGGCCTCTTGATTTCTTTCTTGATTTATCTTTTGAAAGCACCTATGGAATGTAGTAATAATCTCAAAAGAGTTTGTCATCTTATTTCTGCCATTATCACTGACCTATGATACTGAAAACGTGTAAAATCAAGGTTTGCTCAGGACAACGCTAGAGCTATGGATACTGGTATTGCTTTCTCTTGCCGTGAGGTGATAGCCAGTTAGAGACTCCACTGTACTTCAGTCAACTGCTAATTATCCAGGGCCTCTTTATCTGAATTAAATTGAACTGTGCCATTGATAAAGAGACACCTGAACGTGTGTAAGCCTCTAAGGCCTTGTTAGCGGCCTAATAAGTGATTTGAAAATACATCTGTTCTGGGCAAAACTTGGCCCGAAAGGTGTATTTCAGCTGCTTTAGTGCATCGTGAAGAACAAATTAGGAAGTCCTGTGCACTTCAAATAGCTCTGTGAGAAGGTAGTTACATCTCTGCACTGGCAGATACAGCAGCCAGCAGAGAGCATTAACTCCGACTCCAAGCTGGCTCTGACAAATTCAGCCTGGCTCTTGGAAATCACACTGCTGCCGCTGCCTTGGGCTGCCCGAGACTGGAGTCTGAGGGGCTTGCCTGCACCGAGGAGGTCCGTTCTCTCTTTTGCTTTTAGTTCATAAACTATTAACTGGCGATCCTCAGTTTCAGACTTTTAAAACTTTGTAAAGTTGTATAGTTCCTGAAATAATGCAGAACATTTTTTTCTGAGCTGATAGGCAGCTGACAAGAACCAGCAGAGGTTTTGAAAGTTGTGTTGAAAACATTATTCATCATTTGCTTTTGTTTGTGTTTATATATTTGAGGCTATAATATACCCTTAAGAATATGCTAGGCAGTGAAGCTGAATTCTTCACAGAATGGGGCTCTAAAGGGCTATGGATCTATGTCAAAAGAAAGAAAATTTCAAGCCATGTGTTGTATTTGCTGCTTTTGCTATGCATGCTCATGATCTGACCTTGCTTTCCGGCTCCCTCCTCCTTTTGTTGTTTGTAACTCCTGATATTAATGCTTTACTGAAGTAAGCACTATGTACACGAAACCAGTATTTCGGTCCTTCCCTTCTCCTGCAGAGAGGGATAGGACCTGGTGTACGAGCAGCTGGTAAAACAAGTGTGTGGATCCTGTCTTGTCGTTTACAAAGAGGCTCGGGCTTTGGACTTAGCGATGCTTTTTGAATAGACTATTTGCAATCTCAGAACAAATATGGATCATCACTCTTCTAGAATGTTGCCCTAAAACTAAGACAGCTTTGACATCGGAATATCGTTGACACGTATCACTGTGTGGAGACTAAGCAGGCATCTGATGTATTTTCAAGTGTGAAGTTGAGGAACATTTAATCACCTGTCTAATTACCTGACAGTTCAGTTTTAAACTTGAAATCACAGTTTAATTAGCATTTATGTTGTGTGAAGGTTTTTTGCCCTTCTAACTTGTATGGTATTGAAACAGTTTAATTGACAGAATATAGCGTGATGCTTACAGTGTGGAAAGTGTAGTTTGCAGTCCTTCTTAGTGTTTTGTGCTTATATTAATGGCAGCATCTAGTGGCAGGAAAAAAAGCAGATATAAATAGATGTCTGTTGTGCTCGCATAAGTCTAAGCAAAAAAGAAGGTGAAGACCCACAGTATATTTTTATTCAGTGTACTGCTGAGAAGTGACTTAGTGTAGGTAAGAGCAACCAAAATATCTTGTGTGCTGACCTGTGAAAGTGTACAGGCCGAGGTTCATCTCGTTCACTTGTGCATGTGTGATACTTTTAGTCAATAGTGAAAACTGTCCTGAACTGAGTTTCCTCTACCAACACGCTGTTAGATTTTTTGATTATTTTTATTTTCGACAATTTAGAGTGGCATGGTATATTTGAAGTAATTCTATTTTTGTTTCAAGGATGAAAATGTTGTGAATGTGAAAAGCAAAAGGAATATACAGTCAGATAATCTGAGTAGATACCAGAATTCATACAACAGAATAGCATGACTTTCACTCTTTCTCAAGTTCGTTAATATCTGACCTATCTTAATCTGAAACATTGTCTAAACAATTAAAGCTGATTAAACATCTGATGGTGATTTAGTTCAACTTTGCCTACCGAGGACACAGAGTTGGGATGAAACAACTTCAGTAATGTCTAGAGCCTACTGAGACATTAAGCGGCTTATGAAAGCTGATGACAGATGCTACATCACACAGGGATAAATGCAAAAGTGTTTTCTCCCTCTTGTTTTTCCTGAATATATTTCTTTGTTTTTATATGTTTCTCTAATATTGGAAATTAATGCATTTTAGAAACTTTAAATTTATTAGCAATAGTAAAGCATTTATTACAAGACACTGAAAAGGTGGGCATAACTTAAAATAACCGAAGCTGAGAAATATTGATGAGAGGAAGCCTTAAAATTCGCATCCAAGATGGGACTGAAGCAAAGGGGAAAGAATAACTGTAAGAATACAGTGGTTAGAAAACTATGAGCAATATATATCTACACCTTTAAAATTAATTGACTGTACTAATTAAAATTAGCAATAGGCTATTTAACATGATTTGTCTTCTCTTACTTTAGTTGCCTCCTCAAAAAAGCATAATGTGCAGTGTGGTAGATGTGTCATAAGGAAGAGATGCCAATAAACTTTCACACTAAGTAAACAGTAATATAAAAATGCATATAGGTTTGTAGAGAACTTTGTTGTCCTTAAATAGCAGCACTAATGTATTCATGTATTTTCTGCTCATAAATTGCTCAAACTAATAAGGATGTTCCAATAACTCCTTATGCTAAGGATTTTAACCATTCCACCTTTTTTAAATTTTCGCTCTGCCCTCACCTGTATTATGTTTAAATACAAAACACACTATAAACATAGACAAAAAGTAACAAATTCTCTTTCTGTAAACTCCCCCAGTAACCTGTCTCCCAGTGATGCCCACTTAGTGGCTGTAAGCAGGGATGTTGACCAAAGGGGTTAAAAGGCATGTGTTAACCCCAGTTGTGATGGGTTATTTAATACGTGTGTAACATATTAATGACACATTTTCATGTTTCACCTGTTTTTGTAGCCTTATCAAAACAATCTGGCTTTTTTTCTTTTCCTCTAAAGTTATTGTTCTTACTTTTATTTGGAGAAGGTAGAATATGCCCAGTTTGACTAAGAAATTGGGCAGAGTAAGAGGAATATGCTTGCAGCTTGGGGACGAAGCCAGAAAACCTGAAAGTAACCTGTAATTAAATTATTGTAATTGTTTTGTATAAACAAAGTGGAATTATGAATGAGTATCTGGGGCAAAGCCTATGCTGTCTTTAAGTGATCATCAGACTTCAATAGAATTAGCCTTAAGAAGAATTAAGAGTGTAATCTGTGGTATTTAGCCACACAAGAAGGAGGTTTGCAACAAGGATGGCATCTGTTCATGATTAAAGATAGCATATATTTCTTCCCCAAAATTAAAAGAACGCTTTCACCTTGCCTTAATTTTTGATAAGGATTATGTTGATGAGAGCAAAGATGGGCTGATGAAGAATGATAATAATGGAACTAAAAGTCAGAGCAGGCTCAGTGCATTCATGTGGAGGAGAGGAGATAGTCTTCCTCCCAGGATATTAAAACTGATAGTGTTTTCCTTATTTTTCTGTAATTCTAAGAGACAAGGTGTCAAGAAAAAATAGTGCTTGGTCAGGCTTCAATACTGGAAAATATATATGGGAAAGGAACGAAGATGTACATAAACAGAAAACAATAAATGGTATCATAAGTTTTCCAATAATAGTACTAGATTAGCTCTAGTATCTCACTTCCATGACATTTACTTTTAATATTGGGGAATACATGTGTAGTTAGTCTACACAGATTTAAGAACTAATAACTATTATTATGACATTAAGGTAGAGCGCTAGTAATTAAGAAGGAAAAGGCCCAGATTAATAGAAGAATGGAAAAATCTCCATCATTATCTTCATTAATGAGTTTGACATTAAAAAGCAGGAATGTCTCTATGAAATATCTCAAAGCCAAACATCCTGAAAATATAGAGGAGGAGGTGTGTATGACACAATAATTCTTGATTTTTCTAAGGATTTGGAGTAATAGCAGTGGGATGAAATCTGGTAGTTGAGAGTCTGTCTCCTGGGAATGGGTGTATGTAACTAGTATATAAATCACCAGCTGAAAATGACGTAAAGAAAAAACCAACAGAGTATTACAAAGATAAGCTATAAATCACCAGTACCTAATGTGATTGTGAAAAAAATCCTGGGCTACCCCTAGGACAGGAAAAGAAAGAAAGGAAAAAAAAAGCCAACTCAAGGCATTGAGGATACCCCAACGGGAATATTATGAATAGTGTTGGCTTCACACATTAAAGAAAGGTGAACTCACTTGAGAAAGAGGTGGAAAGAAATATTATTAATAACAAGGGAATGGAATGCCTATATACAGAGAAAGGAATTAATATTGGTTTGTTTAAACTGCAGAGTAAAGGCTGGCTGGGGATTAGGACTGCTCTCAAGTAGTAACAGAGAATGGCGGTAGAGAGATTTTGGTGGCCAAAGTGAAGGGCTGGGTTACTTCACAGGCAGATGAACAGCTGCTGCCTGTAAACCAGCCGAGGCCAGAAATTTGGGGATTTCAAACAAGGTCGGTGAGGAAGTATAGAAGCAGGGAATGAGAATGCTAACTGGTTTTAAACAGAAGCTTGATAAATTTATGAGGGGGCAAATAAGTCACCCTCTGTAATAGCAGCAAGCCCGTTCTGTGATCCAAGAGGTCCCTTTGCTAGGTTCGTAATACAAGAGCTGTCCCTGCGCGTGTTTGCTGAGCGGCAGCTCTGTGCTGGCCCTTGGCTTCGCACTCCGGCGCCAGGCTGGACGCCGGGCTGGTGGGAATCCTGCATCTCCCGACCGGGGAGCATCGCCCGCTGCCGCAGGGCTGGCAGCCCGGCCTCGCCCCAGCGCCGAGGGAAGCTGGCCTTAGTGATGGCTCGCAGGGTGCTGTAGGCCTCGGTGATGTCCCCATGAAGATGAAAGGGTCAGTGCTGCATGCTGATGGCAGACAGCTGAAGATGGGAAGCTCGCTCTCCCTGGGGAAAACTGCTGCGTTTTCTGCCATGCTGAGTTGTATGATAATCAGAAACTCTGCAGCTGCTGAAATACACTCTTTAAACACCATCAATAACACTGCTCTGGCAGCTGGGCTTCAGACCTCATGCTGGGGCACACGAAGAAATAAAAGTACAAAGTCCTAAGTATCTTGTTCCCTGTCCAAAAACTTGAGGCTAGGAGTGCTTGCCAGCAGGTATGACTTTTTCTTAATGGTGTTTTCATTTTTTTTGTTCTCTTCTTGTATGCTTTTAGTTCCACAATAAGGTTGAAATGTAGCAGTGATATTTTAATTCTGTTGTTGCTGAGTTATAAACACACTATAGCACTTGGGTCTAATTTGGGAAAAAAAGGAAGACACTGTCGTTAGTTAAAGATAATAAATCTTGGGCTAAAATACATCCCAGTCTACCACATCAGCCCGTTGGGTCCCTTTACTTCTACTGTATTGGGTTTTTCTATCCCCACGGCTGAATGCTAATAATTAATTCAGAAAGTGCTGAGGTAATTAATCTTTCTGAGGCAATAGGGTTTGATTGATCTTCTACTTTAATCAAATTAGCTTGTACGTAGGTGAGAGAATGTAATGGCTGACTACGGTGCTGTACCGCTTTGTGTAACGCCAACCTTTCCGATGACCTCCTGAGAGCGTGCCCATGAATCACGTATATGTAAACCACCACAGTAATCAGCAAGTGTCTGCTTGATTTAAAAGATGAGGAACTGGCAGAGATCAGCATGAGGATGTGCTCAACATTCCCCTTTTAAACCGTGTCTCCTTTAGAAGTGCAACTTTATAGCTGCATGGCATATGTTCGAGGGCAATGAATGTCACAGGGCTGACAACTGTGGATTTTCCAGATGTTTTAGCTATCTTTTTCTAAAATGAAATAACTGTCTAGTCATAAGCATATACAGTGAAGTAAGCCAACAGAAACTCCTATAAAACAAAACATTATTATATTCTTGGTCTGTTGATGAGTGGAGATTGGAGAGGGGGGAAGAGGTCAGACTGGAGAGGTGAGTTTACAGTGACGCTGAGGAGTGGCTTGTGTAAGTGGATTTTTAGTTGTACCTAGGAGGATAGAGATTGCATAATCAGAAATTATACCATGATTTGGTAATTTGGTCCCCAAGTGCTTGACTTCAGAGCTATTAAGGCAGCTGACACAAAAGGGAAAAAATGGACAAAGCAAATAACGTTGAAAAATGCAAAAGCAAAAAGACGGTGTCTCTCAGACCCTTTCAGTCAAGCACAGCACTATAAACACAGAGTCTGATTTTAAAAATCTGATACTTTCTGTGAATAAGGAACACTCTCTATAAATTCTTCTAAAAGTAAATTTTAGATGTTTTATTATTGATATCAAAATATTATGCCCTGATGTTTTCTACTGTTCGAAGAAAAGTATGACAAAAGCACATTTTCTGAGATGCGCCATCTTCTTTCATGCAAAATCAGTGGGGATTGGTGGGGAATATCAATGGGGAAAATCTTGTGGGTTTTTTAGACTACATACTAGGATGAAGTAATTCAGGCAATAATGATGTGTTTGTGAATACCATCTAACGTTATTCTTGACTGAGGTTTATAATGGAAATTACTCTGTATAAAAAGTTAGAAAGAATAGCTCCACCTTGCAGTTTAGAAATCAGTCATTTCTAGTGAAATAATAAGGAAGGCTTTAAAGTGTTTGTTTTGGGTTTTTTTTTAATAATAAATGAGATCTGACATCTATAAACAGTGATTTAGTGGCAGATGTTCTGTGATATATAGTTATGTTATCACTTAAACTGACATGATAATGGATAATCCTATTTTTTTCTGTTTGAGGTTTATGAAAGTTTTAAAATATATTGCTACAGCAAGCAGCCTGGTGGGGCAGAGGTGGATAGAGAACAACTTTCTTCCCTCTACTTTTTCAAACTCCTTTTAGATCTGACCAGCTGTCATATTTGCAGTAAATAGAGGCCCTGAAGTTTGGCTGGGTAAATGGAATCTGATTTGGAGCACTCTGTCTGCGGGAGTATATTAGGGCTTTGATGGTTACGATAGCTTGAAAAGTCACAAAGGGCACAGATTAAAATGGAAAGTTTATCTGGAGCCTCTGAAAGCTGAAGTCATTGATAGAGTTCCCTTCTGGTGACAGCTTTGAAGACGAGTGTATCCTACGTATCTGAAATCTAGTTATGGATGAGATAGAAGTTTATCACAGGGAAGCAGACCTCTGCGAGCAAAGCAATCCCTTATCTTGTCTGCCCGGTTTGCAAATGCCGTGTGGAGACCGGGCACAAGTGCCAGGCGGCAGCGGGAGGCCGGGCAGGCAAAGTCACCCCGCTCCGGCGAGGCTTCTGTCGGAGGGGAGCGGTGGCCGTCTCTTGATGATAAGCCTTTCTTTGCTGCTCGTTTTTATTAGGCCACCCGCACGGTACGATGAAGTTCAGGTGAAGTTTCTGGTTGCATTACTTAGGAGCCACAAAGCGGTTTGTTCTATGCCCTCCTTCTGTCTGTCTTCTTTTGTCTCAAACTTTCACTTCTTTCTTACTTTTAAGAATAGGAGAACAACAGTGATGTAATTTCTTTTCTTTTTTTTCAAGTCAAGATAATCAGTGGCACTGAGAAAAGCTTTTAGCAATATGAAATATTAAGATGTTTGTTAGCATCTAGTTCCTGTTTTAAGAACAGAAATACAGAAAAAAACCTTTTTTTTGTACTTTATATAATTTAAGCAATGTGAAAAATTGCATGGCTATCATTCAATTTGAAGCATCATAATTTATTACTTAATTTCACTGTGATTAATGAAAAATATGTCAGGAAATACGTTTAATGACTGTCTGCAGCTACCAGTCTGTCTTAGAAACTAAACGGAAGAATTGTATTTACTGAACAAAGAAGATTCCCAAGTGACTGCACTTAAAGTCACAATATTTGCTGAGTCAAATCTGATCAACTCAATAAACCTAGTGATTGTTGTCCTTGTTTGTGTAGAGACATGGGCATCCTTTAATCTGATGTCTTCCTTTTAACTGAACTTTGGGTAGGGAAGTAGGATCCGGTCTTGAAGTACGCTTTGGGAACAACTAGAATTTGTGTTCCAAAAAGCTCATGTACGTCCATATATTCCTGAATGAAGGAGATATATTTGCCATTACTCTTCAGAGAACTTCTAGTCTTCCGGAAAAGGAGCATGTTTTCAGTAAACTGTTGTTTCTGTGTTTTTTGAGATTGTATAAGCTGTGTTGTGATCCTTTTATTTTCTGGCTACATTTTAAACCTTAGCTTTGCTGTGGTAAGGCCAAGGGAAGGCTCGGAAGCCCTCGCACAGTCTCTGTGCCAGGGAAAGGCAGCGCTGGTGTCCTTGGTACATGCTGTTGATCCAGCTTGTGTAACACCAGTTTTTCTTGAAACCTACTGGTCAGTGATATTATATACACTTTCTGAAAAATCAAATACATTTGTCTGCGTTCAGCTGGGGAGACCTAGGCAAAGTATTTATGATGATACTTTTGGATTTATGTTACATCAGAGGCTGAGATTCTCACCTTTGTGTTTAATACCAATAAATAATGTTGCTGCTTTCTACTTACTGGCAGGATTTTGTATGGGTTGTGTTTTATTCAGAATGCTGTGTCATTCAGTACTTTTGTTATGAAACCAAGTGACATTCTAATTGTTTGTAAATGTTTTCAGAGTTAACTCAGTACATGGGTGATTTCAGCAAAGCCAGAAGCTCCGATCTCACGCATCCCTTTCAGAATTCTCATCCTGCTCTCGTGCTGTCTTGGTTATTTGTACATATCCATTCCCGTGTTTCAGTTTGAATTAGATTGTAAACTCCCTAGATCACAGACAGAAATTTTGCTATGCATTTGTGGGGCTCTGAGCACAATGTGGCTGTTACGCTCATTTTATGCTGCCAGTACAACTGCAGTAAAAATGTTTACTAATGCCTGTATAAAAGGAGTGGAGCTGATCTATACGGATAAAACATGGCGCTAGCAATGCTTCTAAGCGCGTATCAGGTCTTTTTGTTTTCATTTCATCCTCTAAAATAGATAGCTTGTCTCATGTTGGATTCCCACAGTTCAATCACACTGTTAATGCTGACGTGAATTGAGTAACTCATCCTGTCGAGAAAAGGCGGGCGGGAGTGCGGGCGAGGAGGAGTGCAAATGCTGCTGGGTAGCACTGTGGTGGGCCAGCTTCGTGCTGCTTCAATTGGCAGAGCCACCCGACTGCCAGATCAACTCTTTCACGGAGCTTCTTGCAATAACAAGTTAGTTTAACCTTACTGTACAAGGCGTCTGGCAAATACCTACCTGCATCTGTGCATGCTAATAACGTTGATTTGCTGATCGTACTTAACAAATGCTTTTGTGTTCGTTAGATTTGTGTTACTTCTGTCTGGGTGAGCAACACTGTTGCATCCTGAAGAGCTTGGCTTCAATGGGGTAATAGGGTGGGACAGTGAGATGGAACACTAGTTAACAGCATCTTCCCTTTTTTCTACTTTGTGCTTTGAAAAAAACATTGCTGACATGCCTGGCTGCCAAGCAGCACTGTTGCGATGCTTGTTCTTGTGACGTTTAAAGCACTACTTCAAGCCTTGGTGCATCAAATTAAAATTCTTTTTAAATAATAATAGGAAGCAATGACTGATCCAGCTAAAATGCGTTTTCCAGCATAAGGACTTGGCTAGCTGATTCCGTACGGTCTCTTGTACTTAAATTCCTCTCATGCAAAAGAACTCTGTTTCTTTGAAATATCAGGAAGAACAATGACACTATTTCCATAGCTGCTCTTTTATCTGGTTATCCTGACTGATGTTCCAAAACCAGTGTCCCAGAAGATGTGTATCTATAGGATGAGACATCTAACCCTCACCTAATACTTTAAAAGAAAGCAAGCATTTCTCCACCAAGAAAGGCTGTGCTCATGTCACATACTGATCATACACCAAATAACTGTTTAGAAAAGGAAAGACAGCCTCTGCCTCTCCTCCTCAGTAGTACCTGTAAAGAAAAACAGTGGCAATAAAGTAAAATACGAATGGTGAGAGACAGCACGTGGAAAACTATAAAAGCAAAAATTGTTTTTCTCTTAATTCAACTGACATTAAAGCTTTTCTTTATACACATGCTCATTTTTTCACCTGGGGTCAAAATTATCCCCTTATTTCTCTTTTTTTATTAAGATCACAAGAACCTCTTTCCATCGACTGGGTATCAGTCAGCATTACTCTGACCTGCTCCAATACTGGAACATATTCACAGCGCTGTGAATAAGATGTATGCCGGAGGAGATCTGTAAATAAAATGGGTCCTTCACCTTTCATTGCTATGTCCTGTGAGTCGACTAGCATTTGGTTATGTCTCTACATGGGGTCTGAGTTGTCGTACGATAATTAGGAGTTTAGGTGATTAAAGTATGGTTTATAAGTTTTGTGAAGATTATTAACAGATAAATAATCAGCTTGGATACGGAACTATCCAGTTTTCCATTTAATGATTCATGATTACAAGATGTTTAGCTTTTGGAAAAGGGATAAGGTACTTTCTCCTCAATTTTATTTTATATTTTTGTTTACCTCTGCTAAGCTACAGAAAGATTTCAAAAGTGCAGTGCTGTGAATTATTCTGGAGTTGGAAAAGGACATTTTTTTTTTTTTCTTCCTCCTGAAATCTTCTGATTTTTTGATACAGCGAGGCTATTTCTGTGGAGGGAGTTTGTGTCTGGATCATTGTATGACTCCTGGCCCTTAATTTGTGTCAGAATGCAGCAAATTGCCAAATACGTGTCACAGCTTCAGAAATGTTACTCTCTCTGTCATCCTCTAACTGGCACAGTAGAAGAAAGCCTCACCTCCATCCCGGGAAAGGTGATGGAGCAGCTTATCCTGGAGGCCATCATCAAGCAAGTGGAAGAAAAGAAGGTTATCAGGAGTAGTCAGCATGG
>Ga0181612_125971_pt1 | contig 11337 bp, 2 predicted proteins | sample HoacroProtozoa21_FD_119630 | JGI IMG/M metagenome (GOLD analysis project Ga0181612, IMG submission 119630) | Hoatzin crop microbial communities from Cojedes, Venezuel. Combined Assembly of Gp0051906, Gp0051904, Gp0051908
ACAAAAAAACTTCTGAAACAAAGCTTGAAAAAAGATGTAAAAGAAGCATGAACCTTTTTAAGTGTGAGTGGCTGGGCAGGTGAGCGAAAAAACTCGTTTGACACTGCCAGACATTTGCCTGTGTTGTTGCAACCATTGGCTTGGTCTCACCGAGCTGCCTCTGCACTGGATACCAAGGAGCAAGCATCCAGCTAGTGGAGTGACCGCACAGGGTGCAACAAGGAGGGACCCACACTTCGTGAGGGCATCTGTGAACCGTGAGAGCTTTCTTCCCAGCCTATGCATTATCAGATAGCATGGGACCACACTAAGCTAGACCACCCATGTCTTGAGAGGAGGAGTGAACAAGTAGGGGAGCCAGCACTCCCAGAAGCTGCGATGTGCTTGTAAGCCATATGGCTTGTGAGGGCGTCTGAGTGATATTACTTTGGGGGATTAATTATGTAAGGGTGTTTAGAAGTTTTTAGATGTTTATTGTCATTTGGTAAGTATCTAGTATTGTGGTTTATCTGTTGCATTGCTGATCCTGAGCTGGCAGTGAGTGCTGGTTAATTAAATGTTGTTGGTTACAGTGATGTGATTTAAATCACATGAATTGAAAAGTTTTTCCTTGCAACAGTAACTGTTGGCAGCTTGATAAATAAGACAAGCATGCAGAGATAGTGGATGCAAAATCTTATGTATAAGGAGGATGGCTACAGGATATACCTTCAGAATGAGGGACGTTGGTCTGTGAATGCAACTGTGAAAAGGATTTGAGAACATAACAGGCAAGAAATTCCATATGAGCTCTGACAGTGATAGTGTTAAAAAAAGACTGTGTTGTACCATTTAATAAATAAGCATAGAGATAGAATAGGGATTTTAACAATGTCAATGGGAAAACTGGAATGCTGTTTACATTGCAATTTATCCACGTTTTGAAAATTTTGTTGAAAAGAAAGAAGAGACACACAAAATTACTCAGTGCTGAAGAAAAGGAAATAGTGCTCAAACTTTAGTCTATTGATTAAAAACTTGAGAACAGAAATGATTAGTGTATGAGGGAAAAATAGATGTTTAAATCTTTTCTATTATAGGAAATAAAATTCTAAGAATTAATAGCTGGAAGCTGAGGTCTCATACATTCAGATTAGAAATTAAGAGTAGATTTTTAATGGTGAAAATAGTTCACCATTTTAATAATTGCTTGAAGAAGTTGCATTTTCTCTGTGTCTTGGAATCCATGTACGCAGATTGGATGTCTTTGTGGAAGACTGCTGTAGTGAGGTAAACTTTATTGTGAAATTCAGGAGGGCAGAATAGGTGGTTCTGAGGTTCCTGTACCCTCACTCTGTGATTCTGCAGCTAGAAGGAGTGTAGCTTGGGCATTCATAATCATAGAATCGTTAAGGTTGAAAAAGACCTCTAAGATCATCATGTCCATCATCAACAAACATGTCTAGCTTGCAATGCACAGAACACCCCAAAGGATTTCACTACCCAGTCAATCATTTCCTCTCTGCTGAGATTGCTAGCAGAAGACCCAAGAAGTTTTTGGATGAACTGCTTCTTTGTGGCAGTACTCTGACTCTGTCTCAGTACCTGAGACTTCTGTCTCGTTAATTAGGAAAATGTCTTTTGAAATCTGTTAATTTGTCAAATCTGAAATGTTTCATTTTAAAGGTTGTGCTGAGAGTGAACAAATACTCACTATGCATATTTACTTGTCCACTCAGTAGCCCATCCACTAGCTTATTTGTGTGAGCAAGCTTCTACCTCCTTCATAGTTCTATTCCTAGTGAAGAGATTTGCAGGCTTTGGGTGTTGTACCTCTGAAACACTGGGTTATCAGCAACCTGGCCCTCCAGCCTGAAAAAGTCCATTTGTTAAAGCTGGCACAGGAGTTCAACACCTAAATAAAATGTATTGTCTCAGAGCTTTTTTCTAGCTCAGGCTTCCGATATGAATCCAGATATGAACTTCTGCAATAGTTGGTCTTGGTGCCAGGCTTTTCCAAGTCCGAGATGGACTAAATATAGAGGTGTCAAAGTTGGCATATCCTTCTCTCTGTTTATCTCTGCTTAGAGGCCACTGAACATGGCTCTGTTCACGTTTTTGTCTTGCTGTGAATGGTCGTTGAGCATTTTAGACTAGAAATTTATTTTTCTGTCTTCATATAAGAAGTCAATTTGTGGATTTGATTTTACTGCTTCTTTTGCTAATGCATATACTTGATTTGGGAAGACAGAGAAGAGGAAAGAATCAAGTAAGCTTGACTTTGTGTGTCTGCATAATGACTTTTGGTAGCGTAGGCTGCAATTGTGTGTGGTCTCAGTGGGCCGTGTTCTCGTATTTCTAGTTACTGATTTCTTGGTTCACCTGATTTCTTGGACAGGGTTTGTTCTAAACTCACCTGAAAAAATTACCGATGGAAATCTAAAACAAAGATATATATTTCATACTTACAGGTGAGGTTGGTGGTCACTTTCTATGTTTAGTTTTGAGTTTAATAGTGTGTTTCATAGTCCAAATAATTTTTTTGTGTAAACTCTGTTTCCTGCATTCAAGAGCCTTCCTGGAGTAGTAGGCCATTTCATTATTACAGCTGAATGTAGTTAGCCTGAGAGGTCGTGGACTGTGAGAAAATATTCTCTGAGGTAGCAAAGGGCATTCCTTTGAAGGTAACTATATTCAATTGCCATCAACTATAGATTGTTAACAGATTCTGTGTCCTGAGATATCCAGTCCTTATTTCTTCCATCTTTTCTGAAAAACTCAACAAAATTTCAAGTCTTAGGAGATCTTGACCTAATTACTGCTTCGAGGGTGCGTTCTCCACCTGTGATGCTTCAGCAGTACTGGTGTGCAAGAGGCATATTTTTGAAGTGACAAGTAAAAATCATAATTCCTTTTTAATCTTTAACCTTCTTTCCGTTACTTACTGCTCTCCACCCATGCTGTATACATCAGCTGCAGCTAATGAAAGTGTGAATCAATGGTATATTCTTTGATACTCAATTTAATTGTCTCCTCATTACTGTTTACACTGTCACTGGATAAGATAATAGGACATATTCTTCTAGTAATGCAGCTTCATGAGATGCCGTTCAGAGTTACTGTGTCAGTGTATACAAGACTTATTAGGCCTGATTCTCCTTGTGGGTTATATCGTCATTTATCACTGGGTGACAATGGAATTCAGACACTACAAAATTGAAAATGTAGTATTTTATGCTCTCCTAACATAGGTGAAAAAGGCTGTGTACAAGAAAGTGGAAACTTGAACTCTTTGCAGAGGGGGTCACCCCTTTTCAGTACCGCAGGGACCACAAAAAGCCTGCAGACCTTTCAAATATTCCTAATTTTAGGAAGCTCAGGATGAGGTTAGAGGCAAGGTTATATTTCTAATCTTGCTATTATATTCTATATTGTTCTTCTTTTTGCACCCTTTTACTGTACTCTGGCTTTTGATAGATAATCTTACTTTTACAGGGATTACAAAAATTAAGTGATCTCACATGCTTGCTTATGGGAGAAAACAATGTAAACAGTGTGATTATAACATACTAACCTGCACTGAGCTTGCACTAAGAGTGCTGGCATAGCTACTGCATGTTAGGTTACATTATCCAAAAGCACTGTTAATACTGACTAAGAATGTCTGTCTGGGTAGTCAGAGTAATAATCAACATTTTGAAAATTCATACCCTACTTTAATCCTCGCTCATTATTCCACATGTATGTTCCATATAGTGTGGTCATGAATTTTCAAGGAAGGAAGTTACAAGTCTCTTGTTGTTCCTTTACAGTGCCCACAGAAGCCAGTAACTTCCCCTACTTCTGAAATCCTACCAAATTGATCATCTAGGATAATTTTCTTACAATGTTTTTATTTGTGCTCTCCGCTCCTCCAGTGTTTTGTAATTTCATGAGGCATCCTTTTCTGACATATCCTTCATTTTTTTGCACACTTTGTGCAGTGCTTCATTCCTTACATTTTAAATCAAACAAGAAATTAATTAAGTGTTGCTAAAACTTAACATCATCATACTGTTGACTTATTACAGTAGGTGACCATTTAGGAGTTGAAAAAGAAAGGCCTACATCTAGCAGATAATGTCTGGGATGGTCCCTTTCTCTTTTCTCTCTCCCAGTTGCTTCTCCAATTCCTTTGTCAGAGGTTCATGTAACCACTTCTCAAACCATTGACCTACTGTGGGACCAGCCAAATGACTGCCGAGGCCAGCATGGATTCAGTTTGCTTACTAGGAAAACTAGCTTTGGCTGGGCTGCTCCTCACTCCTTGACTAGAGTTCCTTATGAATGTTGTCTGTCAATAGCTTATCCCCTCCCAGTGACGGCAGAGTTCAGAAGCTCTTTTTCTCGTGCGGAGCTTCCAAAGAGAACTTTGGTGCCAAAGGTCTCTTGAAAACTAGGACTGTCACTGAATGATCATGGCAATTGGGAGAGATGTCTGAGGACTGGAAGAAAGCTAACACTTGCCTTTTTCTGAGCATTTCTCTAACTCTTTTTACCGAAAAGTTAAAAACTTGCAAAATACGATGCTGTTCTTGCCAGCTTTTCCATGCAGATGGAGCTATGGATCAGAATGAAGCCTCACTCACTGAAACTAAAGCAAATTCTACATTGAGGAAAAAATGCAGGAGCTGTCAGATTCATTTCAGTGGTAGGAGCTGAACTACTTCCACTGCTAAAGCTATGTATTCATAGAAGTGTGTGCATGTGTGTTTAAGAAAGTAGATCACCCTTGAAAGTTTTGGAGCGTATTTGGCCATATGACATACTAAAGTGACGATTCTTTGCACAGGTGGTTGCATTATAGAAAAATAGCAGGGAAGTAGTATTTTTTTTATATATTGAGCAAAACACCTGCTTCCATATATCTCTCTGTGTAGGAGTGGGATAGAAATCTCCACACATTAGTCATGTAGATCTTAGAAGAATTATAACATTGACTATATGGCAGCTAGGTAAAAAAGTAACTGCTTTGAGAAAGGTTTAAGAATGAGTAAGTTTTTTTTCAAAACAAGGAATGGAAGTATCCCCCACCTTGCAAAAGCAAGAAAAAATATCAGAGCTCGTGTCATGTCTTTCCCCCTCTACCATTTCAAATGATAACATTTAATGTGAAAATGTAATTAGGAGACATTTAAATACAGTAGAATGGACAGTCTTGTGTACTGTAGTGGTCACCACTAGACATTCCTTGACTCTGGTCTTTGTGTGGCCCCTGACTCATTGCCTGAAACAAATCACACAGACTCTACGTGCTCCATTTTATCTCTCTGTAATTTAAGAGGAATTACATTTGCATATTGCAGGACAGATTCATCTACAATTTATGCAGCCAGAACTCTATTTGAAAGTTCAGACATGAAAAAGAGTTTAATATAATTTAAGAAATGAGATTGGAAATTTAGAAGAGGTTTTGTGAACTTAAGCCTTCAGTTGCATGAAAGGTCCTTGAATAAAACGCATTTGTAAGCACAATTTTTATTGCAATCAGTATCACCGTACATAAAACACAGATTCAGTTCGGAGTAACAGAGGAAAACAAAACAACACGTACAACTTTTATCCTTAAATATTGCATTAGTGAATCAGTTCTGGAGACATAGGTCAGAAACTTCTTTATCTTTCCATTCTTGAGAAAGGTTTTTCTCAATCTGCCAGCAATTTCATGATACCACTAAGTGTTTTATATTCAGACTTTTATTGATTTTTTCTCCTCTTGACTTATTTTACCCCAGGCATAAATTGAATTGAACAAATAAATAAACAAAAAATTCCTTCCTTAAAGTTAAGCTGCCAGTTCTTACTGTTAAGAGTAAATACTTGCAAACATGTTCTTATTCAAATACTGCTTTGATTTTCTAGCTCTAACCAATTGAATAAAGAGCATTCAAGTAAAACCTACACATTTCTACACATTTTACACTGAAATTAAATTGAAAATAAATGAATAATATACATGGGGATGGTTGAAAAACACAGTGCCCAAATGCTCTTTTTCCTGGAAGATGTACTCTGTCAATCTTGTAGTAGTTCGTCTTGTAGTAGTTCACTGCTACTTCATGTAGTAGTTCATTCAAGAATTGCAAAGTTCTTTTTGTCATAATTCAAACCTTTGGTTGGTTCCATTTGAATTCTTGGTGTCAATTTGTAGTGCATTTAGTAGATAAACTGCCCAATGCTGGATGAAAGGTTTCTGTAGTGCCCCATGAATTTATAGATTTCCTTTTTTCTTTCAACCCAGGGAAGTGATTTCTTTACTTTGTCTTAGTGAAAGGTTAGGAGCAATTCAGTGTGAAAGATCTAGACAGCTAATTACAAATATAATGTAAATCTGCAAGTGGCTGTAAGAACTTTGGCTGTGTTAAGGGCTAGGACCTGATGCAGCTAACCTTAACTTTTGTTGGAGGTATTTAGTCATGAAAATAATTGCTTTGTTTCTCTAATGTTGAATTGCCTTTTCTAGTCATAGCCAATATGTATGGAAAGGTGTAAAGTCAGTAACTGGAATTATGTATTGTTTTTGAAATGGTAGTGAGTTCTCTGGTATCAAATCATCTCCTTTCAACCTCCCATCTGCTTACGCAGACACTTATCTCCTCTCTTCTCTGCAAATGAGCAGACAAGAGAGCCTGGGTTAGTATGTGGTCTTTGAAATGTGAGTCAGAAGTCAAGAGATTCAGAATCTTAGGTGGAAAGCGAAATTCACAGCTAAGGACAATTTACTGTGACCAACCTGCCTTTAGGAACTTCCCAGCACAACCCAAGAGCTTGGCGATGTCTCAGTTTCTCACTTTGCTAGTTGCTATGAGTTTGCAAAGGAAGGCATGTCTCCTACTGAATTAGAAATACTCTGGCGAGTATAAACTGTTTATTTGAGAAAGTCTTTTCAAGAGCAGATCTTTGGCTGAATTTAAGGTTCCTATTACAGTTTCCATTCTTGTTCCTGTATGGGAGTCACTGTTTATAAATCGCAAATTCAGTAAAATGAAATTCAGTCGGATGTCTGGTAGGGGAGAAATGTAGTGCTAGGTTCTTTCCTCCTTTTTTTTTTTCCTTTTTTTTTTTTTTTTTTTCCCTTAGAGCTGTCTGTGGAGGTAACAACACAATTAAGACTCCTAAATCGGTATCACCATCATGCTTGCTACTGTTTGGCACATTAAGTATCTTTTAAGAATTGTGTTTAACATTGAGTCTTTGTCTTTTTGTTTTGAAGGTGCTTTGAATAGCTTTCATGAATTTCTTAATTGTTTATTGATCTCCTAATTATTCAGTTTGTTATTCTTTTATTTTCCCCACTCTTAGCATTACTTCATCCTCTTTTTAAATTGCTGGATAAAGTTTACGTTAATACAGAAATCCTTATCATAGTTTTGTGCATTGCTTAAATTCTACGTTGCCAGAGTGATAAGGATAGACATTACATTGAGACACCTCAACAGTTAAAGAACCAAACAAAGGAGAAATTATCCACACGTTTAGAATTTGTTTCTCACATTGGAGGCAGAAGATAGTTATGGTGAATTTTTGCAACACCCACAGGGTTATATTTTATTAAACTGAGTAAATTGGGTGAGTCAGAGCTATGACTGTCTAGGAATTTAAAGAAAATAATTGACCCTCGGTCTCCCGAACATACTGGTTTTTTCTTTATTTTTGTGGTGGGTGTTAGATAAAGAGATGGCTGTTGATGGAGAGAACAAGATCATACTCTTTTTTGCATTTTGCTTTGGTTTGCTTTCCACAAAGCAGATCTGCTTCAGACATGACTCCCCTACACCCTCTACTCCCTTGCTTTACTCTTCATCCAAAAATCCGTGAATGTGTTCATTCGTTTTTCAAATGTCTGATTTGCCTCTTCTGTAATAACCGAGTTGTTCCACTATTGTGATAATTTATGTGCAACAGTGGACTGAAAGTGGAAAGCTATAGGACTGCTTCGAATTTCAGCATGGCAGAACTCGCCCTCTGAGTCTATAGATGAAAATAATTGTGCTGCAGTGCCAAGTAATTAGTATCCTACCACAACTCCAGAATGCTGTGAAAACATAGCATTGCATAACTGTGATTCCACTAATGGTGTCATTATGACTAAAATTATCTAACATTGTATTGCCTTTTTGTTCATATCTGGCAGGAATCAGGCTATCTCACCATGGTACACAATACCTTTTCTAAATATAGGTGAAAAACTAGAACATTCTTTGGAACAAGTATTGCCTAAATACCATAGATGTGAACGGAAAATGCTGGCCCTGAGTAGTAATATATTTTTGCATTGAAATCTGATCAGGACATCAGTCTTCTTTAGAAGGAAGTAAGCTCCTGTTACCAGATGGAAAATAAATGAAATTGAACAATTCTCATTCCTCAAAAAGTTGGTGCTCGAGTAGGAATGTATACATATTTTTAAAATCCTAGTAGGCAATGTTTTGAAAGAGCTGAAATTAAAAAATAACTATTTTTTTAAAATGTAAATTTCCTTTTGAAGATAATTGTATTTTGCCTCATACTACCAATAATCTTACACAAAGAGTGTAAGTTGCTATTCCTAGTTAGTTTCATTCTTCTTGAATAAATGTGAATGAGATGTGAGTAAATGAGTTGTTATGCACCATGACTAAAAGCAAAAACTGACGATCTGGGTTCAATTCTCTTCAAAGAACAAGGATACACGGTATTAATGCCTTGGGACAAGGAATCCTCAATTTAAATTTAAGGGACTTTGTATTTCTAGTTTCTTTATCTCCAGTGTTCCAGAAGGCATGGGAACTAGCTACTACCTGTATCGTTGATAGCAGAAGGTATAAGCTGAAGCCCTCAAACATCAATTCTTTGCATAGGACAAGTAAACCTATCTGAACACGTTTACATACGTCATCTGCCTTTGTCACAGAATCTCAACAGCTGTGGTTCTCACGGATTTCAGCTCCTGGAACACCATTAAACAATGTTGACTCCTAACATGAAGTAAATCAGGTATTTCATCAGACCTGTCTTTCAAACAAAAAAGAATTAGTGTAGTTTGGTTTTACATTTGCCTTTTCAAAGATTGTGTTGCTAGATTATATGTCAGTGTGCTTGAATAGACTAGAAGATGAATGATCGCTCTGCAGTCCTATGGTACAGGCTATGCAAACACTTATTAAATAGAACTGATAAATGTAGTTTAGCTTAACTGTGCAATTGCATTTATTGCTAGATCCAATCTATACACACGTAACACGTGTACTCTAAGTCCAGTCCTACTGTTTAAGAATATATTAGTGACATGCAAAGCACTTCTATGGTGTGCTTCATTTTTATTCCTTACCTGATTCTTTTATAAAATCTACTTTAATTTTGCTAAGATCAGGATATTACAGAGAACATACATAGTAACTGACTTGCTGTGTTAGTAACTCTCTGCTTTGCACTAAGCAAAACATAACACCATATAATATAAAATGTGCAATCAAGAAATAGCTGGGATTCTTTTGCAGTGTCCCAGAGCTGGCCAAGAAAGAGAAATCAAAAGTAATTGAGTAATTGTTCTCATTGTTCATACGGATGCACTAGATCTTATGTAAGTCAAATAGAGAACCCTGATACATTAAAAGAACCATTTCCCCTTTCCCCCCTCCTCCTCTGATGGCATTTAATATAGTGTTAATTCTTAGAAAAAGTTGTCATTTTCTGTAATTGTTTTTTCCATAGCTTCTACTACTATTCTAAGTGATTGTACAGATAAAGTGGACTGAACGAGTTCCAGAGTCATCAAGATGCAGTAATCCAGAGATACTGATGTTAAATGGTGTCCTCTTCCTAAAAGGCAAACATTTCCTGCTTGCCTCTGTGTAGGGCAGTAGAAGTGCAGCAAAATTTAGTACTGCTGTTGCATGTATTGTCAATATTAGATATCATTATTTGGCTGGAAACCTATTGCTAATAACAAATCAAGTAACAAAATGTACACTTAAAGGTAACCTAAATATCTGTATAAAAGCAAAAAAGTGTATTAATAAGTTTAATTAGTTAAAGAACATAAAACTCATACCTTTATGAATAACTGAGCTTGAAAATTCAAATGATTTTGTTGTGCATGACTTGGCAATACAGATGGGAATAAATTGAAAGCTAGGCTGAACAGTTGTTCAGCCCTTCAGCAGGGGAAGGAATATCCAAGAAGAATCCCAGGAAGGGAAATGTGCTTTTGTTACAGTTCCAACTCAGACAATACCTTGATCCATAGGAAAACAATTTAATGCAATCTGCATTTACATATGCATTTTTCAGCTTACTTTTGTGTTAGGAAGCAATATTAATACTCTTTCTTCTACTCACTTCTTTTACCATCCTCACTGAAAAGGAAATACCTAGAGACTCTCTGGTCTGGATATGACCTGCAGGAATCAGGGTGCTTTACTGGATCAGGACTAGATCTCTCTACAATGCAGGACTGAGCCATGGAAGAGAAATGCAAGTTTCTATAATAAGACAAGTGCAAAATTGGATTACAAAGTCATTAGAGGCTGTAGTTGTTCAGCACCTTTTAGGCCCTTGGTAAAGAATATTAAACAAATGAAAATGGTTTTAGAACTAAGCCTTCTGTTTGTTCCAAATAGTGGTTATTATTTTTTAACTTCTAATTATGGTGCATAGTATTGGATTGTATCAGATATAAAATTTAGTTTGACACCTATAAAAGTGGATCAATGTCTATGTAAAAGCATTAAAACATTCATTTTGTCCACTTTGTTTCTGTAAACTGGAAGTTTATATAACAAAAAGTTTATTTTTTCTCCTTTTTTTTTCTAAGGTTTTTTTTAACAAGAGTGCCTAAAAAGACCATTCAAACTACTAAAATTGTTACATTTCTCTTATTTAATTTTTGCATATTTTAAGTTATTGATATTATTGTGTATTTAAGACAAAATATTTGTGAATATGTCTGTGCAAGTGTTTCTACTGTTATAACTTCATAGAATCAAGAAAATACTGGTTGGAAAAGGCTACTGGAAATAATCAAGACCATTTGTCCACTCAAAGTAGGGCTATCAATAGTAGTACATCAAATTAGGCCTTGCTTTGTCTAGTTCAGTTGTTAAATTTTCAAGAACAGATGTTCCACAATCCCTCTTGCTCCTGTGGTGCATCACCCTCCTAATAGGGAAGTTTTTTCCTAAAGTCCAGTCTTAAATACTATCCTTTAATTTTTGGCGGTTGCTTGTTTTTTGATTTGTCATTCCTGAAAAGATTTTGCTGTGGTCATCTTTGTAGATCCCCTTAAATGAATGTAGGCTGCCAACAGAGGAGCACCCCTTAAGCTCCTATCTGCCAGAT
>Ga0181612_175094_pt1 | contig 11337 bp, 8 predicted proteins | sample HoacroProtozoa21_FD_119630 | JGI IMG/M metagenome (GOLD analysis project Ga0181612, IMG submission 119630) | Hoatzin crop microbial communities from Cojedes, Venezuel. Combined Assembly of Gp0051906, Gp0051904, Gp0051908
GAGCCCCATCCAAACTGACCTTGAATGTTTCTAGGGGTGGGGCACCTGCCGCCTCTGTGGGCAACCTGGCCCAGTGATTCACTAATCTCATTGTAAAAAATTTCTTCCTTATACCCAGTCTAAATCTGCACTCTTTTAGTTTAAAACCCCTTGTCCTATCACAACAGACCCTGCTAGAAAGTCTGTCCCAATCTTTCTTCTAAGCCCCCTTTCAGTACTGAAAGGCTGCAATAAGGTCTCCCCGCAGTCTTCTCTTCCCCAGGCTGTAAAACCTCAACTCTCTGAGCCTGTCTTCACAGGAGAGGTGTTCCAGCCCTCAGATAATTTTTGTGGCCCTCTTCTGGACCCACTTCAACAGGTCCATGTCTTTCCCATGATGAGGGCTCCAGAGCCAGATGCAGGACTCCAGGTGTGGACATCATTTTCAGTAGAATTCAGTCACAGTTTAGCTTTGGGTAATACAGTGCATGTGTATTGATGCCTACTTATGAAATTCAGGACAAGGTACATTTATATCCTGGAGGGAGGCCTCTCCCCCAAGATGCTTGGACTTTAAAGTGAAGAAGACAGACTGGGAGCTGAGAGAGCTCACCTACATGGAAGCAGAAGTAGCAATTCTTTGGGCAGTGCTTGCAAGCCTTTTTGCAGTGGTGCCACTGCCTTGGCTACTGCAACTCCCTGCCAGGCCATTTGGGCCGTGGGCAACATGCATCCCACACAGGGTGGCAGCTCCTACTCCACTGGATGCTACTTCAAGTGATCCTGAAGTGTTTCCCTCATCCTTAGTGTCCCATGCAATTTGCATGACATGACAGTCAGTGTCTTTGATTTTGCTGGATTGGAATGCTGTTTCCTTGTAACAAATCTACACTTCTGCATTATAATTCCCTGGAAACTAATTGCTTCAGAAACTGAAAATTTTCATTGTTCTTTTATGCCAAATGTCCTACCTACTCTTATCTTCCAGCTTCTTTCCAGTTTTCCAGGTCCTCTGTTCTCATTCAGTGGGCTGTTTTCTTCAGCTGTTGACCTGATGGATTTCCTAATTTTACATCTATGTGCAATTTCCCGCTTGTGTTCCCAACTTCAGCCACATATTTTGCTTTGTTATTTCTCTCTCTTCACAATTCCAAACTTAGGTCCCGCTACAAAGAGTGTTTATCTGCTGTTTCCCACTCTTCTGTCACACAAAGGTATTAAAATGAACTGAGAATAAACATTAATATCAAGCCATGATTAAAAACCATGATTATCTTTTGCGTTAGCACCTCTAGAACCTACCAGCTGAAAGTGTTTCAGTGACAATTCAGATTTATTTCACTTCTGAGAAGTTATATATATTAAGGCTATAGCATCCAATGAGAGATTCAGGAGGAACCCAGAACACCTGGCTGCTGTGTATTTTGGGTGGAGCATGAACTAAGTCACATAGAAGGTAAACAATTTACAAAAGGGCATGTAGTGCTAATACTAAGATGCAGATTTGAGCCAGGAATCTGACCACAGTGCAAGGCTCTGACCAGTCATTTGAATTGACTGGTTTCCAAGCATTGTCTCCAGAATCAGAGCCCCTCCAGTTTTCCTGGGAAATATCTCTGTCAACTACTAAAGCAAGACTGCACCATATCTATCACACTTCCTTAACTGAGTAAGCCGCCAATCCACAGTAAGGTTTTTGAGGAACTGTATTTCTGCACTCATTTTGCATTTAACAAACATCTTTGTTAGGGCTACCTTTGTTAACCTGGAATTATCTCCTTGTTCTAGGAGTAGAGTTTCCAGTGGAAAGATTTAGTGAGCAAATGACAATATGTGAGGAGTCAGAGTAGGAGAATACAGTCCTTTTACTAAGGCACCCTCTCTGAGAGGTGCTTGTTGAGATGGGTAAAGTGAACAAATTTAGTCCAGACTTTTGTAACAATACATATAGCAGTTTAGCAAGCTGTAAGACCAACATTTCAGAGGCAGATGAGCTTTGGATTGCCTCATGCAATAAAGCTTTGTATTTTCTCTCTTTCTTCCTTGCATGTGGACGGTAAAATGCTTATTTTGCCAAGGATGAGATAGTCCTTGATTTGATACCTATCTTTTCTGATCATAGATGAATCACTACCAAAATGACAGATCCCTGATGTAGATATAGAATCGTTTAACACTGGAGATGCTAAGACTGTGCTAGGATAAAAAGCGAGGGGTTTAGTTCTGTAATTTCTCCTTTTTCATACAGAGCCATAGGCAATGCAGTGTTCTGAGACAACGTTCAATACCATTTGCTTATCTAACACAAATGCCATTAACAGTGAACTGCAGAGTCAGATTCTTTTCCTTGTTCTGACCAGGTTTCTTCTTGAACCTGGAAAACATTCTGTGACAGAAAACAGAATCAAAACTCTCATACTGCTCTGAGAAGTTTTGTGTTCAATCAATAGGCATTTTCCAATGGAATCACTGTTTGTTTGTGGGGTTTTTTTAATAATACGTGAGAATTTTGTTTCATCTATGAAAAAATATCTTTGAATCTCCTAGAGGCAAAGAGATAGACAAACAGGAAGGGTCAAGGGAGAAGTTACCTCGCGATCCTACCTTTCTGTCAGAGATGTGCTCAGCCAAAGGAGCTGCAGAGGCAAAATCAGGCCAGGCTTTTTAACAGTCTCCGCACAAGAGAGAAGCCAGGTTGACTTTCAGATGCTTGGGGGAGTCTGCAAGGCTTGCAAGTAGAAAAGTCATCTTTATACTTGAGCACAATGACAAGACTGAATCAATAAAAACAGAGCCATCATCCCCCTTCTGGGCTGTTTTTAGAGTCTGTTTTCAAAGTAGAGCAACCGTTCTTTAGAGCAATTTAAAATAAAATGGCAGCATGCCACAGACTTTGTCCCACCAGCATGAATCTTACTGAGATCTCCTCAAGAGACCATTTTAAAAAGTATTATAAAACACAATGAGTCACGAAAAGGCCTACTTCAAACAGATTCCAATCACAACGAGGTGCAAATTTGTTACTGTAATTTAATTCCTCCAAGTAATTAGTTCTGTAAAGACAGGAGGGACAGAGTGTCAATCCTGGGGGCAGACAGAGGTTTTTCTGGCAAAATACCAGCCATTCAGCTCTTTGGCAGAAATCCCCATGTTTCTTTAGAAGATACCCAGGACATGTAAAATTAACACCTTGATATTGAAAAGAAAAAATGGAAGAATACAAAACAATCACTAATGAGGTAGTTTTACAGCTACAATTTACAGTTCCTTTATTTTGCCCTTAGCATCTTTCGGACAGGTGAAAACAGGTGTCTCCTGAAGAGACAGTGAGCTTCGCTCCATTTGTTAAGATGCATATGGCTGTACCTGCCAACCTGACAGCGCACCGAAGCACATCCCTCTCTTCCCAGTCACTGTTACAACAACTACTCAAATAGTGTTTGTTCATTAATTTCTAAATAAAATTTAAAAAAAAAGAAAGAAATTCCTCTGTTTTTATTGGCAGGCTCAGACAAACCTTACAGGAGCTACCCACATGCAAAAAAAAAAAAAAAGACTCCGTAAAAAAGAGAGATGGGCTTGCTGAGATGATGCTCTCTCTGACTTAGAATTTGGTTTGCTGTAACACTAAATCTAGAGAGTGCCTGCTGCCTAGGAGGGTCTGGAGTGATCCCCAGTATAATTTCAATGAAGTCACCAAATTCACACCAGAATTTGAAACAGAGAACCTAGCAAAGCTTTGCTATTCCTGGCCTTGACGTTAAAGCCAGTGTTTTCATGTTGCGTGCTTTTCAACACAGATAACTGTTTTTGTGACTGGCTTTACAGAAAGACTTTTTATAAAACTTGAAAATATACAGGCTCTGCAGTTTCTAAAATCTATTAATAAACAGACATAACTTCAAATGTTGTTTTCTTTTAAGACTATTTCCAAAATGACAGCAGCAGTGTCAAACAAGAAAGCTTTCAGGCCAGCTTAGCTTCTTCAGAGGCTAAATTGTTATTGTGATAGAGACATGCATTTTTCAGGCAAAAAGTGGAAAACGAAACTGAGAAATCGGATTGTACAATCAAATTTGCTTTCTCTTGCCTCAGAACAGTAAAACCTTCTCAGTAACAGCAGTGTTATGGAAGAATACCTGAGACGTGGATCACGGGGGAGTCTGGCACACTGGATTTTGCCAGGCCAGCCAAGATTTGTTGATTTTGTCATTGTTCTATGTGCTGTTACTGTTAACAGCATGGAATAATACTCTTTTCTTAGACATCACAATTATTTCTTCCAGACTTTGTACCTGTATGTCATGAAGGTCTCTGTCTTTGTTCCTACATCCACAGAGTCTGGGTCTTTACTGTGAGTTTTTATAGAGTGGCTGGGATAATACTGTTGAGATTTCTTGTCTAGAGCTTCACTACATTTAACAAATGAATGTTGATAAACAATATTTAAATTCAGTGGTAACTTACTCTTCTGCCCATCAAATCAGGTGAAGTGTAAAGGTAGGCAAAAGGGATTTTTTTATTTTCTGCAATTAGTACAGCTGCCTATAGTCAAATGTGTCAAAGTGTGTCCCTGTATGGACATCAAGTGGCAAACATGCCAGTCTTGTATGTTTAATGCAGGACTCCTAAAAATAATCTATACTTACTAGAGAGCTGAAACCATGTTCTCCTCCCAAGAAAATGCGCTGCAAGAGATGCACCAGTAAAATAAATAAATAAATAGATAGATAAGCAAATTATTTATTCAGGTGCCTCATTACAGAGGTAAGTGCCCACCTTTGGACTTTCATGTATGATTATCTGACCATTAAATCCTGACAGGCTGGGGGTTTTAAGAGCCTTTGATGAAACACTTAAGACTTCTATGCAGACTGTTTCCATCAGATCAACTTTGCCTGCAAATCCAGTGACTCCTTTGAGAAACTGGAACAGATTTGACAGAGATAACTCTGTTCTTTAAAAGTCACGCTGCCTCTTTCTCAGTATTTCTCCTGTAAACAAAGTTTTACGTATACCTTCCCTCCCTCCCCTCTTCCCACTGAACAAAGAACACAGAATTCATTTTGGTTCTCTAAGTGGTTATATTTCCTTTGAGCTTTCCTTTACTATATCCATCATCTATTGGCCCTACAGACTATCTCACAAGTCCTGCCTCTGATGTGTTTGAAGAGAATTCATTTTTAGTTCTTACGCCTTTAACAACCTGCTCTTCAGAACCCTTTTTGGCTTGCCTTATTGTGTTTAACACCTACTTGCCAAAGCTTTTCTCTTTTTTTTTCTTTTTTTTTTTTTTCTATTTTCCTCACTTGAACAGAACTTCAATTTGGAAGTCAGAATTCTTACATTTAGTAATGTCCTTCATCTCATTGTTAATTTTCTGCTGCTTAAAACATGCCAGTCTGGGAAATGGGGGGGAAGGATCTTGTCTTTCTAGAGACTGCTGTGATAGTTAACATATATTTGCTGAATATATGAAAGTATCTTTAAACTATCTCTGTGCTAGTCACAAGCATCTTAACAGTGATTTGCTATTGAAATCCCTCTTAAACTTCTTTTCAAAAAGAGTCACCATTTGCATATAAACCCTTCTTTTGAAAATAAATAGTAACAGAGTTCATGTCTCTACCCTCAGAGCATCTCTGGTCCCCTTCATACCTGAAGGTAAATCCAGAACAGGCACTTGATTGTGTAGTCTTAAAGCTATACTTCTCCTTGGGCCTAGCGCAGGTATACTGCATTAGGTGGTGATAGATGTTGGCTTATTTATCTGATCTGACTCTAAGCTGTCCTTTATGCACAAGACTAATACTCCACCAGTACAACTGTTTTTCCTACATTTCTGTACACTTGCATTGTATAGTCCTTCTGTTTATGTTCCTTCTACCAGGTTTTTTAAACGCCTATTATGTCAAATCCTCAAGGTAAATTATCCAAAGTAGAACAAAGCACTGAGACTCAACATACACAAGTAGCATTTTTCCCCAAGGTCTTACATGGATGTCAAGCCTCTTCTTGATTTTATACAGAATGTTGTTTTGTTTTACACTCCTTTAGGCTCAGAAGATGACATTAGAGAGGTTCTCATTTGTCTTTGGAGCAAATATTCTGGGGAAAAATGTTAAGAACCAAGATTTTTTTCAAGCCCTGAACTTGAATAGATACTGGGATAATCATCAACCTTTTAAAGCAATGGAAGAACAGTCCTGTTAAAAGTTGGGGCTACTGAGAATGTCAAAGAAAAGAATAAAAATTTTGATTACCTGGTAGCTGGATAGAAGGCATTTTTCAGTATTATCATTATTAACGGATTAAATATACTAATGACTAACTGGAAATTTGGATTCTAAAATAGTCAGACATACAGAAAATAAAACAGTCCCTAAATGTTTGTCACAGACAACATCAGAGCAAATTCCAAATGAGTGATGTTCTCATTGAAGTATGCATGTTTTGATCAGGGATCTCAGTATAACTTTACTTCAGCTGTAGCTGTAGGCTTCTACACAGCAGAGAGAAGAATTTAGGGGTACATAATGCATGCAAAGGGATTTTTTTCTGGAAACAAAAGAGCAGGTCTACATAAAGTCTAAGTAAACAAACAAGAATAGGATACTAGATACTACAAGAAGGAAATGGGACACTGCATCCAGATTTACGTGACTCTAGTCATGCAATGGTAGTGGAATTCCAACTCCTGTTTTCAGTGGGGCTCAGGTGAAATCCAGGTGTAATTAACCACACCCAAATAAAGCCAAACCAAACATAGGTATCAGGGAGGGAGAGGATCTCTGAGAAGAGTAGAAACAAGAACTTCAAAAGAGTGAGAGGGAACCTATGTGTTGACAGAGAGAGGAGAGGGATATGGGGACATACGAAGGACAGGGTCAGAAAGAAGGTGTGAGCGCTGCTGCTAAGGAAGGCTCCAGCGGTCTGTAAAGGTGTGAGATCTAAGTAAGCCTCTTTTCTCATAACTTTGTTTACCAAGCAACACTTCACTTGCAGCATTTCAGACATCCCTTTCCTTTTTGCAGCAGTACCACCACCCAGCCTGGTTTCCTCACCGCTCGAAGATAATAATCTAAATATGTCACATTCAGGGGGAAAGATTTTAGTCACTTACCTGATTTTTAAAGAAGACTTTTTCATTAACAATGTGATTTAAGGTTTTCTGTATTTTCTAATGGACCTCCATGCGTGCATTCATGCATCTCAGAATTGTACCATCTACTTTGCTTTCTATCTCAACCTTCTAATTGCTCATGGTCTTCACTGATGTGACGTGAAGTATTTTACTGCTTACAGAGAACCAAAGGTAAAGTGGAAAAGTACAAAGAGATCCTTGAAAGTTGAGGAAAAGAGGGAAATTTAAATGAGGCAGGAAAGGGAAGCAGAGAAGCATTTGCAGGCCAGCAGAAGACAGACAACAGGTCTTTAGAACAACAGCTCTCTGTGCCCAAAGTAAATACCAAATACTCCTGACTTTTGGTAAATAAATCAATGTTGATATTCCACCCTGACAGACCTGAAACACAGAGTAAGTAATTAACCTTCAGCTTGTCAGAACTGATACTTAGTCGTCATCATCAGAATCACTAAAGGTATAAACCCCGAAGGAAAATATCATTCTGCTCCTGTCACTCTCATTTGTAGACCAAGTCACACAATGAAAGTTTTTCTAAACTCATTTCAGATGAAGAATGGTGCCTTTACAGTTGGTTTAATGGAATAATGAGCAAGCTGAAAGGTCTTGGTGTTATATTTGAGTTTCAGATTTAATTTCAGTAGGATATTTCTTCTCCTTGCAATTGGCCAAGAGCTTTCTGAGTTTTCCTGATTGTCATTTGAAATGAAAAACCTTGTCAGGTTGAAATGAGTCCAGAAAAGGACATTCAGGTCCTGATACTCTGTACCTGAACTATGCCTTTTGAAGCAGCACTTTGCTCTGTTGAACACATTTTCTCCAGGTTCGAAATTTAAAATAATTTCTTCTGGAAATAGAAGCCAGCCACTCACTGCATTCCACCTGATCCAGTGGCATTGTTTGTGTTCATAGGATTCTGTTCGTTAAATCGATGGGATGACTACACTTTATTTCTTAAATCTCAATCACTGCTACACGTTTGCTTGGGTCCTATTTAGTCTTGCACCAGTACCCCGCAGGAAGGATAGGATTCCCTCTCGTGGTTTACATGACTAATTCATTCTTGTAGAAAAAACCGGTGCTAAAAAAAGCAAGTACTGCAGATGTCTCCCTCCTTAAGGTGGAAGCCAAAGAGGCTCTTTATCACTCTTCAGCACTTTGAGCTGTTATCAATTAGTTCCATGAGACATTGGCAGAAAGTGTTTGTTTATATTGGGAAACACTGAAAATGTTATACATTCAGGTTTCATGAAAACATATAGGCCCAGATTTAATTTATACTCTTAGGTCAGATACAGCAACCTTGCTTGAGTCTTATGGCACTGACAGAAGCCAGAGCTCAGTAATAAATGCAATATGGATTTTTTAAAAGAGATTTTAGATAACAAGCAACATTTTTTTTATTATTTCTCCTTTGGAGAATAACAAGCCACACGTAGCCTGATGCTGAATATGATGGGGGGGAGACTTTTTTGTCTTGCCCCCTATAATAGATTTTTTCTTTTGCTCAATTCTCTCTGTGAATAACAAGAGTGGCAGCCATTTTCTCCCAGCTCAACATCAAAACCCCTTTCATCTGCTGTCTAAATGCAAACAAAGCAAACCTTCCACCAGGCCTTTCTTTCCAGATAAATTAAAACTCTCATGTCCTGGGGCCTAAATCAAGCCTACAGGCCTTCCCTAGATAAATCCTTTCTCAACCTGAAATCTTCTTGCTACACGTGCTCCTTGTAAGATAATTTTGCAGTAGCTAATCAATAATGCAACAGTAAATTGCATTTAAATAAACATTAGCAGCCCTCTTAATGAATAAAACCTCATTTGCAATTTGTCAAAGTCAGAAATGCTGGACTCTTTTGATATTCATTAGAATATTGGAAATTGGAGCTTTGACAGGTTTTATGTATGTTGCAATTACGATTCTTGTGAATAAAGGAAGTGCTTTATTTTCAGAAGAATTCTTGAATAAATACAGTGATGTATGCTATGGACTTGATAGATCTCAGTTGCTGCTGCCTTATTGAAAACGCAGAAAAAGGAAAAAAACCAGTGTTACAATCACAAATTTTAAAAGGTTGAAATGTATTATACATATATTCTGTAAAAATTTATTATGAAATTCCTTCTTTTGTATGAAGAATTTTAATTAATTTGCTGTGATCCTAAGCTTTAGAAAAACAGAATTCTTGGTAATTAATTTTTATGTGGCAATACAGTACTACAGTTGCATGTGTGGCTAATTTTGTAGTGAAATTGCAAAATAAAAGCATGTTTACACACCATACATTGTAAATTCACTTAATAAGGTTTTTTGGTTTTATACCATTTTTCAATGGAAGCACTTTACATAAATGTCCCCATGTGAAACATCTGCACCACGCACATTACTGTGAGAATTCAGCACTTTATAAACAATGTTTTACACCTGGGATGGAGGAAAAACTCTAATTTTGAGAACCATTATATTCTGGAATAGTATCCCAAGGGAAGAAGGAGAAGCCATATCCACAAGCTACTTAAAAACAAATTGGAAAAACTGAGCAATACAGTGCAAAGAACAGAACAACACCGAGAGAGAAGCACACCAAAAATGATGTGCAAGGTGTTTTCCATCAGAATTCTGTGATTTCACAGAAGGGTGAGGCCAATCAGGGCATGAAGAACAGCACTGGTTTACTACAGGAGTTTCTATGGAAAAATCCAGCTTTCCCTTAAAACATGTGCTTGCACACACACATGCACACACTCAGATTTGTGTCTTCTGCACTGACGTGAGAAATCCCCCGACCCAAGGTTCCTTTGTGGGATGAAGTGGTAAACAAACACAACGTGTTCCTCTTGCTCTGAAGGAGTTTGAACTCATGCAAGTGTGAACCGCGTTTGTGAAAAAGCCCCAAAACACCTCCCTTTCTCTCACGTAAACCCAGAAAAAATGCTAGCTCTTTGGAAACATCTCTTCAACAATTTCATTTGAAGGACCAGACCCTCTGCATGAGGGAGTCTGAAGGGTTGAATATATTTTCAGATTAATTATCACTATACAAAACACTGTTCTCTAAAGATCACAAAGATATATATACTGATATATTGTAGAAAATATTTGGCTACAGCTTGTACGATGAGCAATATCCAGTTTGTTTATGCATTCAGGCATTAATGAGGCCCAAATCTGCTTAGCTTTGAAAATCATGAAATGCACGAAGACAAGAAAGACAGATCCAGCTGCTACCATGCATATTTGTGACTTTCTGTGATCTCCAGAATGTATTTATCCCAAGGTACGTTTAGGAGGGCAGGGGAGGCCAAATTATAGCTGTGGCTCATAAAGTAGCTTGATCGGCTCACGAGAGGCCAGTAAAGAGACAGGCTAAGAGGAGCATTGCCTGAACATCAGCACAGCGTGTGACTCGTCTGGGCATCGCGCCCCACCACCGACACGCATCCATTTACAGCAGCCTCTTGCTCCGAAGCGGCTCGTTCCAAGCAAAAGGTTGTGCTAGCCTGATTTATGATTTCCACCTTTAATCTCTAAGTCAGGGCTCCTTTCTTGTCACCGGCAAGGCAGTTACACATAAGCAAAACAGTCTTGCAGCCAGGGAGAGAAACAGCCGCTTTCTCCCTCTCATCTTCCTGTTCCTTGCTCACTGCTGTTCCCCCACCTCAGCCCCCAGAAGCAGGGGGCTGGAGGGGCTCTGCCCACCTTCCCTCTCCAAATACATAAGAAGGAGCTGCTTTGCACAGGCAGCCCTCTGGAGTAAGAGATCAGACATGTTAGTGACAGAGGAAACTTGAGAGCACAGGAAAGAAGGCAGAGGAAGACCTGCAGGTGTTCTGCACCTCTGCTGTACACCAGATCAGGCATTCCCAAGCCAAGGTATTTTCGGAGTCACTGCCAGCAGCAGCTCCTGTGTCCTGTGCATGCTCAGGAGGACCAATTATGCCTACAAATATCTTAAGGGTGGGTGTCAAGAGGATGGGGCCAGACTCTTTGCAGTGATGCCCAGCGACAGAACAAGGGCTCGAACTGAGGCACAGGAACAGCTGAACATGAGGAAGAACTTCCACAGTCTGAGGGTGACGGAGCACTGGAACAGGCTGCCCAGAGAAGTTGTGGAGTCTCCTTCTCTGGACATACTCAAAACCCGCCTGGACAACGTCCTGTGCAGCCTGCTCTAGGTGACCCTGCTTCGGCAGGAGGGTTGGACTAGATGACC